>JFJP01012278.1_pt1 | contig 14265 bp, 9 predicted proteins | sample 431651 | NCBI WGS metagenome assembly JFJP01 (sample SAMN02602958, study PRJNA72255) | Microbial mat metagenome, whole genome shotgun sequencing project. | biome: fresh water; feature: sink hole; material: water; isolation source: purple microbial (photo- and chemosynthetic) mats found in... | reverse complement strand
GTTCCGGGTCCATTGACGGTAATGTTGGCAGTGGCAGTAAATGAACCACAGCCGCCAGTGTTTGTGAAAGTAACGCTTGTAACGGCAAAGGGAGGTACGGAAGTATTGGTGGCAGTTGCAGGAAGCTGCACCTTAATATCCACATAAAAAGATTTGCCCTGGTTGCCATTGACAATGGGAACCAGTACTCCGCCATTGGTATTGATCCGCCAGTATCCACGATACGCGCCTATGGTGGACGGTGCGGTTAGGTTGACTTCAAGGTCAACTTCCTGCCCGGGGTTTAGGGCGCTGATCGCCTTGGTTGCAGGTGCCCCCATTGATTCTCCGCTGTCAAATACCAGTGAAAAACCTGTCCAGGTACAAGTACCAATATTTTTGATCCGCCATTTTTTTGTGAAAGTCTGGTTGGGAGACATTACCGTTCCATCGGGCACAGTTACATCTGTGATGAACTGTGCCACGTTACAATTTGTTGTAGCCGTGGCGATTGGAGTATTGGTCGATGCGGGAGAAGGAATGGGTGTCAATGTCGCTGGAATAGGGAGCGGAGTAAAGCTCGGCGTAACAATGCTTGAAACTGGTGTCGCACTTAGCAACGCCTCAACAGTTTGCGCGGCTGCAGTGCTGGCGGTATCCTCGATATTTTTGGACGGCAGGTTGCAGGCGCTGATAAATAAGGCCATAATGATTAACAGACTGAAAAAGTTGGTTTTATTTTTCATCTCAATTCTCCTTCATTAAAAAGTATTTTACCGCAGGTTATGTTTCCGTATGTCCTGTCAAATTCTTCCTTTGCAGCGAAGGATTTGGCATCCTGCATGGACGTGTATATAACGGGAATTCTTCATAAAAGTTCCCGTTATTTGCCGGACAGGAGAATCAAAACAGGAGTTGCAACAACTCCTGTTTTTGGTACACCCAATTCTAGATGAGGAAATCTAGGCAGTTTCTACGTGTGCGCCCGCCATCCACAATCCAAGTTGTTCGCGGGTTGTATTTTTTGTTTCTACAACAGCCACGATCTGACCGCGGTACATGACCGCGATGCGGTCTGAGAGTGCCATGATCTCATCCAATTCAGCAGAGATCAGTAAAACTGCCACGCCGCGATCACGCATTTTGATGATCTCGCTATGGATATATTCAATGGAGCCAACGTCCAATCCGCGGGTGGGCTGGTTGGCGATGACCAGTTTCACCGGGCGGCTGAGCTCGCGTGCCACGATCACTTTTTGTTGATTGCCGCCGGAGAGTTTGCCTGCATTGACAAAGGCCGATGGCGTGCGGACGTCGAATGCCTGAATTAGCTTGCGGGCATTCTCATCCAGTGCCTTGGGTTGAATGACACCGTGCTGGCTGAAAGGTGGGCGATAATAATCGCAAAGTGCCATGTTGTCGGTGATACTGTAACTCAGCACAAGGCCATGCCGCTGGCGGTCTTCCGGAATGTGAGCCAGTCCCGCTTCTGTGATCGAACGCGGTGGTTTACCAGTTAAATCTTTCCCGGCAATTGTCACCTTACCGCTGGTAGGATGGCGCAAACCTGTGAGCGCTTCGGAGAGTTCGGTCTGTCCGTTGCCCTGTACACCAGCTATTCCGAACACCTCTCCACCGCGTACCGAGAATGATACGTTATGGACGGTTTCCAGGTCACGTTGGTCGCGGGCTGATAACCCCTCCACCTTAAGGATCTCTTCCGTCGCTTCGTGGTCTTGTTTATCCACTGTCAGGATGACCTGACGTCCAACCATCATGTTCGCCAGTTGGGCAGAATCTGTCTCGGCTGGATTCACAGTGTTGATGACCCGTCCCGCACGCATGACCGTAATGCGGTCTGCCACGGCGAGCACTTCTTTTAGTTTGTGGGTGATGAAGATGATGGAGACACCTCGTGCAGTCAGGTCATGCATGATGCGGAAGAGGTCTTCGGCTTCCTGCGGGGTCAGCACCGCAGTCGGCTCATCAAGGATTACGATCTTTGCGTGCCGATACAGGGTTTTGACGATCTCAACGCGTTGTTGCAGCCCCACGGGCAGGTCGCCAACGATTGCATTTGGATCTATATCAAGCCCATATTGTTTGGAAATTTCATTAATTCTGGCAGCGACTGCAGCGCGGTCAAGTGAGCCGCGTTTGACCGTTTCATCGCCGAGCATGACATTTTCTGCAACGGTAAAGACAGGAATTAGCATAAAGTGTTGATGTACCATGCCAATTCCAAGCGCGATTGAGTCGTTTGGTGAATGGATTGAGGCGATCTTTTCGTTGACAATGATGTCGCCTTTGTCAGGACGATGTAAGCCATAAATGAGATTCATCAAGGTACTTTTGCCCGCGCCGTTTTCTCCGAGCAGGGCATGGATTTCACCCTCGCGCAGATCAAAGTTGACGTTGTCGCTGGCAAGTACGCCGGGAAATTGTTTGCTGACGCCTTTGACTTCGAGGATGACTTTTGGAGTTGTTGTTTTTTCAGTCATGGCTGTCTCCTACTTCTCGTACGGAACGCCATCTGCGGCGGGCGGCGTGGTCTTGCCGATAATGCCTGTCAGGATGAACATGGTGAGGATGTAGGGCGTAAGACCCACAATATAGGATTCCTGGAGGAATGACCATTGCGGGGGAATGACATCGCGAAATATCTGCATATTTATCAGCAGCGCCTGTGATGCGCCGAAGACCAGCGCTGCAGCCCACGCCCCAATGGGTGTCCAGTTGCCGAAGATCATTGCCGCCAGTGAGATAAATCCGCGTCCATTGGTCAGCAAAGGCTCGAAGGATGGGACAGATTCGATGGTGAAATATGCACCCGCCAGCCCGGCAAACATTCCGCCGATGAGCACGTTGGCATAGCGCATTTTGACGACATTGATACCGACCGTATCTGCCGCTTTGGGATGTTCGCCCACGGCGCGTGTGCGCAGACCCCAGCGGGTGTTGAACAAAATATAGTGAGAGATAAAAACAAGCAGAATGGCGCTGATGGCGACCGGTTTTTGGTCAAATACACGGTTGATGGCTTTCACACTTTCCAGGCAGGTTGCAGAGGTCCCGCAGATGGATGTGAACAATTCGGTAATGGGAACATGGATGGTAGGCAGGACTCCGGGGGATGCAGGCACCGTACCGCCAAAGACACTGCCTTTTCCGAAAAACAACTGGCGGTTTAAAAATCCTGTCAACCCAACAGCAAGGATGTTAATGACCGTCCCGCCAATGATCTGGTCAACTTTAAATGTGATTGATAGCACGGCAAGCAGCAAAGCCATGATCGCCCCGGTTAGTATGGCAACAAATACGCCGACCGCAATGCTGACTCCGGGCGCAAACCCATAGAGATTATACATATAGATACCGCCCAGCCAGCCAAAGAATGCTGCCGAGAGCATCATGCCTTCGATGCCAATGTTTACCACACCTGAACGTTCGCAGAATACACCCGAAAGTGCACCCAGCGTAAGTGGTGTTGCCACGGCAATGGTGGTAGCCAGCATACTGGTGATGATTAACAAGGGCGGTTGTTTTACCTGCCCCACCATGACAACCAGACTGAAGAGAACGACAATAATCACGCCAATGAAGCTAAATCTTTTCCAGTCCATAATTCTCCTAGCCTCCCCAGCCGCGCGTGAGTACCACGCGTTCGCCTTTGGCTTTAATGCGATAGATATAACGTATGATCGCATCTGCCGCGACAAAAAGCAGGATCAACGCCTGCAGCATCGAGATCAGATCCACAGGCAATTGTGTCAGGAATTGCATCCGGGTTGCGCCGTTGCGCATGGCGGCGAAAAGAAAGGACGCCAACACAACACCCAGTGGATGCGATTTTCCGAGCAGGGCGATTGCAATGGCATCCAAACCATAACCGATGGAGAAGCCTAATTCATGGCGATAATTCAAGCCGGTCACTTCAATGGAGCCTGCCAGGCCTGCCAACATGCCTGAAAACAACATGGTTATGACAATGGTGCGTTTTACATTGATACCCGCATATTTTGCCGCGTCCGGGTTTAAGCCAACGGTCCGGATCTCAAAACCGAGTGTGGTTTTGTTTAATAACCACCAGATAAATAACGCAACGAATAACGCAAGTACAAATCCCCAATGAACGCGAAGTCCCTCAAAAATTTCCGGCATGCGCGCGCTTTCCGCGATCAGGGGGGTGCGCGCAATAACATTCGTGGGGCTTTTATCTTTCATTACACCATTCAGCAAATACGATGTTGTATTTAGAGCAATATAGTTCATCATGATGGTGTTGATGACTTCGTGCCCGCCCGTATATGCCTTGAGAAATCCCACAATACTTGCCCATATTCCACCGGTTAACATGCCTGTGAAAATGGCTAATGGCAGGTGAATATAAACGGGCAGGTCAAAGCCAAGCCATTCGGGCAGGGCATAACCGATCAAGGCAGAAAAAACAGCGCCGACAGCCAATTGGCCTTCCGCGCCGATGTTGAACAAACCGCCTTTGAACGCCAGTGCCACAGCCAGCCCCGCAAAAATATACGGGGTTGCCCAAACAGCCGTTTCGCTCCAGGCTTTTCTTGACCCCATTGACCCTTGAATTAATCCCGTATAGGCGCGAATTGGATCTCCGCCCACGAGCAAAATGATGATGCCGCCAATAACCACTGCAGTAAGAATCGCTAGAAAGGGGATTAAAGCCGCTTCTGAAATTGATTGCAGGATTCTTTTTATTAGCGAATTTGATTGCTTTTCTGATTGCATCCTTCGCTCCATTGAAATTTGTGAATTGATTAACAGATTATATCAAACTTATATTATGTTTCAATTTCCGCCAGCAGTCCCAATTCGGCAAGCGCCGCAAGCACTTTGGATTCAGCCCCGCTCTTGATGGTGACCGCCGTTGGGCTGAGGATTTCTCCCAGGAACTTCCCCGCCTTTGATTTTCGCAGCTCTTCCACGATCTCAGGCCGGGCAACTTTTAATACCAGCAGATTCTTTACCCGAGCTTCGGTGCCGTGCGCCTCCCATTCCTTGAGCGCCTTAACCAGGGCGGGAGGTACAGTGCCGTTGGTATATTTCACCAGTAAACCTAATAGTTGTCCCGCTTGAAGTCCCTGTTCTTTGGCTTGGGCCAGCGAACCTGCCGTCACCTGATATTGATATTCATCCTCCTTGGGTTCCTGCCATTCACAGAAACGTGAGATTTGATACCGGACGGCACGGGAAAAGAATCTTGAAATGGTGATTTTTCCATTGGAGGTGATAATGATTTTTCCTTCACTCGTCGAGGGTCCATGGTCCGCCTTTTGATCCTTCGAGATATCCGGGGCTTCGCCTTCAACTTTCGATTTATTCCTGAATGCTGTTGCATCCTTTCCCTCCTCTGGTGAAGCCAAATCTACCATGCCAAGCCAGTGCAGGGTGTGTAAGAAATCCTTGATCAGCACGCCGTCCACCTGGTCCCAATAAGCGAAACCGCGTAGGTATTGTCCATCAGATTCGCGTTTGATGAACCACGAGTCGTAGTCACCCGCGGGGCGTTGAAAATCCGGGAATTTTTCCTTGATTGTGCGGATAAATGCGGGAATGCTCCACCATTTGTTTTCTGGAATGGAGTTCACCAAATCCATTAGAAACTCGCGTGTGACCAGTGGTTGGTTTTTCCATTCACCTTCGCATATTAAACTGGGGATCAGGCGCAGCTCATCGAAGGTCTGTGACGACTTCCATGATTCGATCAGAAGTTTTAAGGCATCGGTGCGCGGGGCTTCGAGAAAGGATTTTATCTTTTCAGCTTGGGGAGCGTTTTTATTTAATAATCCCGTTGTTGTCAACAGCGCGGTTAGTTGTGGTTCAAATATTTGCCTCGAAATGCGAGTGTGGTGTTGCCAATCTGACTTCCCCAACCGCAATGCTGCCAGGAAGGTGGTCGCGTCATCAAGGATGCGGTCAGATGCAGATATCTCAAAGGACTTTTCCAGTGGGGTCGCAGGACGCCCTAAAGGCTCCCCTTTCTTTTCTTCAAAGCCTTCAAGATTCAGTAATTCCAGCAGATCTTCTGGGATGTAGGCAAATTCCTGTGCGCCTTTTTCTGAGGCGAAAAATGTCTTGGCGAGAAACCCGTAATAAAAAAGAGTCTCTGTGGCTGAACTGGGTTTGAGGTACGGACGTTCACGGTCGCGTTTGCCTGCCCCCATTTCCTGAATTTCCCCAAATTTGCGGGCAAAGGAACTCCATTCTATTTTACCGTTTGCCGCCGCCAGGAATTTCAGTGCGTTCAAGGAATCGGGCTTGAGAATCTCCATCGTCTCGCGGACAGGCTCGGGGTCGAGAAGCGCCGAGGCAAGTTCCTCGGCGGCAGAATCAGCATCATTCGATTCCAGTTCCAATCCCCACATTCCCGCCACGATGCGGAGATGTCCAAGATCGTATTTCAGAAGGGTGTGATAGAGGTCGGGCATGGAGGAGGAAGAAGGGATGAATGGTATGTGTTGCCTGTTTTTGCATCTAGCCTTTTACTACATTGAGCGCTTGCGGCAAAACTTCAAACCTTATTTTGCGAAGGTTGCTTCCAAAGTTTGTGTAGACTTCACCGTCCGCGTGGATGTAAAGCGGCAGGTCGGAGGAGAGCGTCAATTTTTTAAATTCGCCCATTCGGACTTGTTTGAAGCGCATGTGTGTTCCCTTGAGAAATTCGGGGATGAGACGGAACATGGTGGCGCGTGAAAGTTTGGAGACGGTTAGAAATTCCATTTTACCGTCGTTGTTTTGGGATTTGGGGGAGAGCATGAATCCGCCGCCCTCACGCGGACCATTACATAATGTGAGCATGATCACATCTTCATCCCACTTTTCGTTTTCTGTTTCCAGTTGCATTTTGGCAGCATTGTGATTCAAAATTATGGTTTGAATCACTGCCGTCAGGTACATGAGAAAGCCTTTGACAATGGGCAGTTTGTGCGAGCGGATGGTGACCACTGCGTCGAAGCCGATGCCAAGTGTATTATCGAAGTATTCCGTTCGTCCGTTCTCATCGGTGATCAAACCGACATCCACTGTCTGAATGTTCTCGCCTTTTAAGGCATTTGCAAGTGCCTGGGCGGATTTGTTAGTGATGCCCATGGAGTATGCAAAGTCATTTCCTGATCCAATGGGAACAATACCCATGGCGGGGCGCTTTTCTGCGGGGATCTGCATAAGACCATTCATGACTTCGTGTACCGTGCCATCACCGCCCATGGCGATTACGATGTCACAGCCCTCCTCTGCAGCTTGTTTTGCAAGTTCGATGGCATGGGTGGGGTAGACGGTCCCGCTCCAGGAAAGCTCGCCCTTGAATTCTTGCGCGATGGGGCGGAGGTCATTTGCGGTTTTCCAGGCGCGTCCCAGGTCTGCCATCGGGTTTAGGATGAGTTTGACTTTGTGAGACATGTTAAAAACTCCTGTGTCTGGGGTTGTGATTATATAACTTTTAATACTGGTTGAGTCATGGAGTATTCTCAATTGGTAAAACCATTGAGGGAGGCACCTTATCTATGGAAGATCGGGAAATTTCTTGGTCAGCCTTTATCGCAGTTCAGTGAACGGTCAAAGGAATGGTATGCGCTGTTGTGAAGGTAAATTATTAACCTGTCAGTGCAAGGGAGAGCGTGTAATTTGTCGGATGGATAATGAAGAAGCGAGATTAAATTGAATGAGGTCATTCAAAGTCTATGGCGTTCCACACCATGGTGCTGTTCATAAGCCAGACTACTTTATCAGCATGTGCCCATTACTGTATTTTAAGGTCTGGTAACCTGCCGACCCGTTCGAAGAACGGCAGAACCTCAAGCGGAGCTGGATAATCCTTGATCAGGACAGGCCCATTATAGCTTTGCTTTGTCCAATGGTCCTGCCAGTTTCCTGGTGGAAGATAAATATCGCGCTGGCGCATTTTTGGCAACAAAACAGGTGCAACGAGAATATCATCACCGAGCAGGAACTCATCATCACAAGTTAATGCATCCTCGTTATTTACATCCAGCCAGAAGACTGGGCGGATGATTGGCACACCCGTCCGTGTTGCTTCTTCGGCAAGCGCAAAGATGCGGGAGGCGTACTCGGTGTGCAGGTTTGCATAGCGGCGGCAGAGCTCCTCGCTTTCCTTGCCGTAATCCCAGGGTGCAAGGCTGAATTGTATGGCAGGCAGTAGTGCATTCAACTGTGTCCAACGGATCATCATTTCAGCATTTGCTTTTTCATCATATTCATTACCGCCTACCATATCGGGCAGGATGAAGGGGTAACCTGCCAGCCCAAGGGCGAGAATGCCTGTCAGCACGGAATGCAGACCATTGTCCAATCCCCATGAGGTGGTCTTATCCCATTGACGGAAGAAAATCGGCGCGCGTTGATTTTTCCAGCCTGATCGAACTTCAGTGAAACGATGATTCTTTGCGATGGCATCCACATAAATTTTGGTGTATTCATTTGGCGAGATTTTTTGATGAGTGACCGCATCGGCGGGGAGGAAACAAGCCTCGCCCGCATCGAATTTGAAACCGTCAAGACCTGTCTCGATCTGTAGCCTGGTTAGCCGGTCAAAGAACCATGTCAACGCTGTCGGATGGGTCACATCAAGCAGACCGCCTGATCCCTGCCACCACTCAACGAGATAGGGAGAGCCGTCAGATTTGCGGACAAGCCAGCCGTTTTTTGCACCGTCGGCAAAGGCTTGTGATTCAGGGTCTAAAAATGGGATCACCCACGAGGTCACTTTGAAGCCCTTGGCATGGAGTTCGTTAATCATTTGTCTCGGGTTTGGGAATCTTTTTGGGTCAAAGCCGAGATCGCCGTAGTAAACCTGCCAGCGGTCATCAATCTCCAGCACGTTGAAAGGATAATTGTGTTTAATGATATCGTTCGCGTATTGCAGTACCACATCTTGATCGATGGCGGTTTTGTAACGTGCCCATGTCGTCCACGTGGGTTTGGTGAACAGGCTTTCGGGCGGGGTTTCGGTCGGATGCCCGAAATACTCCACTAGATTTTTATAAGCCTCAACTGCATTTGCAGAGAACGAAAAATGCAAATTCAAGGAATTACCCTTAAAAGTGAAAAGTCTGTCTCCAAGTTTTCCTGGATCTTGAAATGGACGGTTATCAAATGCTCCGCGTCCGTCGGTGGCAAATGTCCACTTGAAGCGCGGATAATCGGCTGGCGGTTGATTGAAGCCAACTTCAACCGGAGAGTCTGCAATGACCAGCGTACCATTGGATGAGAACCACGCAGGAGTTAGTTTCCCGCTCAACCCTGTGGGCCCGTTGTCAAAGGTGTGCAGCGGGGCGCTTTGCAGCATAATCTTATTGAGTGGGAAATGCTGATTGATGAGTTCGCCGTGTCCGTACCAGAAGCCTGGTATTTCAACAGTCACCTCGGCAGGGAAGTTTGCCGGGGATGTGGTCAATACCCAATGCCCGGCAACAGAGTGAAGGTGGATGGTAAAGTGGGGAAACACCACAGTGGCACAAAATGTGTCAGTGTGGAGATCCATCACGGGCGATGCAGAATGCCTGAGGGTCATTAATACAATATTGTTTTGTTTGAAGCATATGGAGAAAGGGGAGCGGGTGATTTCGAATTGGATGGTCATAGAATGAGCCCCTAAAGATTTTTTAAACCTTTAGGGGCTGTTGTGAGGGTTATCTTGTAAATTTTTTACCAGTGGCAAGTTCAACGCTCTTATATGCACCATCGTAAATACCGATGCTCTTGTTCTTGATAATGCAGTCACAGAACATGGAGAGCAGGTCGTCTGCTTCGGTAAGCAGGTCAATGGCTTGCAGTGTTTGTGGAATGGTTCGGGTTTCAACGGTGCTGTCGCCGATCTCTGCACCACGAATGGCTCCCCACATTTCATGACCGCCAACACGCGCGTTGAAGATTTTTGGAACAGGATAGAAAGCAAGTTCACTGGGCTTGGTGATCATCACATCCATGACACGCATGAGGTAGTTTGTGGCATAGACCGCATGGAAGGTATTGTCGTGCAGGAAAACATGCAGACCATGAGCGGGATTCTTACGGATGCTATCGGTGAATTGCCTGGTGTCTTCCCATGTGAAGTGTGTGTTGATGAGGTCTTTGTGATGGGTGAGTTCCCCTTGCAGCCATTCCCAGTTGTCCTTATGGTCGCCAAGGTTGATGAAGAGCGCGATCTTATCTTTTTCAATCAACGGGACCGCATGCTCGATAATGGCTTTGAACAGTTCTCGTTGTGCACCTGCCCCACCCATTGTGACAAGGAAACGGCGGGGGGCTTTTGCGTTCATGCGGTTGAGGCGGTCAGCACAATCAGTTTCAATGTTCTCGACAAGTTCATGGTCAACATGGTGACCTGTGAAATACAGGGCATCGGTCGGGACAGGTTTTAGGATCTTGCCTTTGTCGTCAAATCCGCGCATGGCCCGGAAACCATAATAACCTGATGGGGATTGAACCGCATGCTTGGCGCCTTCGGTCAGCTGGAAAGCCATTGGCCAGTTATCGAACATCATGTCCACCACGTTGGTCATGCCGCCTGAAACCGCGCCCATGCAGTTCCACATATGCGAAGTAAGTATCGGCATATCAGATGGAAGCGCACCATATAAATTTTTAAATAACTCGCTCATCTTGTAATCCTTGACCTCGGTCTTTAGGAAGCGCCAGGGCCAGGTGCTGGTCATGTAGTTGAATAGTGCATCCAATCCGGGCAGGGTCGGTTCACCTGTGGTGAGAGATTCCCAAACATATTTGTCAAACCAGGGGTAACGCTGTGAGATGCGTGAATATTTGCTGTAGTTGGTGTTGCACCAGTTGATAACATCGGTGGTGATGCCGGGGATGGCAAGCAGATCGAGCCAGTATGGTGTGAATCCCATGGCTTTTGCGGCAGAGACACCTGCCATGGCAATGCGGTAATGTCCAAATCCCATGCGGATGGTGCTGACGACGACACCGTTCGTTTCGTCGAGCGGTGTGCCCTGTCCATCGCGGACAATGTTCTTGAGTCCAAAGATCTCTGAGCCATATGGATGTTCTTCGATGCTCAGGTTGAATTTTTCATTGGGGTCATAATTGAATTTTTTTGCCAGCATGTCCTTCCACTGGTCTGCAGCGCGAGTCTGTGATTCTGTGATGGGGTTGCCGTACAGTTCATAACGGCCATTGACTTTTTTCATAAACACTTCTCCTTGAAGATGGTATTGTTTTCAGAGTTACTCCGCGCTGGGCGAAGTTGAATTGCAATTATTAAAAAATCCTTCACTTTTGCTTGGAGCGATAAAACTCCCTCGTCCAAATATCCATGGCAGACAGGATGCCATTCCCCATTTCAGGGCTGGTGACCCCTTTAATGGATAATGCTAACCCGTGTGGAGCAAGTGTCTGCATTACCAAATTCAGGTCATTGACATCGCAATAAACAATCATCGCCTTGCCTGCCGCCTGGATTTTTTGATAGACTGACACCCAGCGTGGGAAACCCTCGCGTCCCGCACCGGGAACCCACTGCACAGCGTCCAGTTCTGGGATTTCGAGAATGACATCCAGATGGCGAAGGGCACCGGGTCCATCAAGATGATAAATGGAACGGTCAAGAAATCGGCACTCGTCAATAATGCCTTGCAGGAAAAACTCCTGATACATTTTGGAGCTGATCATGCCTGCAAAATCATTTGAGGGAATGTAATATTTTGAATAACTTGCAAGCTCCAGCCAGCTTGTGATCGGTTGTCCGCGGACTGAAAGTTTATCGTACCAATAATCATAGACTTTAAAATAATCTGGTTTCAGGCGGGCAAGAAGTGATTTTACCTGTTCAGGGTGGTCAATCAGGTCAACTGCCAGATTTTGTGGATTGCGTATCGAGGCAATCAGGTCGCCGCCGGGGTGAAAATCGGGCAGTCCTACGATGAACTTCCCCCTGCCTATATCCAACATGGCATCGGTCAACTCAGCCAGTTTCAGGAAATAAGGATGGTTCATGTCTATACACAGGCGGTCTGCTTCCTTCCAGTCTTTAATGATCGGCTCTGCCCAGCTTGTTCCATAGTCTCCAAATTCAAGCGGACAGCCGTAAAAGGCGGCAAGCACTTCCGGTCCCAGGTTCGGGAATGCAACAGGCAGGCTGTCTCCCATAAAAATTTGATTGGAGAACCTGGCGAAGGTGAGTTGAGCCTGATAGATTGCGTCCATCCACCTATCCCTGGAATCTGAATGATATGATGGGGGTAATGGCTGTTGTTGCGCGGGCGGCTTTTCGAGATAAAACTGAACCACAGGACGGTCGAGGACAGTTCCCTCCCAAAACGATTCCATGCGCTGCATGGTCTTTTCAAGGTCTGGTTTGAATTCAAGCATGATCTGATCGAGTATCTTTTACTATATTTTCGACACCGCCAGCCGTGTTTTTGGCTGGCGGCGATTGATTATAAACTTTTATATCTGCAGGCGCGCTTCTACTTCATCAATTGGGATTTTAATGCCTTGTCCATGAAATGAAGAGTGAGGTCAGTCAGCTTATCCAGCTCACAGTCGATCGTGAGAGCATGCGTTGATCGTTCCATCCAGTGATGCTCTTTGACGATCGAACTCACGCCTTGCAGGATCATGTCGCCTGCTGTTTGGTGAACTGTTTTATCTTTGCTTCCCTGAAAGACAATGATGGGCTGCCCGACTTGCGATAGACGTTGACGTGTTGCACTTTGCAGTTGCAGTAGCTGGATCGCGCCTTTGAGCGGCAAGTTCGGGTACCCCTGCCACTTATCGGATGCATCCAATGAGTCCCGTTTTACTTCGGGCAAAAACAACGAACCTGCGTATAGCTTGATTTTATCCAGCGTTGACAGGGTCAACTTAATGGCTGGGGCATATAGCAGAACACCTGCTGCTTCGGGATGCTCACTGGCAAGGTATAGGGCAATGACGCCTCCCATGGATTGTCCGCCGACAAAGACCTGTTTGCAATGAGTGGTGAGTTTTGTGTACATTTTTTCCGCGCTGGCCACCCAGTTACGCCAACTGACCCGATTCAGGTCAGCGGGTTGGGAACCATGTCCAGCCAGCAGAGGGGCAGCTACGGTATAACCTTTTTCGTGCAGTCTTTTGGCTAACAAACGTACTTCGGCGGTCGTGGCTGTATAGCCGTGTGATAGTAACACGCCCACAGAACCCGCCGTCCAAAAGAAAGGCTCGCCTTCGAGGTGTGGATTATGCAGGGCGGAATTTTTCATATAAACTCAGGCAGGGAATTTAACCTTTAACCCCGCTGCTGGCAACACTCTCCACGAAGAATCGTTGTCCAAAAATAAAGACGATCAAGGGCGGGATGATGGCAATGGCAGCGCCTGCGAGGATCAGGTTGGGTGTGTCTGACGCACGACCGCGCAGCACGTTGAGCGCAAGGGTCAGCACATGGTTCTTCTCATTTCCCACATTGATGATAACCAGGGGCCAGAAGAAAGAATTCCACGCGTATAGGAATGTGAATGTGGCTTGCGTTGCCAATGCCGGCACACTGGCAGGAATAAGGATTTCCTTCAGGATTTGCAGGCGCGATGCGCCATCTAGCAGCGCGGCTTCCTCAATCTCCTTTGGGAAGGTGATGAAGTGTTGGCGCATGAGGAATGTTCCATACGCGGAGAAAATCCAGGGAATAATGAGCGCGGCGAGCCGGTCTGTCCAGCCAATGAGCACCATCAATTGGTAAAGTGGAACGATGAGCATGACAAAGGGGATCATGACCGTGCCGAGATAGAAGACAAAGACTGTATCGCGCCCCGGGAATTTCAGGCGGGCAAAAGCGTAGCCGCCGACAACGGATGTAACCAATTGTCCCAGCACCACCAAAATGGTGACCAGAGCCGTGTTGGTCAGTGCACGCGCCATGTTGTTCAACTCGATGACTTCGGTGTAGTTTTCCGGACGCCAGCCTATATTTTCCACCGGTTCACTCAGACGCACGTTTTGGAATATTTTGTTTTCGGGGTTTTGCGGATCGATAAACTCACCGACAGTTGTCTGGCTAATGAGGATCATCGGCACAATTTGACCGTCCACATTCACGTCAAAGAGTTTTTCCTGCTTTCCATTCACTTCCACTTTTTGTTGGTTTGTCGCTCCACCCGTGGGTTTGACCTCTGTCAGGTAGCGCTCGACTGTGGATGAGAGGTTGTTGGCAGGGGCATATGTGCCAACTTTGATGTTGCTTTTTGCAAGTGCATATTCCTTTTGCTGACCATCCACTTCGACGTTGTAAAGCGGGAGCGG
>JFJP01030220.1_pt1 | contig 14267 bp, 13 predicted proteins | sample 431651 | NCBI WGS metagenome assembly JFJP01 (sample SAMN02602958, study PRJNA72255) | Microbial mat metagenome, whole genome shotgun sequencing project. | biome: fresh water; feature: sink hole; material: water; isolation source: purple microbial (photo- and chemosynthetic) mats found in... | reverse complement strand
CCATGATCCGCAACTCGACCTGCGAATAATCCGCCGCCAGTATCACGAAACCGGGTTCCGGTACGAACGCCTGGCGAATCCGCCGCCCTTCCGGGGTGCGCGTGGGAATGTTTTGCAAATTGGGATCGGCGGAGGACAGCCGCCCGGTGCTGGCCACGGCCTGATGGTAGGAGGTGTGCACCCGGCCGGTCATCGGGTGAATTTGTTCCGGCAACCGGTCGGTATAGGTCGATTTCAGTTTGCTCAGGGTGCGGTGTTCCAGAATAACCTTGGGCAGCGGATACGCCAGTGCCAGTTCCTGCAACACCTCTTCGGCAGTGGACGCCTGGCCGGTCGGCGTCTTCTTGCCCGTGGGCAATTTCAACCGCTCGAACAGAATCGTCTGCAACTGCTTGGGCGAACCGAGGTTGAAGCGTTCACCGGCCAGTGCATACGCCTGCTGCTCCAGTTCCCAGAGGCGCTGAGCCAGCTCGCCGCTTTGCCGCCGCAACGCCGCCGCATCGACCCGCACCCCGATCCGTTCCATCCGCCCCAACACGTCAATCAGCGGGATTTCCAGCGTCTCATAGACATGCCGCAAGCTTGGCATGGCTTCCAGTTTCGGCCACAGGCACTGGTGAAGGCGCAACGTCACATCCGCATCTTCCGCCGCGTAAGGCCCGGCCTGCTCCAGCGGCACCTGGTTGAAACGCAGTTGTTTGGCACCCTTCCCGGCCACGTCTTCATAGCGGATCGTGCGCTGGTTCAAATGCCGTTCCGCCAGACTGTCCAGATCATGCTGAGCCGTGGAATCCAGCACATAGGATTCCAGCAGGGTATCGTGGCGGATGCCGCGCAGGGTGATGCCGTGATTGGCGAGAACGTGCTGGTCGTATTTGAGATGTTGGCCGACTTTGCTGCGAACTGGATCTTCCAGCAGCGGACGCAATTGTTCCAGTACGGCTTCCCGGTTCAACTGATCCGGTGCGCCGGGGTAATCATGAGCCAATGGCACATAGGCGGCTTCACCGGGCGTAACCGCGAAGGAGACGCCGACCATGCGGGCGTCCAGATAATTCAGGCTGGTGGTTTCAGTGTCGAAGGCGAACAGCTCGGCTGACCGCAATCGTTCCAGCCAAGTATCGAGAGTGGGCTGATCCAGAATGGTGGAGTAAACGGGCGGCGACGGTTCATTCCCCCCACTCTGACCCGCAGGAAGTATCGGCGTCTGATCCGCTCCCTCTTGATCAGACCCGGCTGGAGTCGGGGCAGGCGGTAGTTCCCGCAACCAGGAGTGAAAGTCGTAGCGTTCGCACAGCGTGCGCAATGCCAACACATCGGGCGGTGCGGGGTGCAAATCATCCAGCGTGACTGGCAAGGGTACCGCGCAATCCAGCGTCGCCAGTCGCCGGGACAACGGCAACTGTTCCAGACCCGCCCGCAATTTTTCCCCGATCTTCCCGGAAATGGCGGCAGCTTTAGCGACTAATGCATCCAGTGAGCCGTAGTGACTGAGCCACTTGGCGGCGGTTTTTGGCCCTACGCCGGGAACGCCGGGAATGTTGTCCGACTGGTCGCCCACCAGCGCCAGCCAATCAATAATACGGTCCGGGGGAACGCCAAACTTCGCTTCCACCCCGGCGGCATCCAGGATGGCGTTCTTCATCGTGTCCAGCAAGCGAACTTGCGCACTGACCAGTTGCGCCAGGTCTTTGTCGCTGCTGACGATGAGCACCGGCCAGCCGCGCATCGTCGCCTGCCGGGTCAAGGTGCCAATCACATCATCCGCTTCAACGCCGGAAATTTGCAGCAACGGCAACCCCAGGGCGCGGATACCGATATGCAGCGGTTCGATTTGCTGAATCAGTTCCGCGTCTAGTGGCGGACGGTTGGCCTTGTAGTCGGCAAACCACTCATGGCGGAAGGTCTTGCCTGGCGCGTCGAACACGACGGCCAGCGCGTCAGGCTGATAATCAGCCATGAGTCGGCGCAGCATCTTCAACACACCATACAGAGCGCCGGTCGGTTCGCCCGCCGCATTGGTCAGGGGCGGCAGCGCGTTGAAAGCCCGGTGCAGCCAGGAGGAGCCATCCACCAATAGCAGAGGTTTGGATGTAGTCATTATAATTTTGAATAAAATGAAATTTTTAGCCTAAGTGGCCGCGAATGAACTCGTATTCCGCCTGAATCGCCTTTTCCGCATCGCTGCCGACGAAATCAGCCAATTTGCCGCCGATCAGTGGAATCCCGCACTTGACTTCAATCCGCACCTCATTGACGCAACCGCCGTCCTGAGTTCGCAGTTCCATGTCGCCACTGATACTGACCGGCACTCCGGAAATTTCAATACCGATCTGGCAACGCCAGGGTCCCCCCGCCTGACCGTCCCACTGCTCACTCTGCACCAGGGTATTCCAGGGATTAAGGAATTTCTTGAACAAGCCCGGCACGTCTGCCGGAACGTCCCGCTTGACCTTGACGCGGTAAGCGCCATCACTGCCGGAACATTCCAGCACGTCAACATTTCGGGCGCCGATCCTGGTATATTTTTCCTGCATGAAATCGGGATCGTGGAACCGGCTGAACACGGCGTCTACATCCTGCTTATAGTGATGCAATACCTTAATTTTCATCAGTTTTCCTCAACGATCAGCGGCTACATAAATTCCTGTAGAAGGTCATTTAAAAAGCGTAATCCGGTTTCAGTAGGTTGCAATCGGTCAGGATCAGTTTCTAATAACCCGCGCTCCTTGACCCGGTTTAAGGTCGGCTCTAGCACGGTCAGCGGCAGACCGGTGCGTTCCTCGAACAGCGTCGCCGGTACGCCATCAACCAAGCGCAAGGCGTTCATCAGAAATTCTACCGGTAAATCGGTTTTCTGCATCAGCGCATCGCCGCCAATGCCATCCGGAGTTCCAGCTCGCGCCAGGTAATCCTGCGGATGTTTGAGTTTCCACAGCCGGTGAATATGTCCCGCGGCAAGATCGGTCAGTTTCCCATGCGCCCCGGCGCCAATCCCCAGATAGTCGGCAAATTCCCAGTAATTAAGATTATGCCGACAGCGCCGGTTTTCCGGAGCATACGCGGACACTTCGTAGCGCGGATAGCCGTGCTCCGCTAATTCCGCTTGCGCCCGTTCCTGAATGGCGTCCACCACGTCCTCATTGGGCAAGGTCGGCGGTGACTGATGGAAGCGCGTATTCGGTTCGATGGTGAGCTGATAATACGAAAGATGCGCCGGTTGCAGCGCCAGTGCATTGGCTATATCGGCCAGCGCCTGAACCTCGGTTTGTCCGGGCAGGCCGAACATTAAATCCAGATTAAAGTTATCCAGACCGGCGGCATGCGCGGCTTCGGCAGCAGCAAACGCGGCGCGGCGGTCGTGAATCCGCCCGAGCTTTTGCAGATGTTCATCGTTAAAACTTTGCACGCCAATCGACAGGCGGTTGATGCCTGCTGCCCTGAATTCCGCGAACCGCCCCTGCTCCACTGCGCCGGGATTCGCTTCCAGGGTGATTTCCAGATCCGGGCGCAACGGCAAGCGGGCGCGCAGACCGGACAACAGCCGATCCAGCGCCTCAGCGGACAACAGGCTCGGCGTCCCGCCGCCGATAAACACGCTGTCTATCCGCCGTCCCCAGACGCGGGGCAAGTCCTGCTCGACATCGGCCAGCAGGGCATCGACATAAGCCCGCTCCGGCAATGACCCATGCGCTTCATGGGAATTGAAATCGCAATAGGGGCACTTCCGCACGCACCAGGGGACGTGAACGTAAAGTGCCAGCGGTATGGTGAGATAAAAATCCGGCATTTTTTTCCTTGACGACTAAACTTTTCAGAATACCCACTAAAATTACTGGGTAAGTAAGCGCTACCTGGCCATTACGGTCCCGTCTCCCTTCAATTTTCAGTATTTTCGAGAGCGCTATGGAACTCAAGCAGGTCTATATAAAAACTGCCAAGGGGCAGGAAGAAATCCAGCAACGGACCTACAAACTGTCCGCTAGTCTGCGCAAATTGCTGATTATGGTCGACGGTCATTCCACGGCAGCCGAAATGATCGGACGACTCAGCGCTATGGGCGATGTCACGCCGGCACTGACCGAACTGGAAACCGATGGTTTCATCATGTCCCTCACGCCGGTCAAGCTGCCGCCCGTTGAAACGCCGGCAGACCCTTGGCCGCCGGTTGAAACAGCGGCGGACGCCTCGTTAGCGGCTTCAACGCAGGAACCCCAATCCGAGCGACTCCTGCTGCAAAATCTCTGGGGAGACGATGATGCGACTCCGGCTTCGGCTTCGGCTTCGGCTTCGGCTTCGCCATCAGCCCGTTCAGCACCGCTGGGCGCTGCCCAACCCCAATTCAATCTCGATAAGGCCAAGCATTTTATTCGGGCGACCCTGTTAGCTGCCATGGGAGCCAATGCCGTCCGGTCGATTGACCTCGTTGATGCGGCTACCACGGTCGAGGAGTTGCGTATCGAGTTGGACGCCATCCGCGACATGCTCCCCAAAGCCTTGTCCCAGCGCCATGCTGAACAGATTTGGAAGCAACTCGAACCCATTATGGTGCCGTTAGCGTCGCCATTGCCTCTTAATGCTGCGGCCAAACCTGCGACCATGGCGGCATCAATCGCTCAACCGGCTTCCCCTCTGGATCAGGCCAAGGCAACGATCCGCCAGATCCTGTCGGCCAACACCGGCCCCAACACCGGCTATTGGATCGACCGCATTGACGCAGTCCCGACGCTGGAAGTGTTGCACATCGAACTGGATGTGCTGAATGAGATGTTACCCAGAATTTTTTCCAGGTCACAAGCGGGGCAGGTGAAGAAACAACTGGAGCCGATTCTCGCCTCTATTTCGCCCACTGCACCGGTCGCCCAGCCCACCTTTAATCTCAACAAGGCCAAGGATGTCATCCGTCGCACCCTGTTAGAGGCCATGGGGCCTACCGCCATACGCCGGGTCGAGCGGATTGACGGCGTCACCACGGTCGAGGCGTTGCGGACTGAACTGGAGGGGATTCACGAGATGTTGCCTAAGGTTCTGTCGAAACGGCAAGCTGAGCAAGTCTGGAAGCAACTGGAGCCGATCCTTATGTCGATCAGCTTGCAGCCATAAGTGGATCGAACCTGAATTGTCCCAGCGCCTTGACCAGTTGCGCCAGCGCTTGCCCGCGATGACTCAACCGGTTTTTGACCGCTGCATCCAGTTCAGCGGCAGTCTGGCCCTCATCAAGGACGAGAAACACCGGGTCGTAACCGAAACCACCGCTGCCATAGGGTTCAAAGGTGATCATCCCCTCCCAGCGAGCCTGACAAATGAGCGGGGTGGGATCAGCGGCGTGCTGCAAGAGCGCCAGCACACAGTGGAAGTGGGCGGTGCGCTGTTCCGCGGGAACGTCGCGCAAGTCGGCCAACAGTTTGTCGATATTAGCGTGGTCATTGGCACCGGAACCGGCATAGCGGGCGGAATAGACGCCGGGCGCACCCTTGAGTGCTTCCACACTCAACCCGGAATCATCGGCTAATGCGGGCAGACCGGTCTGTTGCGCGGCGTTGCGAGCTTTGAGAATGGCGTTTTCCACAAAGGTCAGGCCGGTTTCTTCGATCTCCGGCACGTTGAAGGCCGATTGTGGGACGATATCCAGATCGTAACCAGCCAGGACGGCGTTAAACTCCCGAACCTTGCCGGGATTGTTGGTTGCCAGAACCATTTGGCGCATGGCGATTTCCCCTTTGTATTGTCTTTCAACCTAAGCCGCCGACATCCCGAACCACCCCGGCGCTTCGCGCCACCCCTCCTTAGCCAAGGAGGGGAATCCGGAAGTCCAGCAATCATCGGGAAAGGCTGTATATGGCGTATGGCGCTCAGACGCGCAATTCCAGCGCTTCCCGTTGCTTCTGCAATAACTGGCTGATGCCGCCCCCGGCCAGTGCCAGCATGGCCTGCAATTCTTCCATCCGAAAGGCGTGACCCTCGGCAGTGCCCTGGATTTCGATGAACGCTCCGGCGTCGTTCATCACCACGTTCATGTCGGTTTCTGCTTCGGAATCTTCGGCGTAATCCAGATCCAGCACCGGGGTGCCCTGATAGATGCCAACGGAGACGGAAGCGACCTGGCCGTGCAGGGGATTCTTTTTGACCTGTCGCCGGGTCATCAGGTGGCGCACCGCATCGGCCAGGGCGACGAAGCCGCCGGTGATGGCCGCGGTACGGGTGCCACCATCGGCCTGGATCACGTCGCAATCGAGGGTAATGGTGCGTTCGCCGAGCGCCTCCAGATCCATGACCGCCCGCAAGGATCGGCCAATCAAGCGCTGAATTTCCAAGGTGCGGCCATCCTGGCGGCCCCGACTGGCTTCGCGCTGCGTCCGGGTATGGGTGGCGCGGGGCAACATGCCGTATTCCGCCGTGACCCAGCCCCGGCCTTTGCCTTTGAGAAAGGGCGGCACCCGTTCTTCGATGCTGGCGGTGCAAATCACCCGGGTGGCGCCGAATTCCACCAGCACTGAGCCTTCGGCGTGTTGGGTAAATTGGCGGGTGAGGCGGATCGGGCGCAGTTCATCGGCGGCGCGGGCACTGGGACGCATAAGGCAATTTCCTGAAATGGAGGTCATGGATCGTTTGACCCGGGAACTATAGCAGAACCGGCCGGGGATGCAGGCCGGGGCGATTTTTCGGCCGGATACCACCCGCGCGTTGATACAAAACACGCCAGATGCGCGATTTACGCCTAAGCTTATGCACAGTACATCATGAAACCATCAAAGTTTTGAGGATTATCCTATGTTACGCAGTATGACGGCTTTCGCCCGCCAGGAGCAGTCCAGCGCCTGGGGTTCGATCATTTGGGAATTACGTTCGGTCAATCATCGCTATCTGGAAACGTCGATTCGCCTGCCGGAGGCGTTGCGCAGTTTGGAGTCACTGGTGCGCGAACGCATCGCCGCTAAACTGAACCGTGGCAAGGTGGAGGGAATGCTCAAGTTGCAAACCACCGGGGCGGCATTGACCGGGATTACTCTGAATCAACCGGTGGTGGAGCGTCTGCTGGAGGTTGCCGGTGAATTGGAACACCTCATTGGGCCAGGCGCTGGACTGCGGCTGGTCGATGTGTTGCGCTGGCCGGGGGTGGTTAGTGAGGCGGAGCCGGATCTGGATGAAATCAAGTTGACGCTGCTGAACAGCCTGGATGCGGCGCTGGCGGAACTGGTAGCGACCCGCGAGCGGGAGGGGCAACGCACGGCGGAATTGATTCAGCAGCGCTGTGTGGCGATGCGTGAGCAGGTGAGGCAGGTGCGCATTCGCCGTCCGGAGGTGCTGGCGCGTTGGCGCGATAAGCTGTTGGGGCGGTTGGCGGATTTGCCGGTGGAGGCTGATCCGGGGCGGTTGGAGCAGGAGTTGGTGCTGGTGGCGCAGCGGTTGGATGTGGACGAGGAACTGGATCGGCTGGATACGCATCTCGATGAGATCGAGGCGGTGCTGCATCGCAAGGAACCGGTGGGGCGGCGGCTGGATTTTCTGATGCAGGAGTTGAATCGTGAGGCGAATACGCTGTCGTCAAAATCGGCGGATGCGGAGACAACCCGTGCGGCGATTGAGTTGAAGGTGTTGATTGAGCAGGTGCGCGAGCATATTCAGAATATTGAATAGTGTTTCGTTGCTACTGGCGGTGCGTAAAAGCGGCATAGGAGCCCTTTGTTGATGGCGCTTTGCCCGGTGCGCTATCCCTCCCCGGCATCAAAGCCGGGGCTTCCCGCGCAATGCTGATGAGTCCGTAGGCCGGGCTTTAGCCTGACTTTTCGGTATCAGGCTAAAGGCCGACCCACCAGCGATGGCTCATGTCGCCTGACTCTTTTCCTTCAACTCTTCCAGATGCTTGCAGTCGATGCACAATTCCGCAGTCGGCCGCGCTTCCAGTCGCCGCAAGCCAATCTCGACGCCGCACGCTTCGCAATAGCCATAATCATCACTGGCCAGACGACCGAGCGACTTGTCGATTTTGTGCAACAACTTACGTTCCCGATCCCGCGCCCGCAGGCTGATTGAAAACTCTTCCTCCTGACTGGCGCGATCATTGGGGTCGGGCAGATTGAGAACTTCATCCTGCATACTGTTGACGGTGCGCCGGCCTTCCTCCATCAATTCCTGTTTCCAGGCCAGCAGGATGGCGCGGAAATGGGTCTTTTGCCGGTCATTCATATACTCCTCTTCCGCTTCCGCACGATAGGGCGCAAAGCCCGCAAACGTCTCTTTCATGGTCATCTGCCTCTGTGTTGGTCACGCCCATTGATTTTATGATCTCGGTAGGCCATCCGTTGACTGCATCCTTGAGATCCGGCCAGCCAACGGATAAGCATAGCAGCATAAACCATCCCGAAAGCGATTGTCGCCCATGCGTCGGTCAGTCGCCGCGCAAACACCCCTCCAGAGCCTTGGCCAGACCGTCGAGCAATTGAAAGTAAGCGTCAGAACCGGGTGGAATCTCTGCGCCCAGTGGATCCAGTATTCCAGAACGAGCCGGGCTGCCGGCCATTACGGTGTTCACCAGAGCGGGCTGGAACTGTGGTTCGCTGAATACACAACGCACCCCGAGATCTCGGATGCGCTTCTGGATTTCCGCAACGCGCTTTGCCCCTGGCCGCTGTTCCGGATCCAGCACGACCGATCCGACCGCCTTCAAGCCGTAACGGCGCTCAAAATACTGATAGGCATCGTGAAACACCACATAGGGCTGATCCTTGACCGGTGCCAGTTTCAACGTCAGTTGCTGATTCAACCCGTTCAGTCGCTCGATCAACGCGGCTCCATTCCGTTCATAATCCGCTTTACGGTCAGGAGCAAGTTCGCCCAGCGTCGCCATGATCTGACGGGTCATGGCTATCGCGTTGACCGGATCCAGCCAGAGATGGGCGTCGCGACTGGCCTGATGATCATGATCGTGGTCATGTTCCGGTTTCCCCGCCGGTTCGACATGACCATGGGCGTCCCAAGCTCCGCCCGTTCGCAAGCGCAGCATCGTCACGCCGGGAGCGTTCAGTAAGGCGATAGCCTGCACTTTGGCTTTGGCGTTAGCGAGCGGCTTGACTAGGAAGCTCTCCAAATCCGGCCCGATCCAGAACAGGACATCCGCTTCGGCTATCGCTTGGGCATCGGAAGGCCGCAGGCTATAGTGGTGGGGTGAAGCGCCGCCGGTCACCAACAGGCGCGGTTCCCCCACCCCCTGCATGACCCCGGCTACCAACGAATGCACCGGCTGGATGCTGGCGACGACATTGAGCGGGGCGGCCAGCACACTCCACGGTGTCAACAACCATGCCCCGACGAACAACCATTCGCGAATCCTCATCTTGAATTTCCCCTCGGTATTCGTGCTTAATCTGTCTTCAGAATCTACTCGGTAACAACAGGCTTATTCTATCGTGACTGTCAAGCCCTCCCTCGCCGCTGTCCCCAATGAACCGCTCCTGACCGTCGAAAATGTCCACTTCGCCATTCGTGGCAACGACATCCTGCACGCGGTGAATCTCCAGGTCAGCGCGGGTGAAATCGTCGCCCTGATCGGTCCGAACGGTGCCGGTAAATCAACCCTGGTGCGCATCGTTCTGGGCCTGTTGCGCCCGAACCAGGGGCGGGTCTGGCTGAAACCGGGATTACGGATCGGCTATATGCCACAGCGACTGGTGATTGATGACACGCTGCCCTTGACCGTGGCGCGATTCGTCACCCTGGGCGGTTCCGCTTCCCGCGACCGGGTGCAGGCGGTTCTGGCGGAAGTGGGCGCGGCGCACGTGATCGACTCGCCCGTCCAGGCGATTTCCGGTGGCGAATCCCAACGGATGCTGCTGGCGCGGGCGCTGCTGCGCGAACCGGATTTACTGGTGCTGGATGAACCGATTCAGGGTGTGGATTTAACCGGCCAATATGAGCTGTACGAACTGATCAGCAACCTGCGTCGCCAGCGCGGTTGCGGGATTCTGATGGTCTCGCACGAACTGCATCTGGTCATGGCCACTACCGATCATGTGCTGTGCCTGAACCGGCATGTCTGCTGCTCCGGGCATCCCGATCTGGTCGCCCGCGATCCGGCTTATCTGGAACTGTTTGGCAGCGATGGCGCCCGGCAACTAGCGATTTATCACCATCACCACAACCACCGCCATGACGTACATGGAACCGTCATCGCCGTTGAAGAGGAAGAACCCCATGGATGATTTTCTCACTCGCGCCCTGCTCGGCGGCTTTGGCGTGGCGCTGGCGGCGGGACCGCTAGGCGCGTTCATCGTCTGGCGGCGCATGGCCTATTTCGGCGATACCCTGGCGCATTCGGGACTACTCGGCGTGGCGTTGGGGATGGTCTTGCAAGTGAATCCGCAACTGGGCGTCGCCGCGACCTGCCTGATGATCGCCATTGTGCTGGTGTTGCTGCAACGGCAGCGCGTATTGGCGACCGATACCCTGTTAGGCATCCTCGCCCATACCAGTTTATCGCTGGGATTGGTGACGCTGGCGTTTCTGGAAACGGTGCGGATTGATCTGACCGGCTATTTATTTGGCGATATTCTGGCGATCAGCCCGGAAGATCTGTACTGGATCTGGGGGGGCGCACTGGTGGCGCTGACGGCACTGGCCTGGCTGTGGCGGCCGCTGCTGGCGACCACGGTTCATGAGGATCTGGCGCAAGTGGAAGGCGTACCGGTGTTCGCGGTACGCCTGGCGTTCATGTTGCTCATCGCCATTGTCATCGCCGTGGCGATGAAGGTAGTGGGTATTCTGCTCATTACCTCGCTGCTAGTGATTCCCGCCGCGACGGCTCGCCGTTTTGTCCGTTCCCCGGAACGTATGGCCTTGTTGGCCAGTGGGCTGGGTTGCGTGGCGGTCGGCGCGGGACTGTGGGCGTCGTTGCGCTGGGATACGCCAGCGGGACCGTCGGTAGTGGTGGCGGCGGCAGTTCTGTTTCTGCTGGGTTCACTGGCGAGATAGGGAGTCCGTAATCAAGGGTTATCCACATACCGGATCAGGCGGCTTGGCGCAGGGGTTCAGGGTGATAAATTTTCTGCAAGTGGGGCGGCAGCAGATATCGCGGGTAGGCGCCCGCCCGCAACTTGCCGAGGTGCCACCACCAGTGGGTTAGGGGATGAGTAGAGTCATCTTGAAGCAGATCATTAGGTACTTCGTCATCATCGTGATCCATCACCGCATCGACCAACCGTGCATCCAACTCTTCAAGTTTAGAAAACTGCTGGCCATTCAAAGAGGTGCGCATCACATCATCGCGTTGTTCTCGAATACCAGGAACTGTCCAAGAATCCATACCGTACATGACGGCTTCGCGATACCACATCAAAAAATCAGACTGTCGATACGCTTCCATATGTCCCCCAGGGCTTTGCCATCGTGTTTATGAACACTGACTCGTTCGCCACTTCGATCCAATACCGCCAATAAGTGATGACGTTCGGAATAGACCAGATAGCGACTGGTATCCGACTTGGGTTGAATCAACCCGGCTTGCGGGTCATTTAAGGTTTGCTCAAACCATCGGTTTAAATCATCAGGAGAAACCAATAGCTCATTCTCGACATAAACCCGCTTTAAATAGTGAAACAAAAAACCATCAACCGGGTCTCGAAGTTGTATTTTATCAATCAAATCTGCAATTTCAGGGATATGTGCAAACGGGGCGAAATCACTTAATGTTTGCCTCGTCTTATTCCCTGCCTTAAACCGTTTAGTCCCCCAATCAGATGTCGTGATCGCCTTGACTATCGCCTCAGCCGCTCGGATTGCGGGCGCATCACCGGAGCGAAGTAGGTCAGGATGGACGCGGGGCGGAGTCATGGTGGGCATTATATCCCCCACCCGCTTCCACTGATACAGCTCATCCTTCCCTTGATTATCAATCCCCTGCATGTTTTCTCCATCCTCCACAATCCGTCGTCTTTTCTCATCACCGCGTGATTGGCATCCCGTCTATACGTTGCCCGCCGGACTGTGTTTTAATCTTTTTTAGAACGAAGCGGGGGTGCTCCGGTCCGGGAGCTGAGAAATACCCTTGGAACCTGATCCGGTTAGCACCGGCGGAGGAAAGCTTCAGTGCCGCTCACCGCGCCTCCGTTTCGTCCTCACTCACTTGTTGCAACCCTTGAGGACAATCCGTATGAACGCCATCTCCCCGGCTTTCCTTCGCGCCGCCGCGCAACTCAGCGACGACATTACCCGCCCTTATTCCAATTCCCGCAAAGTTTACCTCCAGGGTTCGCGCCCGGATCTGCAGGTTCCGCTGCGCGAAATCAGTCAGTACCCGACCCCGACTACGCATGGGGCTGAGGATAATCCCCCGATCCCGGTCTACGATTGTTCGGGTCCTTACACCGATCCTGCCGCATCGATTGATCTGCTCCAGGGACTGCCGCCGGTTCGAGCGGTGTGGATTGCTGAACGCGGCGATACCGAAATTCTCGCCGGTCCAACGTCTGAATATGGCCGCGCCCGCGCCGTTGATCCGAAAACTGCTGACTTGCGGTTTGCACACATCCGCCCACCACGCCGGGCATTGGCCGACGCCTGCGTGACGCAGATGCACTATGCCCGCCGGGGCATCATCACGCCGGAGATGGAATACGTCGCCCTGCGTGAATCGCTGCGTCTCCAGGAACTGCGCGACGACCCGCGTTATACCCGTCTGCTGCGCCAGCATCGGGGCGAGAACTTCGGCGCGGCTCTTCCCGACAGCTTTACGCCCGAATTCGTGCGCGACGAGATCGCCCGTGGCCGCGCCATTCTGCCGGCCAACATCAATCATCCCGAACTGGAGCCGATGATTATTGGCCGCAATTTCCGGGTGAAAATTAACGGCAATCTGGGCAATTCGGCCTTGGGATCATCAGTCGCGGAAGAGGTGGAAAAGATGGTCTGGTCGCTGCGCTGGGGCGCGGACACCATCATGGATTTGTCCACCGGCAGGCACATTCACGAAACCCGCGAGTGGCTGATTCGCAATGCTCCGGCACCGGTCGGCACCGTACCGATTTATCAGGCGCTGGAAAAAGTCGACGGCAAGCCGGAAGCACTGACCTGGGACATCTTTCGTGACACGCTGATTGAGCAGGCAGAACAGGGGGTTGATTACTTCACGATTCACGCCGGGGTGTTGCTGCGCCATATCCCGCTGACGGCCGACCGTATCACCGGCATCGTCTCACGGGGCGGCTCCATTCTCGCCAAGTGGTGTCTAGCGCATCATCAGGAAAATTTCCTCTACACCCATTTCGATGAAATCTGCGCGATCATGCGCGCCTACGACGTGAGCTTCTCGCTGGGCGACGGACTGCGTCCCGGTTCGCTGGCCGATGCCAATGACGCCGCCCAGTTCGCTGAACTGGAGACGCTTGGCGAACTGACGAAAAAAGCCTGGGCGCACGACGTGCAAGTGATGATCGAAGGTCCGGGCCATGTGCCAATGCAGATGATCAAGGAGAATATGGACAAGGAGTTAAGCGACTGTTTTGAAGCGCCGTTCTACACGCTCGGCCCACTGACCACCGACATTGCGCCGGGCTACGACCACATTACTTCCGCGATTGGTGCGGCACAGATCGGTTGGTACGGCACCGCCATGCTGTGCTACGTGACGCCCAAAGAGCATCTCGGTCTGCCGAACAAGCAAGATGTCCGCGAAGGGATCATTGCCTACCGGATCGCCGCCCACGCCGCTGATCTCGCCAAGGGCCATCCTGGTGCCCAGATTCGCGACAACGCGCTGTCCAAAGCGCGCTTCGAGTTTCGTTGGGAAGATCAGTTCAACCTCGGCCTTGACCCGGAACGCGCCCGTGAGTATCACGATGCCACCCTGCCCAAGGAATCGGCCAAAGTTGCACATTTCTGTTCAATGTGCGGCCCGCAGTTCTGCTCAATGCAGATTACCCAAGAAGTGCGTGATTATGCCCTGCGGCAGGGCGTTGAAGAACAGGCAGCACTAACTGCCGGTCTGGCGGCCAAGGCTGAAGAGTTCGTGAGCACCGGCGCAGAGATTTATCACCGGGCTTGATGCTTGATAGCGTCCCAGCCCCAACGGATGGGGCTGAAGTGAGCCTGAGCGTGTTTCGAGACTGCGAAAATCGGTTGCTGAGCCTGATCCCGGGCTTTGACATCGACAATGCTCAGCTTGTCGCTGCGAAATTCCCATTCATTATACGGATTGAGGATCGTGACCTCGGTGATCGGCGCCGACAGGTCGTTCCCCAGCAGGGCGTTGAGAAAGTGGATCAGCAACCCACGGT
>JFJP01040496.1_pt1 | contig 14268 bp, 13 predicted proteins | sample 431651 | NCBI WGS metagenome assembly JFJP01 (sample SAMN02602958, study PRJNA72255) | Microbial mat metagenome, whole genome shotgun sequencing project. | biome: fresh water; feature: sink hole; material: water; isolation source: purple microbial (photo- and chemosynthetic) mats found in... | reverse complement strand
TTTATAGAAAACGTAAAATACAACTGTAACTAATAATTCAAAGGATCAAGGGCTTCTTATCTTGATGTCATTTGGCACAAATATAGGGGCAGAAGCATTAGCATAGGGCAACGCCCTATGAATTTGATTTCGGGCTTGATTTTTGGGTACTTTTTTATCAAGAAAGAAGTACAAGAGTATTGAGGCACTGCCTCAGCTTAACAAACGATACTAGCTCTCGTGATAAATCACGAGGTACGAGAGCGGTCGGAATATGTGATACGTGCCGATGATGCCAAATCGGGGCTAAAAGGCGAAATATAAGCGAATACAGTTTTGACATTTGTTAACCTTGTTAAAACTTTCAAATGATACAGATATTCATCATATTTGCTCTGTATACCATACAAACGCGTATTTTGCCAAACTACCATATACTCAAGTTATGACAAATGATTATGTAATTGATATAAAAGACGTTAAGAAGTATTTCAAAGAAGTAAAAGCCGTAGATGGCATCAATATGCATATAGCTCCCGGTGAGTTTCTGGCACTGCTAGGCCCCAATGGTGCCGGCAAAACCACCCTCGTGGAAATGATAGAAGGCATACAGACACCCGATTCCGGCGAAATATTCATCACCGGAAAAACATGGCATGGGCATAAAGATGAACTGCATCGCATCATAGGCCTCTCGTTGCAGGAAACCCGTTTTGCAGAGAAGTTGAAAGTACGCGAAACACTCGAACTTTTTGCCAGCTTTTACAACCTCAGCAGCCAGCGAGTTAAAGAAGTACTCGACCTTATCAGACTAGAATTCAAAGCAAAATCGTACGTGGTAAATCTTTCGGGCGGACAGCGCCAGCGGCTGGCACTGGGCATAGCTTTGCTCAACAATCCGCGCATATTGTTGCTCGATGAGCCCACCACCGGACTCGACCCCAACGCCCGCCGTGAGCTTTGGCACATACTCATGGACCTGAAGCAAGAGAAAAAAACATCGATGGTGCTTACCACGCACTATATGGAAGAGGCCGAATACCTATGCGACCGCATTGTAATCATGCACGAAGGCAAAATACTGGTAGAAGGTACCCTCAACAAACTGCTCAATACCTATACTGCACAGCAGGTTATAGAATTTGAAACCGACAGAAATATCCCACACGAAGAAGTCCACTTCGGGAAGCTCAAATTGCACGAGGATGGTGTGCGAGGTACTTTTTACCCCACAGATATCAACCTCTCGCTTATTGAGTTTCTGGAATGGCTACGCAAGAAAAATCTTACGCTCAAAACATTCGAAAGCCGCAGGCTCACCCTCGACGATTTGTTCATTTCACTCACAGGCCGCAGGCTCAACGAATAATTTTTTAATCTGAAATAAAAAGTAAACACCATATGAACAGGCAATTCTGGCAACTATTTATATCGCACGTCAAAGAAATAATCCGCGAACCCGGAGTGCTATTCTGGGGAATTGGCTTCCCTATACTCATGAGCTGGGGATTAGGCATAGCATTCACCGAGCGTGGCGACACTGTGCGCAAAACCGCAGTTGTACGCGAAGTGGATGGTACACTTGCGCCGGGCGTTTTAGCACTATTTGATTCGCTTCAAATAAAACAAACCCCAAAGCCCAATATTTTTGAGTACACCCAGCAATCTGGCAAACTGGGCAATATTCTTTTTCAGTTTGAGGCCACCAACCGCGATTCGGCCAATATTTTTCTCAAAAGAGGAATGGTGAATATGGTCATTTCGTGGTCCGATACGGGAGTTGTTTATCATTTCGACCCCATAAACCCTGAGGCACAGCTTACTTACATGCAGGTAAATCAGTTTCTTACCGGCCAATACAATACTTCCGAACACTCAGACGATGCCATAAGCGTATTGTCGCTGGCCGGAACCCGCTACATTGACTTTCTCATACCGGGGCTTATAGCCATGGGCATCATGATGTCGGTCATGTGGGGCATAAGCTATGGAATGATAGAAAGGCGCAAGCTGAAACTACTCAGGCGCATGGTAGCCACGCCCATGAATAAAGCGTACTTCCTGGCATCCATCATTTTAGCCCGCATCATCATCAATGCACTCGAGGCAGGCGTACTCTTTGCTTTTGCCTATTTTTATTTCGATATTGTGATACAAGGCAGCTGGTTAGCATTCATTCTGTTGTTTGCATCGGGCAATATGGCCTTTGCAGGAATAGCCATTTTGTCGTCTTCGCGCACATCTAACACCGAAATCGGCAATGGAGTGATAAATGCAGTAGTGACCCCTATGATGATACTTTCGGGCATATTTTTCAGTTATCGCAATTTTCCGGATTGGAGCGTACAAATAATCCAATACCTTCCTCTTACAATGCTTACCGACGGCATTCGCTCCGTATTCAACGAGGGGGCAGGCATCATGTTTGTAATGCCCGCCGTGGGATTGCTTTCGGCTATAGGCATCATTGCTTTTAGTATCGGACTGAAAATATTTAAATGGTATTGATTCACCGTTTTGAATAGAAACGTATATTTGAAGTAAAATTCAGAAAGAAAACATAAAAGAATATAAATTATGCACGAAGAAGTAAAAGAAAGAGCCAAGCAATGGCTCACGCCTGAGTTCGACGAAGCTACCCGCCACGAGGTACAGACGCTGCTCAACGAAAACTCTACAAATTTGATTGATGCATTTTATAAAGATTTAGAATTTGGTACCGGCGGCTTGCGCGGTATCATGGGCGTAGGCACCAACCGCATGAATGTGTATACAGTAGGCAAAGCCACCCAAGGCCTTTGCAACTACCTGCTCGAAGCATTTGCTCACCTGCCCCAAATAAAAGTGGTGATAGCACATGATTGCAGAAACAACGGACCTCTTTTCGCACAAACTGCTGCCAATGTATTCTCTGCCAATGGCATAAAAGTATATTTATTCGATTCGCTCCGACCTACTCCCGAGCTTTCATTTGCCATCAGGCATTTTGGTTGCCAAAGTGGCGTAGTAGTTACGGCATCGCACAACCCGAAAGAATACAATGGCTACAAAGCTTACTGGGACGATGGTGCACAGCTTGTACCCCCACACGATGAGCGTGTTGTAGAAGAAGCCCTAAAAATAGCCAACATGAATGAGGTAAAATTCAACGGCAATCCTGCACTCATAGAAACTATAGGCAACGAAGTAGATGAAATATATCTGACCGAACTCAGCAAACTGGTGACCGACAAGAAAGCCATAAGCCAGAACAAAGATTTCAAAATAGTATACACCCCCATTCACGGAACAGGCGTAAAACTGGTTCCTGAATTGTTGTCGCGCATGGGTTTCACACACGTGTACCATGTAGATGCGCAGGATGTAAACGATGGAAATTTCCCAACGGTAAAATCGCCAAACCCCGAAAATGCCGAAGCATTGAACATGGCTATAAACCGTGCCAAAGAAGTAGGCGCTGAGCTAGTAATGGCTACCGACCCCGATGCCGACCGCGTGGGCATAGCTGTGCGCGATGCCGCAGGCGAATTTGTGTTACTCAATGGAAACCAAACAGGTACAATCCTTTTTTATTACCTGCTCAAGCAAAATGTAGATAAAAAACTGCTCAAAGGCAATGAATACGTGGTTAAAACCATAGTTACTACCGAGTTGCTGGCAGAAATGGCAAACCACTACGGAATAAAATACTACGATGTACTCACCGGGTTCAAATACATAGCCGAAATAATCCGCGACAATCCTAACGACAGATTCCTGATAGGTGCCGAGGAAAGCTACGGTTACCTCAATAGCACCATGGTACGCGACAAAGACGCCATCATGGCATGCGGATTGATAGCTGAAGTGGCTGCCTGGGCAAAATCGCAGGGCAAATCGCTGCTCGATCTGCTTTACGATGTGTATGTAGAATTTAGTTTGTATACCGAAGATTTGGTAAACATCACCAAAACAGGCAAATCGGGCGCAGATGAAATAAAGCAAATGATGCGCGATTACCGTCAGACCCCACCATCTGAACTCGATGGCTCACTGGTAACTCAAGTGCTCGATTATGAAAACGCTGTTGGTAAAAATCTGATTACCGGAAAAACCTGGAAACTGGAATACCCAAAATCGGATGTTCTGCAGTTTCAGACGCTCGATGGCACTAAAATCTCAGTTCGCCCATCGGGTACTGAGCCAAAAATCAAATTTTATTTTAGTGTAAAAAAACACATCAGCAACCGTGGCGAGGTAGAACCAGGCATGAAACTGCTGCGTGATAAAATAAACAGAGTCAAAAAAGACCTTTCTATTTAATTTCTTTTTTAATGAAATACCCATGTTCTGTGAACAAAAACACAGAAGTTCCAAAAACAACAACATGGGTGTTTCATTATACCTTAAACCAATAATTTTGATATGATGAAAAACCTGAGCGTATTAGTTCTGGCCGTATTACTGCAATTTGCTGCTACATATACGCAGGCGCAAATAGTATACACCTTCGAGATGCAAACTCAGGTAGACCCATCGCTATGGCGAAAAACCAGCAAAGCACTGGCTGAGGCAAAAGAGAAAAAAGCCGACTACTTCATTATCCACCTCAATACCTACGGCGGGTATGTAGAGTCTGCCGATAGTATTCGGTCTGCCCTACTCAAAGCACCTTTTCCGGTAATTGTTTTTATCGATAAAAATGCCGCATCTGCAGGTGCGCTCATAGCCATATCTGCCGATAGCATATACATGAGCTCAGGCGCAAGCATAGGCGCAGCATCTGTAGTAGATCAAAATGGTACCATCATGCCCGACAAATACCAGTCGTATATGCGTGCCACCATGCGCGCCACTGCCGAAGCGCACGGAGCAGATACAATCATAAACGGAACTGATACTACCCTGCGCTGGCACCGATATCCCAAAATAGCGGAAGCCATGGTAGACCCTCGCATTCGGATAGATGGTATTTCGGATAGCGGCTACGTACTTAGTTTTACCACCAAAGAAGCCATGAAAAACGGATATTGCGAAGGCGAGGCCCAAAGTATGGCTGAATTGTTGACGAAAATAAATCTGGAGCGTGCTACCATACTCACCTACAACCCCACTGCCCTCGACGACATCATAGGCTGGCTTATAAGCCCCGTAGTACAAGGCATACTCATCATGCTCATCATTGGCGGTATTTATTTCGAACTACAAACGCCCGGCATTGGCTTCCCATCATTGGCAGCCGTGGTAGCCGCCCTTATGTATTTTGCGCCTTTGTATGTAGAAGGAATAGCAGAATATTGGGAAATAGGAATTTTTATTCTTGGAGTTATTCTTTTGGCCATAGAAATATTTGCGATACCCGGCTTCGGAGTTACAGGCATAAGCGGTATCATACTCATGGTTACCGGATTGGCACTTGCCATGGTACACATACCTTTTACCATGGATACCTATTTCTTTGGTATGCTCTTCAAGTCAATAGTGATAGTTATTTCATTGGCATTCTTTGCATTGCTCATCAGCATCATTGCAGCCACACAAATCATCAATTCTGCCCCATTCAGTTTTATGGCACTGCATGCCGACCAACAGAAATCAGAAGGATTTGTGAGTTTCGATTCCAACCTCGCTGACCTCGTAGGCAAAATCGGTGTGGCCATTACCGACCTCAGGCTTTCGGGCAAAATACAAATTGAAGATACCATGTACGATGCCATTTCCATATCTATGTACATAGAAAAAGGACAACAAGTAAAAGTGGTGAAGTTTGAAAATGGGCAGTTGCATGTAGTGCCGGTTGTCTGAATAATTATATTTTTCGCATACATGGTATTGCTAAAGCATTTATTTTTAAATAAATAGAAAAATGAGAAGAATAATATACACCAGCTTGGTACAGATCATATTTTTGGGAGCATGCAGTACGCCGCCTCAGGCAAATACCGAAACCCAAAAAGCAACAGATTTTGATACAAGCACACTCATTATCAAATCCAATCCATATAAGCTACTCAGGGGACAACTGGTATATTTACCTGTATATTCCAACATTCCGGCACATATAGACTCTTCTGAATATCATTTCGATATGAGTGCGTTTGTAGCCATACACAATACCGATTTGAAAAATAAAATAGTGATAAGCAAAGTGTTGTATTTCAATACTAAAGGAAAACTCGTACATGATTTCCTGAATGGAGAATTGGTGGAATTGCCCCCATTGGCAACCATAGATTATTACATCCCTCAGAAAGACAAAAGTGGCATTGGTGCTAATTTTCTGATAGAATGGACATCTGAAGAACCCACCAACGAACCCCTCTTAGAATCGGTTACCATAAACCTGCATACCAGCAACAGCGCCGCCATTATGAGCCAAGGCAGAGTCATCAGAGAATTGAGATAAGTCCATTTTTTACGCTACTAAGCTTATTCCTCATTTTTTTTGAAATAAATATAATACCTAGAATCATAGCAAAGTACATGCACTGCTGCATGCACATGTTGTCAAAAACAATATCCTTTTAATACCATTAATAAAAATGTATCATGTCATCACCATTTGAACAAAATCATTTCGACCACATGCGAAACGACCCGGAGAACTACCTGTGGGGCATATTTTATTACAATAGAAAAGACGACCGTTATGTACTGCCCAAAAGAAACAGAATGATGGGCTGGACCTTCAACTTTGCACATCCGGTGAGTTGGTTGGTACTATTGGCATTGTTGGCAGCCATTTTTGGGTTGAGTTATCTGGGCTAAATATTCCAAAAAATTCTTATTCTAAACTACACTTTCAAATCACATATTTTTTTTTATACATTTGCTTAGATAAATACATAAAGCTAACTAATTAACTCACATATATATATATGAACAAAGTAGTACTCGCATGGGTTATAGCCATAGTAGTAACCATCACGGCAGTAATATACCAAAGGGCTACAGGGCCTACTTATCCCAAAAAGGAAAACATTACATACAACAACCAAACATACAAGCTAAAACTTCTCAGAAGTTCTGGAGGCGAAGAAGATGCCCCTGTGGAACTCAAAATGAATGTTGAAAACCTGAATGCAAATATTTTTTATAAAAAATTCAAAATCAACGAAGTATATGCAGCCGCGCCGTTTACCAAGGAAGGTGAAAAATGGGTAGGAAGACTTCCCAACCAACCCCCTGCCGGAAAACTGGAGTACTACATCGAAATTAAAAACACAGATGGTCAAACCATCAGATTGCCCGAAAGCGGCAATGTAGTAATCAGATACAAAGGACTGGTTCCCACCTATATTCTTGCCCCACATGTACTATTTATGTTCATCGCCATGTTGCTATCAACCCTTGCTGCAGTTTTGGCATTGCTAAAACTGGAACAGCAGCGCTTGTATGGCCAACTCAGTTGGTTGTTTTTGCTTTTGGGTGGAATGATACTTGGCCCGCTGGTACAAAAATTCGCTTTCAACGAGTATTGGGCAGGCATACCATACGGATTCGACCTCACCGACAATAAAACGCTCATTGGATTTGTATTTTGGACTATAGCGGTAGCACTCAATTACAAAACACCACGACCCTGGGTTACCATTGTAGCATCATTAGTAATGCTGGCTATATATTCTATACCTCATAGCATGTACGGTTCTGAACTTGACCACAATACAGGTAAAATTATTCAGGGTGGGCTTTTTATTTTGCCCTTCATCTATTATGGTCATTCGTTGAAAAAATGATTCGCTTAATTTTCGAAGTAAAAAATACATGCATTTAAATAATTATTTTGTAATTTGCACCATATAATTGCACCTATACACCTACTCATGTATGGAACATAAAACCCAAAATCGCAGGCTTGAATGGATAATAATAATGGTGTTGGCACTGGCACTTATCGTTACTACCATTGTATATTACAATTCAGGCTCTTCCAAAGAACCCACCATTGAAAATGCCGCTGACGATCAGGCGATGGAGGTTATGAAAGATTATGAAGAGTTGGAAAGAGCTTACGATAAAGCAATTCGTGATTTGGAGTTTACCATACAAGAAGGGGGAGAAGATGTTGGAATATCAGCATTGAAAGAAAATCTGAGCACCCTGCTTCTGGAAATAAAATCTGAGAAAGAGCAAATTAAAGTAAGACAGGGTGATCGCATTCGCGATTCGCTCTCAATCATGCGTGAGCAACAACAGGAGCTGAAAGATATGCTTGAAATGTCGAAAGAAGTCCTCATCGAGAGGCTTGCACAGTTGCAAATGGAAAACAAACAACTCAGCACCGACAACGATAAACTTTCGTTTCAGAATGAAAAACTTTTTCAACGTGTAGATAAAGCAAATAAACTGTTTGAAGACGAGAAATCGAAAAACACAAAGCTGAATGACGAAGTAAGCAGAGTGAAAAAAGAGATTAAAAAACTTGAAACTACTAATACAGGGACTACAACCACTGAAGAAATAGATAAACTGAAACGCGAAATGCAAATTTATCAGGAAAAATTGGACGAAAGTAATCGGGTTCTTGAGTCGCAAAACCTGCAAATTAGTGAACTGGGGTCTGTACTCAGAAAAGTAAACGTAGAATGCTCATTTGTTTACGAAAAGGGAAACCCCGAAGACGAAGCTAAGATTTTTATTACCAACAAAGGACTAAGCGGTAGATACATCAAGTATTTTCTTGCATCTAAACCAGATGTGACTTTTGAATTTAATATCAGCGACTATCTGTTTGAAGAAGGGGTTGAACGCTTGGATTTTAAGGTTTTCAACAGCAATGCGATAGAAATATACAGCAGTGTGAAATCGATAGATGCAGGCGTATTACAAATAGTAGTGCCCGGACGTGTATTTACCACCCAAGGTGAATACTACGCTTTACTAAAATCAGGGGCTGATAATCTGCTTATTGGCGATAAATATATCTTCAAAATAGACAGATAATACAAACACCAATGCCATACTCACCACTAAAAATTTTATTGGTATTTCTGAGTATATCTGCTCTAAGTAAGGCTCAAACGCCTTCTTTTCAGCGCGTTACACTTCCAGCTGAAGTGCGTAGCATCAATTGTATACTCAAACAGGACGATAAAACTATGGTATTGGCTACCAACAAGGGCTTGGTATTTGTTCAGAATAGCATTCCGAAATTGGTGTACGATGATAAAAATCCGGGGCTTTATAAAATCAATAAAATCATTAAAGACAATTCCGGAAATTACTGGTATGGTACCTATCAGAACTCAGTAGTGCACTACCGAAATGGAGCAGTGAAGGAATATTCTTTTTCGGATCTTACTGAAAAAACCGAAATAATACTCGGAATGAATCTTCAGGCTGCTGTGCTTTGGTTTAGCACTTCTGAAGGAAATATTTTTAAGTTGCAAATACAATCGGGCAAAATCACCAAAATAGAATCACCCACAAAAACAGAGGTTTATTCCATTCAACTGGAATCGGATGGAAAAATGTGGATAGCATCCAATGAAGGCGTATTCTCTAAATCGGGTACCGCACCTTGGGTGCCGCAGAATACATTCTTTCAGGCCTTTTCAATGAAACAAAAAGACAATGAATATTGGACCATTGGCCGCGACAAAGAATATCATGTCAAACTGATGTATCTGTACAGTTATAAAACAGATTTACTAAAAATACGGAAGCAAAAATGGGGCGACCTCATATTCAATAACTTACCTACACCTTATTTAAAATTAAATGCACTTGATATTGACTCTGAAGGAATGATTTGGCTTGCCTCCTCAGAAGGTATTTTCAAATACGACCCATATACTGCCTTCTCTACCTGGTATTCGAACAATAAGTATCCTGAATTCGAAATAACCAACATACAAGATATTGCAGTGATGAATGAGAATGAAGTATGGGTCACCGATGGAGCCAATTTACTAATCAGAATTACACTTACTGCCGAATAATAAGCCGAGCACTATTTTATACACCATTTTCCCTGTAAATACAATACATGCATAAAATAAATTATTTGGATGTTTGCCTGTCGCCATTGCATTATGCGCATGCAGCACGAAATCACAGCATCATTGTACTCATTGATGTTTTCAGGGCAGGAGCCAGCATTCTGGCTGCCATTGCCAATGGTTGCCCCAAAGTGCTGCCTCTGGCAGACGAAGAACAAACCCGTGCCATGAGCGACAAAGGTTACCTTACGGCCGGCGAACGTGGTGGCATGCAAATTGACGGTTTTCAGTTTGGAAACTCACCCCAAACATTCAGCAAAGCGGCCATAAGCGGAAAACCCATCGCTTTTACAACTACCAATGGGACACAAGCGCTCGATTTGGTTATAAAATATAACACTGAACACCAAATTGAAAGCCACATAGTCATAGGTAGCTTCATTAACATCAATTCGCTTTTGTTTTTTTTACAAAAAGAAGGCAAAGACGTAATATTGCTTTGCAGTGGCTGGGAAAATGCTGTAAATATGGAAGATACACTATTTGCAGGCCTGGTAGCCTCGGAACTGGAAAAAAATTGTTGGATGTTTGCTTCCGAATCGGTTACCATAGCCAAAACCATGTACCTAGCCGCTAAAGACAATATGCGTGATTTTATTTTAAATGCATCGCCTCGTCTGCGTAGCAAATTATCGTTTTTGGGTCCTGATATAGACTTCTGCCTGAAAAAAGATACCTACCAAATCATTCCTCAATATATAAACTCACATTTCCAAGAAGGACATCATTAATACAAGGAACATTATGCATCCATGGGGACACGAACGACCTTTCAACGACTATAATACTTACTTCAAAGGGCTTTTTGATCAAAGGGTACAAAAAATATCCATTGACGCCGGTTTTACTTGCCCCAACCGCGATGGGCACAAAGCCCGTGGAGGTTGCACGTATTGCGACAACAAGACTTTCAACCCGTTCTATTGCGACCCCAATAAACCCATTGGTGAGCAATTGAAGGAAGGCATTGCCTTTTTTTCACCCAAATACCAGACACAAAAATACCTTGCTTACTTTCAGGCATATTCAAATACTTATGGTAAACTAGAAGCCCTAGAAGGCGTAATGGGTATAGTGATAGCTACCCGCCCCGACTGCCTGAGCGATGAAATACTAGATTACCTGGCCGATTTGGCCCGCCAGACTTTTCTGGTTCTCGAAATTGGGCTAGAATCTACTTACGACCCTACCCTCTCGTACATAAACCGCGGACATACCTGGCAGGAAAGTGTGGCAGCCCTGCGCAAAGCCGGCGAACGAAAACTTCAGATAGGTACTCACATCATACTCGGTCTTCCCGGCGAGACAAGGGAAATAATGATGCAACATGCCATAAAACTAGGCGATTTGCCCATCGCATCGCTCAAATTGCATCAGTTGCAGATAATCAAACACACCGTGATGTCGAAACAATTTGTGAATAAACCTGAGCGTTTCAAACTATTCACCCCAGAAGAGTATGTAGACGTATGCATTGATTTTCTAGAGCTTCTGTCGCCAAATATCATGATTGAACGGTTTACAAGCGAGTCGCCCTCGCGCATGCTCATAGCACCACAATGGGGCGGACTCAAAAATTACGAATTTACCGATATGGTGGTAAAAAAAATGAACGCATTGCTTGCTAAAAATATACTTCTAATATTTGTTTTAATTTCTGCTTATCAAAATCTAAATGCTCAATCTGTTGCAGACGTTTTACTATTGGAGGCTGCTGCCGAAGGCGATGGGCATGCTGCCATATTGGCATTAAGAATTGGAGCAGACGTAAACTGTAAGACTGAAGATCTTGTGACCCCGCTCATGTATGCATCGGAATCGGGAAACATAAACCTGGTGAAATATCTGCTGGAAAAAGGCGCAAATACAAACGACATAAATTATTTTGGTTCTACCGCGCTGAGTACCGCCGTAAGATTTGGACATACAGATATTTGCGATTTGTTGCTTGGTTATTCACCTAAGCTGGCTCAAATAGACAGCAATGGCAAAGGTTTGCTTATGCATGCCTGCATATACGGATACTGGGACATAGCAGAGCTATTGCTTATTAATGGTGTTCCTATGATACCTTACACCGATGGTACAACCGAATTGCACCTTGCAGCCAACGATGGGGATACGGCACTTATTCGTATTTTACTCAGATACAATGCAGTATTAGAAGCTACAGATACCAGTGGGTACACTCCCCTGCATATGGCTGCACAAAATGGGCATTTGCCCGCAGTACAACTTTTGTGCAGCTTGGGTGCCAATGTAAACGCTGTTTCTAAAAACGGTTCAACGCCCCTGTTGCTGGCTGTGCTGGGTGAACACTTGACTGTAGCCGAATATTTGTTGCAAAACAAGGCCAATGTCACCACCGAACACAACATAGGAAACAGCCCCATGTACATAGCTCAGGTGAAGGGCAATAAGGATATTGAAAACCTGTTGAAACAAAATGGTGTCAAAGGAACCGGATTTCCGTTTTTCACCTCGTGGACCATAGGTCCTGCTATGAATTTTTCGGGAAATGATTTTTTGCTGGGAGTTACTGCAGGTATATTTGAACAAAAACTGCGTTTACGTGGCGAGGTAGGTTATTGGATTCGGCCATACCGGGCACGTGTTCTATATCCCATCGATTTGGTAACATACTGGCAAATGCGTGAGCTAAAACAAGAGGTTTACACCAGCTTGAAATACCAGCTAAAAATAACGGAGCGATCGGGTACACTCCATTCGCTAACTTTTGGCGGATATGCCTCTTACACCTGGGGCAATTTCAAAGGGAGTTTGTACAAACCTGAAAACACGTTTCATATAGCGCCCGTCATAGGCATTGCAAGCCAGAAAAGGTACTTCTATTCTTCCATAGAATACACCTACATAGATTATCACACTTCATATTCCACCAACGATTCCCCCCATTTTGTCCAATTAAAACTATTGGTACAAATACCCAGAACTCATACACTTACTGAAAAAAGAATTTACAACTGGCTATAATCAGTACACATCTTATGAAACACAAATTCAAGGTCACGGCCCTTTATATTTTTCTCATTCTTTCCGTGTTAGTACTCAACAGATGCAACAACCTGATAAGCGACTGGGAATACAACGACGATTGCGAAAATTTTGATTTAAATTCTTGCGAACAAAATAAACCTGTATTCGGAAAAATGGAGATAGAACTAACCTTTCAGGCCACAGGAGTACCCATAACCATATATCGGGGTTTTGTAGAAGATAGCAGCATTGTACTGGTAGACACCTTATGGTCAACTATCGGCAAATACGATTTGCCTGTAAACTACAAGTACTCGGTAGCAGCTAAATACAATAGAGATGGCAAAACCATAATTGCCATAGATGCAACAGAAATAAAGCGCAAAAGCACCAACAGATGCGATTACACCTGCTGGCAGGTTACGGGTGGCGATATAAATGTGAAACTGAGGTAAATACTCAGTTTTTACAGGGCATGCATGTTGCCGGTCCAGCACACAAACATCTCGTGCTTGAGTATCAGTTTGTTTATTTTCAGCAGATTTTCCAGCGAAATGGTACCAATCACATAATTGTACTCGGGGCCTGAATATTTCTCAGAAATGCGTTCGAACTCAAAAAAACTCAAATCTACCAGGTTTTCGTAGCGCAAGTATATTTCCAGCAACACATTTTTGGAATAAGACATGGGGCGGAAATATTTCATTTTCTTGTACTCGTACCTGTAATGATGCATACGGGCTGTGATATCCGACAACACCGCAGAGCCGGTAGGATTGGCGCCTGCTCCCCTGCCAAACATAAATTGCTTGTCGTAGCACTCGCCTTCTATCACCACACCATTGAACTCATTTTCAACATTGTATATATAGTTGTCGGTAGTAACAAAGCGGGGCACAACAAATACAGTAAATTCGTTTTCGTTGAGTTTCGAAATATAGCCTACGAGTTTTATTTTCTTCCCCTTTTCGCGGGCATATTGCACATCGGCCACCGAAATTTTGGATATTCCACTGTGAAAAACCTGCGATGGAACTATATACGTGCCCATGCTGTGCAATGTAAGCACTATGAGTTTGTAGAGCGAGTCAAATCCATCCACATCGAGCGAGGGATTGCTTTCGGCAAAACCTTTTTCCTGCGCTTCTTTGAGTGCCGAAGAATAGGAACTACCCCAGGTAAACATCTGGCTGAGGATATAATTGGATGAACCATTCAGGATTCCGGTGAGGCTGGTAAGCAAATCGTTGTCGTAATACTCTTCCAGGTTGCGAATCACGGGTATGCTGCCGCAAGCCGAAGCATCGTA
>JFJP01039238.1_pt1 | contig 14270 bp, 14 predicted proteins | sample 431651 | NCBI WGS metagenome assembly JFJP01 (sample SAMN02602958, study PRJNA72255) | Microbial mat metagenome, whole genome shotgun sequencing project. | biome: fresh water; feature: sink hole; material: water; isolation source: purple microbial (photo- and chemosynthetic) mats found in... | reverse complement strand
TGGAAATTCTAAATAATTCCGATATTTGCACACTAATTGACGAAAGAAGCGAAAAGATAGGTAAGAAGATCAGGGATAATGAATTAAAGAGAATTCCCTACCTTCTTGTAATAGGTGAAAAAGAGGTTGAAAACGGAACAATCGCTGTCAGAAAGCAGGGTGAGGGTGATTTAGGGGCGATGAAAATTGAAGAATTTGTGGAATTCATCAATGCTGAAATTAAAAAAGAGATTGCATTTTAAAGATAAACAGTAAGTTTTAGTACTAACGAAAATAAGGAGGAAAGAGCCATAGCTTTACCAATCAGGCGAAGCCCGGCAAGGGTTACCCAGCCGGCTCACAAAATTAATCAAAGGATCACGGCGAAAGTGGTCAGGGTTGTAGGTGAAGAAATTGAAGCAGAAGTGATGAGCATCCTGGATGCTCTCAAACTGGCAGATCAACTTGAACTGGACCTTGTGGAAATTTCGCCAAATGCGGAGCCTCCTGTTTGTAAAATCGTTGATTATCAGAAATTTCTCTATCAGCAGAAGAAAAAGCAGAAAGAGATTAAGGCCAAAACATCCAAAGTGGTTGTTAAAGAGATAAGATTTGGTCCTAACACCGATGATCACGATTATAATTTCAAGCTCAAACATGCAATGAAGTTCCTCGAAGAGGGAGCGAAAGTTAGAGCCTATGTGTTTTTTAAGGGAAGATCAATATTGTTTAAAGAACAGGGTGAAGTTCTGCTTCTTCGTTTTGCAAACGACCTCGAAGAATATGGCAAAGTTGAACAGCTTCCAAGACTAGAGGGCAAGAGAATGATAGTATCATTTTCGCCTAAAAAGAAAAAATAGTTTTTAATATATCTGAAAGAGAGAAATGCCAAAAATGAAAACGAATCCGGGAGCAAAGAAGAGATTTTCTTTGACCGGAACAGGAAAGATCAAGCGTAAACATGCATTTAAGAGCCACATCCTTACAAAAAAATCTACAAAACGCAAGAGAAATCTTGGTTATGCAGGTGAGGTCCACAAAACAGACCTTAAGAACGTTAAGGTAATGCTTGCAATGAGATAGTTGTTGAACGCATTGATTTAAAATAATAATAGTATTAACAGATTGTTCAGCAGATAAGAGTTCGTAAAGAACCGCTGACATTCAAAAAAAAGTGAGTTATGCCAAGATCAGTAAATGCAGTTGCATCGCGTGCCAGAAGAAAAAAGGTACTTAAGGCAACTAAAGGGAACTTCGGTTCAAGAAGAAATGTTATAACAGTTGCGAAGAACACCCTCGATAAAGGGATGGGTTATGCATATCGCGACAGAAAAAGAAAGAAAGGCCTGTTCAGGGCACTTTGGATTCAGAGGATTAACGCAGGAGTACGTCAGTACGATATGAGTTATTCTGAATTCATCGGAAAAGTAGCTAAAAAAGGTATCACACTTAACAGAAAAACTCTTGCCGACCTGGCAATGAACCACCCCGATGCTTTTAAAGCGATTGTGGAAAAGGTGAAATAGTTAAGTATCACATAAAAAAAGCCGGCTGAATAAGCCGGCTTTTTTATTTATATATCCTTTTTGCCTCTCCCTAAATCCCTCCCCCGGGGGGGAGGGACTTAATAAATGGTTTTCTTTACTCCCCTACTCACTCCGGGAGAAGGGGTCGGGGGATGAGGTTATATTATTTCGCTTTCATAAACATCCTGCTCCACCTGATGCTTTTTAAGCCTTTAGCTTCTTTATCAAGTGAAAGCCAGATAAACTTAGGTTTACCAACTATATGATCTTCAGGCACGAACCCCCAATAACGAGAGTCAGCTGAGTTATGACGGTTATCTCCCATCATCCAGTAATAGCCCATCTTAAATGTATAACTGTCAGCCAGCACATTATTAATAAATATTGAGCTGCCTTCGATCCTGAGATCATTATTCTCATATACATCTATAATTCTTTCATACAGGCAAATATTTGATGTATCAATCTTTACTGTCGATCCCTTAACCGGCATCCAGATTGGTCCATAGTTATCTTCATTCCACCAGTAGGTCCTGCTGTAAGGGAAAATATGAGGAGCATAGTCTTCAGGTCTTGCATACAGCGGAGTAACATCAGTAACATTTGTGAACTTGGAAATAACTTCTGCATTACCTTTAGTAAGTGGGATAAGATAGGATGAGCTGGACATTGTTTCCTGATCGGAACGTGTAACTCCAAGCCGTTCAAAAGCTTTTGGATTTATTGAAGTTCCGTTCGTATTTATTAAATAGGTAGTCTCCTGTTTGCCGTTATCAGGTACTATCTTACCATTTACATAAAGAACCCCGGCTTTGATTGAAACTGAATCACCAGGTATTCCGATACATCTTTTGACGTAATTATCGCGTCTGTCGACCGGACGGTAGATAATATTATAATTATCCCAGATTTCTTTTCTTGCAAGCTGATAATAGTAGCTGTCGGGATGCTTAACACCGCCCGAAGATCCGCGTGCTTCCAGATCGCGGGCCCTTCTTCTTACAATTTCATAATAACTTGTAGTTTGTTCCTCAACTACAACAGTATCGCCAGCTGGAAAATTAAAAACTATTGCGTCATTGTTTTTCACCTTTCCCCCTCCGATCAGTCTTTTATACGGCCAAACAATAAGATTGGACCACGACTTGGACTTTGTAAGGGGCATTGTATGCTGGGTAAACGGAAATGCAATTGGCGTGTTTGGAAGCCTGGGGCCGTATGCAAGTTTACTTACAAACAGGTGATCGCCAACCAGCAATGACTTTTCCATCGAAGGTGTTGGAATACGGTAATTCTGAAAAAAGAAAATATTAATCAGAGTAACAGCTATTACTGCAAAAATAAGGGCGTCAAGCCATTCAATAAAAGCACTGTTTTTACCATAACGCTTTTTCCAGAATGTCCAGTTTACTTTCTCTGTGATATAAATGTCATAGATAACTCCAAGACCAAGAAGCAACCAGAAATTGCCTATCCAGATTACAATAATCAGATAGATAACAGCGGTAATGGCGAACTTTACATATTTTTTTGAAAAGAATTCATTCATGGTTAAATGTTTTTTGAAGGCGTAAAAGTAATTATAATTATCAGAATCCCATTACATCGTTCATTGTGAACACACCCTTCCTGTTATGGATAAATTCAGCAGCCACAACCGCACCAAGAGCTAGTCCTTTTCTGTTAAGTGCTTCATGCTTAAGAGTTAAAATATCTATCTCCGATTCCCACGTTACAGTATGTGTTCCCGGGACCGATCCTTCGCGTACAGATCTAACGGGGATTCTGTCAGTTGACTTTTCATTCTCAGGAGACCATCCCTTATATGAAGAGTTGTTTTTTGAGATCCCTTCAGCAAGTGTAATTGCTGTGCCGCTTGGAGCATCAAGTTTTTTTGTATGATGAATCTCTTCTATAGAAACATTGTATCCTCCGAACTTTTCCATATGCCTCGCAAGTTCGCTGTTAAGCCGGAAAAGCAAGTTTACACCAATACTGAAATTAGTTGAATGTATAAATGAAGAATTGAATTGTTTACATGCTTCCACGGCTTTATCATAGTTTGTTAGCCAGCCTGTTGTGCCTGAAACAACAGGAATTCCGTTTTTAAGGCACTTTAAAATATTCTCAAAAGCTGCTTCGGGAAATGAAAACTCGATTGCCGCATCTATACCTTTTAGATTTTGGCTGTTAAGATCTGAGGCATTAGCCTGATCAATAATAAGTTTTACAACATGGCCCCTCTTAACAGCAATTTCTTCTATTTCGTGTCCCATCCGGCCATAACCGATTAATGCAATATTCATAATAACAAATTTCCGGCTAAAATACCGGTTTTGATGTTGTTGATATCATAATTATTCGATAAATTTCTTAATATGGTGTTAATTTTTGTGGATACATTGCATGCAACGTATCTACAAACATCATATCCACACGATTTAATAAAAATTCATATATTTCCGAAAAAAATAAAGATTAAAATGAAAAACCTAATCATTTCATTATCAATATTCGCCATGCTGGTAAACAGTTCGTGTTCACATAAAGAGAAGGCCGATCTTGTTATAATTAACGGCAATATTCTTACCCTCGATGAAGCAAATCCTTCTGCAGAGGCTATTGCGATTAAAGGTGAAATGATTCTTGCGGTCGGTACAGAAAAAGAAATAACAGAATTCATTGACAAGGAGAGTACCAGAGTAATTAATGCAAACGGCAGACTTGTAATTCCCGGATTCAATGATGCACATGTTCATTTTGGTCCTCTCGACCCGGATTATATTGAACTTCGCTATACAACCGATCCTTCAGTATTTACTGAAAAAGTAAAAGCACAAGTTGCACTCTCAAAACCGGGTGAACTAATCAGGGGCGGACATTGGGAACACGAAATGTTTACAGAAAAAAAATGGCCTTCAAAAGAACTGATTGATATGGTATCTCCTCATAATCCTGTCATTCTGAGCAGGGCTGATGGCCATTCGGTACTTGTCAACTCTTATGTATTAAAAGCATCAGGGATAACAAGAAACACACCTGATCCCTTTGGCGGTGAAATTCAGAAAGACCCTGTTACAGGTGAGCCAACCGGAATTCTGAAAGAAAACGCTGAAAGCCTGATAAAGACAGGTGCAGTTAAAGCTTCAAGAACTGCAGACGAAGAAAAATCAAGATTATGGAATGGCTATCTTCTTGCACTTAAAGAGGCCAGAGAACTTGGGGTGACAAGCGTTCAAGTACCCGGATATGCTGATTTTGAAGCTTATAAGAAACTACAGAAAGAAGGTGAGCTGACCAGCAGAATAGATATCGGAAGATCGCTTACAGCAGATTCAAATCTTCTCAAAAAATATTCTGAACTAAAAAAAGAATTTCCTGCCGACAGCAACTGGATACGATTCGGATACCTTAAAGCTTTCATTGACGGTACAATCGGATCGGGTACGGCACTTATGTTCGAGCCATTTTCAGACAATCCATCAACATCAGGACTATCAATGATGCCTTACGATGAGTTCGAGGAAATGGTTATTGCAGCAGACAAATACGGGTTTCAGATCGGAGTACACTCAATAGGCGATAAAGGTAATAACTGGACCTTAAACGCATATGAAAAAGCCCAGCAGTTAAACGGAAAAAGAGACAGCCGTCATCGCGATGAGCATACCCAGGTTCTTTTGCTTTCAGATATTCCCCGCTTTGCAAAACTAGGTGTAATTGCTTCGATGCAGCCGACACATTGTATTTCTGACAAGAAATTTTGCGAAAAGCGCATAGGTACCGAAAGGGCTAAAGGAGCATATGCCTGGAAAAGTCTTGCTGACTCTGGTGCTAAACTCGCATTTGGCACTGATTATCAGGTGGAACCACTCAATCCTATGGAAGGTTTGTACGCAGCAGTAACCCGTAAAGAAAGACTCGGTGAAGAAGGCGATGGATGGTTTCCAGAAGAAAAATTAACAATGGAAAAAGCAATTGAGTACTACACCCTGGGAGCTGCATATGCTCAATTTATGGAAACAAGAAAAGGGATCTTAAAAACAGGTTATTTGGCTGACATAGTTATTACAGACAGAGATCTGCTTAAAATACCTGAAAATGAGATAATGAAGACAAAGGTTGATTATACAATTACAGGGGGTAAGGTGGTTTATGCTTCGGGGAAATAGCCCCCTGTCCCGCCGAAGCGGGACATCCCCCTGAAGGGGGACTAATTCCTATAACTAATTGAAATTTAAATACATGTCAAAACTAGCCCCCCTTTAGGGGGGTTGGGGGGCGCTACAAAGACGGGGTTGGGGGGCGCTACAATGAAAGAGACCCCAATATCCTCATAGCCTCTTCCTGATTTTTTCCGCAGAACTCTGCTTCCGCATTAAACTCCTCACATACCTTAGGTTTACCATTATTATATATGGCACATCTGTAGTCATCCAACAGATGAATGCACCTTACTCCTGCCGGCTTTCCATCAGGCATTCCCGGTATAGGAGATGATATTGATAAAGCAATGCAGCAGGCACCGCAGTTTTCGCGACATTCCATTGGGCAAATATATTTAAAATATTGATGATTTTGTGGTAGTGAACGGTCGCGACCGTTCACTACATTGCCCCTCTGCCGCAATGCGGCATCTCCCCTAAAGGGGAGCTAATTCTCTAATATCCAGATAAATTGCGTTTAGTTCAGTATTAACCCCCCTTTTGGGGGGCTGGGGGGCAAAATAAAACCTTTGCGACCTTTGAGGTTAATGGATTTCAATTTTCGTATTTTTACAAAAAATAACTAAATGAGAATTGATATTATTACTGTCCTTCCTGAATTACTAGAAAGCCCTTTAAACTATTCTATTGTTAAACGTGCCAAGGAAAAAGGGCTGGTTGAGATAAATATTATAAATCTGAGGGATTTCACCACAGACAAATATAAAAGTGTTGATGACTATGCATTCGGAGGCGGAGCAGGCATGGTAATGATGATTGAGCCTGTTTATAAAGCAATAGAGAAATTAAAAAGCGAAAGAGTCTACGATGAAATCATTTATACATCTCCCGATGGAGAAAGATTCAGTCAGAAGCTTGCGAACCAGTTATCACTTAAAACAAATATTCTGATTCTTGCAGGCCACTACAAAGGTGTTGATCAAAGAATCCGTGAGCACCTTATAACCAGAGAAATATCAATCGGAGATTATGTTCTGTCAGGAGGAGAACTCCCTGCAGCTGCAATAACAGACGCAATTGTAAGATTGATTCCCGGAGCAATATCAGATGAACAATCTGCATTGTCCGACTCTTTTCAGGACGATCTTCTTGCACCACCTGTGTACACAAGGCCGGCCGAATTTAACGGCTGGAAGGTACCTCCTGTTCTTCTGTCGGGCCACGCTGCCGAGATTGACAAATGGAGACACGAGCAGTCGGAAGAGAGAACCCTCAGGCTTAGGCCGGATCTCTTAAAGAATGACTGAGTGACTAAGAGAATGAGGGACTGAGGGACTGAGAGATGAAAATATAAAGTACTCTAGGCACTTTAGGCACTTTAGGCACTTCATTTTTAAATATTAAAAATCTTTCGTAAGATTGTATGCTTAAATTTCAATTTATTATATAACTAATAATCAACGATATGAATACTCAGGATTATATTAATCGGGAAGATAAATTCGGAGCACATAACTACCATCCCCTGCCGGTTGTTCTTGAAAGAGGAGAAGGCCCGTTTGTATGGGATGTGGAAGGGAAAAGATATTTCGATTTTCTTTCTGCATATTCAGCTGTTAATCAGGGACATTGTCATCCTGCAATCATAAAAGCCTTAACAGATCAGGCATCAAAGCTTACACTTACTTCAAGGGCATTCTACAATTCGGTACTGGGTGAGTATGAGGAGTATATCACAAAATACTTCAAATACGATAAAGTACTTCCAATGAATTCAGGTGCTGAAGCAGATGAGACAGCTCTGAAGCTTTGCCGCAAATGGGCTTATAAGAAAAAAGGGGTAAAACAGGATCAGGCGAAGATTGTTGTTTGCGAGGGGAACTTTCATGGAAGGACGATCAGTATAGTTTCAATGTCGACCGACCCTGATGCACGAAATGATTATGGTCCCTTTACACCGGGGTTTATTGTTATACCCTACAACGATCTTAAAGCACTTGAGAATGCACTTAAAGATCCGGATGTAGCAGGATTCCTTGTTGAACCCATTCAGGGTGAGGCAGGTGTGTTTGTACCTGATGAAGGATACCTTAAGAAAGCTTATGAACTTTGCAAATCGAAAAACGTACTCTTCATAGCTGATGAAGTACAAACAGGAATTGCAAGAACAGGAAAACTTCTTTGCTGCGATCATGAGGGTGTTCGTCCCGATATTCTTATTCTGGGGAAAGCACTTTCAGGAGGAGTACTTCCGGTATCAGCTGTACTGTGCGATGATGAGATAATGCTTACAATCAAACCCGGCGAGCATGGATCAACCTTCGGAGGAAATCCGTTGGCAGCAAAGGTTGCAATTGCAGCACTTGAAGTTGTAAAGAATGAGAAACTGGCTGAAAATGCAGAACGTCTTGGTAAAATTTTTCGTCATGAGTTCAGCAGCATTAAATCTGATATGATCGAACTTGTAAGAGGTAAAGGGCTGCTTAATGCAGTTGTTATAAAACCAAAAAACGGTAAAGAGGCCTGGGATGTTTGTCTAGCAATGAAGGAGAAAGGGCTGATAGCAAAACCTACCCACGGACATATTATCCGCTTCGCTCCGCCCCTCATTATTACAGAGGCTCAGCTTAGAGAGGCAATAGGGCTTATTAAAGAGGCATTTAAGTTGTTTGAATAAAGCTGCCTGGTTTCAGGTTTCAGGTTCCAGGTTCCAGATTCAAGCTGCATTTTAAACTTAGAACTTTAAACTTTAAACCTTGAACTTTGAACTTTGAACATTGAACCTTGAACTTTGAACTTTAAACATTGAACTTAAAACTATTATGACAATAAAATCTATAAGCAGGATCGTTCCTGTATTTTTACTTGCATCATCATTATTTGTTTCTTGCTCCAAATCTGTAAATCCTTCAGTTACGAGCAAAGAGCTTCAGGGGCATATCAAATACCTGGCATCCGATGAGCTTAAAGGAAGATTAACAGGTTCAGAGGGAGATAGTCTGGCTGCAGAATATATTAAGAAACAGTTCAGTGCGTACGGATTAAAACCTCTAACCGGTGACGGATTGGAGAGATTTAAAGTTAACGATAAAGTATCTTTTGGTAACAAAAATTCTTTTTCAATAAACGGAACTTCTTACACACTTGAAAAAGACTTTGCCCCCGCTTCATTCAGCGAGAACAGTTCAGTAAATGCTGAAGTAGTCTTTGCAGGTTACGGATTCAGAATTAACAACGACAGTGTGCAATGGGATGATTATAAGGATCTTGATGTAAAAAACAAATGGGTTATTATCTTGCGTTCAAGTCCTGATCTGGATAATCCTGCCAGTAAGTACGCTTCTTTCAGTCTCGACAGAAACAAGGCCATGGTTGCAAAAGATCTTGGTGCTGCAGGTGTACTTATGGTTTCAGGACCGGCATTCGATACCAATGATACTTTTGATCCTCTTTCAAAAGGCGGATATTCAGTTGGCATTCCTGTTTTATGGATTAAAAGAACTGTTGCTGATGCTATTTTATCTAAATCGAACCGAAATATAAGTGCACTCGAAAAACAACTTAATACAGGAAAGATGCCTGTTAGCTTTTCAACAGGTATAACTGCAGAAGCCAAATCAGATATTATTCAGAATATGGCCGGTACAAGAAATGTTGCCATGTTTCTTCCGGGCGAAGATGAAAATTTAAAGAATGAATATGTAATTTTCGGTGCTCATTACGATCATCTTGGAATGGGTGGACCCGGCTCAGGAAGCAGGGCCGTTGATACAGTCGGAGTGCATTACGGGGCAGACGACAATGCGTCAGGTGTAGCTATGATAATAGAGCTTGCCGGAAAATTTGCAGGAACAAAGAACAGTCATAAAAGAAGTTTGCTTTTCCTGGCATTCTCCGGTGAAGAAGAAGGTCTTCTTGGTTCAAAACAATTTACAGAAAAACCCGTTATCGACCTGAAGAAAGCAGATGCAATGATAAACCTCGATATGGTAGGCAGGTTAAGAGAAACAAATTCAGTACAGGTTGGCGGTGTTGGTACTGCAACGGGTCTTAAAGATAAGGCCTTGGCCGTACTTGACACAAATAAGCTTAAACTGACCTTCTCGGAAGAGGGATCGGGCCCATCGGACCATTCTGCGTTCTACGCCAAAAACATTCCTGTTATTTATTTCACAACAGGAACTCACGATGACTATCACACACCAAATGATACCTGGGATAAAATAAATTATGAAGGAATGGTAAGTATTTCAGACCTTATTTTCAAAATGGCTTCAGGAATTGCAAACGATCCTGCCAGGTTACAGTTCAAAGAGGCTGGTCCGCAGGTTGATGCAAACCGTCCGCCAAGAAGAAAAGGAATAACCCTCGGAATTATGCCGGATGTTACTGGCAGTATTACAACCGGACTAAAAGTGGAAGCAGTTACTCCGGGGAAACCAGCTGCAGCTGGCGGTATGAAAAAAGGCGATATAATAATTTCTGTCGATGGAAAACCGGTTAATAATATAGGAGATTATATGTTCAGAATGAGTCAGCTAAAAGCAGGCCAGCGAATCACAGTTGAAGTTCTTAGAGATAATAAAAAGGAAGGTTTGCTTATTCAGTTATAAACAAGGAAAAAGGAAAAAGGAAAAAGGAAAAAGGAAAAAGGAAAAAGGAAAAAGGAAAAAGGAAAAAGGAAAAAGGAAAAAGTACAAAGGGAAAAGGGGAAAAGTTATAAATCTGATATTAATAAAATTAAATATGAAAAAGTTTATAATATGGACTTTAGCGATAATAATTACTTGTGCAGCAGCTGTTTACCAGAAATACACAGGCCCTACTTATCCAAAAAGGCTTGATGTGACACTTAACGATATTGTTTATAAACTGAAATTTGTCAGGAGTATTGACCTATCGAAAAAATCGGAGGTTAAGCTTAAAATTGCAGATTCAACAGTAAAAGCCACTCTCTTTGTAAAAAGACTAAATTCACCGGAAGAATATCAGGTGGTTAATTTTAAACAGCGGGTAGTAAAAGAACAAATTGAATTCTTTGCTGAAGTGCCTTCACAACCTGCTGCAGGTAAGGTTCAGTATTTTGTTGAACTGATAGATTCAAAAGGGCCCCAAACATATTTCAAAGAATCTCCTGTGGTTGTAAGATTTAAGGGAGGAGTGCCAGACTTTGTTCTTGTTCCTCATATCCTTTGCATGTTTATCGCAATGCTATTCTCCACACTGGCCGGACTTATGGCTGGTTTTAAACATCCCGATTACAAGAAATACGGAGTACTTACTCTCATAATGTTTGCGATTGGAGGGATAATACTTGGTCCGATTGTTCAGAATTATGCTTTTGGCGACTACTGGACCGGAGTCCCGTTTGGATGGGATCTTACTGACAACAAAACACTTATTGCGCTGATAATATGGGTAGTGGCTGTTATCATGAACAGGAAAAGTGAAAAAACTATCTATACAATTCTGGCTGCGATTATTCTTCTTATTATATTCTCAATACCTCACAGCCTGTTTGGTTCAACTTTGGATTATGCAACAGGAGAGGTTACTCAGGGAATTATTTTAAATTTTTTCTGAATTTTTGAAAAAAATCTGTTTTGAGTGCAGCATTTAAAATAATACCACGTCTATTGAGTACAAAAACAGGTAGACGTGGGTGCAGCAACACAGATAAAAACTAGTCTTTACGTAAAGATGTCAAATGTAGAAGCGGCATTCAGAAACCTTCACCAGGATCTTTTAGACGGGTGTAAAGTCGGGGACCAGAAAGCTCAGTTTCAGATTTACAAGTTGTACTATAAAGCTATGTACAATACAAGTCTGAGAATAGTGAACGACACAATGGAAGCCGAGGATATTATGCAGGAAGCTTTCCTGTCGGCCTTTGAAAAGATTGACACTTATTCAGGAACAGTAAGCTTCGGGGCATGGCTCAAGAAGATAGTTGTAAACCGGTCACTTGATGCACTAAATAAAAGAAAAGCGGTCTTTGAAGATATAGATTCACACACAGGGATCAGAGATGAAAGCGGAGATGACTCAGCGAGAAATGAAGAAGTTGATCTGAGAGTCGAAGAGATTAAAGAGGCAATTGAGAGATTGCCCGATGGTTACAGGGTTATACTTTCACTCTACCTGCTTGAGGGTTACGATCACGATGAAATTGCTGAAATTCTTTCAATCAACAGCAGCACATCAAGATCTCAGCTCTCAAGAGCAAAGCAGAAGCTCATTGCAGAATTAAAAGGAAAATGAAAAATCTATCAGGAATGAAAACAATAGATGATTTAATCAGGGAAAACAAGGACTTTTTCGAAGATGCAGAACCTTCGAAAGGGCACATGGAGAGATTCACAACAAAACTTGAACTGAGGTTTCAGAAACAAGCCCAGAAGCGGAGCATTGTGCCTTATCTTCTGAGAGCAGCAGTAGTTACCCTGCTGGTTACTCTTTCCTCATTATGGACATGGGATCACTTTATACGTCCATCGAGCAGCAGAATGACACTCGGCCAGGTTTCTCCTCAATATAAAGAGGTTGAGAATTATTACATACATCAGGTAAACATGATGGAGGGAGAAATAGTAAATGTAGATTTCAACAACAACCCTGAACAGAAAAAAGAACTTATGAGAGAGATGAAGAGCATGGATTCAGTTTATGTTTCTCTTCAGAAAGAACTTAAGGCAAATCCCAATGATGAAAGGATTATAAATGCAATGATCGAACATTATCAGACAAAGCTTGAAATAATGAATTATATAGTCGGCCAGCTACAAGCATTAAAGAAGAATGAAAACCATAACAGGACAGAAGATGAAAAAACAGAACTATAAAACAGGATCGCTCCTCATAATACCACTCCTCCTGCTTACAATTACACTTTCAGGACAGGAGTCAGTTACGAAGGAATTCCACAAGGAATATGCCGCAGGAGCAAATACAACACTTGAAATAAGCAACAGGTACGGAGATGTAAAAATCGAGAGCTGGGATAAAGACCAGGTAGTTATCGATGTGAAGGTTAAAGTTGAAATGTCGAGCAGGGAAAAAGCAGAAAAATACCTCTCATATATTGATGTAGCATTCTCTGAAAGCAATAACCTTATCTCTGCAAAAACAACAATCGACGACAGCTTCAATTTCTCAGGATGGGGAAGCGGTTCCAAAAGATTCAGTATCGATTATACAGTGAAAATGCCTTTAAAAACTGCCCTGAATCTTTACAACAAATACGGAAACAGCTTTATCAATGAACTCCATGGACTTGTTAATCTGGATATTAAATATGGGAACATTACAGCAGGTAAACTTACCCGAGGAAATGAGAAACCAATTAACAAGCTTGTTATTGCATACGGAAAGGGCTCAATTGAAGAGGCAGGCTGGTTCGATCTTAACCTCAGGTATTGCGGTAGAATGGAAATCAGAAAAAGTCAGGCATTGCTTCTAAGTAGCAAATATTCAACACTTATTCTTGGCGAAACAAGCTCCCTGGTTGGCGATAGCAGGTATGATAATCTGAGGATTGAATCAATTAATAACCTGGTTCTCGACAACGGATATTCTGAGGTTAATATAAATACTCTTACAAAGAAACTCGAATATGAAGGCAGTTACGGTTCATTTACAATTGAGAACATTCCGTCAGGATTTGAATCTATTAAAACTGACACACGTTACATGGGGGTAAAATTAGGTATCGAGGAATCAGCAAGTTATTATCTTGAAGCAAAAGTCTCATACGGCAGCCTGAAGTACAACGAAGATAATTTCAAAAACGAGAGAAGAATAATAGAGAATAACTCAAACGAAGTAGCAGGCACAGTAGGTAAAGGAGATTCTCAATCTTCAAAAGTAAATGTGCAGGCATCATACGGGTCGGTAAGGCTTTACCAATAATAATAAAATAATATCATGAAAAAGGGAGTGGTAACATTCCCTTTTTTTATTATAAGTGCTGAATACCAAAAGTCCCGCAGAAAATCGTACCCATTTTTGTTTTCCCTTTGTGTTACTTAGTGTTGTACTTTGTGATCCTTTGTGGTTAAATATTTTTTTACCACAATGGGACACGAAGGATACACAAAGGCACACAAAGGAAGAGAACTCCGCTGGCGCGAATTTGCAATCCGTGCTTATATTGTATGGCACGGATTGCAAATCCGCGCCTGCTTAAAAAGAAGCTATTTCTCATCATCATAGATAGCCAGTCCCTGCTTCCCGTCAAATTACACCACCTGTCCCGCCGGCCTTTACAAGCTTTTCCATAACAACAAGATCAGAAGCCTCTTTCAGTGAAAGCCCTTTGTATTCCATGAGTGCGGAGATATCGTGTGCAACCGTCCATCTGATAAAATACTCTCCATGTCCTGTTGCAGAAACTGCACAGGTTGCATTATTTGCGTATGTTCCGGCTCCGATTATCGGGGCATCACCTATCCTGTTGTATTTCTTATTTGTCATACCGCCTGTTGATGTACCTGCTGCAAGATTACCTGTTTTATCCAGTGCAACACAACCTACTGTTCCAAGTTTGTCCTTTTTCAGTGCTTCCTGCAACTCCTGATATCTTTTCTCAACATAAAAGTAC
>JFJP01039178.1_pt1 | contig 14270 bp, 17 predicted proteins | sample 431651 | NCBI WGS metagenome assembly JFJP01 (sample SAMN02602958, study PRJNA72255) | Microbial mat metagenome, whole genome shotgun sequencing project. | biome: fresh water; feature: sink hole; material: water; isolation source: purple microbial (photo- and chemosynthetic) mats found in... | reverse complement strand
TCCCATAATAATTCCTTTCAGATTAGCGATTGGCATTTTCAGGCCGCGAAAATCGGCTATCGGATTGGTATTTTCGGGGGAAATTGAATCGGTCGGCAAAAATATTAAACGATTTAAACCAGGTGATCAGGTGTACGGGTTAACTGGATTTGTTCTCGGCACCTATGCAGAATATGTGTGTCTGAAAGAGACCGACTCTATGAGAGGCTGTATTTCAATAAAACCCAACAATATCAATCATGAAGAGGCAACCATGGCTGCTTATGGTGGATTGTTGGCATTTCAGTATCTGGAAAAGGGTGATATACAGAAAGGTCAAAAAGTACTTATTTACGGAGCCTCCGGAACATCGGGAACATTGGCCATACAGATTGCCAGGCATCTTGGCGCAGAAGTTACAGGCGTTTGCAGCACATCAAACATGGATATGGTAAAAAGTCTGGGAGCCGATGATGTGATTGACTATACCCGACAGGACACAGTACCTGAAGGAGTTCAATATGATTTTATGTTGGATTCAGTAGGAAAATTTAAATCATCCAAACTAAAAGATGCATGTAAAAAGGCTTTATTGCAAAGTGGAAAGTATGTTTCAATTGACGATGGAGATTTAAAACTGGATTCCGGACGTCTGGACAAAATACGGGAGTATGTTGAATCCGGATATATAAAGCCAGTACTTGACAAAATCTACGATCTGGAAGAGATCGTTGAAGCGCACAGGTATGTCGAAAAGGGGCATAAAAGGGGAGGAGTTGCGGTTACTGTTAAATAAAAGGTGGGCTGAGCTTTTGCACAACTAAACAGAAGTTAATTATTGTAAGCTTATATTAGTTAAATTTGCAAAATCCAGTAAAGGAGCATTTTCTTAACAAGTTGATGAGATAAAGCATCTTGTGTCAGATGAAGGAACTTTTGTTTATACTTTTTTGGATTTGTGTATCAATAAGCTTAAATTTCAAAGTGTTTTACATTTAAATATTATGACAATGAGTATACAGCATTTTCAAATAAATATACCACTCAGTTTCAAACAGGTTGTTGATATTGTAAAGCAGTTATCGCCTTCCGAAAAAGAGCAGCTCAGTGAAGTTCTAAGGAATGAACAAAATGTCGATTATATTGCAATTCCGGAGGAACATAAGCAAATTGTGCGGGATCGCATAAAGAAGTATGATAATAGCCTTGACAGCTATCTTTCTTGGGATGACATTGAAGGAAAAATATCTGCCCGCAAATGAAATTCAGAGTAGAATATAACCCTGACTTTTTTACTGATATTACCCAAGCTGTGGATTGGTACAATGAAAAGCAGGCTGGCTTAGGTGAAAAGTTTTTTATCAGAGTTAAGAAACAAACAGCCAAACTATCTACTTCCGCTTTACTTTTTGCTGTAAAATATGACGATATCCGTTGTATGTGTATTGAAAAATTCCCGTATCTGTTGCATTATCGTGTAAATGAAGAAACCAAAACAGTTAAAGTTGAAGGCTTGTTCCATACAAGTCGGGACCCTAAGACTTGGGAAGAGCGTAAAATTTGACAATCTCATTTTATACAATAGATTGACGAGCTGTTCTCAACAAACTATTTTATTGATCGGTCTTACTATAGAATTTTTGTAACTATTCAGCAATAGTATAAAATTGGGTAGTTATTAACAATTCGGATCGTGTTTTTTTCTGATTTCCTGAATTATCGCCACTTTACTAACACTTGTTGGTTACAAATTAACAACTTTTGGTCTCTAAGCACCTGTAATTCATTATCATTAACTTCATTTGCATAAAAAGCAGGAAGTTGACACCAGATAAAAAAAAGGTAGCAGAACTCGAATCTGAAATAGTCTTTCTCAAAGCACTTGTACAACAATTAATGCAAGAGATAGAGCGGTTAAAGCACCCTAAAAACAGCCGCAATAGTTCTGTGCCTCCTTCCAAAGACGAAAACAGGCCTTTAAAAACAAAAAGCCTGCGCTCTTCTGATGGTAAATCACCGGGTGGACAGAAAGGACATGAAGGAAACACCCTTAAAATGGTTGAAAACCCCGATCATATTGTCGAACATAAACCAGCATTCTGCAATCATTGCGGTAAAGACCTTTCCAATGCAACCACAGAATTATCCAAGTGCCGCCAAGTAGTTGATATACCCCCAATAATGCCCCAATATACTGAACACAGGGTATATCGGACTGTTTGTACCTGCGGACACCACACGGAGTCTGCCTTCCCTGCAGGAATAAATGCCCCGGTTAGTTATGGATCGAACGTGGAAGCAACCATTGCCTATATGCATACCCGTCAATTTATTCCTTTTAAGAGAATGAGCGAGTATTTTAGCGACGTTTGCAATCTGCCCATTAGCCAGGGTGCTATTTGCGATATACTTGAACGTTTTGCACAAAAAGCGTTACCGGCCTGGCTGCTCATTTCCAACGAAGTTGAAAACAGCAAGGTGATTGGCTCAGATGAAACCGGTGCCAAAGTAAACGGCAAGAAAGCCTGGTTCTGGACCTGGCAAAGCAGGCTTGCCACATTTATTGCTTTTTCTGGCAACCGGGGCACAAATACGATTAACGCCAATTTCGAAAATGGTTTTAAAGATGCGGTTTTAGTCCACGACTGTTGGAAAAGCCACTTTGAAACCAAGGTAATGACTCATCAATTATGCACGGCTCATCTTTTAAGGGAACTAAAATTCTTTGAAGAACGCTACCAATCAAAATGGGCAAACCTTTTCAAAAAATTGTTGTGCGATGCCCTGCAGCTGAAAAAGAATTTATCCCCATCTGAATATTACTACCCAATACATCAAAGAACCCAACTTGAACAAAGGCTCATGGTTTTGTTGCAAACGCAAATCCCTGAACACATGAAAGAGGTCTGCTCTTTCCATAAGCGAATGAACAAGTACAAAGACTATATCTTCACTTTTTTATTCCATCCCGAAGTGCCTCCCGATAATAACGCTTCGGAAAGGGCAATCCGAAATATCAAAGTCAAACAAAAGGTATCAGGCCAATTTAAAACCCAACGCGGAGCTGAAATCTATGCAATTATCCGATCTATTACCGATACCTGCATTAAAAATAACCAGAATGTCTTGTCCGCCTTTCATACTATTGCTAAATTGGTACCTGAATAGTTACGAATTTTTAAATTTCAAAGAGTTTTCGGGTCGAGGATAATAATTAGTAAAAACTTTGTTTTTTTTGACACTTTCATTACTTTTATTTTAAGAATGAAACATCATGGAAAGCGATCCCCAAACCCCCGAATCCAAATCCATTCAGTTTCCCGAAAATTACAGGGATGATCCGCCCTCCGTTCCGGTCGGTCTGTTTGTGCAGGAAGCCTTGGACCTTTATAAATGGTGCAGCAACGATAAGGAAGAGCTTATTCATGCGGGGCTCGACTGGAGTGTTGTTGAGGAGATCCCCGTGCGGGCTGAGGTTTTGTCTGCAATTCAGTCAGAATGGACCGAGTTTCGAAACACACCGAACAACTTTCGGAAAGAATGGAGGGTTGCACTGCCTGAGGCGCTAAACCTCAGAAGTGAACTTATTCATAATTTCAGACATGCCTTTCACGCAGAGCCACGTGAATTGGCGAAAGTAAAACGTATTGTTAAGGGTGAAACAAATGCAGCCATTAGTATGAGCCTTTATTCTCTGGGAGTGCTGGGAATCAGAAATTCAGCAATGCTGGAGAAAATCCACATGGATATGGGAATGCTGGAACAAGCAAAACAAAAAAGCGATGCTCTGTCAAGCTTGCAGGCCCAGGTAACCAACTCAAAATATAACCTGATAGTGAAGCGGACAATCCGCAATCAGGCTTTCTGGCATCTGAAAGAAGCAGTGGACGAGGTCCGGAGGGTAGGGCAGTTCGTCTTTAATAAGGATAATGACAAACATAAGGGATATGTGAGCTTATACAAGAAGAACAAGAGGCAAAGACAATTAAAAACTACGCAAGACCTAAATAAAAAATAGCAGGACCCTATCAAATATATTCCAGACCCTGAAAAATTAGTGCTAGACCCTTTAAAAAATACGCCGGACCCGGGGTCTGGTCATAATAATTAAGGGTCCGGAGGTAATAATTAGGGGTCTGACACATATTTTAAAGGGTCTAGAATAAAAAATTAGGGGTCTGGCAATGAAAATTTATGGTCTGGCGGTTATTTTTGTTATTTGGAGAAGGTTATTTATAATCCGGGAAACACAATATGAATTATTCCATCATCAATGGCCTGGCTGCATTGCTAATGCTGCCCCTGGCCAACACAAACGCACAGGAAAACACAAAACCGAACATCCTGGTTTTAATTGCCGACGATCTGGGTATGGACCTTGGTTGTTATGGCAATGAGGCAATTAAAACCCCCAATATCGACAAACTGGCATCCCTTGGTGTCCGTTTTGAAAATGCATACGGGATAGCTCCTCAGTGCAGTCCTTCGCGCACAGGCATGCTTTCGGGTTGTTTTGCACATACCATAGGCACCGAAGACTTGCATACAGGAATCAACGATACCACCCGTTTGCTTCCCTCATACCTGAAAGAAGCTGGTTATTTTACCGGTCTGATTTTAAAAGGGCATTTAGGAAACAATGGGATGAGACAGTTCGACTGGCACGATCCGGCAGCCAGACACTATTCCACAAATCCCAATATCTGGGAAGATTCGCTTGCCATTAATTTCTCGAAATTTATTGAACAGAGTGGCGATGGTCCTTTTTTTATGTGGACGGGGTTTATTGACCCGCACCGTGGCTACAACGACCATCCCATCGATAAAATCCATAAAGCGGAAGATGTTATTGTTCCTCCAATGCTGGTAAATGACGAACCCACGCGCCGAGATCTGGCGGACTATTACGATGAGGTGGCACGCATGGATCGACATATCGGTCAGATGATAGAGGTACTCGAAAAAAGCGGACGGTTGAAAAATACCATCATCATTTTTCTTTCTGACAATGGAATGCCATTCCCCCGTTGCAAAGGCACACTATACGACATCGGTATTAAGACTCCTCTGATTGCTGTTTGGCCGGGAAGGATACCACAAGCTAAGGTTCATGCAAATGGATTAATCAGCACCATTGACCTTGCACCTACATTCCTGGAGTTAGCCGGAATTGAAAAGCCTGTATTTATGTTTGGATCCAGTATATTGCCACAGATGAAAGATCCGTCCAAACCCGGACGCGAAATCATCTTTGCCGAACGCAACTGGCACGATGCAGATGAATATATGCGTTGTCTGCGCACTGAGAAATACAAATTCATCATAAACCTTTATCCCGAACTGTTGCATGGAACACCTTCCGACCTATCCTCTTCGCCATCCTGGTTTTCCCTGCGCCGCAATCTTAAAGAGGGTAAGCTCGACCGTGCACAGTCAATGCTGTTCGATTGTCCGCGCGCGGCCATTGAGCTTTATGATATGCAGTCAGATCCTTGGGAAACCCGCAATCTGGCACAGGAAGAAGGATATAAAGAACTGATAGGAGATTTCGGAAGGAAGTTAAAACACTGGCAACAAACCACAGCTGACCATCCCTCTTACCTACGCCGCATGACCGACGAAACCGATCGGGTAACCGGTTATCCGCTTCCGATGCCTTCTGAAAGGATTCCGGATGGTATAATTCCATCCTCTTTTTGATGAATAAATACAATACCAATATGGGCAGAAGCAAAGGACTGCCCCAGCGAAAGTCGATCCGGTTAAAGGGCTACGATTATTCGCAGGCAGGATTGTATTTTGTAACCATTTGTTGTCAGGATAGAATTTGCCGTTTTGGCAAGGTTGTAAACGGTGAAATGATATTGAATGAATACGGACAAATTGCATACAACGAATGGTTGAAAACACCCGATATTCGAAAAAATGTGGAATTGGATGAATTTGTTATTATGCCCAACCATATCCATGGTATCATCCGGTTAATGGATAGGGGCGAATTGCATTCGCCCGGATTGCATTCGTCCGGATTGCATTCGTCCGGATTGCATTCGTCCGGATTGCATTCGTCCGGATTGCATTCGCCCGAAATATCGGGCGTATGCGGTACGCCCCTACGGTCACCATCGCAAACGGTTGGTGCCATTATTCGTGGATATAAATCATCGGTTACGAAACAATTGGGATTATTGGATTTTGGTGAAAAATTATGGCAACGCAATTACCATGACCACATCATCCGGGACGAACAATCGCATAAACGTATTTCGGAATATATTATAAACAATCCTGCAAAATGGACAGATGACAAATTTTACAGGAAATGAAGATCAAAATCAATAATGACATTCTCTAGGCTCATCGAGGTCTTTATTTTTCCATCCGCTTATGAAAGAGAACTTTCAACGCGTCTGAAAAAATAAAGCCCTCCCGCATGCGCGAAAAGGCTTTTTCTTTTGTCGGGGTAGCAGGATTCGAACCTGCGACCCCCTGGTCCCAAACCAGGTGCGCTACCGGACTGCGCTACACCCCGAATTAATGCCGGTTTTCCCTTTTTTAAAGGGAGTGCAAATCTAACATTATAATTGATAATGCACAAATTTTATTGCAAAATCATTAAAAAGAGTTTTTGAGTAATACCTATCTTCTTGATACTGGTCATTGATTATCCAACACCACACTCAACAAACTGAATAGTTATCGAAAAACATTAGAATTATTTTTTGATAATTAATGTATAATTATTGTTTATCAATAAATTATTTTAATCTTTACGACATAAATCTAAAATTTATCAATTATGTCAAAAAGAACCAACTTCGTATTTATTGTCCTGAGTATTGTGGCATGGCTCATCTTTGTTGGCTTGAGCATAGAAGCCGGGGGCTTGATAGTTAATTTTATTTTTAGCCTGTATAAACCTGAAGTTATACCAAAATTATATCAAAAGCTGGACTTGAGTGAATTGTATAACCTTAGCAAATGGGCTTTTTTCAGTATGTACTCTTTTATCCTCGTAATATCGATGTTGAAAGCTTACTTATTTTATATAGTCAGCATGCTTGTAACCAGGCTTGATTTGTCAAAACCATTTAACAATTTTGTTTCAGGACAAATTACACAAATAAGTTACTTTACACTATCCATAGGAATCTTAAGTTTCATAGCCCGGCAAACAGCTAAAAATTTGCTGCATTGGGGATATGAAATTGATTCACTGAACCAGTTTTGGGCCGATAGTCAGGCTTTCATTTTGATGGCAGCTGTAATCTATATTATTGCAACTATTATTAAAAAGGGAATTGAAATCCAGAATGAAAACGATTTAACTGTTTAAGCTATGTCAATCATTGTAAACTTAGATGTAATGATGGCTAAGAGAAAAATATCTCTGAATGAACTTTCCGAAAGAGTTGATATAACCTTGTCAAATCTTTCAATCTTAAAAACCGGAAAGGCAAAAGCAATCCGGTTTAGCACCCTGGACGCAATTTGTAAAGCCCTGGATTGTCAACCGGGTGATATTTTGGAATACGATAATGATAAAAATCAGAAACACTTTTAGAAATGAGCAAGTCGAAAATTACATCTGATACATTAAAGAAAAAAATTCTTGCAAAACAACTCAGAAAAGAATCAAGCCTTGTCCGGGAGGAGTCAATGTCTTTTTTGGACGAGTTTGAAAGATTGATTTATAAGGATTAATCACTGCTGAAACTTAATACATGCAGGAGCACCCACACTGAAGTCTGCTAGCGGCCAGGCAGGCAGCCCGGTTTTCTCATCAATACTGAATATCGAAATATTCCCGGATATCTGGTTTCCAACCAGGATATATTTTCCGGACGGAGAAAGTGCGAAATTCCTTGGCCAGTCGCCCCCGCAATTTGTATGGCCTGCCAGGTTCAGCAATCCATCGCTGTTAATCCTGAATGTGACAATTGTGTTCTCACCCCGGTTGGAACCATACAGAAAATTATTGTTTTTGGAAAGATGGATATCAGCGCTATAGCTTATCCCTGAAAAATCCGCCCTGAGTGTTGTAAGTGTCTGCAAAGCTGTAAGTCCCCCTGCATCATCTACCTGGAACACCGAGATAGAGGAATTCAACTCGTTAATCACATACATCATGCTTCCATCTGCACTAAAAACAAAATGCCGGGGACCCGAACCTTCTTCAAGACTTACAATGCCTCCCGGTTTCTCCTTCAGGCGACCTGTGGCATTGTCAAAATCATAAATTACAATGCGGTCAAGTCCGAGGTCTGTCAGGTAGGCCCTCCTGCCTGCAGGATCAAAGGAAATCATGTGGGGATGGGAAACCTTGCCATCAGGTCCGGTAAAAGAAATAGAATCTGTTATTTCAACGGGGATACCTTCCTCATCCAACTTAACAACCGTTACAGAACTCCCGCTGTAGTTGGCCAGCAAAAGATGTTTTTTTTCGGGGGAAAGTGCAATATAGCATGGACTTCCGTTTGGAATGGGAAATTCATGGATTTTCTCTGCGGTACCGGTTTTCGGATTGTATTTCAGGCTTGTTATTCCTCCCCCGTGCAAACCCTGAAAATCCATAACTTCATTTGCAGCATAGATTATTCCCTTATCCCCCGAAAAACAGAAATAAGTGGGATTCGGCCCTGCATCAGCCTCGGAAATGAAATTTATGGTTCCGTTCCTGGGGTTCAAATCGAGAACCTGCAGACCCATTTGTCCTTCATCAGTGAATTTCCCAACAAAAAACCTCTGGCTCTTCATCCCCTGAGAACATGAAAACAAAAGCGAAAAAACAACAACATAAATTCCAATATTAAAGTTTCCAAATCCCCTCATCTCCAAATAGCTTAATTATCAAATTCCCTAATTTTCAAATTAACCCATTTTCAAATTTTCAAATTCCCTCATTTCCAAATTATCTAATTTTCAAATTGATCCACCTCCCTATACGCCTCAATCAGCCTTGTCTCGCCTTCCTTGCCTTTTATGCTGATTCCATGCTCCATGCAGATAACGCCCTGGTACTTCTTGCTGTGGATATGCTTGAATACATTCTTATAGTTTATTTCCCCGGTGGTAGGCTCTTGGCGTCCCGGGTGATCGCCACAGTGGAAGGCTGCAATTTCGCTCCAGGCTGCGTCCATGTTGGGAATGAGGTTTCCTTCGGTAATCTGTTGGTGGTATAGGTCCATCACAATCTTGCAAGAGGGCCTGTTGACAGCTCTGCAAATGGAATAGGCCTGCGGAATTGAGGTCAGAATGAGCCCCGGATGATCGCGAAGAGTGTTCAGAGGCTCAAGAACGATTGTCAAGCCTTCTTTTTCAACCACATCGCAGCAATACCTGAGGTTGTCGACGATGTTGGCGGTCTGAATATCGCGATGGAGTCGTTCGTCATACCTCCCGGGGACAACCAGTGCCCATTTCACGCCGGTACGTTTGGCCACTTCAACGCCTTCCTTCATTTTGTTGACAACAAACTCTTTGGTTTCGGGATTATTCAAAACAAAAGAAGTCTTGCCAAAATCGGCATACAGCACAAAAGGTCCGAGTTCCATGCCCAGGCGCTGCATTTCGTTGGCGATTTTCACCTGATCAGCGGCGGGACGTCCCATGAGACCATTGTCGAACATCCCCCGAAAACCCATGTCGTAGCAGAACTTGATATTGTCGACCGGGTCGGGGCCTGCATGTTCTCGGAACATCCCAAGGGAGGGAGCATATTTTAGCTGAAAGGGAGTGCTGGCATCAACAGTTTTTTTGGCTTTCAAGGGGGATGGGGAACCAAAGATTGCCGGACCTGCCAATATTGCGGCACCGGCAGCGGTGGTTTTCTTCAGGAAATTTCTTCTCGAATTATCCATAGCGTGAAAATAAGATTGGGTTTATTTCAGATGTGAGCTTTGTAACTCAGCAATGTCCCTGCGCAACCCAATGTTGTTTAAAGCCGGGTTGCACAGGGAAGATGCCGGGAGTTATTGCATTAGGGCAAAAAAATTCAGATGCCCATAGTTAGGAGATCAGGAAGTGTATGGTTCTCCAGCTACAGGAATTCCTTTTGAAACATCAACAGGTCCAAAAGTAAAAACTTGTGGCCCAAGTTTGAGGTCGGAGTTCATCAGTTCTTCATAGGTAACCTCCTTGCCGGTGTAGGCAGAGATACGTCCCATGATAGCCGCCATGGTCGACACAGCCGTGTTTTCGGCTTCGTTGATTGGTTTTCCGGTGCGGATAGCCGTAACGAGATCAATATGTTCCTGGAGGTATGGGTCTACACTGACATGGTTGCCTGGTTTACCATCCTCGCCGAGTGGATATTCGTATTTCCAGAGTTCGGTTCCCGAAAGGTCCAATATGGAGTTTTGGCAATTGGTAGAGCCTTTCGAACCTTGGATTCTTTCCGACACGTTGTTGACGCAACCGTTGATCTGGCGGCACATGCTATGCAGGTGAATTCCGTTTTCAAAAGTGAAATCGACGCTGAAATTATCGAACTGATCGCCTGTAACACGACGTTGTCTTGAGCCGAAACCCACAGCCTTAATGGGGTGTGCCCCTGAAAACCAGTTGAAGACATCGATATTGTGAACGTGCTGTTCAACGATATGGTCGCCGGAAAGCCAGGTCCAGTTTACCCAATCGCGAATCATGTATTCCATCTCGCTCCAGGAAGCGTTTGGATCGCGGTGCCAGAGTTTGCCGCCATTCCAGTAAACATTGCCTCCAACAATATCGCCCATTGCACCCTGAGCAACCTGCTGCCATGTGGCAACATAATCGCGCTGGTGACGGCGTTGTGTTCCTGTTACAATAGACAGTTCAAGGCCTTTGGCTTTTTCGCCCGAAGCCATTACCGAGCGTGCACCCACCGGGTCGACGCATACGGGTTTTTCAGCAAATACATGCTTGTTTGCAGCAATGGCTGCAGCCATGTGTTCGGGACGGAAGAAGGGGGGAGTGGCAAGGATTACGATATCAACCCCTGCGTCGATAACTTTCTGGTACGCATCGAAGCCCACAAAGCATTTGTCGAGAGCTACTTCCTGACCTTTTTCTTTTAGAATCTTTTCTCTGCATGAATCTACGCGGTCCTGAAACGTGTCGCCCAAAGCAACAACCTGAAGGTTTGGACCGGCTGAGATAAAGTTAATAGCTGCGCCGGTTCCGCGCCCACCGCAACCTATTAGACCAGCTCTTAGAACAGGGCCGTCGGGAGCCTGATCGAGCATGGTAGGAACCGCAACAACTTTTTTTGTTTCACGGGCACATCCTGCAATAACTGAAGGTACAATTACTCCTGCAACTCCAACAGTTGCGGCTGTGCTTAGAAAATTACGTCTTGAAATACCTGAGTTTTTCATGATTGATTTTTGAGTTATTATTTAGTTATCAGTTGATAATGATTGCCACAGATTCACAGTTACTTTTATGAATACGTGGGTATGTTATTTGATTGTTTTTCCTCCTGTTTTTTCATCAAACTCACAAACTACCCTGAACCCTACATGAAAGCAGTCTGAATACCACCAGATGCTTTTGGGTATCTGGGGATCGGTTTGCAACCATGCAGTTGATCGGGTGTAATCGCGTGAAGCACTACGCAGAACATCAGCGTTGCTTAAAAACGATCCTCCCCTGATGACATGTTCGGTTCCATCCTTCGGACCTTGAGGATCTTTAAAACCCTCAAGGTTTTCCGAATAAGCATCCGCCTGATACCAGTCGCTGCAAAACTCAGCCACATTGCCTGTCATGTTCTTCAATCCGAACGGATTCGGCATAACCTTATCGGGCGTCTGGGTTTTAGCTGGACTGTTACCTTTATAAATTACATAGCTGTTAATTACAGCAGTATCGTTTTTCGATAGTTTTGCCTTTAAGCCGGTCTTTTCAAATTTTCGGGGATCACCCTCAAAGAAATATGGACTTGTGGTTCCTGCTCTGCAGGCATATTCCCACTCAGCCTCGGTCGGGAGCCGGTATGTTTTGCCGGTTACTGATGATAGCCAATTGCAATAAGTCTCTGCTGCATGGTAAGAGAATGATATAGCCGGTCGCTTACCCATTCCCCAACCCTGGTCAGGCTGTCCGTAAGGGGGAGTAGCTCCGGAAATAGCATCGGTTTTTCCGGCTTCCTTATTTTGCAAGCCTTCTGTATCGGTTGACCGTCCCTCTTTCGAAGTTTTTGAATAGAATGCCAGATATTCTTCCCAGGTTACCTCAACCTCTGCCATAAAAAAGGGACTGATTTCCACCTGTCTTACGGGCCCTTCGTCGTCTTTCCTGAAGGGTTCATTATCCGGGCTCCCCATATTGAATTTGCCTCCCGGAATTGCAACCATGTTAAAGGATACGGGGGAATCAGGAATAAACTCCTTAAAGGATTCAAACTCTTTTACACTTGCCGGTTCTGTATATATTTCTTTTGGAGAGGAGGTGGTCTGACCGAAAGTTGAGTTACTGCCATGAGTATATCCCTCGATATAATGACCTGCATTAAGGTGACAGTTAATACAATGCAGATCGGTTGCCAGTTCTTTCTTTTTCTGCTGGTAATACAAATGTGCATCCTCTCCATCCTTTGTGAGCTTTGCAGGAAAGAGATTTTCGTGGCATTCTATGCAGGAACTTTCATACACATGATGACGTGCAATTTCAAGTCGTCCGCGTTCTTCCCAGTTAAAGGAAGCAGAATCCTTTGTGTAAAAGCTCCATAAATCGCGTAGTCCTGTTGTGCCTTTTGCCCAGAGATATCCATCACCTTTTGGCGGGAGATGGCAATCAACACAGCCAATCTTGTAACCGGAGCGTGTTTGATAATGAACCGATTTTTTCCAGGCAAAATCTGCGGCAGGGTGTATGTGACAAGAAATACAGTAATCATTTGTTGATGTTTCAGTAAGCACTTTACCTCCTGAAAGCATTAAAATTACTCCAACAAAAATACCAGGCAAAAAGACAATAAGGAATCGCTTCATTCATAAAATATTTAAGGACCTCAAGATAAAAAAAACATTCTTTAATGATAGCTGTTATTTGTCATTTTTGGTATATTATTTTATTTCGGGAGTTAAAATGGGATTTTTTCGATTTTATAGCATTCCGGAAGGGTATTGGAGAAATTCGGGTAATAAGCTTGTTTTAATTTTCTCAACAAGCAATTCAGTATGCGAAATTGCTTGTTGTCCGACTTTTTTTTGTTTTTATTTTGCTGATGTGCTTCCTTTTTATACTTTTGCTGTGCTTTGAAAAAAGCATTAGCAGAAAAGTCCCATCAGGTGAGGTGGGTGAGTGGCTGAAACCATCCCGATGTACATCGGGACTAAACTGCCGAACGGGAATTAGAATTTGATTGGAAATCCATAATGGTGAGGTGGGTGAGTGGCTGAAACCACCAGTTTGCTAAACTGACGTACGGGAAACTGTACCGGGGGTTCGAATCCCCCCCTCACCGCACAAACAAGCCTTGCATGATAATGCAGGGCTTTTTGCTTTATTCAAATCAGGAAAGTTCGCTTTCCTGATTTGAATAAAGCAAAAAGCCCTCAGGCGCGAAGCGACTGAAGGCTTGTTTGTGCAAGGCCACCCCCATTGGGGATCATGCAATAATCCCCCCACACACAGACTCAACCCCCAGGAGCGAAGTGGATTGCTAAAAGTGAGAGGAATGCAGGTTATTTCTCTTTCGAAGGGTTAAAGCCAATTCTGGGGCGGTTCTTATAATCAATTTCTTCCTGCTTGGTTTTTTCAAGTTGCCTGAGGTATTCAAATATCAGCAATATTTTATTGTCCTGCTCAATGTCTTTCATTTCAATCTATTCAAGCTTCTGAAGTATTTCTGTGCAGGTGGAAAGTATTTCACGCATTTTGATAAAAACTTAAATTATTTTAATGCTCATCTGTGTCGCCCGTTGGCTCTTTAGAACATTTGCCAATTGCAATACTCCATGTTCAGTAAAGACATATGGCAATGTGCCTCCAAGGTGCTGTTTAGAAGGTATCGCAAAATGCGATACCATATTATCAACTTCCTCATTTGTCAACTGAAACATAAAATGCAAGGGGAATTTTTCTATATTTCTTTTTACTTGTTCCCTTAATCGAATAGCTTTAACATCAAATAGTTCAGCTAAATCCCTATCAAGCATAACTTTTTTATTCCTGACAAAATAAATTTTATTCAAAACTGCTTCATCAGAGATTACTATGTTTTTTGAAGTTTCACTCATATATCCAGTTTTATCATTTGAATAGAATTTCGTTTCATTTAAATTGGTTGATATGGAAGTTGTAAT
>JFJP01040320.1_pt1 | contig 14271 bp, 12 predicted proteins | sample 431651 | NCBI WGS metagenome assembly JFJP01 (sample SAMN02602958, study PRJNA72255) | Microbial mat metagenome, whole genome shotgun sequencing project. | biome: fresh water; feature: sink hole; material: water; isolation source: purple microbial (photo- and chemosynthetic) mats found in... | reverse complement strand
TATTATGGCCATGATAGTGAATAATGATCTCCGGATATGCCTGTTTGATGGCATTCACCAGATCACCAATACGCTTCGGAGTGCCGAGACCGCCGTGATTCTTGATGCAGAGGATGATATCCCGGCCTGTGACTGCCAGAATTTCACCTACTTTTTTTACATAATAGGCATCGGTGTGCTCAGGACCGGTCGAGAAACAGATACAGGGTTCATTGATCTTACCAGCCAGCGCCACCTCTTCGAACACTGCCTGCATATTAGGGACATGGTTGAGGAAATCAAACGTCCGCCAGACATCGACGTATTTGGCAAATTCCCTGACGGTGAGGCGTATGACATTCTGGGGATAGGGCCTATAGCCGAAAAGATTGGTGCCACGGCAGAGAGTCTGGAACATGGTCTTCGGCATGTGTTTGCGCAGCAATTCCAGCTTAAGGAAGGGATCCACCTGCTTGCGCAGCATGTCGACATGGATCGAGGCGCCGCCGGTTATCTCAAGAGAAAAATAGCCAGCCGCCTCCCTGCCCTTGGCCGCCATCAGGTCGGTATGCAGCAGGATGCGGTTTTTATAGTCCGACTGGGAGAGGTCGCGGGCCGTATTGGTGATGTAATAGCCATCAGCCTGGCGCAGGGTTTCCAGCGCTTCGGCAGTACCTGTGTTCTGAGTAATTCGTGTCATATCGGTGTCCGTAAATGAATGCGTGTCAGGTTCCGGAAAAGCCGTCAGGGGGCAAGGACAGCGGGGTCATTTGGCGTACCTGTTCTCACCCCGGTAATGAATCTCGGCGATCAATCGAGCCAGTTTGTTGACCTCGGAATTGTCTTCCTGGTAGTGGAAGAGATGCTCATGCGTCTCCAGATAGGATGTGTCAAAAACCCCCTTCTGAAAATCCTCATCTTCAACCAGATTCAGGTAAAAAGGAATCGTCGTCTTTGGGCCGGTGATAACATAATTGGTCAGACAACGGCGCAGACGGTCAACCGTTTCCTTCCACGACCAGCCGAAGACAGTCAGTTTGACCAGCAGCGAGTCATACGCCTCGGGGATAGTGAAGCCCTGATAACAGAAGCCGTCAAGACGCACACCGTAGCCGCCGGGTGAGCGGTACACCGAAATTGTCTTGCCGCCCTCCGGCATGAAATTGTTCTGCGGGTCCTCGGCGTTTATCCGCATCTCAATGGCATGGCCGCGGATCTTCACATCGTCCTGAGTAAAATCAAGATCCTGGCCCATCGCCAGATTGATCTGACTGCGGACAATATCGATGCCGGTAATCATCTCGGTGACAGTGTGCTCGACTTGGAGTCGGGTATTGACCTCCATGAAATAGTACTTGTCATCACTGTCTAGCAGGAATTCTACTGTGCCGGCATTGAAATAGCCGGCGGCCTTAGCGGCTTTCACCGCTGTCTGACAAATTTCTTCCTGCAGTTCATGCCCAATCTGAAAGGCCGGGGCAATCTCAACGAGCTTTTGATTGCGGCGCTGGATCGAGCAGTCGCGTGTCCCAAGGTGGACGGTATTGCCGGATTTATCGGCAAGTATCTGGACTTCTACATGCCTGGGCTTGAGCACCACCTTTTCCAGATAAACCGAGTCGTCATTGAAGGCGGCCTTGGCCTCAGAACGGGCGATGGGGTACTGTTCCTGCAACTCGGCAGCATTCTCAATGCGGCGGATGCCTCTGCCGCCGCCGCCGGAGGTGGCCTTGAGCATGATTGGATAGCCATACTGGTCAGCGAAGGTCAGGGCCTCCTTCAGGCCCTTGTCGCCGGCTGAGAGGTTTTGAGTGCCTGGCACCATGGCTATGCCGGCCTCGGCCATGATCTGTCGGGCCATGACCTTGCTGCCGAGGTTTTCTATGACATCGCATGGTGGTCCGATGAAAATAAGTCCGGCATTTTCGCAGGCTCTGGCAAGATCCGGATTTTCCGCAAGAAAACCGTATCCCGGATGAATCGCCACAGCCCCGGAACGGAGTGCGGTACCGATGATTTTCTCGACATCGAGATAATCTTTCCGAGGTCCATCACCAATCCACACGGCCTCATCGGCAGCTCGCAGATGCCGGGAATGCCTGTCGGGAGTTTCATAGACCGCGATGGCCTCGTAGTCGAGTTCCTGTATGGCCCGGATGAGCCTGATAGCGATTTCGCCCCTGTTTGCAACGAGAATTTTTTTCTTCAAGGATCAGACTCTCTCAATAGTAGGTTAGTCGGAACGGATCTTTCTCCCTTGCTGCAGGAATTTCCCTTGGTGCGCGACGGTTGCCGATGCATTGCAAGAAGACATCCTGCCCGGCAATTGCCTCTTCCCCTCGTTTTTATCATAAATAAAATAAATGAACAAGAATAAGCAATCTGATTCTCACAATTACCGTAGCAGATCGACCTCAGGTATGCAGAGCATCCGCGGAGGCAAAAAGTGCGGGGCTGCCGCCGGTATGCCAGAACAGCACAGAATCCGATCGTTTAAGCTCTTTTCTGCGGATTAGATCGATCATTCCGCCCATTGCCCTGCCGGTATAGACGGGATCAAGAAGAATACCTTCATGTCGGGCGGTCAGGCATATGGCCTCTCGTTCCAGTTCGCCGATCACCCCGTAGCCCAAGCCAACGTACTCATCAAACAAGATGATATCATCAGCTGAAAACTCTGCGGGAATTCCATGGACCTTCGCATTGCCCTTGGCAAGATCGAGAATATGCTGCGACAGACTCTTCTCGCCGCTTTCACCCTTGTCAATACAGATGCCGGCAACCTGAAAATTCATGCCGTAGAGGGACTTGCCAACCAACAGGCCAGCATGCGTCCCTCCTGAACTTGAGGCAAACACCAGATGAGAAATTTCAGAAATCTCCGGGCCAATCTGGAGAGCGGTCTCCCGTACGGCCTCGACAAAACCGGCTGCACCGATGCGATTGGAGCCGCCATAAGGAATAATATAGGGTTGTTTCCCCTTCTGCCGCAGGTCCTCACAGATCTGAGGAATGGTTTCTCCCTTGCGATACTCTCCCGACCAGTGGATTGTCGCCCCCAGCAGTGTATCGAGCAGCAGATTGCCATTCATTGAGGCGGGAGGCGATCCGCCCAGTGCCAGGTGACATTCCATGCCGCAAACCACTGCTGCGGCTGCAGTCTGTCTGCAGTGATTGGATTGCGCCGCCCCGCCGGTTACCACGGCATCGGCCCCGGCGGCAAGCGCATCAGCCATCAGGAACTCGAGTTTGCGGACCTTGTTGCCGCCGAAAGCAAGCCCGGTCTGATCATCTCGTTTCATCAAAATACGCGGTCCCCCGAGAAATCGAGACAGTGACCGCAGTTCAACAACCGGGGTGGGGAAAAACCCCAGTGACCTCCTGGGCTGCCTGAGAACAGTATGTAACGCATCCATCATCGTCTCTCATTGCTCCTCTTTTTTTAAACCTGCGCGAGCCAGGATATTCTATCGTTCCCAGCAAACTTGTCAGTGTTTACATTTTTCCGAGAATCCGTTTCAGTGTTAAAAAAAATCCTTGATTTCGAGGGCCCTTTCACGTTTTCATTTTTATTGAGAATGATTCTATTTTTCCAGAATCGCCGCAATTACTTCAAGCTGTGCTCCACCAGTTTTATTGATGTCTTCTTTTGCGATTGTCAGGAGGAAAATACTCCATGTCATACATTGAATGGAACGATTCATTCAGCATAGATAATGCCGAAATTGATGCTCAACATCAGCAATGGATAGCTATCCACAACACCCTGCACGGTATACTGCTCGAAGGCGATGTCGTTTCGCTGCAACAGGCGGCCATCAACACCCTGCAGGAAATGCAGGCCTACATACGAAAACATTTTGCCTTTGAAGAGGCATATATGGCACGCATCGGCTTTCCAGAAATCCGTGAACACTGGCGACTGCATAAGGATTTCGACACCCGGGTCTACGGGTATCTGCGTGACGCCCAGAAAGGTGAACTCCCCGTCCTCAACAGCGAACTGGTAAAAATTTTGAGAAACTGGTTGGTTCATCATATTCTGTTTGAAGATATGAAGTTCAGTCAGAATCGTCGTTAGAGTCGCTGGAACGATCGGCTCGCCCTATCCCGTAACTCTTCCGAGAAAAGAGCAGATCTCCCGCAAGGCTGCTGATCGGATATGATCGTCCTCCATCAGCAGTTCATGCCTGCCGTCGGAGTAGCAAACCAACCGGCAATCCGTTAATACTTCACTGATCTTCAACTGTTCACGCTGTCCGACCACCCTGTCCGCCCCGCCCTGCAGGAGCAGGGTCGGCAAGGGTACAACACACTTCTCCCGCAACAGATTTTCCAGCATGGCAAAAGTCTGGTCCAGCCAGCCAAAGGTTGGTCCGCCAAGAGCCAGCGCCGGATTATTCCGCACAAGTTCCAGGTTGTGTTCAAAACGGCTCCTGTTGCCGGTAAGAAAGTTCTTTTCAAAGGGTAGATCAGAACGCCATGGACCGGTGCCGATGACATAATCAGCCTCCATCCCGGCAATAATTGCCACCCGCGTAATGGCACGGGCAAGAAACAACGGAAAAGGCAGGGTATTGATCGAGCACATCGGCGAACTGAGGATCAAGCCGTCAAGACATCCAGCATGTTTTCTGGCGTAGAGCAGGGAAATTGCCCCGCCCATGCTGTGCGACAAGATGATTATTTTCTTTGGCCGGTCCGGCCGTACCACCGATTCGAGAAAAATCTCCAGATCGCTGATGTAGTTATGGAATACATCGACATGTCCTTTCTGGCAATCGGCCAGCAACCTCGCCGACCCGCCCTGTCCTCTGTGGTCGTAAATATAGAAAGCAACGCCGGCATCGAGCAGATCATGGAATATTTCACCGTACTTCTCCATAAATTCGGTTCGACCGCTGACCACGACCAAGGCAACCTGTCCGGCGACCGCACGGCGCGCGTACTGCAGACGCAGGCCACCAGATCCGGTGAATTCTCCGACGACGAACTCGCACCGCCAGAATTCCAGCACCTTCCGCAGCCTTTCCCTCATTGTCTCAATTCCTTGAGGTTACCGTTCCAGCCCGGCATGTCCACGAGCCGAAAGGTGATTGTCACATTCTGAGTCACGCTGCCCGTCACTCCTCCACCTGCCGCGAAGACTGCAGGGTGGGTCGGCGAGGCGGACTGCCGATCGCATTTCCAGGGGCTGAATAATTTCGAAAGGTTATCTTCCATCGACAGGTGGACAATAGGTTTGCGTAAGACATCGTTGAGTGCTATTATGATTATGCCATATCGTTTGACAATGTCCTGCATATGTAGACAATTAGAACCGAATTCTCAGTCTGTGACAAACGGTATTCTCCGGGTGTACACGCACGACCGTTCTCCGCCTCACCCTGGAAAATATCAACGGCAGGCAGAGAAACCAACTCCTCATGACAGCAACGGAGCACGCATGCGTTCTGCTACCACCACTGTGACAGACAGCGGCCAATATCCCAACCTCGATGAGCAGGTTCAGGTCGGAGCCATCGATAAACTGGCACATCAACTTCTCCAGTTGGAAAACGAGCTCAATTCCAACATCCCGACGACCCTGTGGATCAGCGACCTGCACGGCGAAGGAGATCGCTTCAAATCCATTCTGCGCGGCCGGTTCGGCATGCTCTACCAGACCTGCCGGGAAGCGCTGCCCAACACCTTCAGCTCGGACAAGATTCAGTATCTCGTCAGGATCATACGCAAGAAACATTATATCCGTGATGAGGTCAATGCCATGGACATGCAGGATGTCATCTTCTGCCTGGTCCAGATTCTCAAATATAAGCTGACCAATATCCGCTACCGGATCAGCGAGATCTTCCCGCCGGAATTCAGCGACACCATCAACCGCCTGCTCTCAGGACTGCCGGTACCCAACCCGATCTTCGAAGAAGAGATCATTTCTCTGCGCCTGATCTCGCACCTGTCGCACTCCATCCGCCAGGTTCTGCTCGACCGCATCCAGGTCCTTGGAGACATCTTCGACCGTGGTCCCCAGCCCGACAAGATCATCAGGATTCTCTCGTCGAGCGCCTATCGCGACATGGTCGACTATATCTTCGGCAACCATGATATCCTCTGGATGGGCGCCGCCTCCGGCAACCGCTCGCTGATCGCCGAGGCCATCAGGATCACCTGCCGCTACGACCATTTCGCCCTGATGGAACGGTTGCGTTTCAACACCAATGATCTTGCCGAGTTCGCCGAACGCACCTACCCCAACGACCTGACAACCGGGAATTTCAAGGCCAAGACCAACAAAGGACGGGCCATGGAAAAGGCCCTGGCGATTATCCAGTTCAAGCTCGAAGAACAGACCATCCGGGACTATCCTGAATATGAAATGGAATCGCGGCTCTGGCTCGATCGTCTGGCCATTATGCTAAAAAATGGCGACACCGCCGGTCTCAACGATTCCAGTTTCCCCACCCTGGATCTCGACAATCCAGGCCGACTGACGGAGGAAGAAGAAAGAATCATCAACGATCTGGCACATCAGTTCGCCACCAACAGACACCTCAAACGGCTTCTGCACTTCTTTTTCACCAAAGGCCAGACTTATCATACCCAGAACAATTTCCTGAATATCCATGCCCTGGTACCGTCAACCGCAGAAGGTGATTTTGAAGAGTTTCTCGGTCGCAGAGGGAAGGTTCTGCTGGATTTCATCCAGGAGACGATCAAGCGGGTTGGCAGCAATTATCTCGCCGGCACAGAGCAGAGGCCGCAGGACCAGGCCCTGTTCTTTTATCTTTGGTGCGGGCCGAAATCTCCTTTTTTCGGCAAACATGCGATGAAGACCTTCGAGCGCTATTTCCTTATCGACAAGGAAACCCACAAAGAGCATTCCCTCTTCTGGAAAGACAATATGCAGTCCGACTCCTTCAAGAAGAAGATGCAGCAGGAGTTCGGCATCCACCGGGTAATCTATGGCCATACCCCGGTGAATTACAAAAAAGGGGTGCATATGGCCAGCAAGGATGGGGTGGCCATCAATGTCGACGGCGGTTTTGCCGAGGCCTATTACAATCGCGGTCATTCACTGGTGCACACCCCGCACCAGCTCTACGGCATCATCCTGCCAACGCCGGACGAAATCAGACAGGCCGAGAAAAATCTTGAATCCGCGCCACTCGATATCGAGCTGATCGATGAGTTCCTGCAGCCGATGAAGATAAAAGACACCATCGAAGGCCGGGTTTTAAAGAAAAAACGCGACGAGGTCATGCTTCAGATCAAGAAGCTGGCCCGACAGAACGGCCTCATCTCCACCTCACGCATCTACACAAGCGACTGAAATATGGATACCAACTACGGCATGGAGATAGTGCGGGCGACCGAGATCGCCGCACTCACCGCGGCACGCCTCCAGGGACTCGGCAATCATGCCGGCATCCTGAATGATACCCGGGAGGCCATCACCAAGACCCTCAACAGACTGATCATCGAGGGATCTATAGTCAACGACCGTTTTCTCGGCCGCCAGGAAATCTTCCAGTTGCCAAAGGTCATCGGTCGCGGCGGCCAGAAGATGGATGTCATGGCCGTCGCCCTGGAAGCCTATCACTCCGCTGCCGACGGCCGCAACAACGCCACCTCCTTTGCCGTCATCGCCAGAGAAGGCTCCATCCAGTCGGTGCCTAATCTGAGCATGTACAAACTTGTGGTCGGGCCGGAGGTCGGCCAGGTGATCGACATCAACCAGCCGCCGATCGTCAATGTCAAACGGGTCGCCCGGGCCCTGAGAAAATATACCGAAAACGTCACCGTCTGCATCCTCAACCAGACCAGGCACCAGCAGCTGATCAACGAAGTCCGCAGCTGCGGCGCCCGGATCAAACTGATCGACGAAGGTGAGATCTCCGGCTGTCTGGCAGCCATAACCGGCGAAAAGGCCGATATCTACATGGGCTACGGATTTGCGCCGGAGGGCGCCCTGGTGGCGGCGGCCATCAGCTGCCTGGGAGGCTATTTCGAGGGCAGGATATTTTATGAGAACGACCGGGACCGGGCCGAGGCCCTGGAACACGGCATAGACGACTTCGACAGGATTTTCAAGGTGGAAGATCTGGTTAGCAGCAAAGAGGTAGCGATCGCTGCAACCGGCATAACCGACGGTGAATTTCTCGAGGGAGTGCGTTTCACCTCGAACGGTGCGATCACCAGTTCATTTATCGCCCGCGGCGAGACGCGTACCTACAGGAAACTCGAAACGCGCCACTTCTTCGACTATAAACCTGTATTTTAAGGATACAACGGGGCAGACATTTCCGTGCCGCGTAACTCCTTCCAGGAGGCAACGTGAGACCCAATCTTTACTGGATGCAGACCGGCGGATGCGGCGGCGACACCATGTCGATGCTGAACGCCGATTCACCTAACGTCGTCGAAGCCAAAAGCTCACTGGGAATCGATGTCCTCTTCCACCCTTCATTTTCAGCAATTACTCCTGCGAACCATCACCTGCTCCTTGAAGAATTGATCAGCGGGACGCGGCCTCTGGATATTCTCTGCGTTGAAGGCTCGGTTATTCTCGGGCCCAAAAAAAGCGGGATGTTTGAGACCTTTGAAGGGAAACCGAAAAAAGATCTGATCAGACAACTTGCCGAACACGCCCGGCTGATTATGGCCATCGGCACCTGCGCAGCTTTCGGAGGTGTTACCAGAGCCTGCGAGGTCGATGCCGTGGGCCTGCAGTTCAGCGGCGGCGAGCCGGGAGGATTCCTGGGAGAAGATTTCCGGAGCAAGGACAATCTGCCGGTCATCAACCTGCCGGGCTGCCCTGTCCATCCCCAGGTCATTATCGGCACCCTGACCGCCTTCTCTGCCGGCAACTACCTCGAACTCAACGACCGGAACGCCCCGCTTGAATACTATAATATGCTGGTGCACCAGGGCTGCACCCGCAACGAATACCATGAATACCAGATCGAAGAGACCGATTTCGGCCAGAACGGCTGCCTCTTTTTCCACATGGGCTGTCACGGCCCGCTGGCCCACGGCCCTTGCAACAAATTTCTCTGGAACAACAGGAGCTGCAAGACCCGCAGCGGCGTTCCCTGTTTTGGCTGCACCGAACCCGATTTTCCGCAGGACAGCCCATTCTTTGAAACACCCAACATCGTCGGCCTGCCGATCAACCTGCCGGACGGTGTCGACCGCCCCCATTACCTTGCCTACAAGGGCATGGCCGCAGCAGCTGCTCCCGAAAGATTGAAACACCGAAAACCCAAGGTCTGAGCCATGCCCGAGAATACAGGAAAAATCATCAGCATACCGCTCAACCGCGTCGAGGGAGATCTTGAACTGCGGGTTGAATACCAGGACGGTATCGTCACTGATGCCTGGAGCAAGGGCATCATGTATCGCGGCTTCGAAAACATGCTCAAGGGCCGCGGGGCCTTGGACGGACTGGTTTTGACCCCCAGGGTCTGCGGCATCTGCGGCACCGCTCACCTCCTCACCGCCGCCAAAGCGCTGGATATGATATGTTCCGTGCCTCTGCCAGCCAACGCCCTGCTTGTCCGTAATCTCACGCTGATGGCCGAGCATGTGCAAAGCGACCTGCGCCACGGTATCCTGATGTTCATGCAGGATTTCCTCAATCCGGCCTATGCCCACCTGCCCCTCTACCCTGAGGCAATGCAGCGATATGAAACCTTCAGGGGTACATCAGTGGTCGAAACCATCAGGATGACAAAGAAAATCCTGGAAATCGTGGCAATCCTGGGAGGCCAGTGGCCCAACTCCTCTTTCATGGTACCCGGTGGAGTCGCCAGCTATCCGACCTTCAATGATATCGTCAGCTGCAAATATATCATCAACCTCTTCACCACCTGGTATGAAAATCAAATACTCGGCTGCCCGCTCGAACGATGGCAGGAAATCCAGAGTGAAAAAGATCTGCAGAGCTGGATGAACGAAAAGGATTCGCATCGCAGCAGCGATCTGGGTTTTTTCATCCGCTTCGCCCACACGATCCGGCTCGATAGCCTCGGCAAGGGGCATGGCAATTTCCTCAGCTTCGGCCAGTTCGATCTGCCGGCAGGCACGGAAGTTCTTGCCAGAGACTCCTCGCCGCTGCTCTTCGCACCTGGTTTCATCAGTAATGGCAGCCTCTATTCCTTCGATCAGGAAGCAGTCTCCGAGCACGTGGCCTATTCGCACTTCGAGGACTACTCCGGTGGCCTTCACCCCTCCGAAGGGGTAACCATCCCCTACGTGTCTCCCTATGAGGTCATCAAATACTCCTTCTGCAAGGCCCCCCGATATGATGACCTGCCGGCTGAAACCGGTCCACTCGCCCAGATGCTGACCAACGGCCAGCCCCTCTTTGTCGACATGATCGGCAAATCAGGCCCCAATGCCTATATCCGCGAACTCGCTCGCCTGGTCAGACCGGCGGAACTTCTGCCGGCAATGAAGATCTGGGTAGACGAGATGGACCCCAAGACCTCGTACTATACCTCTGTGCGGGAAATCCCGGATGGCAGCGGTTATGGACTGACCGACGCCAGTCGGGGTGCGCTTGGCCATTGGCTGGAGATCAAAGATCAGAAGATCCAGCGCTACCAGATCATTACCCCGACAGCCTGGAATGGCTCCCCCCGTGATCACAGAGGAGTGCGAGGTCCCTGGGAGGAAGCTCTTGTCGGCACCCCGATCGCCGACCCTGAAAATCCTGTGGAAATCGGCCATGTCATCAGATCTTTCGATGCCTGTCAGGTCTGTGCGGTGCATACCTTCAAAAAATACGCTTGCGGTTCTCGGCACTGACCTGTCATGCATACCCGCATCGTCTGCATAGGCAACAGATTATTCGAACCGGACGCAGCCGGACCTCAGGTTTTCGATCTTTTAACGGAGCAGGAGCTACCGGCAGACGTCGAATTGGTGGATGGGGGCCTTGGCGGCCTCAGGCTCCTCTCTGTTCTCGAAAAAACAGACACAGTGATCTTTGTGGATGCCGTCGAGGGTTTCAGAAAAACACCGGGCATAATCCTTATAGATCCACTGGCGGCAGATCTTCCAACCGGAAGATACGACCATGAGGCAGGGCTCGCTTACCTTTTGCGGGCCGCTCCTCACATCCTGGACGATGGTCTGCCGGAGATTCTTCTCGTCGGGATCGAAGGCAGCCCCACCGCCGAATTCTGCCGCCAGGCTGCCCAGACCTGCAGTGCCCTGGTCGTCGCCCAACCGGACCCGGAACAAAGCACCTTTTCGAACACGAACAGCGGAGCCTGCCATGGCTAAAATCTCTGCCGAAAAAAGTGTGCAGGAACTTCTCCGTGACAATGAGATTCTCACCTCAGAGCTGCGGGTGGCACGAGAGGCTGCATCGATTACCGCCGAACTGGTCGCCAAGCAGTTTGCCAATCTCGACATTTATCTCCGCGAACTCGACCAGAAAGATGCCGAGGCCGCCAATCTTGCAAAAAGCGATTTCCTGGCAAATATGAGCCATGAAATCCGCACACCGATGAACGGTATTATCGGCATGACTGAACTGGTGCTCGCCACCGACCTTTCAGCTGACCAGCGACGGTATCTGGAGATGGTCCAGCAATCCGCCGAGAGGCTGCTTCGGGTGATCAACGATATCCTTGATTTCTCCAAAATCGAGTCCGGCAAACTTCGCCTCGACCCTACCAATTTCGACCTTTACGAGATTCTCGGAAACTGCGTCAACATGCTGAGTCTTCCAGCCAGCAAAAAAAACAATGCAATAACCTGCACAATCGAAGAGTCCGTGCCCCACATCGTCAATGGTGATTCGACTCGCCTGGCCCAGATCCTGATAAACCTGCTCAACAACGCCATCAAATTTACCGAGAACGGTACGATCAGCCTTGAGATCAGTCTGATGCCGACTTCGACCGAAGATGACATAAACTTGAAATTCAAAATCAGCGATACCGGTATTGGCATTCCCGTTGAAAAACAGCACCTCATCTTTGAATCATTCAACCAGGCGGATACCTCGACAAGCAGGAAATATGGCGGGACCGGACTCGGACTGGCGATTTCCTCCCAGCTCACGGCACTCATGGGCAGCAAAATCTATGTAGAGAGCACTCCGGGCAGAGGATCCACCTTCTGGTTCATCTGTGTTTTAAAAAAGACCGACAAGGAACTCCACAGCGAATTTTCCCTGGAACATCCTTTTATCCAGATCAAAGAAGAGTCGATTCTCCGAGGAGCAAGAGTCCTGCTCGCCGAAGATGAGCCCATCAACCAGATACTTGCCACGGCTCTGCTCGAGCAGTTCGGCATACAGGTCACAGCCGTTACCAACGGCAGCATGGCTCTGACCAAAATTCGCCAGGAAAAGAATTTTGATCTGATACTTATGGATCTCCAGATGCCTGAGATGGATGGGTTCGAGGCAACCGAACGCATCCGGCACCTGCCCTCCCCTCTGAACAGGTTGCCGATCGTAGCCCTGACCGCTCATGCCCGGCAGCAGGATCGGGAAAAATGTCTGCGGGCTGGCATGGACGATTATCTCAGCAAACCGATACATCGTGAAGAATTAAAGAGGATTCTGGTCCGGCAGTTACGGAGAAAAAACAAAAAATCGGCTGGCAGACTGCTCAACAACCGCCTGCTGTCCCCCGATGCTGATCAGGAGATCAGCCTTGGGCCTGATCAAGGGCGTTCCGCACCCGAGCAGCAAAGCTCTGCAGGGAAAAGGGTTTCTGGATGAAAAAAAGGCCCACGTCGAGAACTCCCTGATGGGCGATGACATCGGCTGTATAGCCCGACATGAACAGACATCGCAGCTCAGGCCTGAATAATACCTTCTGCACCGCCTGACGAATCCCTTCCCTATATCCCTCCGGGAAAAAACCAAGATTATGTTTTCCAGCAATTTCCTCGGTAGAATAGCCGGTCACCTCTTCATGCCTCCTGTTCCAGCGTACCAAACGTGAATCCGCGTCGTACATATAAAAAATACCGGGCAGAGGACAACCGTCTTGATATTCACACCTGCACGGTATGTCGTCAAGGCTGTTATCCGATCTTATATCCTAGCATTTAGCCGGTCCTGATTAGAACCCCGCAGCCTTCCTTTTTCAATCGCCATAAGACAATCCCGAGACTTCTCATGTTTCCGGAATTACTTAGTTTATTTCTTAAACTCGGCGGTCTCTGGAAATCAACGATGCATTGCCTGGAGAATATGGTAAAATGCCGAATATTCTAATCAATAAACCTTCATTGCCGTCACGACGCCAAGGAGATCGCCATGTCAACTGATGACGCCCCGAAAGGAGCAATTTTGCAGCGCGACAAAGAAACATATGCCATTGTGCCCCGTGTACCCTGTGGTCTGTTGACCAAGGAGAAACTCAGAAACATCGCAAACGTCGTTGAAAAATACGATATCCCGATAATCAAACTGACCTCAGGCCACCGCATTGCCCTGGTCGGCATGAAAGCAGACGTCATAGAGAATATCTATGCCGATCTCGACATGGAACCCGGCCAGGCCACCGAACTCTGTCTCCACTATGTCCAGGCCTGCCCCGGCACCGAGGTCTGCAAATTCGGCATCCAGGATTCCCTGGGGTTCGGCGTCAGACTGGAGAATCTGCTTACCGGCCGTGAGCTGCCGGCAAAGCTCAAAGTCGGAGTCTCCGGCTGCCCGTTCTCCTGCGCTGAAGGTCTGGTCCGCGATATTGGCGTGACGGGGAAGAAAAAGGGCTGGACCGTATCGTTTGGCGGCAATTCAGGCAGGCAGGCGAGAATCGGCGATGTTCTCGCTGAAGAGATCAGCCCTGACGAGGTCATCGCCCTCGTTCAGCGCTGTCTCGACTATTACTGCCAACATGCCAGAAAACGCGAGCGAACGGCTCGATTTATCGAGCGGATAAGTTTGGAAACTTTCAAGGCCGCCGTTCTTGAACAGCCCGCCGCAAAAGATTGAGCGTTATGGCACCGCGACCCCATTCCGCTGTGATCAGCCGCTGCTTTGTTAATGCGCCGTGGTATGAGCTGAAAAGCAATCTGCTGGAGCTGTTTGTCGAGTATGGCCTGCAACCGGAGATCGGTCTCGAGGGTACTTGTCTTTATGATGAAGATACCACGGAATTCATCAGGGTCCACGATATCCTCGAGAGCAATGGCCTGCTGTGTACCTTACATGCCCCGTTCTTTGATCTGGCGCCCGGCTCGCTTGATCCCTTCATCCTGAAACAGAGCCGGCAAAAACTCAACCGGGCGATGGATCTCATCGCCATTTTCCAGCCGAAG
>JFJP01039492.1_pt1 | contig 14272 bp, 17 predicted proteins | sample 431651 | NCBI WGS metagenome assembly JFJP01 (sample SAMN02602958, study PRJNA72255) | Microbial mat metagenome, whole genome shotgun sequencing project. | biome: fresh water; feature: sink hole; material: water; isolation source: purple microbial (photo- and chemosynthetic) mats found in... | reverse complement strand
CCCACCAATTAATATGTGTTAAGAAAAATTATAGAAAAATATGAATAAGTCCAAGTTTCAGAAATTTGTCACCAATTCCTTTGCTTTCAAATTCTATTTATTAAAAAATCTGCCATTCGGATTTCTTGCCAACCTTAAGGTAAAAGAGATAACGAGCGAAAATGCCGTAGTAAGCATACCGTTCAACTACCTGACCAAAAACCCATTCAATAGTATGTATTTTGCGGCACAAAGCATGGCTGCCGAAATGGCCACCGCTGTACTTGCCATGAATGCTATTTATTCACAAAAAAAACCGGTATCTATGTTGGTACTTAGTCTATCGGCCACATTCAGCAAAAAAGCCAAAACAAAACTACATTTCACTTGCACGCAAGGTGCCGAAATAGAAAGAATAGTGAATGAATGCATAGAAACCGGACAAAGCCGAACAGTAGAAGTGATAAGCATAGGAACCGACAAGAACGGCGACGAAGTTTCGCGGTTTATACTGCAATGGACTTTCAAACCCAAAGACTGAAAAGGCTAAATTATGCATATATGCATGGCGGTTACCAACGATTTCAGCACCGATAAACGGGTTTTTAAAATTTCAGGAACACTCGTGAATAAGGGGCATAGAGTACAAATATATGCCCGGCAGAAGAAGAATTCGCCTAACTTGCCCCTTTACCCTTTTACGGTAAAAAGAACCTCTCATTTTTTCAAATCAGGCTTTTTGTTTTATGCCGAATACAACATCCGGCTTTTTGTGGCTTTGCTTTTTTGCAAAACGGACATTTTATGGGCCAACGATGCCGATACCCTTCCGGCCATGTGGTTGGCTTCTGTCATTCGGCGTAAGAAACTTGTATTCGATAGCCACGAATACTTCAGCGAAGTACCAGAGTTGGCCGACCAACCCCTGAAAAAACAGTTTCGGAAGGAATACGACAAATATATGCGCAAAAGTTTGGGCGAGAGTTTTTGCTCATACGCAATGTGCCTCATCTGCAAACAGAAATACCCCAAGATGCAGTGACCCCCACTCCGTACATCATATACCAGGGCGCACTCAATACCGGACGTGGACTGGAACTGATGATAGAAACCATGCCTTTGCTGCCCAGTCACCAACTCTGGATTGCCGGTAGGGGCCCGCTCGAAAACGAACTAAAAACACTCGCGAAACGATTGAATGTGGAGCATCAAATCCGTTTTTTGGGGCATATTCCTTTTCATGAATTACCAAAGTATACGCAAGAAGCCACGTGTGGCATATCGCTCGAAGAAGATTTGGGATTGAACTACCGGTTCGCTTTGCCCAACAAGTTGTTCGACTACATACAGGCAGGCATACCTTCGGTAGTTTCAGATTTGCCGGAGATGGCAAAATTAGTAGATGCAAATGGGCTGGGTAAAGTACTGAAAAACAGAACACCACAAGACCTGTCAAAAATCATATATTTTTTTTCGTCCCCAGAATTTGATCGCAATCGTTGGAAACAAGACATTCAGAAACATAGAGAAGAATTTATTTGGGAAAACGAAGAAAAACGATTGATCGCATGGTTTCAACCATTAACTTTGCCAGTCAGATGAAACACTTATGCAAAAACCACACACAGATTATCAGTTAAAAGACAAAAACACACTCGCCATTCCGGCTGAAGCCAAACATTTCTTTTCTTTTTCGAAAGCATCAGATTTGCAGACTCTTCTGGCCATGCCCGAATATGCAGACATGCCGAAATTTGTACTCGGTGGCGGAAGCAATGTTTTGTTTGCCAAAGACTACAACGGGCTTATTATTCATCCCGAAAACTCGGGAATAGAAATAATAGAGAAAAGCGAAAATGAGCTGAGCCTGAAAGTAGCAGCCGGCGAAAACTGGGACGACTTAGTGAGCTATTGCGTAGCCAATGGTTTCTATGGACTTGAGAACCTTTCGCTCATACCCGGCAACGTGGGCGCAGCACCTGTGCAGAACATTGGTGCATATGGCATAGAAGTGAAAGATTTCATCACCGAAGTAGAATTTTTGCATCTGGACACATTGCAGATTGAAAAATACTCCAACGAAGCCTGCCGATTTGATTATCGAAACAGCATTTTCAAGCAAGAACTAAAAGACAAAACTGTTATTCTGAATGTGACTTTCCGCTTAAGCCTTCAGTTCAAACCTGCACTCAACTATAGAGATGTAAAAGAGGAGATAAGCTATATAGGCGAAGTTTCGTCGCTGAAATTGCGCGATGCCATCATAGCCATTCGTAGCCGGAAATTGCCCGACCCCGCGGTGCTGCCCAATGCAGGTAGTTTTTTCAAAAATCCGATAATAAGCGAAGAACAGTACAAATTTTTATTAAAAACCTACCCAAGTCTGCCTGCTTACCCTGCACAAGACCAATACAAAATAGCAGCCGGATGGCTCATAGAAAACTGTGGCTGGAAAGGCAAGAAGTTGGGAACTGCAGGGGTGTACGAAAAACAAGCCCTCATACTGGTAAACCGCCACGGCATGAATGCCCGGGATCTGTTAAAGCTGAAAGACAGCATCATACAGGATGTAGAAATGAAATTTGGCATATTGCTTGAACCTGAAGTAAATATAATATATTGACAAATAATAATTTAATAGAGATAAAACTATGAAGAAAAGAGTATTAGTGGCCACAGGAGGCGGCGATTGCCCAGGCCTGAACGCAGTAATAAGAGCCATTGTAAAAAGAGCAGCCCAAACAGATGAGTGGGAAGTAATCGGCAGCATTCGTTCGTTCGACGGGGTTCTCAACGAGCCATCAGAAATAAAAGTTCTTACAGAAGATGCAGTATCCGGCATTCACTTTCGTGGAGGTACAATACTGGGCACCACCACCAAAGGCGGCCCGTTTGCATGGCCTATAAAAAATGCCGATGGTACCTGGGGCAAAGCCGACCGTTCTGAAGAATTCATGCGCAAACTTCAGTATCTGAACGTAGAAGCAGTGATAAACATAGGGGGAGACGGTTCACAAAAAATATCTCAAACTTTTTTTGAAAGAGGACTCAATGTAATTGGGGTTCCTAAAACCATTGACAACGACCTTTCAGCTACCGATGTAACTTTCGGTTTTCAGACAGCCGTGCAAATAGCTACTGAGTCGGTAGACAAACTGGTGACTACAGCCGCCAGCCACAGCCGTGTGATGATAATGGAGGTAATGGGACGCGAGGCAGGCTGGATAGCCCTGCACTCTGCTATAGCCGGTGGTGCCGATGTTTGCATCATCCCTGAAATACCTTACGACCCTGAGCTCATCACCAAACACATAAAACGCCGCTACAAAAACGGCAAAGATGGTTTTGCCATAGTAGTAGTAGCCGAAGGTGCCAAAAACAAATACGGCAAACAAGTGGTGCGCGAAAGTACCGAAGTGGGTAATGCCAACCTGCGATTGGGTGGTGTAGCATACCAATTGGAGATGGAAATGAAAGAAGCCGGACTGGAATCTGACATTCGTGTAACCGTGCTTGGCCACTTGCAACGTGGTGGTGTGCCCATTGCATACGACCGCGTATTGGCATCGCAATTTGGTGTGAAAGCCTTTGAACTGGTACTCGAGGGCAAATTCGGGCAAATGGTAGCTTATCGCCACCCCGATATCATCTCTGTTCCGTTTACCGAAGCCATAAGCCGTTACAATTTCATAGAACCCGATTCATACCTTATCAAAACCGCTCGCGGCTTAGGTATCCACCTGGGCGACTAATTACTTTTAAAACATATCCTCGTTTTTATATCACTTCCCGAAAGTTTCAACCCTCTCGGGAAGTTTTTTTTAATATGATAATCAGCTGTACTTACCCGCATTCATCAGACTTTGAAATTTTTCAAAAAAAAAAAAACGGTATCGCCCTCATTTCCAGAAACTTTCTTTTGCAATTTTAGAATAGCGATTAGGTAGTAAAACATGCCCAAAATATCGCTTTATAATCAGATAATAAGGAATGAATACAGACATGAATATACAAAGCAGCAAAGCTTAATAAAAGTACAACCTATCAATTTAATGAGGCAATTGCTGAATTAAAATACATATACGTATAGCAATATAATTTACTGTATTCTACAAAGAAGTTATTCAGATATCAGTAAACAGAGATAATTTAAATTTATGGATGGCAATATCTTAGACCTTATATTTGTTTCCAATTGGTACAAATATCAAGGTTTATAAAGAGTCAACATATAGCTCAGCACCACAACCCTGAAAATTTAGTAGCTATAGCAATATACAATGTATTGATTTTTCAACAAAAACCTTTTAACTTACTCACGGGTGTTTAGAAAAGTTTTTAGACATTCGCAAAGTGTATATGTGACAAGGACTTTATTGCATAATCATTCTGTCTACAAAACATAAATGTCGGCAAGCAGAAGAATTAGCCATAATACTTTAGCACACCATCACGCAACCATAGCAATATAGGAAATTAAAATGATTGCAGAAAGACTAAAAAAATCATTTGATGTATATTTTACAGCTTCAATAGAAGTTTGGGAAAATTTTGCATCATTTTGTGAATTTGTACCTTTTAAGAAAAATGAAATTCTGAAAAAGTCGAATCATATCGAAAATTTTGGATATTTCATTCTCAAAGGAAGTGCAGGAGTTTTCGTTTGGAAAGAGAATAATTACGTATGTTTAGATTTGATATATGAAAATATGTTTTTTGCTGACTATATGTCGCTTATTACAGAAAAACCTACTATTTTAGAAACTAAAGTATTAGAAAACTCAGAGATGTTACGTATATCCAAAAAAAATATTGACAAACTCAAATCAACTCCTATCGGTTCTCGGATTTTCCTAATTTCAGCAGAAAACTCATTTGTTGAAAAGCAGCAACAACAAATTGATTTACTTCTGAAAACTGCTGAACAAAGATATATAGAACTATTAGAAAAACAGCCAAATATAATAAACCGTACTGCACAAAAGCATATTGCATCATATCTGGGAATAACTACAGAAAGTTTAAGTAGAATTAAAAAAAAGATTGTTAAAATGTAATTACTTGACATATGGTAACTTTTCCTACTAAACAAGACACTAATATTGCTTCATAACAAACACCCAAAACGAAAAAGAATGAGAGCAATATTTAGTATTTTATTACTTATTCACATGATTACATGCGCAGCGCAAGAAAACAAAGAAATTGTAAATAGAAATGGATTTTTTATTGGGGTAGGACTTGGTGCCGGGGCATTATCACTATCGAAGAATGATACCAACCAAGTAAGCTTTTCAACAACCCTACCAAACATAAAAATGGGGTATATGCTCAATAAAAAGCTAGCAATCCTTGCATTACTGCCAGGTTCAAATTACAAGCATGAAGGGAAAAACAGAGGTTTTGAGGCAATAATAATTGCAGGTCAATATTGGATAAAAGACAATTGGTGGATGTTAGGTGGCACAGGTCTTACGTTTGATGCCCCTGCTTTTTATACAGTTACAGACCCTAAGACAGCGGGTTTTTATACTGGCATACCAGCATTTACATTTATAACTGGTTATGAGGTTTGGCAGAACGGACGTTTTGCATTAGACTTGCAGTATAGAATATTTTTTGGAAAATCGAATCTGCCAAACAAAGGGTATAGAGATGGGGTTTCAAACATGTTCATAGTTGGATTTAATTGGTATTAAGCCATATAAAGTCGATATTACTTGTAACACAAATAGATGCGTCAATAGGAAAACACTCACTGATATACCTTACTCTCAATACAATAAAAACTAAGTCATAATATTTATACACTTAAATAGCGTATCAAGTTTTAATCAGTCAACTATGGACTAGGGCCACATTATTGTTAAAAGAACGAACAAAAGTAATAGCTACTAACAAATCCAGAATTTTCGATCCGTGACGCTCATCAAGTAAGCAATGAAGTAAAAACTAAGTAGCAGATCAAAACAGAATATACTCGAACGTTAATATTGTCGGTTAACACAGATTATATCGGTTGTTGAATTCCACATGTGCCTTCATTCGTGGAGTTTACGTATTCGTAACTAAAATGCGAAGTTCTAAATCAAATCCATACATAGTACCAAGAAAAAAACCGGGCTGCTTGCTTTTTTACTAAAAATCCACTACCTTAAAACGGTTGTTTGTAATACATCTCAGACATTAATATGAGTAGCTATTTCAAACTTAAAAGTAGTTTGAGACTTAAGGCACAATATATTAGGCACAACCCTATTTTGAGCTTTACGCTATTAAAATGAAAGTAAAATGTACTCAACTGATTTGACAAAAATAAAATTAGATGAATTTGTAAAGCACCTGAGAAGCATTCAATTGCTTCCTTCTCAGAAAGTTTTACTAAATGATATAGATCTGAATTTTAAGAAATTAGCTGAGATGGGAATGAGTAATTTAGCAGAAATTCATAAACTATTAAAAAACAAAACCAATCAATCAATTCTTTCCCAAAAACTAGATATAGCCCCCGAATACTTGAACATTCTTCAAAGAGTGATTAATAGCTATGAAGTAAAATCTATGTCCATTGATAAAATTGGAGTATTTACTGAAACAGAACTAAATATACTGAAAAACAAAAAGATAAGTACAACCCAAAATTATTATGAGTACTTTATTAAAAATCCATCGGTCGATGGGATTTCAACTAACAAGTTAAAATATGCATTACAAATCATTGATCTACTTCGTATAAATGGTGTGGGAATTGAATATGCCAGAATACTCTATGAAATTGGAATTAAATCGGTTGCAGATTATAAAAATACAAAATCAGAAGCTATCTTGGAACAATTTAAGGATGCAAATGTTAAAAAGAAACTTACAAAATCTAACCTCGGGTTCAATGATATTGAGTATTGCAGGAGGTTTTGTGATAAATTAGACTGTGAAATATGATTAGAATTAAAATTTATAATAATTTAATTTACAAAGCGATATACAAATTACCTCTATTTATAAACCAAGTTGATTTTATAATTCAACTTAATACAAACAACAGAAGTAACACACGAACAATCATATCAACTCATTAATCAATTTAATCCAACACAATATGCAAATGACAGAAAACACAAAAAACCCTTTCACTTGGGTAGAAATTTATGTAGATAATATGAGCCGGGCTCAAAAATTTTATGAAGAGGTTTTGCAGATTCAAATGATTCCAATGCAAACCCCAGGCGAATTTGTAGATTTAGAAATGTTAAGTTTTCCGTGGGCAGAAGGAGGTACAAATATAAGCGGTGCATTATGCAAAACAAATGAAATGAAACCCGGCTCAGGCGGAACACTGGTATATTTCACTTGCGAAGATTGTGCAAACGAAACTGACAGGGTAGAAAATGCCGGTGGCACAGTTTTGCAGAACAAATATCCTATTGGGGAACATGGATTCTGCTCGATTGTAATCGATACCGAAGGCAATACTATCGGATTCCACTCGAATAAATAGCAAATTAGTGTATTGATGTCCCTATTGAAAATATAATACATTCGGTCAACCCGTTTTTAATAAGAATGAATAGATAAACAAGGTAGCGTTAAAACGCAACCGTATGCAAACAAAGGTTTTGTACAGTTTGAAAATTCAGTGCAAAACCTGTTTGTATAAGTTTAACTCAAAATTTATACCCTTCATTCCAGCAACTCATTAAACAATAAAGCATCTTACAATGGCAATAAAAAATAAAACTACAGAAACAGAGGTCAATGTATTTGAGTTTATAAACACATTTGTGGAAAACGAACAGAAGAAACAAGACAGCCTACATTTAATTGCGCTTATGCAACAATGGTCAGGTTTTGAACCCAAAATGTGGGGGCCTACCATGATAGGTTTTGGAAGTTACCTTTACAAATATGCTAGCGGACACGAAGGTGACTCTATGCTAATAGGCTTCTCACCTAGAAAAGCAGAATTCTCTCTATACGTCTCTGCTCCGGGAAATGACAATATGGCACTACTTGACAAATTGGGAAAGTATAAAATGGGGAAAGCTTGTATATACTTCAAAAAGTTGTCGGACCTAAATCTTGAGGTATTGGAAGATCTCTGTAATGCAACTATAAAATACCTAAAAGAGAACCAAGAATGTGCTTGTAGAAAGTAATTGATGCAAAAATTAAAAAAATGGATGGAATTGCAGTTGTCAGCAGCAACAAAGTAAAACCATTTCTTACCGATAAAAAATTCTACACAAAACACGGCTTCGAACTGATTGATACAGCACCACCATATTTTGAACTGCTTGAACTAAAATTTAACCAATATGCAGAAAGTCCTAAATTTACTGATTTAGCAAAGAAAGGTGAATGTGATAATAAAAACGGACTTACATTTTATTTTTCGAATCAATGCCCATTTATGGAAGAATATGTTTACATACTTTCAGAAGTTTTAAAAACCAAAAATATTGATTTCCAAATCAATAAAATAACAAATAGCAACCAAGCCCAAAATCAAAGCAGTCCATTTGGTACACTTGGAATTTACTATAATGGAAAATTTCTTACCCATGAGTTAATGGCTGAAAAGAAATTTGATAAATATATTGATGACTTAATAAAATAATATTGAAGGTTGCATTAAAAAAAAACTCGTGCACATACAGCAACAATAAACAATGAAAAAATGGAAAATAAAAATATACTGGAAAGACCTGTTGAAAAAAATAGAGAACGCAGAAAACATAGAAGGTAAGGAAGCAATCTTCGATTCCGAAAAAGTATTATGGAAAGATGCATTGATTTTAGGGAAAAAAGGCATTGAAGTACCCGAAGAACTGATTGAATATGGTGACGAGAATATTGATTATACCGATATTCCACCTATAACAGATGAGGACATAGCCTCCGGAAAAATTAAATGGATACATAAAGCTGAAGTTCCCATACGAAAGGAGATTGAAGATTAGATCAAAGAAGAAAAAATTGATATAAATGCTCTTCTGGCTGATTTGGTTGAAAATTTTTATAAAACCATGAAGGGAATTCAGAAAAACGCAGCATTATAAAAAACCTCCCAAAACCTTGAAATTTCTGGGAGGTCATTATTAATCCAGCACCTATATTGCCGTGTTATTTCCTCTGCATGGGGTTCGATTGGTTTTGCTTGCCTTGCTTAAACATTTCAATGCGCGTATTTACCACCTTTTTCGGGAAATAATTATCCGACAAATCCACATCTACCATCTCCAAATTCGGATCCAGCGTTATCGACTCCACTTCCTTATCAGTTGTAAATACTTTGGTGATTTTCTGAGAATTTTTGCGCCAGATTTCAGCAGGTACGCGGAAAATCTGGGTAGATTTATCGGTGTAGGTAAGTTCAAAAATCAGTGGCATCACCAGCCCACCCAGATTTTCAACTGTGATTTCGGTGAACCATTTCCCGGACTGCATCACCTTTTTCTCCTCGTCGGTGAGAGAATTGATAAAGCTTTCATAGGCTTTATTTTCCTCTGCGGTGACCGCAAATTCATCGTAGGAGTTGTAAAAATCGCGGTATGCAGCATCCACATCCACGAGCGTTTTTTTGTCTTTTTCACGCAAGAAATAAATATACCTCATCTTCAGATCAGCATCCTTTTTCAGCGCATTTTTCACATCAGCAGGCGATTGTTTGCCTAGCTGTGCCTTGCGCACATTGGTAATGGCCATATTCACATGGTCGGTAGTAAAAAACCAACCATTCCAGAACCAGTCCAAATCCACCGCAGAAGCATCTTCCATGATGCGGAAAAAATCGTCGGGCGTAGGGTGCTTAAACATCCAGGTCTGGGAGTATTGACGGAAAGCAAAATCGAACAATTCTCTGCCCATCACCGTTTCGCGAAGCACACTGAGCGCCACCGCAGTTTTGTCGTAGGCATTGGCATGCAGGTTTACCACCGATTCGCTGTTGTTCATGATGGCATTCTGCACATCACGTCCGCTTTTCATGTAATCTTTAATTCGTTCCGGATTTCCGCGCCATGTTTTCATATTTTTGTCCCACTCACGCTCGGCTATGCCTTGCAGAAAAGAGTTCATCCCCTCGTCCATCCATGTCCACTGGCGCTCGTCGGAGTTTATGATCATGGGGAAAAAATTGTGCCCCACTTCGTGAATGATTACACCTATCATACCCAGTTTGGTGCGCTCGGTATAAGTACCATCAGATTCCGGACGACCGCCATTGAAGCAAATCATGGGGTATTCCATGCCTATACGGTCTGTGTGCACCGATATGGCTACCGGGTACGGATAATCGAACGTGAAGTGTGAATACACCCTCAAAGTGTGAGCCACAGCACGGGTTGAATATTGCTCCCAAAGCGGATTTCCTTCTTTGGGGTAAAAAGACATAGCCATTACTTTTTTCCCGTTGATATCTACCCCCTGAGCATCCCACATGAATTTACGCGAGCTGGCAAAAGCAAAATCGCGTACATTTTCGGCTTTGAATTTCCATGTTTTGGTAGTTTTAGCTCTGTTTTTCTCAGCATTTACAGCCTCTTTCTGGTTTACTATAAGCACAGGTACATCCGATTTCCCGGCATCGGCCATACGTTTCTTTTGCGCATCGCTGAGTACCTCATCGGTATTTTGCAACACACCGGTAGCCCCCACCAAGTGGTCGGAAGGCACAGTGAGTTCAACTTCATAATTTCCGAAAGGCAGTGCAAACTCGCCGGCACCTATAAACTGCTTATTCTGCCAGCCGGTAGCATCGCTATACACAGCCATACGTGGGAAAAACTGTGCAATGGTGTAAATATAGTTTCCATCTTGTGCGAAAAATTCCATGCCCGAACGTCCACCGCCTACTTTCAGCCTGTCGTTTACATTGTACCACCACTCCACCGAAAACGAAAAACTTTCGCCCGGTTTCAAAGGAGTAGGAAGGTCTACACGCATCATGGTAGAATTGATTGTATATTTCAGGGCAGAACCATCTGTGTTTTTTACCGATTGTATTTTAAAACCACCATCGTATGTATTATTTGCCGACATAAACCTCTCGAGCGACATTTTTTCTTCTATGATTTCTACCCGGGCAGTATTGGCTATAGCATCAGCCAGGCGGCTGTTTTGTTCCAATTGCAACCACAAATAAGGCAGGCTATGGGGTGAATTATTTTTATAGGTTATTACTTCCGAACCCGAAATTTTTTGTTTCTCATCGTCGAGCACAATTTTCATTTTATAATCGGCCTGCTGCTGCCAGTAGTCTTGCCCCGGATACCCACTCGCAGTGCGGTAGTTGTTTGGGGTAGAAAGACTATATATCATCTGCTTAAATTTTTCGTCAGCATTATTTTCCTGAGCAAATGCAACCTGCCCCAGAATAACAGCCAAATACAAGAGTACCCTCATTTTTTTCATATTTCCCATATTTATTTCAAACATTAAAACTCCCAATCTGTTCCTTTCAGAATAGCTTTGAAAAGTATTAAAAAATGAAATAATAAAAAATAAATTTGCAGTAGTTAACACAAAGGTATGCAACTACTCATTATACACATATTATCAAGCATTTTGATGTTGGTACCCACGCATAAATACTACGTGAGCATCACCGATATGGAGTGGAACGATTCCATTTCGTGCATACAAATCTCATCGCGCATATTTACCGACGACCTGGAAACAGCTCTCGGAGGTGCATCCAGCCACAAAATTGACCTGTCCGACAGTCAGAATCCGACCAACGATTCGCTGCTTTCTGTCTATATACTTTCCAACATACAAATACTCGCGCCCAGCGCCCGTTTGCCTTTGCATTGGGTCGGATATGAAGTAGATGCCGAGTCGGTGTGGTGCTACCTAGAGTCAGATCCTTTGGCTGAAAAGCCTGCCCATATAAAGGTTTCGTTTTCCATACTTATGAGTACTTTTAGCGAACAGCAAAATGTGATTAATTTTATACAGAATAACCAGATAAGAAGTTTTATATTCGAATCGTCGAATTTTACATACCAAATACCAATCAACTAAATACTGAAAATTATGTTTGGAGACTTAATGGGCAAAATGATGGAAGCCAAGCGAATGATGGAAGAAACTAAATCTAAGCTTTCGGGCATAGAAATACAATCGGAAATAGAAGGCGGTAAAATACGGATACTCGCTACTGCCGATAAGAACTTAAAAAGCATACAGATAGCTCCGGAACTGCTCACCGATGCCGAGAAACTGGAAGATTTGCTGGTAGTAGCCATCAACAAAGCACTGCGCACTGCCGAAGAAACTGCTGCTCAAGAATTAAAATCAATCACCGGAGGCCTGCTCCCCGGTATGGATAACCTTTTTTAACCCGAATACTTTTGAAACCTTTATTTTTAAAAATCATAGCCCTATACATATGCGTATCCCTAGGGATACAAGCCGGGGCGCAGCAACTCTCTGACCTGAACCGAACTGCCATGCTCATAGGAGGCATGCTTCCGTCGTCTGAATATAAGTTGCATACCGACATATATAAGCAACACAAAAAAACTACCGACGAAGCTTGGAGCAATGCAAACAAAAAGCATTACACCCCCATCAGAACTTGGCTTTTCAACAACGAAATACCAACAAGTTCGGATACCACTGCATTGTTTTATCCATTTTCCGGCCCCGATTTCTTGTTTGCCAATATGTTTTTCTCTAAAGCCAGTAAATACGTATTGGTAGGGCTTGAATCACCCGGAAGTGAGCCTAAGTTGCATTCGCTTTCCAAAGATTCACTTTCTAGGTATTTCAAGGCCGTGCAGTTTTCGCTCAGATACATCAATAAAGCCGGGTATTTTGTTACCAGTCAGATGATTGAAGACCTTGACACCCGCAGCCTCGACGGAGTTTCGCACATATTGCTGTACTACCTGAGCAGGCAAGGTTATATAGTAAATAGCATGGAAACGCTTCAGCTACAAGCCAATGGAAAACTCACTGCTCCCGTAAACAAACAGAATGCACTTAGAATAAAATTCATACACCCCACCGAAAGCAAGGAGAGAGAACTGATATACATCGACACCGATTTGTCGGATTACGGCCTATCGTTTCAACCCGGCTTACTACATTTGCTCTCCGAAAGATACAGATGGAATGTGTATGTAAAATCGGGTTCGTATCTGCTACACAGCAACGAATTCAGCCGCCTGCGCGACACCATACTGGTACATTTCAAATACTTGCTGCAAGACGATTCAGGTATACCCATCAAATTTTTGCCACAACCCACCTACGTATTTGGTTCGTATACCCAAACCACCAAATCTTTCGATTATGCATACCAGGCCGATTTGGCAACAAGCATGAAAATGAACAACTACTTTAACCTGCCTTTCCAGATTGGGTATAATATCTGGGTGGACGAAACCGTGATCACACTCACCTCCAGACACGAGATAAGCAACCTGGCCAAAACGCAGTACAAACCCGAAAAAGTGGTGCTTTCTGCTGAGAATAAGGAAGAGAAAACGGTGGAAAAAGTATTCAAGATTCAGCTTTTATCTACCTCCACCAAGCAGGATGTAGCCAAGCTTCAGCAAAAATTTGGCACTCCGGTAGAAGAATACGAGCACGAGGGGAAATACAAATACACCTGTGGCAGATTCAGCACCGTGCACGATGCCATAAAACTGCGCGACGAGCTCAAAGCCAAAGGTTTTCCCGACATCTTCATAGTCACCTTCCGCAACAATATGCGGATGGAATGATTTAATAGTTTTTCTTTGACCTCCAATCGTCTGTGAGGACATTGGAGCGTCTGAACTGCAAGCTTCAATCACCACGATTCGATGTCCATCCGGACGATCGAATGTGGTGGACTACCCTTGACCTCCAATCGTTGGAACACCAGCCCGTCAAGGGATGGAAACCCTTGACGGGCTAATTCAGCAAGGATAATCATACAAAAAAAAGAAAAAACGCTAAGCACAATTAACAATTTTCATAAAAAACGTTATGCTTGCCTTGCGTTTTGATGCATAACACCGATCATGGTAACATATAATATCGATAAAAAATTTCCATATAATTTATATGCTATACCGAATAAATAGTTATCTTTATAGTGTTTTATTAGATATAGCATATAAAAACAAATTATGATACAAAGAGACTTTTATATAAACCGAATAAAACCATATATAAATCAAAATCTTATTAAAGTTCTCACAGGCCAACGTAGAGTAGGTAAAAGTTTTGTATTACAATTACTTGCTGAAGAAATACGAAAAGAATTCCCAAGTTCAAACATTATATTTATCGACAAGGAAAA
>JFJP01024623.1_pt1 | contig 14272 bp, 14 predicted proteins | sample 431651 | NCBI WGS metagenome assembly JFJP01 (sample SAMN02602958, study PRJNA72255) | Microbial mat metagenome, whole genome shotgun sequencing project. | biome: fresh water; feature: sink hole; material: water; isolation source: purple microbial (photo- and chemosynthetic) mats found in... | reverse complement strand
ACAGAGCAGCCATGTGCGTCGGAGAAGGCTGCACTTCGGTCACGCGGATCTCGCTGTCGAACTGCAGCTGCACGGGCTGGCTGATCCACTTCTGCAGCGACTGCGACAGCTGAGAGTGGTCGTTGGCTCCCCAGCCGAAGAACTCGCCGCGGTCTGGAGGTAAACAGTCAGTACCTGTCTGCATAATGAGGCTGTTGCTGCTGCCTGCCACCTTCGTCACTCGCTCGTCCAGCAGCAGCTGTCTCGGATGCAGCTTGCATGTCGATGGCATCTTATCGGTCAGTGAGTCGACCTCGATGCTGCCATCTGCTAAGAAGAGCGTTCCTTTATCTCAGTCTCAGTCTAGTCTACTGGTGAGGAATGACAGAAAGCCATCACCGGCGTGGAAGTCAACGATTCGATCTGAGGTCGAGCAGACCTCGACTTCAAAGACTCGAGAGAGTTTCTTGCCAGCGATCCAGACCGTCGAAGCGAGATCCATCAGCAGCGAGTGATCTTTGCCGAGCGACACTTTGACGACTCGAGACTTCTGCAGGACAGCGAGCGGCTGGTAGATGCAGCTGTCTGCGGGAGAGAAGTCTGCGGTGAAGAGTTTGTGGTCGCTGTTGTCTCCCCAGACGAACAGACTGTCGCTGTCTCGTCATGCGCGATCTACCTGTGATGCAGCAGCTGTTGTTGGCTCCTGCAGCGATTTGTCTGACGGCCTTGTCCATGAGCTTTCCGATGATGGTCGGTCGACTCGAAGCGTCAGTCGAGCTCGGTTTGTTCCCCAGCTGTCCGTGGCTGTTGGACCCCTGCGAGGTGAGCGAGACTTACCCAGGTGAAGACGGTGCCTTCGACGGTGAGACACACCACGTGTCTTTCTCCGCAGACGAGCTTGACTGCGAGCTTGCTGGACAGGTCCTTCACGACGATCGGCTTCGAGCGGTCAGGAGACTCCACTCCCAGGTAGTCTCCTTTGCCCCAAGCGATCACCCGACCCTTGCTGTCGATCGCATATGAGTTGTCTAGACCGAGAGCGACTTTCTTGACGACAGCAGCAGGCATGAATGTAGGCACTGCGAGCTGATCTTTGCCGGTGAAGCCTGCCTTTCCGTGGGATGTCTGTCCCCACATCAGCAGGTACTGGTCTTTGCATCCGTTGAACTGCTTGAGCAGACAGTTCTTCGAGTAGACGCTCGTGCCGAGACTCGATGGCTTCTCGTCGGACTTCTTCATGCTGAGGACACACGAGACAGACTTGTGCTGCTTCGATGAAGTGTAGTCCTGCAAGATGTCGAGTCGTCTCAGCAGCTGGTACTTCTGTGTCTGCACCTTTTCCTCGAAGTCGATGAACGCAGCCATCGACTTCTTTCCGATCTCGTGGTTGAAGTCGTGCAGGAGCGCCTCGAGTTTCTTTTGATATGAAGAGAAGAATCGCTCGTGTATCTTCGAGGTCAGCACGGAAGAGTCTTCATCCTCAGTCTTGCTCATCTCGATGCTGTATGACTTGTTCTGGCGACTCTTCCTGCTTTCTCTAATCTTCTGTCCCAGATTTTTGCCGAGATCGATGCTGTCGGTTGTGATGCTGTCGATGAATATCGGAGGCAGCTCTTGGTCTCTTTCTGGTTGTTTGTGAGGCTTGGTTGTCGGCAGCGAGTCAGTCTGAGTGCTTTTGGTACTGACAGTCTTTATTCTAACGGATTCAGCGATCTTCTGCAGATCTTTCTCTCTATCTTTAAGTCTGCATGTCTCTGTTCTCTCCATCTCGATAGTGTCTTTCATCTCGCTGCACTCGATGCGCATCTTGTGGTTGTCTGTCTTCATCTCGTCGACCAGCTGCTTCAAGCTGTGGATCGTTCGCTCCTTGTCGTTGAGCTTCCTGTTCAAGCTGTCCACTTCGTCTGCGAGCTTTTCGATTTCACTTTCGTGTGGCGAAATCTCCATTTTCTTCGGTTTGTTCTTGACGATCTTAGCTCTGCTGGCAAACTTAAGAGTCGAAATGGTCTGCACTGCATCGCTGACGAGAGGTGAGATGTTGGCGACGAGCACTGTGAGGCTGTTGCCGCCCAGTCCATCGGAGAGAATGCGAGTGAGTTTGCTGTCTCTGAATGGAATGTGTCTCGCGATCAATCGAGTCTACTGATTGTCGACGGACAGCAGCTGGATGACTTTGGTGAGGTAGAAGAGACTCTTGTTGATGAACTTCGTCTCTTTGTCAGTGTCTTCGCAGTCGGTGTTGAAGCTCAGTCGTTCGGAGCCGGCCAGGTCGACCAGGTTCTCATCGGTAAGCCGCACATACCAGCGAGCTGAAGGTGTATCGCTTGCTGCGCGACTCGAGACTGTCGTAGCTTTCGATGTACACTTTGTAGATCGTGTGAGATCGAGAGCTGTGCGCGTTGTAGTCGGTCACTCGGTACTTCTGCGGTGAGCGACTGCTACTCGGTACTCTTCTCCGAAGCGAAGCAGGTGCAGCGCTTCATCGATGGTTTTAACTTTCTGCTGTCTCAAGCCCTTGATGACTATCCCGAGCTGTTGATGCAGCTGTACCTTCTCGTCTTCGGCGATCCTCAGCTGCGAGTGGTCGCCTTTGGGGTTCAGCAGGTCGATGAGGTTCTCGTTGTAGATTTCGAGGTAGCTGACGTAGACTTTGATGGTCTGTTCTTCTCGCACGCTGGACCTGTAGTCGAAGATGTCTTTGAGCGACATCTGCACGAAGCCAGTCTCTTGTTCTCCGCCGAGCATCGTGTAGGTCTTTCCTGCTGACCTCGAGAGTACCGCTCTTCGTTTGGCCGTACATGAGGACGGTGCCGTTGTAGCCTTCGAGCACCGATGCGATGATGTGTCTGCACTTCGCTTCGTAGAGCTCGCTGTTGGTGGCTTTGTCGTCGAAGATGGAGTCGAAGGCGAAGGACTCCAGTGGCCGGAGACTCGAGCTTCCCCCAGGTGACGGGTCGTCTCGGACGGTGTGTTTGGTCTGGACGACTTCTCCTTTCTTTCTGTCGATTCTCCAGCAGACCTCTTCCTTCCTCGCACCGAGCAGTGGTCTGAGTTTGACGACGACGTCGATGTTCGAGTCATCCGCCATTGAATTGCGGTTCATTCGAATATAATAAACGCAATTAAATCAGGAATTTTTACTGGGCGTCCTGTTTGAGTCGCGGAACTGAAAGAATCAAATGAAATGAGTCTAGGATATTTGTCAACATCCCTTTGCCGCCCATTCGTTCTTAATCCTACCTTTGGTCGTCCCTCTGTATGCCGGTCTGCTTTCGCGCGGTCTCGTCTTCGCGGAGGTCGAGCAGCTAGCGAGCATCAGCAGCGGGGACATATCTTTGTGCTAGCAGCAGTCGCTCGCTGCTGCTGGTGGGACGGTTTAGGATAAATCGCTGGTGTCTTTCATATGGTACATAGGACATACACTTGACAAATAAGTGGCGGGCAGGAGGTCAGGACCTCGACAAGATGGGCTTGCGGTCCTGCGAAAAACTCCAATCGCTGATTATAAAGATATGGAGAGGTTCGATATGAAGTTAATTATTAGTACTGCTCGCGTTTCTGCCGGACAAGTTGCTCTGGTGGATGTTGCTGGAGACTTGGGACCTCATGCGCATGAGCTGCGTCTTCTGGGTGTTGCTGGAGTGCTTGTTGCTGGACTTGATCATCTTGTCGTTGAGGTTGAGACTGCCGCGGACCGAGTCTTTGATCATCGAGAGGAAGATCTCGTCGTAGATAGACTGAGCCGCTGCCTTGAACTCGTCTTTGGTGAAGAGCTGCTGGATGCGGTCTTGGCTCACGGGAGGGTCGATGGCCACTTCGTCTCGATCTTCACCTTCGAGTTCGTGTTTCTCTTCGTCGTCGAGGATGTCGTTCGGTGACACGTGGTCCGGTACCTTGACAGTCTTGGACCTCGAGTCTTCCTTCTGCATGCTCGGAGGCTTGCTTCTCCCCATGTGCTGAGTCGCTTTAGCGCTCTGTTGTTGGTTGGTGTTTTCTTTGGCTGACTGGATGCCAGGAGAGGCGGTTTCGTTTTCTTCGATGACAGGCGGCACGTCATGCTTCTGACTGATGTGGAGTGACTCCGGCTGTTTCTCCTCTTGTATCTTTTCGATGTCTTTCGAGACGAGGTAGGTGTTCGACTTGTCGACGTCTACGTTTTCCTCCACTCTGAACGAAGTGGACATTTCGGTGGCAGCCATGTCGTTGACGGTGACGGGGTTCTTCTTGTCGAACATGCAGTACAGTCTCGGATGCTGGCTGCCGATCTCGTTGACCAGTCCGATGGCTGCTTCGCTGGCCAGGATGTCTTTGATGAGTTTGCCCAAGATGCTGTTGTAGATGCTTTCGCCTTCTTCTTTCTCTTTGGCGTCTTTCTGTTTGGTGAGGTTCATCCTCAGAGCTTCTCGCTGTTCGACCACCTGCTCATGAACGGTTTACGTTGACCCTCGACTTCTTCTTCATCCTCATGAAGAGCGTCTCGAGCTTCTTGTACTGCGTCTTGTCTTGCAGCTTCTTGCGAGCGACCGATGATCGAGGGCTTTTGACGCTGCTGCCGTCGTTGTCGTTGACCATCTTGCCTTTCGCGTAGTCCGGCGGACCAGCAGAGCGCTTGTCGTTGTCGAGCCACATGACTTTGCACTCGTGTTCGCCGTCGTAGATGCTCGGATTGATGCTGCCGACGAGAGTCACCTTGACCTCGACCTGCTCCATCGGTCCGAGGCTTCCGCTCTGCGGGCTGGTGGTCAAGAGGTCTTTGCTGGAGTGAGGGGATCTTACCAGACGAAGCGAGGCGGGGTGAACTCGAACTTGAAGATGGAAGAGGCCGAGTTGTTGAAGAGGATGAACACTCGCGAGACGATCTCGCCGGAAGAGACCTCTCCGAAGTCGACCTCTTCGATGGAGAAGAAAGCTTGGGGACTGAGCTCGTCGGAGGAAGACTTGAACTTGGGGATTTCGACGACGTGCTCAGGTTCGGGTGGACTCATCGAGGTGTCGTATCCCCAGCCCTTCAAGTGGATCTTCGTCGACTCGAGTTCTCGCACCAGGTCGGAGGTCTTGACGTTCAGGTGGAAGTTGTATTCTTTCGCCTCTGCAGGTCTGGTGATCCGAAGCTACTTGAAGTGGATGAACAGCGGCTTCTTTTCGCTGGCAGAGAAGTTGGTGATTCTGTTCTCGATGTCGAACACCTTCGCAGAGCCGTTGTCGAGGTTCGCTTTGCGGATCTCAGCCTCTTCGATCTCGCAGCGGTTGATGTTCCCCGAGCCGACATTCTCCATCTGAATGGGGATGATGAACGGCGTGATCATGCCGATCGGCAGCGAGGGCAAGATGTAGGTCGCCTTGCTGAAGTACAGCTGTGCCTGCAGGTGGGCGAGCGTCTTGCCGCGGAAGAGCAGCTTGAGCGACTTGCCGTTTTCGATCGAGAGGATGACTCGCAGCTTGTGGTCTTGCTGGGTGAGAGAGGCGTACCGTGGGTTCTTTGTTTCCCTTCTTGTCGTAGATCTCTTCTTCCATGTTCGGCGAGTAGATCAGCTGCAGGTTCTGCTTCTCGTTGGGCTTGAGGTTTCCGACTCGAGGAATGACTTCGAAGATGCGCTTCTCGAGGATCATCTTTTCGTAGGCTTCTTTCTCGCTCTGCTCTCCAGGGTCGGCCCAGGGCTCTGCGTTGATCTGGTTGTCGTTGGGGAACTTGAACTTCCAGTCGAGGTCTGTGCCGCCGACGTTCTGCACGGTGAGGATGATTCTCCTGGGCTCGATGAGCTGTTTGTTCTGCAGGTAGCCGAAGTTCCACTCGTGGTAGTTCTTCTCGATGATGTCTTCGCGGTCGTGGCTGCTGGCCAGGTCTTCGAAGTCTTTGATTTCGTTGCGGTTGTTCGACTTCTCCAGCAGCTCTTTGTTGATGCGGTCGAGCTTGAAGCTGTCCCAGAGAGTTGAGACGCTGAGGTCTTCGTTCCTGATGTCGACGATCTTCAGTATCGGGAATCGGCCGTTCGCTCTCAGCTCGGTGGAGCACTTCTCGACCAGTCCTTGCGAGTCTGTTTGGGCGATGACGCCTATCGGAGGCTTTTCTTTAGCGATGCAGACCAGCCGGACTTTGAGTTCGCAGATCTCGACGGGTTTGAAGGTGATGCAGACTTCGATCTTCGAGTGGCCGGTGATGAGGCCTTCGGTGAAGTCGAGGTGGAAGCTGTTGGCGAGGATTCTCTTGGTGGTCTCGTCGAGTCGGACAGTCTCATCGAGCGGCTTGACTTCGAGTGAGAGGAAGAAGGAGACGTGCGAGTGGTTGTAGATGGTGATCTTCTCCATCTTGTGGAAGTTTACTTTTATGATGCCGAAGTCGACCAGTTCAGGCTTCATCACGAGCGAGCCGTCGCCTCCTTCTCCGTAGACTTCGATCTGCTGCTGATCGATGGGCACTTTCACTTCGTCTTCACCGAAGACTTCGATGGGTACTTTCATGCGGTACTTCTTCTTCTTGAGAGGCATGAACGAACAAGTGATGTACTCGACTTGATTCGGCAAGAGGATCGCGTTGGTGGGGTGGAAGAAGAGCTCGTTGAGGTGCTTGGGGCCGACGTTGATGGAGTAGGAGAGCGAGACTCTGCTCTTGTTGAGGAAGCCGATCTTTTGTTTCGAGTGGACGCCGAGGAAGGAGGGCGGGAAGAAGATCTGGTTGTTGTTGTCGATGACGAGGTTGGGGTTGCAGCAGTAGCCCGTGAGTTTGATGCGGATGACGTCGATGGCGTTGTTGAGTCTGCAGTTGAGCACCTTCTCGAAGATGCGGGGTTCGTTGGGACTGAACTTGAGGAAGATGATCTTGAATCTGTGGCCTTCGATGATGCCGTACTTCGGGAAGACGTCGAAGCTTTTGGAGGAGTCCGAGTCGAACTTGAAGAAGCTCGGCGTGTCGGTCTTGTTGAGCAGCTGGATCGAGCAGTAGGCAGTGGCACCGACGGCACACGGCGAGAAGATGACTTCGTTCTTCGGGTAGACTTGAATCATGGGGATGAACGGCTGTGTTTCTGCACTGAAAGAGTTGCCGCTACACTGGACACCGATCTCGATGGGAGGCACCAGCTTCGAAGTGATGGCGTCTTCTTGTGTCTGCGCTGCAGAGAGGTTCGACACAGCGATCAGTTTCTTCTTCATCGTGAAAGTCGCTTTGCTCACTTTCTCCATCATGTTCGACTCGTAGTCGATCGCGAAGCACTGGATCCTCTCGAAGTAGAATGCACTGAGATTCTTCGGGAAGAAATTCACGTTGAAATTGGCAGACTCTCCAGGGTTGAGGTTCGTCGAGGAAGGAGTCACGTCGAAGATGTTGCCTTTGTGGCCGTGAGCAGTGGCGTCGTTGGTCCAGAAGAGACAGATCTTTCTGCCGCTGAAGTTTTCGACGAGTACTTCGCGAGAGTTGGCAGCTCCTCCGAGCGAGCAGGAGCCGAAGTCGAGGTACTTGGTGCTGACCTTGAGGAACCTCTCTGCGAAGTTGTGTCCTCCGAAGAGTTCTTTGTGGATGAAGTTGCTCTGTGCGACGACATACTTGGAAGATTCGGTGTCGTTGATGTCCTCTTCGTTCTCGTTGACGGCATCTTTGAGCATCAGTGCGCTATTGAGGCCGAAGCCGAGTCTGTTCCTGGCTTCTCGGAGGTGCGTGGGGTTGATGGGAGTCGGCTTGATGAGGAGGTCGAAGCAGTTGCCGATGAGGTCGAGGTAGAGCACGAGGTGGTTTCTGATGAGGATGTAGACTCGCTGGTAGTAGTTGATGGTCTTCTGAGGCGTGAAGATGAACAGCAGTCGCGAGTAGGCTTTGGGCTTGATGACTCCGGTGCTTTCCTGCACCGCGAAGATGCCTGCGTTGTCGATGACGACTTCGAAGGAGCAGTTGGCGTCGGTGTTGTTGTGCAGAGTCACCATTCTGTTGGTGTTGCTGTTGAGGCGGATCGACCCGAAGTTGACCAGTCTGCTGCTGAGCTTGGCGTCGATGCTGGAGGCTCTCCCGAAGCACTGCACCTCGATCTTGTTTCCTCCCTGACACTGGATCTCGAAGTGGCTGCAGCTGTAGAGGTCCCAGATCATGGGTCTGTAGGTGATCTTGATGAGGAAGGATGACTTCGGCGGGATGACTCCGTGGTCGACGTCGAGACTGAAGGAGGTGTCGTTGTACTCGTCGAAGTCGAGCTTTTTGATGGTGAACCTAGTGGAGACTTCGCTGGCGTTGTTGATGATGAGGTTCTTCACTTTCTTCTTTCCGTAGATGACTTCTTCGAAGTCTATCTTGGACGAGAGTGTTTTGAGGAAAGGGAACTTGCCGATGGCGGAGAGCTTGACGATTCTCTCGTCTTCACCTTCGATGCGGAAGATGGTCGAGGAGACGAGGACTGTGGCGTCGAGAGGCGTGTAGGAGAAAGTGACGGTTTTGGCGGACTTGGGCGGGATGCAGTCTCGCATGGGCTCGATTTTGAACGGACACTCTTCGAAGTGGAACCACTTTTCGACGTTCAGGTTGTTCACCAGCTTGAAGGCGCGCTCGGTGGGCTGGCCGACCGCGCAGAAGCCGAAGTCGATGTTCTTGGGGATCTGATCCGCGATGTCCTTGAGCCGCGGGATGCCGTCTTCGACAAAAGAGTTTTCGCTCATGAGTATTATGCTGTTATATTAATTAAGTTTTGAAGTATTTTCGCACACTAGAATCGCATCCGGTAGCGCACCACAGGTCTCGCCTTCAAACCCTCAGACCCCGCTGCGGTCAAGCCGTCTATCAGACTCGCCAGCTCGCAGTGTTCTCGCACCTCTCGTTCGAACGCATCGGTCTCTTCTCGCACACTCGTCACTCGCTCGCTGTTCTCTTCGTCGGCCTCGTCGAGGTCTGCCGTCCGATTGAGGAAGGTGCAGGCGGTCCGCAACAGCGACTGCTGGAGGCTTCCGATGTCGACCTTGCCGTCGTGAGCAGATGCGAGACCTGCACACGAGCAGATGCTGATGAGCAGCTCTGCATAGGTGAGACAGACTGCAGGCTCCAACTTATTGAGCTGTTTCTTTATCTTCGAGAGCGGCAAGCTGGTCAGGCGCAGACTACTCGGTGTGCAGGAGGATCCTCATCAACAAGCACGCGCTGCTGGAGACCAGTTTCTTCGAGACTTTGCCTTTGAGCTCTTTCTTCGCGATGAAGGCTGATGCGATCGATTCAAAAGCATCGTCTGAGAAGTCTTCGAAGGTCTCGAGGTCTGCAGGCTTCTCTCTGATCTTCACGACCTGCACGAGCACGTTGAGGAGACCGGTCACGAGCTTGAAGCACTGGCTGTCGAGCAGATGGTTGTCGGAGTCGTCCAGCAAGTCTGCAATCGACTTGAATCTGCGTTGATTCATCAGCGATTTGAGCTGTTTATCTTCCGGTTGAGTCGGTGTCGCGTCGACAGTGTTCGGCTGAGCGCTCTTTTTCTCGAAGACGATGGGCTTGCCTATTTCGGGCTTCTCCTTTCTGACCCTCGCTTCGATTAATCTCTGCATCAGATAATATTAATTATTTCGACATGGGAAAGCTTGTATTGAAGCTGCTGCTGCTCTGCTGTTCAGTCGCGCAGTCACTGCAGAGCGACATCATCAATCGCGGCACGCTGTTCCCTTGCATGTTCTACCTGCCCAAGCCTCAGAGGTACTTCTACCTCTACCCGATGCAGCTCGATCAAGACTCGACGGTGTTCGCAGAGGAGTACAGCTTCACCATGAACGTCTGTGAACGAGTCAAGATTCCTCAGAGCCGCTCCATCAGTCCTCCATCGTACGGCTCGATGTACTTCACCGAGACAGCTTCGAACTCGACCTTCGTGACCAGCTTCCACGACGGCTTCATGAACTCGACTCGCTGGTCCGTGGATCAGATCGAGGCGGGTGCAGGGGGTGCCGAAGGATGGATCGGAGTGGAGATCAACGGGACGAACTACTGGGACGGCAACGGCAAGCTGCTGAACTCGACGATCCGCATCAGATGCGATGCTTCGGTGGCAGGCTTCGCCTACGTGAACACAGTGAAGGTAGAGAAGACCGAAGAGAGACTGGTGATCACCATGTCATCAGAACACGGCTGTGGCTTCGAGCTGTCCGATATGCTCAAAGTGGACGAGTGGATCTTCAAAGTCTACTACCTGGTGGCCGGCTTGCTGCTGGTGGTCATCGGCTACAAGATCCTCACACTCACACTGGTGGTCAGCTGCTTCTTCATCGGACTGAGCATTTCGATCATCTCGGTCTTCGAAGGGTCGAACCCGAACAACTGGGGCACCACTGCTAAAGTGTCGTACCTCATCTTCTCGGTCAGCATGGGCTTCATCCTCGCTCACTCCTCCTTCTACTTCCCCCACGGCGCGCTCTACGGCTGCTCACTCTTCTTGGGACTGAGTCTGGCAGAGCTGGTCTGCAAAAGGTTCGACGTGCAGGAAAGACTCTTCGTGGGCTACTTGGCTCTGATGTTCTTCACCCCTGCAGGACTGATCTACTTCTTCCACCGCAACTACCAGAACTGCACCTACATCTTCACCTCGCTGCTGGGCTCAGCTCACCTGCTGCTGTTCGTCGACCACGTCAACCACTGGAAGATCTTCAACTCCTTCGTCGACCTGCTCGACCTCCACAAGTACGTCGAGTACAAGTCGCTCATCCTCATCACCGCGGTCATCTTGATCGTCGGCTGGAACTGCCAGTACTACTTCTTCTCGAAGAACAAACAGAGCGAGATCGACAGTCGCCACAGCGCACGCATGCGAGACTACATCGACGAACACCAGACCGTCGAGTAGCGTCCTGCATCGACCAGCCACTAATTAATTGTTACTTCATAGTGCAGCTGCTCGAGAGAGTTTATAATTTATGGACGTGCCGAAGCTGCAGACGGAGTTCAAGAAGATGACCGAAGTAGCCTCGCTCTGAGCAGTGGTCTCGGTGCACCTTGTTCGACGAGCAAGCGAAGATCGTCGCTCAGCTGAACATGGACGACATCACCTCGAACGACCTCAAGTACTCTCTTCCTCACGAGACTCTTCCTCACCGCCTATGACAGCCGCGATGCTACCGTCGGCGGCGGTAGCGACCTCTGACCAGGCTTCACTCTCGGCAAGGTGCACTTCGACATCCACCGCTTCCACCCGCCGCTCATCTACGGCCGTCGAGGCACCTGCGACGAAGGCGAAGGCATCTGTCTGGCCAGAGTAGCAGCGAGTGACGCAGGGCAAAGGCAGAGACGGCAGCAGATACTTCTTCATCGTCTGCTACAACCTTCCGATCCTCTCCGCGAGAGCCATTCCGCAGCAGATCAAGTTCTTCAACGACCACGGTAGCTGCTGCTGATCCAGTCGGCGAGCTCGATTCGTTTGTTAACTAAGACTTGCGAAGTACTGATAGCAATTAGTCTTATTAGTGGTGAGGCAGAACCAGCTTCGAGAGGTCCACAGCATCACCGATGGACTCGTGGAGGATCTTCTGGATCGCTTTGAGGTGGATGGACAGCTTCGCGTTGAGGATCGGGTCTTTGAGTTCTGTGGCGTGGTCGATCAGTCTGAGCGTCGCTTGGTAGACCTCTTCGTTCGCTTGTCTGGTTATGAGCTGCTACTTGTCGTTCTCCCAGCCGACCTTCATCACCGAGTGGCACTCCTTCATCGTCAGTTCGAAGCGCTTGTTGATGCTGTCTCTCCGGTACAGCTCGACCTCTACCGTCGGCTCGTCGAGCATGAACACATGCTTCTTGTCTGTGTCGAGCTTGCGGATGCCAGCCTTGATGCTGTAGAAGGCGAAGTCGAAGTGGATGAAGTCGCTGTAGTACTTCCAGATTATCGGTCTGTGCGGCTGTTTGTTGACCAGCTTCTCGAAGCAGCTCTTGATGCTGGTGATGAGAGACTACTCTCGGTAGATCAGCTCGGACTGGCGGATGTCTTCGGGCTTGTCTCGAGTGGCTTCGATCGACATGTTCATCGAGACGACCAGCCGCTTGAAGACCGAGTCTTCAATCGCTTCGCACTTGTCGAGCTCGATGAGTCTGAGGATGCACTTGACGAACTTGTTGAACTTCTTGTTCTCGTATGCGATGGCAGAGTAGTTCACCCAGATCTTCCACCGACTCTCGTTGAGCTTCGCCGCCTGTTCGATCGTCGAAAGAGCTTCGGCCTTCTTGCCCACAGACATGAACAGATTCGAGAGGTTCGCCCAGCAGTACGACTGCGAGCTGTCGATCTGCACGACTCGAGAGTAGGCTTGGATCGCTTCGTGGGGTTTGTTCTGACTCATGTACGTGAAGCCGAGCAGACTCCAGGAGTCGATGTGGTAGTCGTTGATGCTCAGCGCGATCTTGAAGTGCTCGACGGCTTTGTCCATGTCCTTTTGATTGAAGTAGTGCTTCGCGAGCGACCGCTGCGCTCGAGCGTACCTGTTGCCGGACAGCTCGAAGGCTTTGAGGTACATGCTGGGGTCTTTGTTGATGTCTCCGAGGATGCAGAAGAGCTTCGGAGTCGGCTTCTCGAGCTTGAGCTTGTCCGCGAGTTCTTTCGCCTTGTCGAGGTGGCCTGCTCGGAAGTTGCACTCGACGCACTCTTCGAGCATGCTGAGCTGCTCGTAGATCTGACTGGCCGTCATGACCATGCCCATGTTGAGGTACTTGTCGATGATGATAGTCTGGAACTCGATGAACGACGGGTAGTTCAGAGCGAAGAGGTACTTCTGCCGCTCGTAGGTGTCTTCCTTGCCCAGGTTCCAGTCGTCCGATATCTGGTGCAGCTGCAGCAGACTCCTCTCTCGCTTCTTGAGGAAGTTGAACTCGTTCAGCGACCGGATGATCAGAGTCATCACCACTACGCTCCAGTTGTTGAAGCGGTTCATGGTCTGGTGCACATAGGAGAGCACCTGTTCTCGCTGCACGTCGTCGAAGGGAGAGTTCTTCTGGATGTGTCTGATGATGGCCGTCACCAAGATGTGGTCGAAGACTGTCAGCTCTCGGTTCTTGTCTTCGTGGTCGATCACCGGCCGCTCGTAGAGGATGTTGTCGATGATGTCGTCGAGCTTGATGATCTTCGGCAGGAATGGGTCTGGCGTCTCCTCTTCCTTCAAGCCGGACAGCTCGGGGTTCTCCTTGCTCTCGACTTGGAGGGTCAGCTGGGCCACCTTGAACTGCTGGTACTTCGTGCGCACTCCGAGCTTGCCAGTGAAGGAGAACTCGATGCCGAGCAGCTTCTTGGCTTTCTCGATGTACTCTTCGCAGAGACTGTACTTGTAGAAGTGCAGCACCGCGTGGGCGAACTCGATGTACAGCAGCGCCATGGTCTCTTGCTCGACCAGCTCTCGGTGGCTGGGTTACTCTCGAGTACGCTTCGAGCAGGTGTATCGCTTTGCCGTAGTTGTCGAATATCGCTGCTCGGAGCGGCTCGGTCGGATAGCTCATCATCTGGGCGTGCACGAAAGCGAGTCTTGCCTTGAGGATGTGCAGGTAGTAGTACTTGTCGCCCATGCCTCGGCCGATGAGCACCTGGCTGAGCAAGAGCTACCTCAAGCAGGTGTTTCGCGATCACGTAGAACGTGGTGTACTTCATCGTGGTGTAGCAGTCTTCGCCGTTGATCACCATGTGCTCGTTGAAGAGTCTCGAGTCGTACTCGCGGGCGAACTTCGGGTCGCGCAGGATGCCGAAGTCGCTCGAATCGAAGTCTTCCTCGCCGATGGCCAGCTCGCTGCAGATCGACTTGATCTGCTCGTTCAGACCCGCGAAGCAGATGTTCTCCAGTCGGTCTCTCCTCTTCTTCATCAGCTCGGGACTCGACTTGATCACTCGCTCTTCTTCGTACCACTTTTCAGTATTCATGAAGAGCGAGCTCTTGCCGGTCCAGTTTTCTTTCAAGAAGAGGTAGACGATGCCGTGCAGTGCGAGGATGAGGTACTCGTCGTTGCTGAACTGGCCGTCTTTCACCAGCGGGGAGGCCTGTCTCGAGAGAGCCTCGACGAGTCTATCGACGAGCGACAAGCCGGTGATGTCTGTCTGTGCTCGTCGGTAGATGACGGTGAGGATTCTCTGGAGCGAGTTGAACAGTCTGTACTCTTCGTCGTCGAGCTGTCCGAAGTCTGTCGTGAAGAGCTCTTCGAACTTGCTGGTGAGCATCAAGCGGACAGCTCTCGAAGTGACTTGAAGGCGGTCGCAGGCAAAGAGTTTCTCGCTGCAGAGCAGCAGTCTGCTGACGTCGTGCGGCTTCATCGAGTCTCGTGAGTCTCGAACCACCAACTATATTCACATAATCATCCCCGCAGCCAATCAGCTGGCGATAA
>JFJP01040175.1_pt1 | contig 14274 bp, 14 predicted proteins | sample 431651 | NCBI WGS metagenome assembly JFJP01 (sample SAMN02602958, study PRJNA72255) | Microbial mat metagenome, whole genome shotgun sequencing project. | biome: fresh water; feature: sink hole; material: water; isolation source: purple microbial (photo- and chemosynthetic) mats found in... | reverse complement strand
ACCTCTCTAATAATAGTTAATCGACCATAGCGGTCGCCGGCTTTAATTTCTAATTTTTTCATCCCTTGGTTAGTTGATTTCCTTAAATATAGAAAAAGGAAATTTAAAAACCAAATTATCTGGATTTTATTGAGAATGACATACGTTGCATGAATACTTCCTCAACGTAATTTTCGTTAATACTCTGGAACCTGCATTTAATAATATTACAACCTCCAGCGGTACCTGAGTATTCAGCTAATGCATCGTGGCAAGCCTGAGCAATATCAATTGAGTTAGAGTAGCTGGTGGATATGATGGTAAGGAATACCTCAGAATCGTAAATGCCGTGCCCGTCTTTACTTAATTGATCACTTGATTGGCGTTCATAAACCACACAAGGCAGATTTATCACCTGTGGTACAATTATTGGAAAAATGTGTAAACCTACGTATTGTGTTACACCAGTAGCTGAGCTTAAAAGGCTATAAATTGCTTGACCAAGTTTTATCATTTCATTTTATGTATTTCTATGTGACATTCTTTGCATAATGTTTGCAAATTATTTGTATCAAACCCGAGCGCTTGACGCTCCATTTTATTTGTTGCATTTGAGATTGGTACTCGATGGTGAACATCAATTCCGCTCTTTATTATTCCTTTGCTGAAGCACATTTCGCATAGCGGGTTATTTCTTAGGTACTCAAGCCGTAGGACGCTCCATAGCGACGTATTATACACATCCCTGTGTATCTCACTTGTCCTTTTAGAAGCGTGTTTTAATCGCTTATAAATGCGTCTAGGACTTAGCCTGATTGTCGGCATTTTGTTTCATCTCCTTTAATGCTTTTATAATGCTTTCACCCACTATCTGGTTCGCCCTTGGTGCTGATGCAGCAACAGCTCCGTAGAAGAAGTTGGTTGCGCTTACTTTACCGGTTTCATGCTTGACAGGTGGTTCCTTTCCGCTACGTTTGATATAACTACGCTCGGCGGTGCCCCAGTTTGCCCACCGGTATTTATAACCTTCCTTACCTGATATCCCGAGCTTCACACCGGTCTTGAAGTAATTCTTGATCGGTTGAACCTTATATAAAGAAGCCGTGGCAGCATATCCGGTCTTGCTCTTATTCTTTTTGGTTGCCATAAATCGACCTTGTATATTCTGGTTGATATATTGGGCACCCTGATTTAGAGCTGCTAATACCAGTTTGTTGCTGATGACAGTATCCAGCGAGAGCAGCAGATCACGCATCTGTTTATCCCCTAGTAGTTCAACAGTTACCGCGTCAGTATATGTTTTGTAATCTCCCATTATCCTGTGTAAAACGTTCCAGTGCCGTCATTATAAAGTTCGCTTATAAGTGTTGTTGATAATGCAGAAGAAAATAAAGCTACTTCATCAAGCGTACCATACATTGAGTGGTTGTTTGTGTTATAGTCATTTGACATATTTAATGAACCACCTGATGTATCCAGCAGTGCGCCGGTAGTTGAATTACTTGCAACCAGTTCATTATCCACATACAGTTTCATCCCTGAGGAGCTATTGTACACGGCAACAACGTGATACCAAGTATCTATCGCGTATCCACCAACCTTTGTTGTTGTAATTGTTTGGAGTGTTCCGTCGAGACTGACAGCAAAAATGAACTGCATTGTAACACCACCGGTTGTATTGGCGCCAACAAGGTAACCTGTTGTATAAGTATCCGATGTTACCTTGTGAACGATGTATCTAACCTCGTCTGTTCCATATCCACTACAGTCAATAAAATTAACCCAAGCGCTTACAGTAAAGCTTCCGCTGAATGTATTGTATGATGCTGATGGGTATAGAATTCTATTCGCAAAATAATTGTTAAAAAGACCGTTGTTATATTTTGCTGGAACCGGATATGCTCCGTATTCATATGAACTTTTATTGCCGGCGTAGTCTGGAATATACCAATCCCCCTGATCTTCAAGATATTCTTCAAACGGGAAGTATTGGGTCATCGTTGACCATAGACCGGCAGGCGGGGTCTCCGCAACCATCATTATGTTTTGCGTAGCCCCGCTGAGCAAGAGTTCATTATTAGCCAAAAAATATATCTCTGCCATTACCTTGCTTCCAGTACCTTTATTCTATCATTCAAATCCTGTACTACCTTTAACAGCGGTACAATTAATTTACTGTAGTAAACAGATTCAATAGTTCCGTCTTCATTGTAATCAACGAAGTCTGGATTAACCTGTTCAACTTCCTCAGCTACCAAACCATACTGGGTTATATTGAGTTCATCGTTTTTGTAGGTGAAGTTAACCGGATTCAAATCATAAATCCAATCAGCATTTTCGAGTGGTGCAATGTTATCTTTGTACCTGAGTGCAGAAGAAACATACCCAATCTTACCGGTGTTATCAATGTATAAGTCACGGTTTGTTGCTCCGACGGTTGCGGAGTAAGTTCCTGCTGAATAGATGGTTCCGTTTAAATATGTTCCAGAAATGTTTGTATCACCTATGTTTACAGTATTTGAACCTTTACCATACGTATTATATCCAAATGCGTTTTCATTTGATACACCACTTGCACTTACCCTTGTTAATGCACCAATATAGCAAGAGTTTGAATAAGCATTAGCTTCACCAGATATATTAAGATATCTACCGGCACGCATACCGATTGATGTATTATAATCACCTGCAACTAAACTCCTTGAAGCCTGATATCCTACAAATGTACCAAAAGAACCGGTTGAGAGGTATCCGGCAAAGCCACCAAAAGCTGAATTGGCGTCACCGGCGCTACAATCCTGTAAAGCATTATAACCGGTGCAGGTTGTATAAAGAGCAGTGGTTAAATCCAGACCGGCATTAATACCGAGAAGCGTTGCGCCATAGCCTTGTTCACCAGTGCTATGTGCCAGATTAGCACCACCGTTACCAAAGATCAAAGAACCATTGAAATTGGTCTGATTTGGGTATCTTATCATTGATACACCCGTAAGTTTAATAACACCACCTAGAACATCGAACGTAGAATTTAACGTAAGTGCATCGTGCAACGTATTTGCGATTGATTTATGCACAAAAGGTTTAGGTGACATATTGTAGTCATTCCTTAGCAACCACATAACCTGACCTAGCCTTACCTGCGTATTACCATTGGTATTTAGCCTGAAAACAATTCTGGTAATGTCAGTGTGAGTTGGATTTTCGAAGCGAACGCAAATACCATTTTTAAGGGTAATTACATCAAAATCCAAAGTTGTTCCAGCAGGATAACTGGCATTGTATATAGTACAAGTCGGCGGTTCAGTAGTTGTATTACAAACGTGCCAGTCATCAAATGTTAAGTAAAATGTACTGTTATTTGCCACATACGGAAACTTTCCGCCTACATCGCCAGTAAAACTTATATCCAAAAGTTCATAGCTATTTGCCGCTAAAGAGTTAGATGAACGCCAATCACCGTTAAACAAATATAATACAGAACTATCTGCAATAGTACCTGTTAAACTATCATCAGATTTCAAATAAGTTTTTAAACTTACAGTCCACCTCTTATTGGCAGAATATAATGCATTGTGCAGTTCAGGTAAAAATATTCTGTTATCATAACCTGATGTTGCACCGCCGAAAATAAGATCACCATCTACAATATACAATGACTCTAATGCTGACGAGTTTGTGAGAGAGTTTGATCCGTTGAATACTGCAATATAACCTGATGTACCGCTTCCAGCAAATGCTCCACTATACCCTGAGTATCCTGAATAACCAGAGAAACCAGATTTGCCTGAGTAACCTGATGTGCCGGTTTCTCCAGTACGTCCATCTACGCCAGAGTATCCTGAATAACCACTTGTACCAGCGCCGCCATCTATGCCAGAGAATCCCGAATAACCTGAAATACCGCTTGCGCCAGTATCTCCATTTAATCCTGAGAATCCTGAATAACCAGATACGGCTGATATCTCCGACCAATGATGACCATCCAGCATATCGGCGTTTAGGTTTACTGTAACACCTGTTGATGTAACAGCAATTGCAGGCGTATGTAATACACCAGAAACAAAATATAATGTTGCATCAGTTAAACCAGAAACAGATTGACCTGAGTAACCAGATGTGCCTGAAGCCCCATTGCTACCATCTTGACCAGAGTAACCTGATAACCCTTGTATTCCAACACCAGAGTAACCTGATATTCCACTTGCTCCGGCACTTCCATCCTGACCAGAATAACCTGATATTCCAGAAGCACCATCTATTCCAGAGTAACCTGATGCACCAATTCCGTTTATGCCTGAATACCCAGAATAACCAGAGAAACCGGATGCGGCTTCACCGCCATTTAAACCTGAGTATCCAGAAAAGCCTGAATATCCGCTTGCGCCATTGCTACCAATAACCCCGTCTTGACCTGAGTAACCTGATATACCACTTGCACCATCGATTCCAGAATATCCACTTACACCAATTCTGTTTAGTAAAATATAACAATTTGCGCCGGCATCAGCTTCGGATGTATTACCATATAACCACACAATATCAAAAACAAAATATCCTAGAAATGGGTTTGAATTGTATGAGCTACTATCTGTTATCCCTGTTATTCTATATGTATGATATAATGATGATGATTCATATAGTGTTATTATATCACCAATTTGTATTGATGCATTAAAATCATGTATATCGTTACCTGAAGAATCAAAATTACTTACATTCATAAGTGTAGCTTGAGCTGGTGCATAAAAATCATTGACTTCTATCCATCCAGTTATAACTGGAGCTACTGTACTTGCTGATCGTTTAAGTGTAACTAAAGATACAGAATATCCACTATAACCAGAATAACCGATTGCGCCATCTATTCCGCTGGCTCCATCTATTCCAGAATAACCTGATAAACCACTTGCTCCGGCACTTCCATTCTGACCTGAGTAGCCTGATAAACCACTTGCTCCGGCACTTCCATTCTGTCCGCTATAACCGCTTGCGCCATTGTTACCATTTATGCCTGAGTAACCTGATAAACCACTTGCTCCGGCACTTCCATTTTGACCACTATAACCTGATGTACCAATTCCGTTTATACCTGAATAACCAGAATAACCAGAGAAACCTGATGCGGCTTCCCCACCATTTAAACCAGAGTAGCCTGAAAAGCCGGAGTACCCGCTGGCGCCATTGCTACCAATAACCCCGTCTTGACCTGAGTATCCACTGTATCCTGAAGCCCCGTCAGAGCCAATACCATCTATGCCAGAGTAACCACTTAATCCATCAATACCGGAGTAACCTGATAAACCCATTCCTGAGTATCCGCTATAACCTGAAGTACCGGTTGCCCCGCTGGTTGAACCAGTAGCTATCCAGTCTTCAAAGTCTTCGATAAGCAAGTAATCATCCAATGAGTTTCCCCCTTGGGTGTATGTGGTACCGGTTTGTACGTACTGGTTATCAGAAGCCGCTATTCCTTGGATAAGTTCGGTCATTATATTAAGACCTTCCTTCATTCCAATCTCATTTACCGCGTTGATCTTGTACAGTTTGTTTTTAAAAACTATCCTGTAATCCTCTTTTACCGGACGGTAGTACGTGGTAAACTGAATCATCTCAGTGTTAACCAACGCGTCATTCTCAACCTGCTTTGTCCCGCTGAGATATTTCACATCAGCTTTCAGGTTCATTATGTTTACATATATATCCTGTTCAGCACCATATGAGTCTTTCAACTTCTGGAGCTCTTGGATTACTATATCATATCTCAAGTTTCCTACAATCATTGTCGTTTGGTGCTAATTAAATTATTGTTCTGTTTCGGTAAAAATCCAACAGGAATCGGAACGCATACGGGATTTCTGATGGTGTAGCAAAGGCTACGATCTGCCGGTTTACATAGTAGTGAGCTATGAGTAATAGCGTTGCCTGTACAACGGTTACCGGCATCGTTGAGCCGGATACTGTATAACCGGTTAACCCACCATTACAAAATTCGTTAACGGATAATTCTGCCACGTCTATGAGTGAGCTGATGTAGGTATCGTCATCTGTATAATCAGTCTCGACGCGAAGATGGGTTTTTGCCTGAGCCAATGTTATGTAAGCCATATTTGTATGTTTAAGAATAAATAGCCGTTATCGCAAATTACATATCAAATAGTGCACAAAAAAAACCCGCTTGTTAGGCGGGCTTTAATTAATATGATTCTAAGATCAGGAAATTGTTGCGGTTTCAACAGCTACATCTCTGCGGAATTTAGCATCGAAGTAAGCATTGATAACAAGACGAACCAAACCTTCTTTTGCGACGGTATAATTGTCCACAATGAGGTCTATACTTCCCCAAGAGGCTATGATTAGCTCTGACCATTTAGCAAGTGCTATACGGGTAGTAGGTACAGCATTAGTGGTAAAGTAAGGATAACCGATAACGTCGGCACCCGAAAGGATAAATCCAGCGGTTGAACCGGTAGCCATCAAGGTAGTCTTCAAAGTTGCTTTTGTAGCTGGAGACATAATGAAAGCGTAGTTACCGCTAACTTTAGATTCGGCTAATGCCTGCTCCATATTTACTAAAGTAACATATGCAGTTGTTCCGGTTACGTCAGTAGCTCCGTAGAAAATACCGGCTGGCTGAGTAGTTGAACCAGATGCAGCACCAAGGATGGTCTGCTCCAGTTTATCGCTTATAGCGTTATATATATCGCTGTAAAGCATTTGTTCTGCACTTGCAGAATCCTGATTCAAGAACTGTCTTGAAATGTCGATGTAGGTAGTCAGACGTTTAGGTGAAAGATTTACTTCAGCGAAAGCACCAGCACCGTTTCCAGCAGCTACAATCTCACCTTTCCATAATGCGGATGTACCGGCGTAAGTAGGGATACTTACATCCCCAACGAGTCCACTAATAAAATTGGCCCCAGCTTGCACCAATGTCAAAGAGTCGCGAAGCGGTTCAAGGATTGAAAATTTATCTTCTGCAACTACTTCTTGTCCAGCGTATTGTGTTTGAGCTAGGATTTCACCAGACCTATGTTCCATCGGAAGAACGATTTCACCTGAATAGCTCAAGCCAGCCTTACGCATTTCAGCTTTTCCAGCTTCAATGAACTCAGCGTATTCTTCAATCGATTGTCCGTTAGCGCGTGCAGCAATAGCTTTCAGCAAATTAAATTTTGTATTTTCCATCTTTTTTCTTTTTTGTGTTTTTGTTATAGAGGTAATGTTATTATTCTTTTTTGTGATCTCTGTATCCAGAGCGTCAATTTCTTTTTTTGTTGCGTCGAATACGTGGCTTTCAACGGCTGAGAGTTTTCGCTTTTCAAGTTTATTTGTTTTAAGAATATACTCCAAATCCGCCAACTTGCTTTTACGCGTTTCAATTAATTCTATCAAGTTCATATCTACGGGTTTTAAAATAAATAACCGATTTCGATTACTTTTTATTTATTATTTTTTCAGTGATTCAATGATAGCATCATACTGGCTGAAGTACTCTGCCAATACACGATCATCGTTCTCTGTGGTACCTGTTTCTGGGGCTGGTTCAGGGTCACCTACGGCATCAGTTTCCAGCATTTCAGGTTCCGGTTTTTCCTCTGGCTTTTCCTCTGGGGTTACAACAACAGTTACAACCACTTCGCGGCTTTCTTTTTCTTTCAACTCTTCAAGTCCTCTGGTATTTACAACCGTTGCTGAATAAGCTGGGAAGTTTACTATTGACATATCGCGGAGCAAACCGATCTTGGTGATAGTTCTGAGGTAATTACCGTCGGAAAGTTTCTCCCACTTTTCGCCGCCTTCGGCAACCGCGAATGCAAATGAGCATGCATCTAATGAGCCGTCCTGAATCGCTCCAAGTACTTCATCGCCGATTGCTGTCTTGCGAACATTGAATGCAAAGTCAACACCGGTCTGGTTTAACCTTAACTTCAATGAACCCTTGCCGCGTTTGCTTCTGGCGATAGGTATCATGTCGTCATTGTGATTGATTAAAAAGACTATATCGCTTGAATCAAGCAATGCCTGATCAATCGCCTCTGGGGCTATAACCTCTCTGAAGCCCATGTCCTCAGACTGGGAATTAAATACGATTGCGGTTCCTTCTATAAGCCTGCTTCCTTCATTGGCACGCATGCTTACCACATATCTTTTTTCTGTTGTATTTTCCATTACTGTGTATCGTTTTGTTTTAAATTATTATCAAGCTGTTTAGCTGGGTCTGATACAACCGTTTGTTCTGATATCAATGCATCAGTCGGCTGGACGTTGTTATCAATAAAAGCCCTGTTACCTCCGGCTACCGGATAACCAGCATTAAGTTTCTCACGTATTTCATTTACGGTATAACCACCAACTCTGAATAATGTATTGAAGTAAGCTGCCCTTGAGGTTGCATCGGTACGCATAAGGTTCTCTACGTCGAATTTAAGATCACTTGTCATCCACTCAGAAGGTAAATACAGCTTTCTGAAAAATTCGTTCTCTAATTTCTCCACCAATGGATTAATCGTATTGTTCAGATAATCAATCTGTTGCTGCTCCGCGGTTGAGAATTTACCTGTTTCGCTGAAAGCCATTGTCGGAGGTACGCCGAAAAATCGACATATGTCGTTTACGTTGAACGCCCTTGACTCAAGTAACTGGGAATCTTTTGGGTTTACGGTGATTGATTGGTATTCCAGGCCACTATCCAATACAATGATTGAGTTTGTATTGGTGGTAAGATCATTTGATAAAGCCTGTACGAATGCAGCCTTTGCATCTGTAGCCTTTTGTTTGTTTATGTTAGTTCCGGCGATTGGTCTGAGTATCCCAGCCAATGCAGCCCCACCTTTGAAAAAAGCATCAGTATGTTGTTCTGATGCATATGATATACCCAACGTAGTTGCGGCGTGTGAAAGCGTAGATAAACCGATATAACCATTACTGGTATAGTTCATCAGGTGAATGATCTGGTTTGCATCGTAAGCAATTTTGTTTACCCTGTCATAGTATGTAAGGACTCCTTTGGTAAATCTGATTTCCATAAAGTCGGAGTTCATCAGGGTTAGAGAATCTACCCTACCATTTGGTTTCCGGCTGATCAGCACGAATGCGTTGCCATTCAAAATCATATTTGAAACGATCATCTTCTTGAATGTGTTTGAAGACATTACGCTGTTGGGCTGAATGTTCAAAAGGCTATACAGATTATTTTCGTAATCTATATACTTCCAGTTAGTTACCTGACCGTTTAACAGGTAGGTGTAAGGGATTATTGGCATGCTGGCGATTGAGTCTGAAATGAGGTTTACGCAACGATAAACTGTGCTTAACTTCATACTCTTCGCGGTCGTGTATTGGTTGAAGCTACTCAGTGAAAGTGTTCCCATAATCGGGTTAGTCCATTCACTCTCTAGCGATCTTTCCTCAACTACAGGCGGTTTTGCTTTTCTGTTGAATATGTTCATTTTTTATGTTTTAAATAAATACACCAAAATCAAAATTATTTACCAAACGTTAACCCCTAATGTCGGTATTGTTAACAAAGCCCCTAGGGCATCAGCCATAGCGGATACTCCGTCGATCTTCTTTGACCGTGAGCTTTTATCTATACTGTAATTTCCCATCGCATTAATCTTGAGGACAACATTTGCCATCATCCACTTCGTTATCGAATTCTTCTGTATAACTATCTGATCACTCCTGATCAGCCTCTCAAATTCCTTGAGCGGTCGGTTCATACTTCCGGCTAGCTGACTGAATTGTTCCATCATAAAACCAGCTTCCGTCGCATCAATGGCAAAAGATGTAGAATTAAAACGATCATACGATATCATCCTGACAGGATGCGAGTTATGAACTTCAATTATATCGTTAAGCACCCTATCGTAGTCCACAACGTTGCCTTCGGTAATGTTGATCTGACCTAAGGCTCCGGCTTCTTTGTAAAGCTCTCTGTTATGGTTGGTTGACATTGAATCCTCTGGGATGTAGTATTCGGTGAAGAAATACAGCTTTTCCTCAATTGAGAATAAATAAGAGACTGCCGTTATGTCAGATACAGAGGCAAGGTCAATACCAACAATACATTCCTGATCTTGAAACATATCATCTTGCATAGATATGTCTTTCATAGATGCTGCTATATATGATTCCGGTATCCATATGTCTGATGTATTAGCCTTCAACCATATATTGAAATTTTTAACGGCAACGCCTGCTCTTTCACTCTCATTATTAGTAGCCTTGGTAACCTCACCATCAAGGAAGTTTGAATATATACTAACATCCATATTTGGGTTAGCTTTAATCCAGCACGATTTATCTTCAATTACATCATCTACATCTATAGTATATATGATAGCAAACTGATTATCATCAACTTTCTCACAGGATAAAATCTCTGTACAGTACGTGCGTAATGAATAGCAAAAAGACTCGGTATCAAATCCGGCGGTAGTGATTGCCACCAACATTGGCTCCTCTCGTCCGCCTTGGCTAGACTTCATAACATTGTACATTCTTGAATCCTTGGCTTCATGCATCTCGTCAACCAATACATAGCTAGCATTTAAACCGTCCAATCGCTTGGCATCTGATGCGGTTACAATAAGTTCGTTCGATCCAAATTTCAAGGAGTTATAATAGTGCGTAATTTTTCGTTGCTTGGGGTCAAGTTGTAGCGCCATCTGTTTCGCCTTACGGAAGTCTACCGACTTGGCTTGCTCTCGGCTGTTGGCTGATATAACCACTTGTGCATCGGTATCAAACAAAGTGTGGTAAAGTGCTAACGCAATTATTAACTGTGACTTACCGTTTTTACGAGCCATCTCTATGTATGCTGACCGGTACTTTCTTAAGCCATTTGAGATATGGCAAATGCCGTACATGTTTGCTACGATGAATGTCTGCCACGGTTCCAGCATAAAACGCTTGGGCTTCTTTTGTTCTGTGAGATATAACGCATTGATGAAAGCAACAACTTTATCAACTTCGTTTTTATCATACATAAATGTATCTGAATGCAAATCATTTAAAAATCTTTTGGCTGCCTGCTTGACGTAGATGCAAGCCGGTATAGTACCATCGATGCAATCATCAGCATATTTAACAGCGATCTCAAGATTTGTCATTTCCGATTTTCTTTAGGCTGCTTATCATTTCATCGAAGCTATCTTTCTCGTCCTCTGAATTAATTTGCTTGGTAGCTTTTTTTAATTCAGCCATTTGTTTTACCAGACTTGCTTGGATTTGGTATAGCAAATAAATGTCGCGACCAATTGTACCGGCGATATATTTGTCTACTAAGTCGTTATACATTGATAGTGAATTAGTAATAAGCTCTATTGTTGCTGGGTCTGCATTGATGGATGTAAGTTCTTTTTTAAGTTTAATTGCAGATATCTTTTTCATGGTTTTGTTTAATATAAATACGCTGATGCTTATGGTTTAAATCTGATGGGGTTTAATCTGAAACCAACACCCCCAAATACAAGATATTGTAAATCTCTTCGGACTGGTGGGGTATGTAGGTCTCCCTAGCTTTTGAGAGGTGCCACCCCTTCCCAATCCGCCATAAGATACTGAGCTTGCTTTATGAATCATTCTCTTCCTCCTTACTATATCCTCATTGTCTTCATACAATAGCTCTTGAACCCTGTGGTATCGTAGTCGTGATCAAGGATATATTGGCGAAGCAGCAGCAGGTATATCGTATTGGTTCGGTTGAGTATCTTCTGCTCCTTTATCTTCTGGTCTAGCTTCTCAATGATCTGTATCTTGATATCCTTCTCACTCACCAGATCATCAGCATTCATGGAGCCCTCTGTAGGTGGCAGACAATCTGTATAGCCAATAAACTCTTGTCTCTTAGTTCCACGTAAGTATATCGATGTGATTGCTAGGTTCTTTGCTGATGTGTATGCATACTGTAAGAATGCTGCTGCCTTATCCTTGGATACCTTTGGTAGTATTGACTCATAGATGTGGGTAAGTATCTCTTGTATGTTATCATCTGTGATTGCTATGCCTGTGCTGTACAGTGCTTGCTTAGCCAAATGGCATAAGGGCTGGTATAGTACTGTATTGAATAGCCGGTGTTGTGTTGTTCCAGAAGTTATGCCTGTACATGTGATGTACTCAATCAGTGCAGCCTGATGATGTTGCTGCCAGTAACCTACCGCCATAAGCTACCTTTAAATGCTTTGATTATAGTGTTGATGGTTTGGTTAAGCTCTATCAGTTTGGGTACGATAGTGTCTTGCTGTTTGATATCAAGACTGAGTATGGTAATAAGTTCACATATCTCGTCTTGCGTTCTTCTGATTTTACTCATTGCCTGAGTCGGCGTTAGGGCAGAGTAATCCCTCTTAATGATTGGTGTTCTATCCATTGGTTGATGTTTATAATAAATAGTTCCCAACTCACCAAAATTCTTAAAAAAATAAGCGAAGCATTTTAAAGCGTTTTAAGAGCTTATTATGCTTCGCCGGTATATTGTATGGCGGGAAACTACTTCGGATATTCCAGTTGGGATTATCCCCTTTCAGGGGGCAAGCAGTTGAGGTAGCTATAAAAGAAAAAGGTACCCATTTGAGGATACCTTTGTAAGTGCATACAGTTTATTCAGTTTATTCAGTTGAGGTAGTTATTTCTTATACTTATCTGCAAGCATTTGTTTAATTGATTTAGGTAATTGTTTTTGATTTGAAGGTTCAACAGGTTTCGGAATTGAGGTATTACTCTTTACCGGTAAAGTTTTTTTAAAGTTATTTATAACAGCTTTAACCTTTTCTGAATTAGCTGGATTATCATAAAAAGGAAAACCTACGGAAAATGTTGATTCAACTGTTATTTCAAAACCAGTAATCCAAGTAGCATTGAAGTATGTTTGTAATTCGTCAAATGATTTGGGATTATGACCCCATTCCTTCAATTGAAGTATAATACCAATCAACATACAAATCTCAAATTCTTCGTAAGTAACTATATCAACTGATTTATATAAACTTTTAATGTATTTGGTATTTGGGGTATTAAAAAAATAGTTACGTACATTAGAGGCTGGCGCACCCTCATAGGTGCGACCAGACGACTCTGCTCCCAAATCCAAATCCAAATTTTTCCCTATATACGGCGTAGCCGCGTCTTGAATATCTTTGACGTCTGGGAGCGCTCCCTCTGAGGGTCGCCTCCCGCCGTCAGGGGATTCCTGCGGAGTCTTAAAAGAAGTCTTATAGGGATCGTCTACGCCTACAGCATCAACTGTTTCCTGATGTATAATTTGATGTGCACATCCATTTTTAGTGATGTCAACATCCATTTCTTTTGGGATGTCAACGTCCATTTTTTTTGGATGTGTACATCCATTTTTTGGGATGTCAACGTCCATTTTTTTTGGATGTGCACATCCATTTTTTATAGCATCAAGTTCAAGAATGCAATCAGAATTTGTAAATCTAAGCACACCCTTTTCAGCTAAACTGTTTAGAGTTTTAATAACATATTTTTCGCTTATGTTAAGTGTTTTTGCATAATTTGATATTTTCAAAGTTATACCATTGACTTGAGATAGGTAAACACATAATAACCGGAACTCTGTATCTGTTATAAAATCAGTAGCCTTAATAAGCTGGTTAGGTATAAAGGTCTTATTGTTTGGCATTTCATAAGTCCTTTTTACTTTATCGTTTAAATCAGACTTTTTCATTGGTTGGCATTATTAGTTGTTTATTTATCTCTTGTAAACGATTATTTAACTTCTCCTTAACGTCCTTGATAACAAGGTTCCTATATTCTGGTTTTAGGTCAAGAGTTTCTATGCCGGCAACTATTGACTTGTAGTGGCTGTTTAGGTCAGCATATTTGTCATGCTTCCAAAATCCGTAAAAATCTTTCATTGGTTTGTGTTTTTTAGTTTATTATTAATTTAAAATAACGCAGTACGCTGTGTTATCTCGTTGGTCAGTCTCGGTGATTTGAACTCTGGCACCTTTTCCAGATTCGTAGACGCAGCCTATATTACCAAACTTGCACACATGTTGGGAAATGGTGTAACCTAGTTTCTCAAGGATCAGGATAAGTGAGGCTCCCTTGAATTTGTGGGTGAGATGTAATATCCTTACAACTTCCTCCGGTGTGTACTTCTTTGCTTTCATAGCTATAATGTTATAGTTTAAAGGTGTTGGAAAAGCGGGGGTATTTAAAACCTAGTACAAACCAATAACCCCCGCTTATGCCCGCCTTGGTGCATCCAACATTTCCTTATTCCCTTAAATCTAGAAAAAGAAATTGTAAAAACCAAATAAGTTTGAA
>JFJP01039176.1_pt1 | contig 14275 bp, 15 predicted proteins | sample 431651 | NCBI WGS metagenome assembly JFJP01 (sample SAMN02602958, study PRJNA72255) | Microbial mat metagenome, whole genome shotgun sequencing project. | biome: fresh water; feature: sink hole; material: water; isolation source: purple microbial (photo- and chemosynthetic) mats found in... | reverse complement strand
ACCTCGGGTCAGGAGCTGCAGGGCTTCCCTGTGTTCGTCAAGGGTGGCGACGACCCGCTCCATTCCCATCAGAGCGACATGCACCGGCGGCATGGTTGTTGCCATGCGGATATTGCCTTCGTTGGAAACCAGACTGATATGTCCGGTTTCGGCGCAGGCGAGATTGCAGCCGGTGAGCCCCATTTCGGCGCTGAGTAACTTTTCCCGGAGCGCCCGCCGTGGCGCCATGGTAAGGGTCGGGGGATCGTTGGTTGGCTCGATGCCGAGTTTTTCTGTAAAAAGTTCGCCGATCTGATTGCGGTCGAGATGGATGCAGGGGGCAATGATATGCGACGGTTTATCCCCCGCCAGTTGAATGATATATTCGCCGAGATCGGTTTCCACGACCTCAATGCCGGCAGCCTCCAGGGCGGGGTCGATATTGATTTCCGCCGAGGTCATCGACTTGCCCTTGACGATCCGTCGTACCCGGTTCTTCTTGGCGACGGCCAGGGTGTATTCGACCGCTTCTTTGCCGCTTGCGGCAAAATAGACGTGGCCGCCGCGGGCGCGGACATTCTTTGCCAGTTCGGCGAGGACGATGTCGAGGTGGGCAAGGGTGTTCATCCGTGCCGCCTTCACCCGCCGGCGCATATCCTGGTCGTCCATGGTCGCCCAGAAGTGTATGGCGCCTTTGCCGAAACGGTCCTGCAGTCCGTGCAGGCTTTTTTGCAGGCGCGGCGTAGCAATACCCTTGGCGGCTGCTGTACGATATGGAGGGATTTTTGCTGTCATGTGTTGTCCCCCGTCGTAACGGCGAGCACCTGGGCAATATGCAGCACCTTGATGTTTTCCCCTCGCCTTTCGATTCGGCCGAGGATATTCATCAGGCAGCTGCTGTCGCAGCCGACGACCGCCTCGGCGCCTGTGGCGAGGATATTGTCGATTTTGGCATCGACCATGGCGACGCTGATCTCCGGATAATTGATGCTGAAGGTGCCGCCGAAGCCGCAGCAGGTGTCGCTGTCCGACATTTCCACCAGCTGCAGGTCGCGAACCTTGGAAAGAAGCAGTCGTGGCTGGCGGGCAATACCCAGGCCGCGGCTGAGGTGGCAGGAATCGTGGTAGGTGACGACCCCGGAGTATTCGGCCTGGACATCGGTTACGCCGAGGACGTCGACAAGATATTCTGTAAACTCAAAGGTCTTGGTGCTGATCGTCTGGGCCCTTTGGGTCATAACAGGATCGTCTGGAAAAAGCTGCGGATAATGGTGGCGGACCATATGCACACAGGAACCGGAAGGGCAGACAATGGCTTCGGCGTTTTCAAAAACCTCTATAAAATGGCGCGCAGCGGCCGCTGCCTCTCGCCGGTAGCCGCTGTTATAGGCCGGTTGGCCGCAGCAGGTCTGGCCGTCCGGATAGTTAAGGGGAACGGCCAGACGCTGAAAGACTTCAACCATGGCTTCACCGGCCTCGGGAAACATGGTGTCGACCAAACACTGAATAAAGAGGGTAACAGGAGTTACAGCCATTGCGGTTCCTTATTTTCTTGAAGCAATTGTCATAATCTTCTAGAAAAGAAAAGTAGGATTGTATGGTTTCAAAAAAGTGAAAACGTAGGCTAACCCATGAGAGGAAAAAAATGAAGAAAATAGTCACAATGTTTTTGGCCGCCGCCTTGCTGGCGACGGCAACAGCAGCGAGCGCGGCCCCGGCCAAGATTTCCGTCAGCCAGTTTGTCGAACATCCGGCCTTAAATGCCATCGCCAAAGGCTTTAAGGATGACCTGCAGGAAAACGGCGTCGTTGCCGAATATAAAGAGTATAACGCCAACGGCAATATGGGTACGGCCGGGCAGATCGCCACCCAGATCGCCTCAGATGGTCCGGATCTGATCCTCGCCATCGCCACCCCGAGCGCCCAGGCCTGTGCCAAGGCTTACGAAAAAGCGCCGCAACTGGCCAATACGCCGATGCTTTTTACCGGCATTACCGATCCCCTTGCCGCCGGGTTGGTCAAGGATTATCAGAAACCCGGGCCGAACATTACCGGGGTTTCAAACCAGATGCCGATGGAAAAACATCTGCAAATGCTGCGGCGTGTCCTGCCGAAACTGGCAACCCTCGGTGTGTTGTATAACAGCGGCGAGGTGAACTCGGTGTCGAATGTCAAGCGTTTGAAAGAGGCGGCAGCAAAGATGAATATAACGGTTCTCGACGGCCCGGCAACGAATACCGCCGATGTCTTCCAGGCGGCGCAGAGTCTTGTCGGCAAGGTCGAAGCCCTCTTTGTGCCAACCGATAATACCGTCGTTTCCGCCTTGGAAGCGGTTATCAAGGTGTGTGAGAAGACCCGGTTGCCGCTTTTCAGCGCCGATACCGATTCAGTAAAGCGGGGCACCATTGCCGCCATGGGCTTTGATTATTATCAGCATGGTAAACAAACCGGAGCCATGGCACGGAAGATCCTCGCCGGGGCCAAACCCGAGGATCTTCCGGTGGAATTCCAAAAAGACCTGGTATTTCACGTTAATCCCAAGGCAGCAGAGCGTATGGGGTTAACCCTGGAGAAGGCGATTATCGATTCAGCCAACACCCTGTATTAGCAGCTTTGCCGATCTCCCGAGACAATGCCGGGCTTGGGAGATCGGTGCTGAGGCTGGGCTTGAACTTTTCTCTGAACAGCTTGAATTATTGAGTTTTGTAAGGCGTCTTCCAGGCTTCTTGTCGTCGCCGATTATAATCGGCGAGGGCATTATAAAAGGCGCCAACCGCTAGTTCGGCGCAGTGATGATGGTCATTTTCCAGGGTTTCCAGATACGCTATAACATTTTCCGGGGTGAGTTGCCAGCCGTCGGCCAGGGTCCGTCCTTCCATCAGATAGGAGACGGTGTTGCCGCAGGCAACGGTATTGGCGCAGCCTTCCACCCTGAAGGTGATCATCTTCAGTTGTCCGCCACGGATCGATAAATACATCTCGATGGTGTCGCCGCAATCTCCGATCCGTTTGCCGTAGCCATCCGGTTTCTCGAGAATACCACAACGATCAACTCGGGCCACCATCTCCTGAAAGTGGCGGGAATGGTCATGTAAATTTAATGTCGACGTCTTTTCCATATCGTTCTTGCTGCTGTTACCGTTCGTTTTTATTGAAGGCCCTTGCTTTGAAAAAAGGGTTTATACTGCATGTCTTCCGTCAGAATATGACGAATCAGCCAGGTGCTGAGGTAATCGAGTAATGCCTCGGAAAGGATATTCGGCCCGATGTCCGCCGCTGCAGAGAAGGATCGGGTTTTTTCGATAAAAGCACGATGCGCGACTTCCTGTTCGCTTTTCCGTTCGTAATCATACTCGGCCATGAGATATTCTTCGGCACGAAAGTGGTCGTCGGCGTAATCGGTCATGGCGGTCAGCAAGTCCGCTATGGTCTGAGGATTGGTCAGCACCTTCTGCTCGGAGATCAACCGGTTGATCATTGCCAATAATTTCTGATGCTGTCGATCCATTTCGGCAACGCCGACACTAAACTCATCTCTCCAATTGATTATCTCCATAAACTACCTCGATATAAATGGCTGTATTCTCAAGAAACTCTTTAGTCCCGGGCAGAATACCACGTGTTTTCAGCTTTACAACTGAAAATGAAGGAGGACAGTAAAGGGCTATTCTCTCTCCGCCATGGGGATAAAACTCCGTGTCGTATGGCCGGTATAGATCTGGCGGGGGCGGGAGATGCGCAGTTTATGGTCGTGCAATTCCTTCCAGTTGGCGATCCAGCCGGGCATTCTGCCGATGGCGAACATGACGGTATACATATTGAGGGGAATGCCGATGGCCCGCAGCAGGATACCACTGTAAAAATCGACATTCGGGTAGAGATTGCGGCTGATAAAATAGTCGTCTTTCAGGGTAGCCTGTTCGAGTTGCAGGGCGATATCGAGCAGGTCGTCGTTGAGGTGCAGGGCTTCGAGGACATCGTGCACCTGTTTTTTCAGGATAAGGGAGCGAGGATCGAAATTCTTATAAACCCGGTGCCCGAAGCCCATGAGCTTGAAGGAATCGTTTTTATCCTTGGCCCGGTCGATATAATAGGCCGGTGCTCGTCCGGATTTCTTGATATCCTCAAGCATGGCGATGACGGCTGCATTGGCGCCACCGTGCAGCGGTCCCCACAGGGCGCAAACCCCGGCGGCGACGGAGCTGAAGAGGTTGGCACGGGAAGAGCCGACAACCCGGACCGTCGAGGTGGAACAATTCTGCTCGTGGTCGGCGTGGAGGATTAAAAAGAGATTGAGGGCCTTGTCGATAACCGGCGATACCTCGTATTCCTGGTAAGGATCGGAAAACATCATATGCAGGAAGTTGCCGCAGTAGGTGAGGTTCGGGTTTGGGTGGTTGATCGGCCGTCCGGCAGCCATACGATAGGCAAAGGCAGCGATTGTTCGCACCTTTGACAGCAGCAAAGAGGCGGTGCGGTCGAATTCAGCGCCGGTTGTCGGCACGTCGAGGACCTCGGGATGGAAGCAGGAAACCAGGTTGAGCATGGCGGAAAGAATAGCCATGGGCGGTGCCGAGGTCGGGAAGCCGGAGAAATGGTGCTCAAGATTGGTATGTAGGGGGGCGTGTTCCTTAAGTCGTGTGGAAAATGCCTTGAGCTCAGCCGCTTTGGGCAGTTCGCCATAGAGGATAAGGTAAGCGGTTTCGACAAAGGTCGCTTTGGCGGCAATTTCTTCAATGGGATAACCGCGATAGCGGAGAATGCCTTTAGCCCCGTCGACATAGGTGATGGAGGAGTAGCAGGAGCCGGTGTTGGCAAAACCGGGGTCCATGGTGATATAGCCGGTGACATCGCGAAGTTGCTGGAAATCTATGCATTTTTCGTTTTCCGTACCGACTGTTACATCGAACTCGTAGTTTTTCCCCTCAATAGTAAGCGTTACTTTCTCGCTCATGGTGTGCTCCCGGATGTTGAATTGGCCTTCACCCCGATAACGGGCTCTTTTGCTGTTTCAGCAATATTCAAATTTTAACAGAAAGAAAGATATGTGAGGATATTAATTCTTAATAAGAATAGCAATCATTTATGCTGCTGCAACCGAAAATCCGAGAGAGGCGAAAGGGAAAACCACACAGGCAAAAGGGAGGTTTTTGCTGGAGAGGGTCAAAAGGAACCAAAGCAGGGGTGGAGAAACAACTACATGGGAAACTGGAGCGGGAAACGAGATTCGAACTCGCGACTTCAACCTTGGCAAGGTTGCACTCTACCACTGAGTTATTCCCGCTTGTGAACGTTGGTGCCGGTGGTTTTTATCAGAAGGGTATGGTGAAGTCAATACAATTTTAATACCTTATAAATTCTAATCGTGTTTTCAAGAATGAATTATGTGAAGGTACTTATCCCGCCTGTCTCAGTTAGTCGGGGAGAAGATCGTAATAATAGGTGAGGATATCGGTACGGGTAACGATGCCGATCATTTTCCCATCCTGGACGACGGGGAGATGGCCGACATCGTTTTCAATCATGATGCGGGCGGCTACCGTCGGCGAGTCCCCGGGGGAGATGGAAAGAATTTTGCGGGCCATAAAGGCCTTGACCGGGCTGTCCCACTGGCTGTCTTTTTTGACTTTTTTCAGATCCCAGAGAACGATAATGCCTTCTATAACATCTCCGTCCATGACCATAAGGCCGCGAATCTTGTTGCTGGTCATGAGGGCCTGGACCTCGCGCATCGGGGTCTCGGGGGTGACCGAGATCACCGGAAAAGACATGATATCGGCTATATGGATATTTTCCGCGCTGCCGGCGGCAAGGACCGTACTGATTTTCTCAAAGATTGTTTCCACCGACATGTCTGCGTCTTTCACCGTCGCCGAGCCGGCACCGCTATGGCCGCCTCCGCCGAAGAGGCTGAGGATCTGGCCGATGTCGATGGCGTCAACGCCGCTGCGGCCGATAATGGCATTGCGGCCGTCGCTGGAAAAGACGACAAAGAGGGCGTCGACATTGACGATTTTTCGGTACATATTGACGACGGTCGCCAGGTTCGGCACCTTTTTGTCGAGGGTAATATGGTTGAAGCCTACTGAATGACCGGCAATTGTCAGTTTCTCCGTTTGCTTCATCATTTCAAAGAGGATTTCCTTTTGGTTTTCCTCGTAGGGCGGATTGAGGAAGAAGCCGGCGACGTTGAGGTCCGCCTTGTTTTCCAGGAGGTAGGCTGCGGCCCTGGCATCGTCGGCTGTTGTTCCGGGAAAGGAGAGGTGGCCGGTATCTTCATAAAGACCAATCAGCATGACCGTCGAATCAAGGGGCTGCAGGTGAATGCCGCGCTTTTGCATCTCCCTGGCAAAGAGGGTGACGGTGGCGCCGATGCGTTCTTTACAAACCCAGGTGCCTTCTATGTCGCCTCCGGCCATCATATGATGATCCCAAAGATCGATCTCCAGGCCGCTTTTTTTTGCGAGTTTATCCATGCGGTCGAGTCGTTGCCATTGATCGGTGTCGACGACGATGAGTTTTGTTACCTCCTCGGGCTGGACCTCGTTCGGCAGGATAAGGTTGAAGGCTGTTTTGTGGGTTGAGAGAAATCGTTCAACATTTTTGTTGGTCATTTTGGGGACAACACCGATACAGCCGGGATAAAGAATAGTGGCGGCGATGACCGATGCCAGTCCGTCGAAATCGGTGTTTTTATGGGTTGTAGCGATTATCATGGGTGAGTCTTCGGAAAATGGTTTGTGCATTTTATGCTGAGAAATTTCGTCGGATGCGGGGGAGCAGTCATCCCTGGAAAGCCCTGGCGGTGTTTCCGGGTAGGTCATAGCACCCTTTTCACTATACCGAAGTGCAGGGGAATATCAAGTCAATAGAGGAAAGGATCGGACAAGTCTTGCCGGTTTACGTAAAGTTCGATAAGGTAGTCTTTCAAGAAAAAGGCCGACAACGGGCAATGTCGCCACCGGCATATTTCTTAATAAAAAGAGGACAATGAACACCACTCTCAGGATCGATCATCTGCAGGCCCTTTGGCTGCAACAACTTGCCCGCGAACATGAGGATATTTGCCTGAATCATAACGTGGCATTACCGCCACCGATTTTTGAAATTTCCGAATCGCACACCATTTTCGGCCGCTACCACTCCTCGACCGGCATTCTTTCCCTCAGTCGCCATCTCATCCTCAATCACCCCTGGCCGGTGGTTCTGCAGGTCTTAAAGCATGAAATGGCTCACCAATTGTGCGACGTCTTGTCCCTGGGCATTGGATCGGTGCACGGCCAGGCCTTTCAAGATGCTTGCGAGCGGTTGGGGGTGTTGCCGGAATTTCGTCGGTCGGGGGTGGTGGTGCCTGAGATGGTGGCAGCTGCAGCCGCCCGTTCCGAGCTTTCCGAATCCGGGCGCAAGTGTCTTCTGAAGATTGAAAAACTTCTCGCCCTGGGACGGTCGGCAAACCAGCATGAAGCGGCCTTAGCCATGGAAAAGGCCAATGCAATGCTGGAAAAATATCATCTGAACGGCCTTGGGGAAGGTGACGAACATCGCTACGCCTGTGTCGTTATTGATCGAAAAAAGAAGAAGATCGCCGCTTATCAAAAACATATCTGTGCCATCCTGCAGCAATTCTTTTTCGTCAAAATTGTGCTGTCGCAGCTTTACGACCCCCTTTGTGGCGAAAGCTTTAAAACCATTGAGATGTTCGGTACCAGGGAAAATGTTGCCATTGCCGAGTATTGTTTTCATTTTCTTGAAAATCGCCTGGCCCTTCTTTGGTCAGCTAATCGTCGAAGATTTCAAGGGAGTACGCAGACCGAGAAAAACAGCTATTATCTTGGAATATTAAGGGGATTTCGCGAGAAACTTGACGCGCAAAAAAGAAATGGGACGGTACAGAAGGTGCCACCCCAAACCGGTGCCTTGATTCTGGCGGAGGAGCAGCGTTTGGCCTGGTTTGTCGGCATGCGCTATCCCCGTCTCAGGAGGGCTTCGGCCGGCGGTGCCAAGGTCAATGGCAGCACCTATCGCCAAGGGATGGAAGAAGGCCGGCAAATCACCCTCAACGATGCGGTCTGCGACAAAGAAACTGCTTTTGGTGGTTTTTTATCATAAAAGGTGCATAGGTATACAGGTATCAGAAGGCGTAGCGGTCGGCGGCCTGTTTCACTCGACTTGCTGAACTGATGGTGATGTACTGTATTGAGTTTCAAAAGAAAAACGGCACGAGCAGTATCTTTATTGTTTCATGCCCGTGCCGTTTTTGTCTTAACCGACCTTGATTTCGATCTGTCGCGGTTTTGCCGATTCCGCCTTCGGCAGATGGAGCAACAGTACACCTTCCTTCAACTCGGCATTGACCTTGGCAACATCAATGGACTGCGGTACCGAAAAAGTCCTTTTATATTCTATATCGCCGAATTCCTCCCAGGACACTGCGCCCACTGGTTTTACCTCCCTGATGCCCGACAAAGCCAAGCGACCGTTATCAATATTTATGCTGATGTTACTTTTTTCGACTCCCGGCATATCGGCAAACAGTAAAATTTCATTTTCATTTTCGACAATGTCAACAAGTGGTGCCACCGTCGGAATCTGACGGTTCCGCTCACTTAATGCCTCTTCTCGTACAGCCACATCCTGTCTTTCGCTCATATCCGTATCCTCCTCAAAGTTAACTGATAACAATCTGTTTTGGTTTTGCCGGCTCCGCTTTGCCAAGTACCAGAGTCAGGATACCATCCTTCAAGCTTGCCTCGACCTGGCTTGCATCAACCTCCGAAGGCAGGGTAAAACTTCTGGTAAAAGAGGTGGCACCTCTTTCAACCCGGTGGCTGGTGTACCCTTCAGGCTGTTCGGCTTTGCGTGTACCACGAATCTCCAGGTAATTGCCCTGCAGTTTGATGTTCAAGTCTTCACGTTTTATCCCCGGAACTTCAACACGAATTTCCAGGTTATCGCCGGTATCGTACATATTGGTTCGAGGGCCTGTTTCTGTCACTCCCCAGGTTCCCGCCGCTAAGCGAGGACGTTCGTAATTTTCAAAAAGCGTGTTAAACCTGTTGTTGAAAAGATCCATCACCTGAAACATCCGATCAAAATCACGTATTCTCGTCCACATAGTATCCCTCCTCTTTGTATGCTGTTATGAGCCGGTTTATCCAGCTCCCTCGTTTCTTGTTACACACAAAATAATTATGAAACATGTACAGTCAATAAAAAATAATTACTAAAAATATTAATAGTGAAAATATTACTATATATATTTAAATTGACAAAGTAATATTCTGTTCTTACAGTTTTGCCAGGAGGAAGAAGATGGCGGCGACAAAGTATAACAATGACTTGAGTGACGAGAAGGGACGAGAGATTTCGGAAGCAGGACTGCGCGGCCGACAATCGGTTCGCACCACGTTTCGTTTGCCGGTACATCTTATTGAACTGCTGGGTGCTGTTGCCGGCTTGTTTGGTGTCAAGCAGAAATCCCTTTTTGATCAGTTGGTTGAGGACAGTGAGGTATTGCTGGGAATAGCAGGAGGTGTTGCCCTGTATCCGTCCGAAGAAGGAGAGCGTCGTCCTAAGACCTATGTGTTGAGCAAGCGATCCTTATCCATGCTTGAGAAAATTGCCGCTGAACGGAGCATTTCCAGAGATACTCTCGTGGAAATTTCTATCCGACGCCTCTTACCGGTATTGTTGTCCGAACAGGAGAAACACGGCAAGCGGGTAAAGATCCTTGGTGCAATGGAACAGTATCTGCGCCGGGGACAACAGTTGCTGGCAGAGACGGAGAAGCTTCTTGGTAAAAATGATCCGGCATATGAACTGGTTGACAGAATGGTATCCCAGGGAGAAGAAAAGGTGCGGGATTTACGGGACATGGTGGCAAAGGGCAAGGCTTTGGAGAAGGTTGCACGGCAGAGATTTACGGGAGGCGTACTATACGAAAAGCACCATGAAAACGATTGATTATTATGAAATTCTCGGAGTAGGGAGAAATGCTTCCGAGGAAGAAATTCAGCGTGCCTACAGAAAACTCGCCCGTAAATACCACCCTGATGTCAGTAAGGACAAGAATGCGGAGAAGAAGTTCAAAGAGGTGAATGAGGCCCGTGAGGTTTTAAAAGATCCGGAAAAGAGAAAGCTTTATGACACCTATGGCCCTGACTGGCAGCATCTGAAAGATCAAGCGAAATACCACTATGGCGGCAGCGGCGGAAATGAGAGCGGTTCCGGAGGTTCTTCCCGAGCGTTTCATTTTTCCGGCAATGATTTTCATGGTTCGGCTGAGTTTGATGATATTCTCGAGAGTCTTTTTCAAAAGGGCGGCGGTGGTTATGGTCGTGGGGCGGAATATGATTTCGCAAGGCCGGGGAAGGCGGCGGAGGCGGAAATTACCGTATCTCTCAGCGATGTTTTTCATGGTGCGACACGGTCTCTCACCCTGCAGTCCTACGAGCTGGGCCCTGACGGGAACATGCGACCCGTCAACAGAACCTTGCAGGTGAAAATCCCGAAAGGTATAAGTGATGGCGCGATTATCAGGCTGGCCGGTCAAGGGGAGGGGGGCAAGAGGTCCGGCAAGAATGGTGATCTGTTGTTGCGTATTCGAATCGCTGCTGACCCGCGCTTTAAAAGTGACGGGCATGATCTCTATACGGTTGTCGCCGTATCGCCCTGGGAAGCAATACTTGGTGGTGCCATCCCGGTGCAGACCATGGACGGAACGGTTACACTTTCGGTGCCGAAGGGGTCGCAAAACGGCCGTAAGTTGCGTCTGCGCGGAAAAGGTCTGCCGAAACGCAATGGTACCGCCGGTGATATCATTGTCGAGTTGGAAGTGCGGATTCCCGACTCGCTCAGTGTCGAGGAAGAACGGCTGCTCTTGCAGCTAGCCTCCATATCGACTTTTAATCCCCGTGTGAAAAAGACGCAGCGGGCCGGCAAGCAGACGGGTGGTTGAAACTCCCTCTGAACAAAGGGAAAAATATCTTGCCCTGCCAACGACGATGCGTTAAGCAAGCCTTGCAATAAGCAACCGAAGGGGAGGGGGCGTGGATTCGACGAGAGTTCGAGAATTTTGCAGGAATCTGCGGCGGCTTGAGTGTTTGGCTGTCGCTCAGTTGCGAGAAGATAGTTCTTTTCACGGTATCACCGTGGCTCAATGCTATTGCCTTTTGGCGGTTGAACAGCTTGGTCGCCCGTCACAAAATGAGGTTGCAGAGTGGCTCTGTCTCGATAAAAGCAGCCTGAGCCGGACGGTTGAAGGTCTTGTACGGACCGGATTTCTGGTGCGGTCAAGGGATGTGAAGGACCGCCGGGCTTACCGTCTGAGCCTGACAGAACAGGGAGAGAAAACCTGTGGTGCGGTAAATGGTGCAAACGATGCTGTGTACGCTAAAGCTCTCGATCAGCAGACCATGGATCCGGAAAAGGTTGTCGCCGTTTTAGCAGCCATGGTCCATGCTCTGGCCGAGGTGAAAGGTGGCACCTTTTAAGCCTTGATCATCTCCTCAGCCACCATCCGGTCGATAAAATCGAGGACGAACTGGCGTTGCACCGGTGTGGCGTGGGCGATGCAGCTGCAGTGCAGATTATCGCGGCTGCGTACCAGCAGCTCAAACTTGACGGCGCTGCCGGTTACCTCCACCGCCAGATAAAAGGGGCCGTGGTCCTCATGACCCTGTTGGGCGGCGGAGAGCAGGTCCGGCGGCAGTTCTATCCAATACAGGCCGATCATCGGCCCATGTTTGATGGTTCTTTTCAGATACGAATCGATATTGTCTCGTTCCATCGGGCTCAGTTCATCAATGACAAATTGGCGCATGCATGTTCCTCTTATATATCAAGCCAGGTCGTGTCGCTGTTAAGGTTTTCACAGCCGTCCGGACGGACAACGACCATGTTTTCAAGGCGGATGCCGCCCCATGTCGGAATGTAAATCCCTGGTTCGATGGTGATGACCATGCCGGAGTGCAAGTGTTTGCGGTTTCGCATGGAGACCCGGGGTTCTTCATGCACGGCTAGGCCGACGCCATGACCGAGGGAGTGGCCGAAGTATTCGCCGTAACCGGCATCGGCGATAACCTTTCGGGCGGCGCGGTCGACGTCGGAGGCGCGAACCCCGTGTCGCACCGCCGCCATGCCGGCCAGCTGTGCTTTTCGCACCAAGCGGTGCAGTTGGAGGTACCTTTCATCTGCCGTGCCCGGAACAAAGGTGCGAGTCATATCGGAACAGTAACCGTCAAGGACCAGTCCCATATCGATGGTTAAGGAGCCGTTGGGCTGCAGCTCACCGCTGCCGGGAACGGCATGGGGCAGGGCACCGTTTTCACCACTGGCAACGATGGTTGAAAAGCTTGGGCCTTCGGCTCCCCTTCGTCGCATTGTTGTTTCTATGGCCAGGGCGACATCAATCTCCGAACGGCAGGCGGCAAGGGAGTTATACACCTCGGCAAAGACCTCTTCATTCAAACGGACCGATTTGCGGATACGTTCTATCTCATCTTCATCCTTGATGATTCGCATTTCCTCGATGATGTTTGTCAGCGGGACGGTGCGAATGTCCTTTTTGCCAAGAGCGGTCGCCGCCTTTTCCGCCCAGGAGTGAAGGGTATAATGACTTTCAAAGCCGAGGGCGTGGAGGCCGAGGTCCGGCAGCAATTCGCCGAGGAGGTGAATAAGGCCCTTTTCGTACAGATCCACTTTTGCCCAGGGAACATCACGCTCCGCCAGAATCTTGTAGCGAAAGTCGGTGAGCAGCCGGATCTGGCCCCTGGCCGGAACGAGGAGGACGCCGGCGGTTTCGCCGATACCATGGTCTTCTCCGCTGTATCCTGAAAGATAGCGGCGGTTTTCCGGACGGCTGACGAGGAGACAGTCAAGTTTCTTACGTTTCAGCCTGGCCTGCAGCCTGGCAATGCGATGCTGATAATTCATTTATGTTCCGGCGGTGGTGGTGATGTCTCGACTGCGGTTACCGGGCAACCGGGGAAAGAATTTGAAGAATCATGGTTTTGCGCTGGTCCATGGCATCGTTGTATTGACCGTTCAAACCGGTCAGCATGCGATTCAATTCTTCCCGGTATTGCGGGTGCATGGCCGGATTGGCGCTGACCTTGCCGGCCTGTCCCCTGGCACCAGCCTGCTGTTCCAGCTGGGCCTTGATGGCCTCTTCCAGTTGTTGCGTCATCTGTTCCTTATGCTGGCCGTATTGCTTGAGGATTTGATCGAGTTCCCGGCAGATGGTAATGACCTCGGCTTTTTTACCGGCCAGGGTCAAAAGAGCCTGGAGGGCTTTTTCTCCGGTGGTTTGCAGCTCTTGGGTGCGGGGGAGAACGATATTGCGCAGCAGGGTTTGAGCTACGCCCTTGCCGACTTCAACCTGCTCGGCCGGGGGGCAAGCCGCCAGTGCGCCGCTCAGGTCGACATCTTTGCCGCCGAGAAAATCGGCCGCCAGTCGCATTCCCTTTTTCACCAGGGTTTCATTATCGCTTACCGGAGCAGCAGCTGCTGCCATCCTGGCGGCTCGTTCCATAACCATATCCATCGTACTTTTAATTTCTGCCATTGCTTTTACCTTGGTTGAAAAAACCTGTGCTGCCACAGGCGAAAACTCACTGTGTCGGGGGAATTGCCGACTCTGGAGTAAATTTTGTGAAGGTGCCTTTCCCCAGTCTTGTCGGAGGGAACCACAGCCCTTAAGATGCGGGCGTCAGCCGGCTTGAGGACAGTCTCCCAGGGATTTGCAGAATGTACAACAGACCTTGGTCGATGGCAAAGAAAAACCCGGATATCTTTTATCGGTGTTGCAGGCGGGCGGCAAAGAAACCGTCGATGGTGGCGTCTGGTCGTGGGGCAAAGTACCGGTCGGTGACAAAACAGCGGCCATTTTCAGGCAGGTATTGGCTGCAGTCGGTCAGGGAAAAGGCCGGATGGGTGGCGAGAAAGGCCTGGACGACTTCGTCATTTTCTTCCGGTTCCAGTGAGCAGGTGGCGTAGACGAGGATACCACCGGGGGCCAAAAGTCGGGCACCATGCTGGAGAAGCTCGTTCTGTTCCTGCTGATACCGGCTCAGATCCTCCGGGCGTCGGTTCCAGCGGATATCCGGGTGTCGGCCGGTGACCCCGGTGCCGGAGCAGGGGGCGTCGATGAGGATCCCGTCAAAGGGCATCAGTTCCTGCGTATTCAGTTCCTGCAGGGTTGTTGCATGGATGACTGGTACGCATGACGAAGCCCATCGTTTGAGATTCTCCTCAAGCTTTGATAGGCGGAAGGGTTGCGGCTCGGCCGCATGGATGG
>JFJP01040051.1_pt1 | contig 14276 bp, 10 predicted proteins | sample 431651 | NCBI WGS metagenome assembly JFJP01 (sample SAMN02602958, study PRJNA72255) | Microbial mat metagenome, whole genome shotgun sequencing project. | biome: fresh water; feature: sink hole; material: water; isolation source: purple microbial (photo- and chemosynthetic) mats found in... | reverse complement strand
GGATTCAGCGGGTTAATGGATAAGGTGCCACAAATGATGTCGGTGGCAAAACCTTATGATGATCCTTCATATCCATTCTGGGGTATTCTGGCAACAGCCTTTTATGCCGGAATCTTTTACTGGGGAATGGATCAGGTAAATGTACAGCGTGTTCTTGCTGCTTCTGATCTTAAAAATGCCAGATGGGGGAGCATGTTTGCTGTTTTCCTCAAGTTATTGCCTGTTTTTATTTTTGCCCTTCCGGGTGTTATAGCATTCGCGCTTTTCCCTGGTGAACTTCAGGGTGATGAAACAAAACAGACCTTTGTTTTACTTCTCGACAGACTCCTTCCATCGGGATTAAGGGGGCTTCTGATGGCATCGTTGCTGGCAGCCCTTATAACTTCACTGATAGGTGTACTTAACTCTGTATCAACTTTGATTGTCAGGGATTTTGCCCTGGAATTCAGGCCGGGATTATCTGAGAAAAAGCAGGTGACCTTAGGCCGCTTTTCGATTGTGCTTATAACACTTCTGGGTATTGGTGCAGCTTATATGGTTTACAAAAACGAGGAGGGATTGTACAAATATCTGCAGACTATATCAGCATATCTTGTCATTCCCGTTTTTCCGGCAATTTTCTTTGGGATAATAAGTAAAAAAGTAACTCTTAAGGCAGCAGCAGTTTCTGTTATCCTGGGAGTTATTATTGCCACCGTTTTTGTCATCGACCAGTTGCTGGGACCGGAAGCAGGGAAAGAGATATTTCCTTTCCTCCATCATAAGCTTACACTTAATTTTGGTTACAGGGGGCTCTGGGCCGAGATTATTATTACCATAGTCCTCTTCAGTGTTTCAGCATTCACAAAGAAGACATCACCTGAAAAGCTTGAGAAAACAACTATTGACTATTCAACCCCTATCGCCCGATTTGAAGGAATTACAGACTGGAGACTTCATCTGCTTATTTTTTCGGTGATTACGGTTCTCGTAATTATCTGGCTGAGGTAAGTTCGTGATATAGTTCAAGGAGAAAGTCACGGTTATCCGCTGTCAGGTAATGCATTTCACCACCCATACGATGAAAGGTCTTGCAGTATCTTAAATAGTAGGCAGGATTATCAGAAGGTGGTTCACCATTATTATGCCAGTCCCAGTTTGATTGTGCCAGATCAACTACCAGTATATAGTGATTATCAATATGTCTATTGTTTTGAATCTCAATATTTTGTGCCATAGAGAGTGATTTCTCAAATATCATGGGTGACATTACTGCCGAACCCAGGGAGAGATATACACCACCCTCGAGCCTGCTGACACTTTCAGCAAAACACAGGAAATCGTTCATTGCTGTTCTGCCTGTTGCAGCACCACTATTCATGGGATGAGTATAAATAATATCATGTCCTATCATCGGATGCCCGGTGAAGGGAACATTGTTTTCCCATGCAAATGCCTGAACAGAATACTTTTTAAACGGATGTGTGACACTCAAAAACCCATGTTTCAGATTATGCTTCCGGATGACAGCAAGCAGATCAATTGCAGCTGCGGCTTTATCAGTATCTTTTTCAATAAGTCTGATTGCCGAGTCTCTTAGAAAAGATTCATCAGGAATTTCCAGACCCTCATGGGATATCATTTTCCCGACGGATTCTCCATATCCCAAACCTTCAAACGCTCCGGTAATAATTGCCAGATTAATGTAGTAACCCGTTTCATCCCAGATTCCGAACTCGCCTTTGGAAATGTTTTCACGGACATCTTCACTAGATTCTCCGTGATATGCAAACTCCCAGTCGTGAATTATGCCGGCTCCGTTTGTTGCAAGGTGTGTTACCCATCCTTCCCTTATCAATTCAATAAGAACCGGAGCAAGACCGTTTTTTATAGTGTGGGCACCAAATGTCAGCATAACAGGCTTGTTGTTTTTTCTGGAGGCTCTGATTTTTTCTGCAGTTTTTTGAATCAGTTTTTTGTCAGCATCAGACAGGTTTTCAGCCTTCTGATTTGCCGGAACATGATCTTTTTCAATGTTAATCCTGTTCCTGCGCTCGGCAAGTTTTTTTATTTTAAGATGATCCCTGTTAAGTCTGAAATATACCATTTTACCTGATATTTAGCAGATTAAGCAATTTGTCCGACTCTGAAAAATCAGGAATAATAATATCGGCTCCGGCTTTTATGAGCCTTGTGCGCTTTGCCGGATTAAGTCCCGAACGTTTAATTTCATCGCTCGCTATTCCTATTGTTATACCTCCTCTTTTCCTGGTTTCCCTGATCTCAACGGGGCCATCGCCAAAAGTTGCTATCTCGCCTTTTCCTGAATTACCAATCATGTCGAGAATGCCGTCAAGGACTATCTTTTTTGCCTCCTTGTTCAGATCGCCGACAGCGCCATATATTCTTCCCTCAAACAGATTTGAATAGCCCAGAATTTCAGCCTCCCTTTTAACGTCAGCAACATCGGTTCCGCTTGCAAGGTAAAGCTTAACTCCGGACGAGTATAGTTTTTCAAGGACCTGTATAACATTTTTTATTGTGAAATCATTAACAGAAGCAGTCTTGTTCGACAGTTTTTCTTCCCTTTCTCTTACATGAAGAAGTATTTCCCTGTTAAAGATCTCTTTATATCCAAATTCATCGAGGATCTTATCTTCAGGTACAAAACCGAACTCACGTATGACGTCCAGGAGCAGTTTCATCTGCATAAGAGTCTGAACGCCTGTAGTTTTATCAATGAGGTCGTTTACCCTGTCTTCAACCTGTTTCAGCAGCGACTCATCAGCGCCTGAAAATTTTTCTCCCAGCACAGCACGTATCATCATAGGTGCCATAATTTTCTCCCATCCCTCCCTCAGAGTTGAAATTGTTCCGTCGTGATCAAATATTGCATGTCTTATATTAAGATCATCAGGCCATCTGTTTATTATTTCAAATCCTGTTTCTGCCGATACTTTTGCCTTGGTTATGTCTTCAGCCAGTTCAGGTTCATATATGAAATCCGGATCAAGTCCTATTGCCAGTATTTCATCAGGTGAGGCAGTGCCTGTCTGGAACAACTTCTGAACAGTTACTCCGGCAACGAATGAGCCGATTTCTGCAGCTGTTTCCGTATTAAAGCCTGCTGCAAGCGTTGCAGCAGCTCCCGCAAGGTAACTGTCACCGGCCCCGACTGTATCTACTTTTGACATTATAAGTAATCCGGGAACCTGAGTAATTCCCAATTCGGTAACAACAATTGAGCCTTTGCTGCCTCTTGTAATGAATAGTGGCTTCTTATATCTTTTAAATAGAATCCGGGCAGCATAAAGAGTCTCTGAATATGGTATTATCTCATCGGGAGTACTGTTTATGCAGCACTGATACAAGGCTTCAGTATCATTCATTTTGCGGTATGAACCAGTATAGAAGTCTGTATAGTTGCGACTGTCGGCAATGAATAATTTTTGAGGAAAACTGCCAATCACCTCAACAAGTCTTTTTCTGAAATATGGTGTGTGGATTCCCGAAAGAACCTGCTGGTTTATTATTACAAGATCTATTTCACCAATCTCTCTTTCAATATTTGAAATCAGTCTGTTTGCAGTATCTTCCGATAGTGAGTTGTAATTCCCGAAGTCAATCCTGTTCTGCTCCTTTTCTGCAATATACGGCTTGATGTAAACATGGGTAGCCCATTTCTCTTCCTGAATAAGCAGGTTATCTGTATTTATACCTGCAAGATTCATTATCTTAACCATTTCAGGTCCGAAAGGGTCTTTGCCGATAACCCCGAAAGCCCTGATATCCTTAATTTCCATGGCAGCCAGGTTGTTAGTTACATTGCCGGCTCCTCCGGGGGAATATTTCTGTTGCAGCACAGGTCGGGTAGCCTGACCCGTTTCAATAGATATTTCACTTTTTGCCTCGTCGACGAACCAGTATGCATCGAGACAGAAATCACCTATCACAGCAATTTTTACTGATTTAATCTTACCGAGGATATCCTGTAATAAATCAGCCTTCATATTTCATGTTTTGGGTTTCCATAAAAATGTTCCTCAATAATACTGCAAAGGGCATGAATAACAGGAAGATGAAGCTCCTGTATGTATGCTGTACGTGTTTCAGGAACATTTATCAGGATATCACAAATTGTTTTCATTTTTCCGCCAGTAATGCCTGTCAGTCCTAATACCTTTATCTTCATTGCCTTTGCTGTTATGCAGGCATCCACAACATTCTGAGAATTTCCTGACGTGCTGATAGCCATTAGCAGGTCTTTCTCAGTACCGAGACTGATAACCTGCTGTGCAAATATCAGGCTGGCATCAATATCGTTTGATATTGCGGTTGTAAGAGCAGTATGTGATGACAGTGCAACAGCTGGCAACCCACCTTCAAGATTCATCGAAAGATATTCTCCCCGTTCAGGTGACACATGACGCAGGTTTTCTGCAATAGCTTCATTAACAGGTCTTTTTAGTTCAAAGCTTTTCATAAGCTCACCAACAATATGATCCGCATCTGCACTGCTTCCCCCGTTACCACAGACAAGCAATTTTCCACCCGATGAAAAGCAATTAATCAGAAGAACAGATGCATCCTCAATAGCAACGCTAAGTGATGCGAGTTCAGGATGTCTGCCAATGAGATTTTTAAGAACAGTACTTCTACTCATTTTTAAAAAATTTCTAATCATAAATGTAGGAATATTTGTCAAATTACCGCAAGTATGGGCCATCTGCTTATATAAAGATGAAATGATAAAAAAATCCTTTGTTTTCCTTTGTGTAATCCTTTGTGTCCCTTTGTGGTAAAAAAAATCCTTGTTTTGCCCTTTTTATTTTCAAAATCGTAACTTTATACTAATTCATAAATCTCTTAAAATGGCAGAACCTGAAAAACTTATGCTTCCCGACCAATCCATTGAAGTGGATGATAAGCTGCTTACTTCACTTCTTGGTGATAAAATGAAATTATGGCTGAAACTGAATGCTGAGATAAGTGCAAAATATGCCGGTTCCTCAGGCAGCTGGAATTATTACAACGACGGACACCAGTGGCTGTTCAAAATGGTTCATAAAAAAAAGACACTTTTCTGGACCGCCATTTACTCAGATACATTTAAAGTAACACTCTATTTCGGCGACAAGGCTGAACCTGTTATTCTCGGAAGTGAATTGCCGCAAAAAGTTAAGGATGATTTTATGACCGGGAAACGCTATGGGAAAATAAGAGCAATATCAACAAGAGTGATGAACAATGATGATCTGGATCTTGTTCTAATACTGACAGATATAAAAAGTAAGTTAAAATAGAAAGACAGGTTAAGATGGAAAACAACTTTTATCAGTATAGTGCCAGATCGCTTCAGGGCAAAGAAATAAGCATGGATTCATACCATGGAAAAGTGGTTCTGGTTGTTAATACTGCTAGTAAATGTGGTTTGACTCCCCAATATGAAGGACTGGAGAAACTTAATCAGAAATATAAGGATAAGGGTCTGGTAATTCTTGGTTTTCCATGTAATCAGTTTGCAAATCAGGAACCGGGTACAGATAAGGATATTTCTGAAGGATGCCTGATAAATTACGGCGTGTCATTTCAGATGTTCTCTAAAATTGATGTGAATGGCGATGATGCACACCCCATATATAAATACCTGAAAGACAGGTTGCCTGGTTTACTGGGAAAGAAAATAAAATGGAACTTCGCAAAATTCCTTATAGACAAAAACGGTATTCCCGTAGAAAGATTCGCGCCTACAACTGTACCTGAAAAGCTTGAGAAGGATATTGAAAAGCTTCTGAAAAAGTAATTTGATGAAAGTACTACTGACCGGAGCAACCGGTTATATTGCACAACGGCTTCTTCCTGTACTTCTCAGCAGTGGAAATGAAGTAATATGTTGCGTGCGTGACAAAAACAGATTCGATTTAAAAAAGTACAGGTCTGATGCCTTAACAGTTATCGAAGTCGATTTTCTGAAAGCAGAAACCCTTGCCAGTATTCCGGATAACATTGATGCTGCATATTACCTGATTCATTCAATGTCGACATCAACAGGTGACTTTGAGGAGATGGAGGAGAGATCGGCAAATAATTTCAGAGAACGGCTTCAACAGACTCACGTAAAGCAGGTAATTTATCTTAGTGGCATAGTTAATGAAGAGATGCTTTCAAAGCATCTGACAAGCCGGAAGAATGTTGAATCGATACTTTCGAAAGGGAAATTTGCTTTGACAACTTTACGTGCAGGCATCATAATAGGTTCCGGAAGTGCCTCGTTTGAGATAATACGCGACCTTGTTGAGAAACTGCCTGTAATGATAGCTCCTCGGTGGCTCGCTACACGTTCCCAGCCAATTGCAGTCAGGAATGTAATTGAATTTCTGTCGGGTGTCCTTCATAACGAATCAACATATAATAATAGCTACGACATCGGAGGTCCTGATATACTGACATATAAAGAAATGCTTCTTCGGTTTGCTTCAGTAAGAGGATTGAAACGCTGGATCGGGATTGTCCCTGTTATGACACCAAAACTTTCATCTTACTGGCTCTATTTTATAACATCAACTTCATATTCTCTGGCCCAGAACCTTGTCGACAGCATGAAAGTTGAAGTTATATGCAAGGATAATAACCTGAAAGAATTACTGCATATTATTCCTGTTAACTATGAAGATGCCATCAGGGAAGCATTTGAAAAAATAGAACTGAACCAGGTGCCTTCGAGCTGGATGGATGCCCTGACATCAAGAACACTTGATGAAGGTATAGCAAGATATGCTGTAGTTCCTGTTAATGGGTGTTTTTCAGATTACAGGAAATGCAAGGTGCCTGACTGTGACAAGTCACTACTCAGGATCTGGTCAATAGGAGGCAGGAACGGTTGGTACTACGGCGACTGGCTATGGGCGATCAGAGGTTTTATCGACAAGTTATTCGGCGGGGTGGGTTTGCGAAGGGGAAGAAAAAACCAGAACGAAATTTCGGCAGGCGAATCACTTGACTTCTGGCGGGTACTTATTGCCGACAAAGCAGAAAAGCGATTACTTCTTTACGCGGAGATGAAACTTCCGGGGGAAGCCTGGCTCGAATTCAGGATTGATAATCAGAATGTTTTGCATCAGACAGCTACGTTCAGACCACTCGGCTTGTGGGGCAGACTATATTGGTATTCGGTTCTTCCTTTTCATGGATTTATCTTCAGAGGAATGTTAAGAAATATTGCCAAAGGTGCGAACTTAAGCTAATTCTGCTCTAGTGAATTTTTATATTTACACCTGCATATATCATCCTTCCATAATCGGGGTAACCGATAACAGTTGAATATCTTTTATCAGTAAGGTTCTTTATCCTGAAGTAGAATCTGAAAGACATTTTCCATGTTGTTGTATATCCCCCGGTTATATCAGCAGTGAAGAAATCACCCAGAGGCTGGGGACCATCGAGAGGATTTGCGAAACGATCGTTCTCGAATTCTGATACATATTTACAGAGAATGTTAATGTCGATATTTTTCCTGTTGAAATAAAGTCCTCCACTTGAAATCAGTACAGGATTTTCTTCATTAGTAACTTTTATTCCAGACTCAATCAATGATGATTTCATAAGAGTGAAGTTTATGAATGGTGTTATCATACCGATTATTTCAGGTGTGATTACTTCAAACTCAAGTCCATATTGTGTCTGATCGCGGTTTGCATAAAGCTCTCGTCTGATATTTGTTATAACATCAAGGTAAGTATCACCACTGAGTACAATTGCATTATCCTGAATTACACTGAATGCTGTTGCAGTTATTTTCCCATTTCCTTCGAGTAACCTTACAACACCAAAATCCAGCTTGTATCTGCTTTCGTTAACCGGAACAATAAGATCTGAAGTCAGCGATCCCTGTCTTGGTTTTATTTGTCCGGCTGCAGCGTTTAAATAGAAAGAGAGCAGGTTGTTTGCCTTGTATGCAGCACCAATACTCCCCTGGGCTGTAGCAGGTTCCCACTCATCTGTAATTGGGGTAACGTTTTTGAACAGGGCGCCATCACCTTCAATGTTAAAAGCACCGTAATCATTCAGGTAAGTTCTGGTCCAGCGCACCCCTGCATCGAGTGTAAACCTCCCAATCCTGTGTTCATCTACAAGAACTCCCGAGAATGTCTCTGTATCACAGCGTTTTCCGGTGTAGAATCTTTTCCCGTTAGGAGCTACCCAATGGTTGTAAAGCACTCCGAAGCGAAGTGTATTCAGATTAGTTATAGCTACCGACTGTATGAAGTTCAGTCCGTATTCAGAGTCTTTCTCGTTTGATGATGTTAATTTTACTTCATCATTGAAAGTCGGATTACGGTAAGAATAAAATAGCTGTAATTCAGATGAAAGTTTTTCAGTGGGAGTAAAGACAGTTTTTATGTTTGTTAAAATTGCCCTGACCGGATCAAAATTTTGTATCATATCCCTGTACTTTTTGTCGGCAGGCAGCTCAGCGATCCTCATCTCACGGCTTCCATCGAGATAAAAGAGATTTGCTTTTACCCACAGCTTCTCAGACGGCTGCCATTTCACCTGGGTGAAAATATCAGCCATCTCTTCCTTTGCATGCTTGCCTGCCGGACCGTTGGTTTTGTCGTAACCTATTCCGGCAGAGTATGAAAATTTACCTATTGTATTTCCATTCGAGATGTGGGTATGGAGTGAGTTAAAGGAACCATATTCAAGTTCAATATTTGTTTCAGGAGATTTATACTCCCTGGTTTTTATATTGATAAGACCTGCCATTCCTGAAAGGCCTGTCAGCAGCGCTGCACTCGACCTTACTATTTCAATTTCTTCAATATCAGATGTTGAAAAGAAATATGGCAGTTCCTCGAACTCTTTTTGCCACACGCCATCAATAGCATAATCGGGATACGGATATTTTTGTCCCCTTACAGAAAAGAACTGTTTTACCTGTCGACCCCTTGTTTCGGTCAGTCCTCCCGGGATGAAATTCATTGCTTCCACTAAATTTGTTGCCCCTTGCCGGCTTATTTCAGCGCGGGTTAATCTGCTTACAGATGGCAAAAGTGAGTTCGGCTCAGTATATGGTTTCTTCATTAATATCTTTGATTCCTGTCTTGCCCTGATAACAACAGAATCAATATCGAAGGTTTTTGAAATATTCGAATTTTTCCCGCCGGTCTGAGCATTGGCTTGAAATATTCCAATAAATAGAAACAAGATTATAATTGACTTTTTCACTATTTGGGCTTAATTGTATTGATGAGACAAAAATAGCAGTTCGGTGCTTTCATAAGGTTACATTTTAGTTAAAACAATTTGTTTATTACGTTTTAATGAACTGTTATACTTAATTTTGAATAATGTTAACTTTATTTTTATCTTGTTTGCCTGGGTTAGAATGATTATCAAGCCAGTTTCTTTATAAAACAGATCAATCGGTATCTATGAAAATATCAGTATGCATTCTGCTTGTTTTAATGACACTTACAACCTCTGGTCAGCAGCACGACTGGCCAATGTGGAGATACGATTTCGGAAGGACCGCATCAACTCCCGAGCAGCTTGCCGATAAACTCTATCTTCAGTGGCAGGTAAAATATTCACCCCGCACACCCGTTTGGGATGATCCTCTCAATCAGAATCTTATGCAGTTCGACAGGATTTTTGAACCTATAGTAGCTGATAATAAGATTTTTATAGGGTTTAATGATCAGGATAAGGTAATTGCCCTCGATATAAACAGCGGTAAGGAATTGTGGCATTACTATGCCGATGGACCTGTCAGGCTGCCTCTGGCAATAAATAACGGCAAAATCTATTTCACAAGTGACGATGGCAACTGCTATTGTCTTGATTTTGACAACGGTAGTCTTGTCTGGAAGGTTTCTCTTGCACCTGCTGCCAATAAGCTTTTGGGTAATAAAAGGCTTATTTCAATGTGGCCTTCGCGAGGCGGCATTGTAATCAAGGATAATATAATTTATACAGCGGCAAGCATATTTCCTCTTATGGGGACTTTCATCTATGCTCTTGATGCTGAAACAGGTGCTATTGTCTGGAAGAATGAAGGTACAGGAAGTAACTACACTCTTCAGCCGCATAAATCACCTGCATTTGCCGATGTTGCTCCTCAGGGTGTATTTACAATAAGCGGTGATAAACTGCTTGTTGCAGGCGGGAGATCAGTACCTGCAGCTTTCGACCTTAAAACAGGTGAGGAACTCTATTATCAGCTTGCCGCAAGCGGAAAAACCGGTGGTGCATTTACATGCTCCAATGAAAAAGTATTTTTCAATCATCACAGGGAACGCATGACTTACATGTACGATTCACAAACCGGGAATAAACTTAAATCTGATGCCGGCGAATACCCTGTTATTGATGGTAATAATATTTATTTCTCAGGAAATAAAGTAACAGCCTCTCTGCTCGATGGTAAAAATAAACTTGAATCACTCTGGGAATCAGATTATTCTGCTGCAAATGATCTCATAAAGGCGGGTGATTGTCTTTATGCAGCTGACAGCCTGGGTATTACCGCAATTAAAATTTCAGATAACAAGCCATCAAAAATGTGGAGCATTCCAACAGAGCAGAACATTCAGAGACTTGTTGCAGCAAATGGAAAACTAATTGCTGTATCAGAAGGTGGCGATTTGCTGGTTTATGGTAATACTCCGGTAGCTGAAGTTGCTGTTATTGATAAATCGCCAAATCAGGTATCCTTCAAATCATCTGCCGCAGACGAAATTATTGCAGCTACATCAGTTACAAGCGGTTATTCAGTGGTTTTCGGAACCAAAGATCTTGATCTCTTTAAAGGACTGATATCAAATACATCACTGACAATAATAGCATATGACAGGGATCCGTCAAGGGTTGCTTATCTCCGTGAATATTTCGATAAACTCGGAATAGAAGCAAACCGTCTTGCCTTTCTTTATGCAGGTGAGGAGTTCCCTTTACTTCCCAAATATTTTTCATCGCTTACAATTGTCGATGACATTGATTTTCTGAAAGGCATTGATGACGATATACTCACTAGTGTTTATGAGTGTACAAGACCCTACGACGGAAAAATCTGGATGAAAACGGGCAGGAAGGAACAGAAACAACTAACAGCAAAAATCGATGAACTAAATCTATATGGCGCTGAAGAGGAAGCCGGCAGCGGATATTCTATTATAACAAGAACAGGTTCACTCGAAGGTGTCGACAACTGGACTCATAACTACGGAGATATATCAAACACAGTAAAGTCTGATGATCAGCGCGTAAAAGCCCCACTCGGGATCCTGTGGTTCGGCGGTAATTCAAATATGGATGTTCTTCCCCGACATGGTCATGGTCCGGGAGAACAGGTTATCGACGGACGACTTATTATTCAGGGCATGAACAGTATAAGTGCCAGGGATGTTTATACCGGCCGAGTTATATGGGAAAGAAAATTCGAAAAACTGTTAGACGATATCTGGCTTGTTTATTACGATGAAACTTACGACGAGGAGAATCCTCTCGATCCGAAATATAATCAGGTCCACCTTTCAGGGTCAAATTCGCGCGGCACAAATTTTATTGCAACAAAAGAGTATGTATATGTTATTGAAGGCAACAAATGCCATCTGACTGATATCAGAACCGGTGAGCTTGTAAAGACATTTACAACCGGCGATGCAGAAACGCAGAAACTTGGCTATATAGGGGTATATAACAACTATCTTATACTCGGAAACAACTTCACTGATTATCCCGAAATTAGGGATCCTGATGAAAAAGCTGAAGCGATGCCAATGAGCAATTATGATGTAACGGCAAGTAAAGAGCTTATAATTCTCGACAGGTTCACCGGCGCTAAATTATGGAATTTAAAAGCCAATCACGGGTTTATTCATAACTCAGTTATCTGCGGTGATGATATGCTGTTTTGCCTCGACAAGCTTCCCCAGAACCTCGAAACAAAGCTTAAAAGAGAAGAGACAAAGGATGTTTTTGGCACCTGGCTTGGCTATTCGTCTGATTATAAATATCTTCTACAGGCAACACGGCCTTCGCGCGATATGCTGACCGGCGAATCCGGTAACAGAATGATAGTTTACAACGCTACAAATATGGAGAAGATCTGGGATAAACAGGTAAAATATGCAAATCCTCCTATTCTTCATGGCGATAAGATTTATACAGAAGGGGAAGGATTCAGCCTTTTAAATGGTGAGCCCATTCTTGAGAAAGACCTGCTTACCGGTGAGGAGAAAAAATGGACATATAAAAGAGAATATGGCTGCGGAATAGTCATTGCAAGCGAGTACCTGCTTACTTTCAGGTCAGCTTCGGCAGGTTTTGTAAATCTTGATTCATTTGAGGGAACCGGAAGTCTTGGAGGCTGGAAAACAGGTTGTTCAACAAACCTGATTGTAGCCGATGGAGTACTTAATTCGCCCGATTATACCCGTACCTGCCAGTGCCCGTATCAGAATCAGACCTCACTTGCACTTGTCAACATGCCATGGATGACATACTGGGCCAACAGCAATTACAAATGGAGCGGGAAACAGATTAAGCAGCTAGGATTGAACCTGAATGCGCCCGGCGACAGGACTTCAGATGAAAATGTTTTATGGATTGAATATCCGTTTGTCGGCGGGGCTTCTCCAGAAATACCAGTAAAGATCGATACTGTTAATTATTTCACAATACGAAAGGAACCAATTTCTGTGAGTTCCGAATCAACACCATGGATTTCAGCAAGCGCAGTAGGAGGAATACGTTCACTTGAGATAACACTCTCGAAGGAAAAGGAAACTCCCCCAACTTCATATAAAGTTAATCTCTACTTTTCAGAGCTTGAAGATAAAAAAGCCGGCGAAAGGGTTTTTGATGTTTCTATTCAGGGAAGTAAAGTCCTCGAAAACTTCGACATAGTATCTCAGGCCGGAAAGTCAAATAAGGAGATTGTAAAAACATTTACAGGTATTGAAGCCGGAGCCATGCTCAAAATTGAAATGGATCCTAAAATGGGAAATACTATTCTCTCAGGTATAGAACTTGTTGAGGAAAGTAAGCCTGTTAAACCACTGACATTGAGATGAAAAGAGTGTATGTTAAAATGATAATACTGGCCGGACTAATTAGTCTGGCATGTACAACAAGAGTCTCGGAGTGGGTTCTTCTTAATGCACTTCCTAATCAGTATTCACTTGTATATTTTCACAGCGGTAAGGTTACGGAAACAATTGCAAAACAGAATAAAGAAATTTCGGAAGAAATAAAAACTGCGAACGTACTGTTCAGAACTGTAGCCCGTGAGGATATTAAAACACCTTACTATGGTTTGTATTATGAAAATCGTCTTTTTATCCGGTATGATAATCCTGCTCAGCTAAAGAATCTGACATCTTCACCACTTCGTGAGAAGGTAGCCTCAGAACTTATGGCGGGGAAATTATGCGTTATGGTTTACCTGAAGACAGATAATAAAGAGAAGGACGATAAGGGACTTCAGGGCTTGAAAAGAGCAGTTGAAAGTTCTCCATTCGGATCAATTATACCGATGATCTTAAGACTATTCAGGAACCAATGCTATTCGGGGTTTTTGGCAGATTCAAAGCTCTGGAACCTCTTCTGGGGAAAGGGATCTCTGAGGATAATATTGCATTAATGATCGATTTTCTGACTGCCGAATGCAGCTGCCTTATAAAAGATGATCTTCCGGGTACAGATATTCTTTTCACAAACAACTGGGATAATCCGACACCTGCTCTTCTTAATAAAATAATTGATGCTAATCCCCTTCTCGGAGAATAGATGCAATCTGATACAATCATATACGACACTCTGAACAGCAGGCCTCTGCCTAAATGGCTCATTGACCAGAAGACCGGGCTCAATACTATACAGCCTCAGAAAATTGTGATGAGAGAAGACAATTCCTTAAAAATTTCCTTTATTGTTACAGCAATAATTATTATCATTTTAGTAGCCGTTTCCACAGTTTTTGTTCTTAAAAAACATAGTAAAAAATAAAATGAGTATCGACAGAGCCTTTCCCCCTTGGGGGAAACGGGAAAGGGGGTTACTAAAAAAAATAAAAATAATATGAGTCCGGTTAAATTGGTTTTTAAGGAGATCTGGTACAGGAGATTAAGTTCTCTGATAATACTATTTACAGTCATAGTAGCAAGTTCTGTTACTGTGGCAATTTATACTCTCAGTAAGGCCAGCGAGGATGAGACACGCAAGATTATGCGCGAGCAGGGACTCAACCTCTATATTTTCCCAAAAGGGACAAACCTCATCGATTTTTATTCTGT
>JFJP01010946.1_pt1 | contig 14277 bp, 10 predicted proteins | sample 431651 | NCBI WGS metagenome assembly JFJP01 (sample SAMN02602958, study PRJNA72255) | Microbial mat metagenome, whole genome shotgun sequencing project. | biome: fresh water; feature: sink hole; material: water; isolation source: purple microbial (photo- and chemosynthetic) mats found in... | reverse complement strand
AATATATTTAGTAAAATCAAATTTGATACTATTTTTATTATTTATATTTTCTTCCTCCATTTCCAAATTCTCCCGCAAAACCGGCAGCCCGCTCCAAGTGCAATTAATCAAAATCAACTTTCCTTCACTTTCCATTTGGTTGAGATATTCGTTAGTTTCAGGCGAAAAATATCCACGATCAAAATTCTCTAGGGTTATATTTTCAAATTCACAGTTTTCAAACTTTAATCTTTTATCTCTAATATGTACAGACTCTACACACTTTAAATTTAATTTGCCTTTCATATACCAAAACTCACATTTTTCTATAAGCCCTCCAGCATATGCAAAAACAATTGGTTTGTTTATTTCTAAAAAATCAGGTTTTTTATTTCCATCTTTGTAACTTAAATTTATATTTTCATCAATAAAATAATTATTAAAATAAATTTGCTCTATTTCTCCATCATTCTCAGCTAATTTAAAAAAATCTGTACTTTCGTAATTTAGAAGTTCAAATCCCTCCTCAAAGTCAAATTCTTCTTTTGTTCTAAAACCTTCAGGCAGTTTCTCTGGAGTTTCTTGTTGCCACATCTCCCATTTTCTAAACAAATTCAAATAGTAAGTTTAATTTTTGAAAATTGCTTTGGGAATTGTCCAAGTTTTCTAAATTTTCCAAAGATAAGTTTTGCTTTTTGGTCATATTTTGCTTTTTTAGGTTTTCTCAAATTAAAGGAAAATTAACGGAAATAGTTTTAAGTATTTTTGGTTTTAGGCAGCAAGTGTCCCACGATTTGGACAAATTCCTCGTATTCAATCACTTCTTTCTCAATCAAAAACTGAGCCAAACGGTGCAAATCTACGATATTATCTGCCAAAATTTGGTGACAATCACTGTAGCATTTTTTGAGAATCGTCGCCACTTCCAAGTCAATTTTACGAGCCGAATCGTCACTGTAGTTTGGCTTGTCCATCATATCTTTGCCAAGAAAACTCATCCCTTTCCCTTCTTCAAAAGAAATTGGCCCAAGTCCTGTCATTCCGTAGCGAGTTGCCATATTTCGAGCGATTTGCGTAGCTTTCTCAAGATCATTGCTACCGCCCGTGCTGACTTCTCCAAAAATAATTTCTTCAGCGACATAGCCTCCAAAAAGTGAAGTGATATCGGCGATAAATTGGCTTTTTTTGCGGGTAATAGCGTCATTTTCTCCATCGGCGGCAAAAGTGTATCCAGCAGCCCTTCCGCGTGGAATAATCGTGATTTTTTGGACTTTGTTGCAGCCCGGCAAAATTGTCTGGATAATGGCGTGTCCAGCTTCATGATAAGCGGTTAGTTTTTTTTGCTCTTCAGTAATGACTTTGGAAACAAGACTTGAACCCAAAATAGCCTTTTCCACCCCTTCTCGGACGTGGAGATTGGTAATTTGCGGAGCTTTTTCACGGACTGCCAAAATCGCTGATTCGTTGAGAACATTCATCAGATCTGCCCCACTAAAACCGGCAGTTCTCTTAGCGATAATGGACAAATCTACATCGGGAGCAAAGTTTTTGCCTTTGGCGTGAATTTTGAGAATTGCCTCGCGTTCCTTGCGATCAGGACTTGTCACGGTCACTTGTCTGTCAAACCTACCAGGACGCAAAAGAGCAGGATCCAAAACATCAGGTCTATTGGTCGCTCCAATTAAAATTACATGATCTGTGGCGTCAAAACCGTCAAGCTCGACGAGAATTTGGTTCAAAGTTTGCTCTCGCTCATCGTTCCCGCCTCCGACTCCAGCACCTCTTTGGCGACCTACAGCATCGATTTCGTCAATAAAAATTACACACGGAGACTTGGCTTTGGCTTGTTTGAAAAGGTCGCGAACCCGACTTGCCCCAACTCCAACAAACATTTCCACAAATTCCGAACCCGATACATACATAAAAGGCACTTCCGCCTCCCCAGCAATCGCTCTCGCCATCAAAGTTTTACCGTTTCCAGGGCTTCCAACAAGAAGAACGCCTTTGGGAATTTTGGCACCCATTTTATTGTACTCAATTGGTCTTTTGAGAAAATCAACCACTTCCAAGAGTTCAGTCTTGGCTTCTTCATTCCCAGCCACATCTGCAAAAGTAACTTTTTTCTTGTTGTTTTCGTCGTAAAATTTGCTGCGAGTATTCCCAAAACTAATCGAGCGATTATTAGCATCTGTAAGCTTTCTCACGAGTATGATGCCAATTACAGCCGTCACCGTAATCAACACAAAAGTAGAAAACCAATCACTGTTTAGAAGGCTGCCATACCAGCTCATATCTCGTTGTTTGTAAATCACCTCGCCGTTTGCAGTTCCAATTTTGACATTTGAGTCACTTCCAAGTCCAATTTTGATAGTTTCAAGCGGAGACGAGCCAAAACCTGAATCTACACTTGGAAAAATTTCGGTTTTCACTTTGTCGCGATTACGATATTTGTCCGGATTTTCTTGAATAAGTTTGGGATTATTGTCAATTTCTTTTTGCTCATTTTCTGACAAATCATAGATTTTGACCGCAAATTTGGTTTTGTTTTCCAAAAGTTCAATTTCACTGACCTTTCCTTGCCTAATTAGAGTCAAAAGTCCTGAAAAACTATTTTTAGTTTGAGTTTGTTCAGTTTTGCCAATGTTGTTGTTGCCGCCCAAAAAAAGTCCCAAAATGACGAGCATTACTAAAAGACTCAGAACATTGAGAAGAATTTGCTTGTTAAAATTATTTGGCTTTTTGTTTTTATTTTCCTTGGATATATTTTCCAAAAGGTCTTTGAGGTCAACTTTACCTTCTTTTTTATTTGAATTTTTGGCGTTTTTATCTTCAGAGTTTTTATCTTCAGAGTTTTTATCTTCAGAGTTTTTGTCAGTTGAGTTTTCTGAATGATTTTCTTTTTGAATTAGATTTTGAGCTAAATTAACACTTTCCGTAGAATTTTCTGAATTTGTTTTTTCTGAATTTGTTTTTTGGGAATTTTGGGAATTGTCCAAACTTTTTACATTTTTATTTTCTCTATTTGCAGTTTCGAGATTTTGAGAAATACTAACATTTTCCAACCTGACTTTGGAATTTTCTGAGTGATTTTCTATTTGGTTTTCTGAGTTTTGAGGTTTTTTGAAAGACATAAAGCGAATAATTTTATTCTAAGCTTTTGCCCAGATTTTGTCAAATTAACCTAATTATTTTTCATTTTTCTTTTTTATTTCCTAAAAATTGTTTGTTTCTAAATCTATTTCCAGATTCCAAAAAAGTTTAAAATCTGCTCAATCTGAGCTTTTTATTTTTTGTTGCTATTTTTTATTGTCAATTTCCAAATATTTTTTGTTTTTCATTCTCTCATTTTTTTTCATTCTGTAGATTTTTAAAATTTAGTTTTTAAAGCGTTTTAAAAGTACTTTTCATAGTTATTTTTTCCCAAATTTGAATTAAAATTAGCCAAAATAAGTTGAATTTTTCTGATTTTAGATTTTTAAATTTCAGTCTAAAAAATCATTTTTTAAGATATGATTTCAAAGAAAAGGTTAAATTTAATTTGGTTTGCTTAATTTGACATTTTTGACTAAAGTTGGCAAAGTTTTTGAATGTCAGAAAGTGTGTTGAATTCTGAAAATCAAAACCCTTGGGCAAGTCTTTCAGATAACGAACTGGTCAAATTGATTTGTAGTGGTAATTTGGAGCTTCACAACGAGCTTTTTGGCGAAATTCTAAATCGCTATCAACACCAAATTTTGGTTTATTGTACTCGTTTTCTCAATTGGCATCGAGAAGATGGAGAAGATGCAACCAGCAACACTTTTGTCAAGGCTTATGTCAATCTAAATAGTTTTAATCCCAAGCTTAAATTTTCTAGCTGGCTTTATCGAATTGCTCATAACGAAGCGGTCAACAAAATTCAAAAAAATAGTCAAAACTGGACAATTCCGCTGGAAAGTAATGATTTTGGTTCCAAAAACTTTGAAAGTCCGACAATTTCTGATTTGGACAAGGTTTTGAATCAATTAAAGCCTGACGACAAAAATATTTTGCTGCTTTTTTATATTCAAGAATTATCACTGGAGGAAATTGGGGAAATTCTCAAAATCACAGTCGGCAACGCCAAAGTCAAACTGCACCGAGCCAGAGAAAAAGCCAAAAAACTTGCCAAATAGTTCTAATTTTTTGTAAAACTTTTTGCAAATTCTCAAAAGCTAACTTTTCTGCTCATTTTCCATTTTCATTTTTCCAATTTTTTCAAAATTTTCTTTGTAATTTATCAAACATTTTAATTTTCAAAAAAGCATTTTTCACAGATACTTTTCTTAAATCTCGAGTAAAATTAACCAAAATAAGTTGAATTAAGTTGATTTTTCAAGTTTTTAGCTTTCATTTTTCAAATTTATTTTGAATTTTTTATTTAATTTTTTTGATTCAAATGACCGAAATTTTTTTGCAAAACCAAGTTATCCAGCTTTTAAAAACTATAACGGATCCAGAAGTTGGGATAAATATATGGGATTTTGGACTAATTTATGGTGTTTTGGTCAAAGAATTACCGAATAATTCTAAACTAGTTTCCAAAAATTTTCAACAAAAAAAGGATATAAAAAATCCTGAAACTGAAAATAACGAAAAACTTAGAGATTTTGAAAATAAAACTGAAATTAAAAATTTGGCAAAAGATTCTCAAAAAAACTTAAATTTCACAGATAATTTAAATTGCTCACCGGAATTCAGTTGCCACATTTTGATGACTTTTACCTCGGTTAATTGTCCAGCGATTGACAGTTTACCAATGGAAATCAAAGAAAAAATTACAAAACTTGGCTTTTTTTTCCAAATTGAAATTGAAATTGTTTGGGAACCAAAATGGGAAATTACACTTTTGTCAGAAGAAATTCAGTTTGAATTGGGTTTGTTGTAAAAAATAGCTTTTGACTATTTTAAAAATGTAGAAATAATATTAAATTGTAAAATTAAATAAATAATTCAAATAATTCAAATTAAATAAATTTTTTCAGTTTTCAGTTTTCAGTTTTTTCACCTTTCAATTTTTCTAATTCAATCTTTTTCCCAATCTATGCCACGAATTATCCATTATTGCCACAGTCCAACTCGTTATTTGCACGGACTTGTGACCGATCTTGACCATGCAAATTTGCCATTTTTGTACCGATTTTGTTTGCCATTTTTCAAATTTTGGCTCAGATTATTAGATTTGGATTCCGTCAAAAGATTAAAACAAAAAAATACGATTTGGTTGACTAATTCTAGCTTTTCCCAAAAAACTATCAAAGAAATTTATAGTGTGGATTCTGAAGTTATTTATCCGCCGATTGAGCTGGAACATTTTCAAAAATTGCCACGACTTTACCAAAAAAATTTAACGAAAAATGAGGTTAATGAAGATTTTTATTACTACTTTGGCAGAATTTCCTTTCACAAAAGACTTGATTTGGTCATTTTGGCATGTCTCAGGCTTGGGCGAAATCTCAAAATTTGTGGAGCCACAGGTTTTGGGCCCGAAATGGAAAAACTGCGAAAATTGGTCAGCGACTTTGAACGAGAAAATCCTCAACAAACTGGACTTGTGGAATTTTTGGGCAGACTCGAAAATGAGCAAAGAGACGAATATCTAGCCAAATGTCGAGCTTTTATTTTTGCCACCAAAGAGGATTTTGGAATTGCGCCGGTAGAAGTTCTCGCAAGTGGCACACCGATTATCGCTTTTGGCATGGGAGGTGCTCTGGAATACGTGATTGATGGGAAAAATAGCGAATTTGAAAATGTGGAAAACAGGGAAAATGCTGAATTAGAAAAAGTTGAGAAAAATAGCAAAAACTTAGCAAATTTGGAAGAAAAATGGAGAGCGAAAAATGAAAATTTGGAAAAATCTCAAAACTCACAAAGTATAAACTTGGAAAAAAAACCTGAAATCCAAAAAATTAACGGCGTACTTTTCCCTTTACAATCTGTGGAAAGCTTGTGCGAGGTGATTTTGGAATTTGAAAAAATTGAAAGTTGGGACAGTGATTTTATCAAGCAAAGTGTGGCTCGCTTTGACCAAAGATATTTTGTGGAAAGTATCCATCGCTACGCTCAATTCATTTTGGGAAAATGAACAAAAAGTTGCTGGTTTTTAATTTTTAGATTTTAAAACTCAGATTTGATTATTCTTTACTCTTTTTCAATTTTTCAATTTTTTTACTTTTAATAACTTAAATTAACTTAAATTTTTCAACAACTTAAATTTTTTTAGTTTTCTCAGATTTTGTAAATTTTCCGAACCACTTTCAGTTTTTAATTTTTAGAATTTTTTCGTTATTTTGAACTATTTTTTGACTTTTTAAAAAACTAATTGTAATTTTTTTGAACTTTTTACGTTTAATTTTTTGACATTTTTGACAAATATTTTGCAGAGTTTGGAAATTAGGCTTTTTTTGTAATTTGGAATAAAGTTTAAAGCAAGTTTTGGGAGAGGTTTTCAACTTTTAGAATGATTTAAAAAGTCAAATTTGACAACTTCCAAAAGACTGTTTTTAATTTTGTTACTCATATTTTTTTGTAAAAAGTCCAGCTTTAATTTGATTTTGTGCTAAATTTAGTTTTGGTGAGAATAAATTTAGAAATTTTAGGGTGAAATTTTGGGTAAACTTTTTGTGTTTTCCTAATAGTGTTTTTCAAAGTAAATTTGATTAAATAACCTAAAACTTCGCCAAAATTAAAAATTTCAAAGTCAATTTAAACCCAAATTTAAACCCAAGTAAAATTCCGCTAAAAAAATTCTGACAAATTCTGACAAATTCTGCCAAAAGTTTTAAAAAACTAAACTTAGTTTTAAAGTAAAGTTCCAAACTAAATTCTTTTCAAAAATAATTCCGAGCCAAAATCTCAAGTTCAATTATTTCAATTTAAATTATTTCAATTTAAAGATAATCTCAAACTTAATTCAACTAGAAAAACTCAAACCAAAAGACAAACAAAATTTCAAACAAAATCTTAAATTATAAAACTAAAAACTAATTTTTCTACTTTATTATGAGCCAAAATACCCAACAAAAAACCATTCAAAGCAAAAACCTGACCCACAAAACTAAGCAAAATTTTTTTACATCTTTCATTAGTCAAACCATCGGCGAAGGCAAAGAGCTTGAAAAATACTGGAAAATCGTGGACAAAATCGAGTCTTTAAACACTTCAATGCAAAAACTGGCGGACGCAGAGCTTAGAGCCAAAACTTTGGAGTTCAGGTCTCAATTCAAAGGACTGACCGGCAAAGATATCCAAAAAAAACTTATAGAAATTATGCCCGAAGCTTTTGCGGTGGTTCGTGAAGCTAGTTTTAGAACTCTCGGTCTCAAGCACTTTCCGGTGCAATTAATCGGTGCGATGGTACTCAACGACGGACGCATTGCTGAGATGAAAACAGGAGAAGGTAAAACCTTGGTTTCCACACTTGCCGTTTACCTCAACAGTTTGCCGGAAGATTCTCAAGTTCACGTGGTCACGGTCAACGATTATTTGGCGAGGAGAGATGCTAGTTGGATGGGGCAAATTTATGATTTTTTGGGGCTAACGGTTGGTATAATTCAACCAAATTCCAGTTTTTATTTCAAACTGGGACATCAAGATGACTTAAAGTCTGAGCAAAAAAGAGAAAAGGGGCAAGTTGATACTTTGGATGATGGGGAGCAGCAAGACAAACGCTCAGTTTTGGATGTCAAACATTTGGTTCCCTGCGAAAGAGCGAGGGCTTATTGGGATAGCGAAAAAAATCTACCAGTTGACATAGTTTATGGCGTTAATAGTGAATTTGGTTTTGATTATTTGCGAGATAATATGGCCCAAACTCCCCAAGAAATCAGCCAAAAAGCGGGACACTGTGTAGCGATGGTTGACGAAGTTGACTCCATTTTGATTGACGAAGCAAGAACTCCGCTCATTATCTCTGCTCAAGACGAAAATTCTAGCGAAAAATACCGAACTTTCTCAAAACTTGTCAATAACCTGAACCCAAATCTTGATTATTCGGTGGATGAAAAACGCAAAACCGTTACTTTGTCAGATCTTGGCATCGAAAAAGTCCAAAGAAATCTCGGAATTAAAAACCTTTATGGAGTTGACAGTGACGTGACTTTGATTCATCATCTTGACCAAGCTCTCAAGGCCAAAGCACTTTTCAAAAAGGAAAAAGAGTATGTGGTTCAAGGTGGCGAAATCGTCATTGTGGATGAATTTACTGGTAGAATGATGATTGGAAGGCGTTTTAATCAAGGTTTGCACCAAGCCATTGAAGCCAAAGAAGGTCAAGAAATTCAACCAGAAAGCAAAACAACTGCCACCGTTACTTTCCAGAATTATTTCAGACTTTACAAAAAATTGGCTGGAATGACAGGAACTGCTGCAACCGAATCGGAAGAACTTTTCAAAATTTATAAACTCCTCGTTGTCACGATTCCAACCAATAAACCAACTTTGAGAATTGATTCCACCGACAAAGTTTTCAAAACTGAACACGGCAAATTCCAAGCGATTGTGCGAGATATCAAGGAGATTAACCAAACTGGTCAACCGATTTTGATTGGAACCACAAGCATTGACAAAAATCTCAAACTGAGTCAAATGCTGACAGAAGCTGGAGTCAAACACCAAGTTCTCAACGCCAAAAATCACGAGCAAGAAGCCCTCATTGTCTCCAAAGCTGGGGAAGAAAACGCCGTTACTTTGGCAACGAATATCGCAGGGCGTGGGGTGGATATCAAACTTGGTGGTGAACCGCCCGAAGATGAGTCAGAAAGAGCAGAATGGCTAATTAAGCACGAAAAAGTCAAAAGTTTGGGAGGCTTATTTGTTGTCGGAACTGAGCGTCACGAATCTCGTCGCATTGACAATCAGCTCAGAGGAAGGGCTGGAAGGCAAGGAGATCCTGGTAGAAGTCAGTTTTACATTTCTTTGGAAGACTACATTTTACGAGTTTTCGGAGGTGAAAAAATTGCTTATTACAATCGAGTTTTGCCAGTTGCGGACGACGAAGCCATTCAGTTTGGCACACTTTCTTGGCTAATTGAACAAGCTCAAAAGAAAATCGAAAGTCAGAATTTTGATATCCGAAAGCATGTCACCGAATACGACGACATTATCAACAGACAACGCAATGTTATTTATTCCAGAAGGTCCAAAGTTCTCACAGGACTTGGCTTTCACTGGCAAACAGAGCTGGAAAACTCACTAGAAAGAGAAGTTGGTCGCATCTTTGAAGGCCTCAAAAAACCCAATTCCAAAAAAGCTCAGGTTATTTTCCAAGAAAAATTAGCTCAGATTTCGGCTGATTTGAACGCTATTTTAGCAATTACCGATTTTGAGATTCCTGTTTTGGCTCAGCTTTTGAAAGATTATAATTACAATCTCAAAAAACTAACTCTGGAAATTTTTGAAAAAATAAAAACCCAACTTTACAACAAATGGAACACTTTTGACAAGCAGCAAAAATCGGGAATGACAAGGTTTATTTTCCTGCGTTCGATTGATATTCTCTGGACGGAGCATTTGGTGACGATTGATCACTTGCAAGACTCGGTCAGGCTTCGCGGCTACAGCCAAAAAGATCCTTTGGCAGAGTTTAAACAAGATGGAATGACGGTTTTCATCGGACTTCTCAAGGAAATTGACAAAGAAGTGGCGTCCACGATTTTTAAGGTCAAGCCAGAACTTGTCCCGAGCGGAATTATGGACAGTTTGGTGGAAAAGGGTTAATAAAACTTCACAATTTTAAATCTCAGATGACATTGAAATGGCTTTTACGAGCAAAAATTACAGCAATGTCTTTTTGGTATTTTAAGAATTACAAATAATCTTTACAAATTTACAAAACTTTGTTAAAATGTATTGGTATGTCTTTAGAAATTTTGGATAAAAAATCTACCCATCAAGAATCTAGCAAACTTTCTACTATTCGTTTTCTCAAAAACGCTTTCAAAAACGCTTTAGGAACAGCTCAAGATCAAAACGGTATTATTCCCATAAATAAAGTTTTTGCAGAATACTCTATCTCAAATAAAAAAGTCTCAGTCAAAGAAAAAGCTATGTCCATAGCTGGCAAAATGCTTCAAGATAAAATGGAATTAACGGTTTATAATAAGGGTAAAATAGTTGATACTTTTCAATCTCAAAAAGGACAAATCACTATTCAAACCTTGGAAGATATTTTACAAAACCCACAGTATCATTTATCTCTAAAACCTTTAGCAAAAAGAGAATCAGAAACAAAACTTAATCAACCACATGACAGTAAAAATGCAGTTTTTGAAAAGATTGAATTTTCTGGAGAAAATATCCCAAAAAGAGAAAATTTTATAGACGGAAAAATGCAGAATTATTTTCTTTATCAAGACTCTAAAATAAAAAGTGAATTATCGCCATCAGAAACATTAAAATTGGATCAATCTATAAAGGAGGCTAATTCTAAACTAGAAACTTTCTGCAGAACATATGGACTACATTACGCAAAATTTGAAGTCTACTTGCAAAATCAAATTGGTGGCAACACACAGGCAATTGGAGGTTTTAGCACTTCAATTCTTAACCGATCTTCTTATGTTTTATTAAGAGCGGATATTGTCAAAACTATTAGTTATTCAAATTTGGTTCAAGTAATTATTCATGAAAATATCCATGCTCAATTAAGTCGTAATATTGAAAAAATGTCTTGGTCATTTAATAAATCAACCAATAATAGTGGTCTGAGATTTGATAAAGCAACCGGTCAGCAATTAGAAACTTTTGGTTTAAATTTGGACGAAGGTTTGACTGAAATAATTACAATGGCAATTGATTTAGAGTCAAAAAAAGAAATTTTGGAAAACTCTGGTTATGGTACTAAAAAATATAATTTTGTAGTTCAAAAACTTTATAGACTAAGTAATCATTTTGGTAATTTTGAGGAATTTATAAAAGTTTCAATTGACGCCAAAAAGTCGGGACAGCCCAAAATTTTGTTAGATTATCTTAATGAGAAAGCAGGTTTGGAAGGAAAAGGAAAATTGACTTTCAGAGAATTATTTGCCTTAGATTTTGCAAAAATTTACGATAAACAAATCAACAAACCAAAATAAAAAAACTTAAACAACCTTTAAAAAACTTTCTTAATTCAGTCTTTCAAAACTTGGTATTGTCAAAAACTAAAATTATAACTCTAAGTTGACAATCTATTCAAAATATTTTAGGTTCAGATTTGAATTTTGTCTGAATTTTTGCACACAATTTTACATTTAAAAATTAAAAAAAGCCAAAAGTTTTTAGATTTAATTCAATCAATAAAATTCCAAACACAAAATCTATAAATTTAATTTATGTTCAATTTTTTTAAATCCAAAACTAAAACTGTAATTGACTCTAGCCAAATTCAAAATTTTGATTATCTGGAAAAAGAAGTTTACTATTTTGACTCAGCTTGCCAGACTTTGCGTCCTCAAAGCGTGATTGATGCCGAAGTTGAATATTATCACAAATTTAACAGTTGTGGCCATCGTGTCAAATACCAGTGGGGTCAAACTGTGGACAAAAAAGTCAGTGAATGTAGAACAAATTTACTGAAACTAGCAGGTAAAAGTAGCAAGGACTACACGGTGGCTTTTTGCCTCAACACCACACACGGAATTAACACAATTTTACATCAGATTAATCCACAAAAACTAGATTTGAAAAAAATTATAGTCAGCGATTTTGACCACAATTCAGTTTTTTTACCCAGTATAACTTGGACAGAAAGATTTGCCAGTAAAAGATTGGTTTTAGAGCGAGATGTTGTGGGAAATTTATTATATGACAAGCAACATGGTCTAAAAGATGCAATTGTTTTGACCAACACTATGTCCAACATTGACGGAAGAGAGTTTTTGAATGCTAAAAAATTAGCCGAAGATTTACACGAAATGGGTGGAATTTTGCTTTTGGATGCTTGTCAGAGCTTTGGGCATAATCCGGAGCTTTTGCAAAATGTGGATTTTGACGCAGCTTTTGGCAGTGGACACAAAATGTATGGCCCAAGTGTGGGGTTTATAATTATTAAAAAAACTTTGCTCAAACAATTGGATTGCTACCTTATTGGCGGCTCTACCGTCCAAGATGTCAAATTAGATTCTTTTGAATTAATTGAAAACGATGAAGAAATTTATGCCAGACTGGAGCCGGGACTACAAAATTACGCCGGAATTATTGGTCTAAATGAAGCGATCAAATGGCGAGGAAAGGTAGAATTTGATAGGTCAGAACTAAAACTCCTAAAAAAAGATGTGGAATTTTTTATGAAAAATGGTCAGGATGTAGAATATAAAGATGGAATTTATGATTCTGAATGTTATGAGGAGTTTCTTCAGGATTATTTAAATTTTAAACTACAAGAAATCCCACAAATCAAACTTCTTAATCCAAACCCTTCTTCGGTTGTTTCGCTTTATTCTGACAAAATGGACGGTCACAAAATGGCGATGTACTTGAGCGAGGCTGGAATTATGTGTCGCAGCGGTTACCATTGCTGTCATTATTATCTCAAAGAAAAAATGAAATATCCACCTCTTTTCCGTATTTCGCTTGGACTTCATAATACTTCAGAGCAAATTGACTATTTGGTGGAAAAGATGAAAATAATTTTAAAATAAACTTTTTACCAAAAATTCTAACACAAATTTAAAATATTATTATGCTTTGTATTTTTGCCTTTATAATTTTCTTGATTTTTTTTCCAATTTTAGGTTTTTTCCCCAAATACAGACAACTTTTTGGACGGTCTTGGAGTTGTGTTTTCAAAAAAATTACCCTCAAGCCTTGTGATATCAATCTTGGTGAGGAGTTGAAAAACGCTTTTTTAGGTAAAATTATTTTCAAATTTCCTCGCTTTGCCAAATTTTTGGATAAAACTTTTTCTTTTTGGGCTTTTTTATTTGTAATTATCAACATTTGGAGTTTGGTCTATACTTTGACTGCGGCGACAAACCTTTGGGTTTATGATACTTGCAACCCTGACACTGGTGAAAGCTGCTCTCTTTCTGGAGAAGCCTGTGGAGTGGCTTCCAATTCTCTGACTTTTGAGGACGCACTCAAACAAAATAAATTACCTCAGTGGGTAGTTCAACCAATTACACAGTATAGCGACACCCTTAGTAAAATTCCAGACCGCTTTAAAACATGGAATGCTGAAGAATATCTTGCCTCAAAACCTACTTACTATCTTCCATATGATGCTAACAAACCAACGGCGGTAGAATTTGTGGATCCAGGCTGTAGTTATTGCAAAAAATTATACAAAAATATCAAAGAAAGTTCTTTTGAAAAAAAATACAATTTAACATATGTAATTTATCCGATTCCTGATAAAAACAAGGCAAATGGCTACAAATTTCAAGCTTCTTACACGATCGCTACTTATCTAGAAGCTCTCAAAAAAATACCATTAGAAAATTCAACAGAAAAAACACCAGCTGACTGGCAACTTTTGAGTTATTTTTTTACTGAAAATGATAAGACTTACTTTGATGTTCAAAACAAATTTAATTTAGGCCTTGACAAAGCAAAAATTATTCCTGAAATTGAAAAAATTTTGAAAGAAAAAATCGGCTACAATGACGAACAAATCAAACAAATAAGCCAGTTAGCCAACTCTGAAGAAATTAAAACAGAAATTAAAAACCAAAGGGAAATCGTTGAACAAAAAGTAAAAACTATTCGCATTCCGACTATTATTTTTGGTGGTAGGCGCTTTGATCGGGTAATTGATGTGGAGAAATTAAAGTAAATTAAAAAGTTTTGCTAAATAACAAAAAACCCTCAAAACACAATGTCTATCAGTTTTTCAAATAAAAAATTTAGTAATTTTATTACAGTCTTTAGGATATTAACTCTTGAGATTGTCGTTTGCTGTTCTTTCATTATTTTTATTCACGATAAAACCAACATTGTTAGTTTTTTTTATGGTGTTTTTTGGTTTATACTTTTATTTATTATCAATTTTATAATTTTTAACTACTGGCTTTATTTTACTCAGAAAATTTTATTTTTACCAGTCTTTTTTGGATATCACTAACCAAACATTAATTTTTACAAAAACTAGATTTATTAGGTCAAAAATAGTTTTTTTCGATTAAATTGTCTGAGATTGTTTCAGTTAAAGCTAATTTTAAAAAATCTCACAAAGGAAGATTATTCTATTTTGAACCATTTTATTTTAGCATTTTTATACCCAAACCCATACCAAAATTGACAAATCCCACCAAATCATATTAGCTACTTAGATATGAACAGAAAAAACAACTTAATCAGAGA
>JFJP01027411.1_pt1 | contig 14279 bp, 16 predicted proteins | sample 431651 | NCBI WGS metagenome assembly JFJP01 (sample SAMN02602958, study PRJNA72255) | Microbial mat metagenome, whole genome shotgun sequencing project. | biome: fresh water; feature: sink hole; material: water; isolation source: purple microbial (photo- and chemosynthetic) mats found in... | reverse complement strand
AAGAAAAAGTAAGTTAACTTTAAATTCTTCGATTAACTTGAAATTTGTTGGATTAAAATTTAGGGAAAAGAAACGAGATCTGATGAAGAATCTCTAATGTGAGGGATAATTTTTTTTTTTCCTTTAAGATGTATTTTACTATAAAAACCAAATGACTGCAATAAAATTTTTTATATACAAATAATAAACCGAAAATTAAAATTAAAAAAAATAAAAATTCAAAAAATAAATAATTTTAAAGAAAAATTCTTATTCTTTTTTAAAAAAATATTTGTTTCTAAAATTCATTGCATAATGCAATCATATGATAATAAGAGGAGAAAGCTTTTTCAACTCTATAACCTTTCAATGCTTCAATTCCTTTAGGTATTTTCTCTTTATATAAATACTTATGATTCCCTTTTTCTGGGTGTCCCAACCTTCCATCCGACCCGCATCCAAACGTATACAAAACGAAATTTTCGCCAAGACAAGCAGAATGGATTCCCCCAGCAATAAATTCTTTTACTCTGATATTTTCTTTCACGAAAAATTCAATCATTTTTGGTAAAACCTGATCTTTTGAGTCTCCATGTCCTAATTTTGCTTTATAACCTGACCCCCATGAAAAAGCTCTTCCTTCATCATCTACACATCCCATATGACAGTTTTTATCGCCTCTTGAACATGAAATTTGTTTGATATTCTGTAATTTCTCTATGAGTTTTGGAGTAAATGTAGGAGTTTTAGTACCATGACCCAATTGGTAATCGTCTGCATTACCCCATGAATATGCATTTCCTTTTATATCCACACAAGAACAACAAGAAAACCCAGCAGAAAACTGTAAAATTTCCATGTTTTTAAAACTGGAAACTGATGTGACTTCATTTATATTTTCAGCTTTGTTCCCATTCATATAACTACTTCCACAGCTTTGAAGCTCTAATTTTTCTGTAAGAAATAAAGAAATGTTCCTTCCAGCTGCAATTTTCATAAATTTTGAGGCTTTTGTAATTGGTGTAAAAACTGACTTATCTTCATAGTCTCCCAATCCTAAACATCCAGATTTATTATAACCAACTGAATAACACATTCCTTTATTATCTAAAATAATAGTGTGCCAATCACCACAAGCTACTGAAATTATGTTCAGAACATTCTTTATTTTAATAGGTATTGAGTAATTTATCTCACGATTTTCAAAAGACAATTGGTTTTTTTTATTTCCTCCCCACATGTAAAGCGCACCATCTTCAGTCACAACGGCAGAAAACTGCCCTCCTGCTGATATATCAGTTATCTTTGGCAAGCCTTTCACCTTCAAAGGAATTGAAGAGTTTTCATTTGCACCAACACCCATGGCTAAATCAATGAGAAAGTTAGTTGATTAATAAGATTTTTTGAAAAAATAGATAAGTTATTTTACATTTTTTTTTGTTTAATTAAGGTTTTTTTTAAATAATAAAAAAAAAACTTAAATTTTTTATGATCATAAGACTATTTTAAAAAAGAATGCAAGAGCAAACGCCCTCCTCATGAAAATCCACATTATATTCCTTCCAATTTTCCACTTCATGTTGCGTGAGAAGCGGAGTTTTAAAAACAACTTTATGCTTTTCATTTCTCTCAACGATTTTCTCATTGCTTGGTGTTTTATTTCTTTCCATTGATGTATTTTTCTTTAAAATTGAAGGCTTTTTATAATGTGAATCCCTTTGATTATAAGAGTAATTGCTTGAATCTGAGCTGATTTGGGTTTCTATTGTTTCGAAATTATTTTTATAAGAATCCATAAATAAATCCTAATCGTAATTCCTAATTATTGAGGAAAAAATAATTATCTTTTTTGAAATTTATAAAATATAAAGCTTGATTTGGCTTAGTTTTTCAAACGAAACTGAACTGTAATTTTTATATTTTTTTTAATTGTAAATATTTTTTTTAAATTGTTTTTATAAAACAGTATTAAATAGGTTTATGAATAAATTGCTTTGGAAATTATGTTTAGTCTTGCATGTTTTCGTTAAATTTTTGGATGAATTTATCAATGAAATGACATCTATGATACGTGATCTTTATGTTTATTTGAATAATTTTATTATGGTGGTTATAAAAGGAAAAATTAATATTTAAAACTTCACAAGGTATCTGCAGAATCCCATTTTTGCTTAAATTGAAATCTTTTAGGATATGATCACTATTTTTATTGCAGACTTCAATAATGCAAAAAATATTCTGTTGGAGAGCTTCTTCTATTATTTCGACCTATTTTTTTTAAAAAAAAACCTGTTAACATTATCAAATATAGATATATATATAAATATCCAAACTGTTTTTTCAGAAAGAGGTTCATTAAAATTGGTGTTTATTTCCAAAGGAATAACCCATTTTTCTACGATCACTTTATTCGTGTAATTCAAAAATTTCAAAAAATTGTTCTCTTTTTTTAACTCATAAAAGCTTAATTCAACCTAAAACAAAAAATAAACCCCTCAACTTTTCTTATTATTTAATATTTTCATTTAATTGACTTCTAAATTTTCTATTTTCATTTCATTTGTTGGCTTTATTGCCTTCATTTCACTAATGATTTTATTAATATTTTGCTCTATTTCTTTTTCAATTGTTTCATCTCCACATCTCATCTTTAAGTAAAAAAATTATTGAAAACCTTTCATTTGATAAAAAGGAATAACATATGTAGTTTTTTTCAAAATTTCGCAATTTGAAAATTGTATTTGTATAACTCCAAGTGCTCGATGGAAAACAATCGTATTAAGCAGTGTGTTGATAATATCTTTCAAAAGAACTGCTGGAATTTCCTTTAAAATGGATGTAATTTAAAAAAAAAATTAAGTGGTCAACAATGTTTGACTTACCATTTTCTGCAAAGAAAACTCGAACTTTTTTTCTTCCTTTTTATCCATTTTTGCTGCTGTTTTTTGAAGTTTTTTTAATTAAATTTTTAAAAAATCAGGAAAATTTTAGAAAATATTAATAATAAAGTGTTCAAATTATTTAAACAAAAACAAAAAAAAATGGGAAACATTTGTCATAAGACTCCAACACATCAATCAAGAAAAAGTTTTAACTATGAAAATGAAGGTTGAATGTAAATAAAAAAATGAAATTTCATCACATCAAATTAGAAATTTTTTACTTATCAAAAAAAATCGAAAAAAATCCACAAAATTTCATTCTTATTGAAAAATTAGGCTGTTTGTTATATTCAAAAGTTCATTTTTTTTTTTTAATCTAATCAAATTCAATAAATTTTCAGGGAAATTATGAACAAGCCGAAATTTTATTGATGAAAACTTATAAAAATAATTATAAAAATTATGAATCACTGTTCTTTTTAGGTTTTTATTTGACATTTGTAAGAAAAAAATACGTTTATATAAAGGAAATATTGCAGAAATCAAAGGCGATTTTGTCAAGGCTTTAGTTTTTTATGAAGAAAGTTTATCAATGAACAATAAATATTTGGGGTGTTTTAAAAAACTGATCGAATTAAACCTAAATCTAAACAAATTTGACGAGTCAATAAGATATTGCATGCTTCATCTAAATCTCAACGATAAATCAGCTGAAGTACATACTTATCTAGCCTTGAATTTGATCAATAAAGTAAGAAAACTTCCTTAATAATTCATTAATTTCTTTCAAATGACAACAATATAAAAAAAAAATTTGATTTCCTATAGAAGAAATTCTCAAAAGCTTATGATCATATACAGATCTCTTTAGAATTAGACCCAAACAACCCTCGAGCATTGAATTGTTACGGCAACATTCTAAAAAAAATGAATCGAATGGAAGAAGCAATTAATTTATATTTCAAAGCTATTGAAAACTCACAATCTATGGGTTCTTTCATCCATTATTTATTGAAGAAAAATGTTTTTTTTTTTATTAGGAAAAGAATATAGATCAGCACTTCATTTTAATTTGGGAATTGCATTGTTTGTTATTGATAAAATTTTATTGGCATTAAAAGAATTGGATAGAGCTCTGCTTATTGATATCAAAATCGGAGATCTTATGATAAATAAAGGGTAAAATTAAAAAAAAAAATTTAAATGATTGTTTTTTTGGAATAGATTTCATTTGTTTTTAAAGGATAGGAATATTTTTAAAGCGATATTAGCATTTTATGAAAAAGATTATAAGAGTAGCAAAGGATTGCTGGAAAAAGCTTTATTAAACGATCAGAAAAATTTCCTTGTTTATTTTTATTTGGGAGAAATTGCAGAGAAACAATTGCAAATCAATAAAGCAATTAATTATTTCAAAAAGACTGATAGGTATTTTAAAATGTTCAATTAATTTTAATTCATTTTTTATCAGGAAAATAATAAAATCTCAATTCAACTCTTCTTTTGTAGCGAAATTCTATGCTAAAAAACTGAAAGCAAAAATCACAAACGATAAACCGTGATTTTTTTTTATTTAATTTATTAATTCTTCTTTTACCTCTTTCCAAATCTTGTTTTTTTCACTTTTCTCCTTTCCTCAGTAAACTAAATTTGTTTTTTATTCATATTTTCTTAAATTATGACTTATTTTATTTTTTAATTATCGATGTTTCAATTAAATTCTTTGTTTTTTCGTGCGCTTCCTCATCGATATGATTCTCCTCTCCATTTATCTTCTCTTTCACATCATTTTTCTCACCGTCTGCCATTTTCTGTGCTCCTTGGAAATCTGCAAAGTAAATAAACGGTAAAATCGAAACCACCCAAACATTAGTGAAAATAATCAATAAATGCAATTTTCCAAAATCATTTTCTGTGATATTCAAGAATCTCATTGCTAACCCGCCGATCTGTCCCCCAAGCATACTTGAGAAATTATAAATAGACATCATTAAAGCATACATAGTCCCTTCAATATTTTTTGGTGACAATCGACAAGCAATGATCAATAGAGGAAACATGTTCAATTCCATCAGGAAGTCTGTTATTAAAGAATCAATCACACAGAAAACTTGATCAGGAATCCCAAGACTTTTATTGAATCTTTTGACCAGAATAATTTGGCTCAAATCCAAGCATACATAAATTAATGTGGTAGTAATGAAAAATCGTTTAAAACTCACAAATTTACAATATCTATTATAGAAGTACACTCCTATAATAGATCCAAGACTATGTATCAATTGCAAAACACCAACGAACTCAGCAGTGAAAGCCAGTTCAATGGTATAGAAGTAGAAAATCGCGAGGTTCGAAGAAGGACGAACTGCCAAAAGAAAAATGAAACAAACAGGAAAAAGAATCTCTTTTTGTCGAAAAAAAATCAGCAAAAGATGTAAAGTCGATTTTTCTTTTTTTTCCTCTAAAGTTTCAGAAATTTTTCCTTCGTCTTTTGGGTTCAATTTAAGAGTTTCTTCGTTTTGTAAGTCATTGTTCTGAATTGAATCTTTTTCTTCTTTTTTTTTTGTTTCTGTGTTATTTTTTCTTCGGATTTCACACAAAAAAAAAGATGAAAGTCCGCTCAAAAAGCAAAAACTTGCAGAAATTGCAAAAGCTAAAAAAAAATACCAATTTTATTAAAATTAAATTTTAAAGTTGGAGACTTATTTTCTTATTTAGTTTGTCAAGTAAGAGTCCACCAAGGAAAACAGTAAAAAATGTTCCAAAATATCTCGCTCCGAAATAAGAAGACACGTTTTTTGAGGCTTCTGTTTGTTTTTCCTCTTCACTTTTCACAGCAGAATTCGCTTGTGTGATCTCCACTAACAAAGCCTCTAAAGCCAAATCAAACCTTTAATTTCGATATATAATAACCATAAAATTACCACAAATGACATTTATAAAGGCTCCTGCGAAAGAAAGCATCAATAAACAACCAATTCCCACATAAATATTGCCTGTGAAAGTCGAAAGCAAGCACCAAGAAAGAATTTGTATAAAAGAAAATAAAATCAAATAGCTTTTTCGCCGATATCCGAAGAAATGGAAACTATCTGATATAAAACCCCATAAAGGCTTGATAATCCAAGGAATTGTTGATAAACTATCAAGAAAAGAAGCCCCACTTGGGTCCAAATGGAACTCGTCTTTGTATAAATATTGAATCGCGACCATTGAAATACCATTGCTTGCTTCCTGAAGAAAGCCCAATAAAATAACATTGAAATAAAGACTGGGAAATATTTTAAAAAAAGCCATTTTTAAAGAAAAACACAATAATATAATTGAGATTTATTAAACAGATTTTTTTTGAAGCAAACTTGTTTATTTATAAAAAAACTGATTCTCTTTTATTATTATTTTTTATCCTTTTACCTCACTATTTAATCTTCGTTTTTGAGTTTTATTTTCAATTTTTAGACAAATGACAAATGTTTTCGTTATTAATTTGATCTAAATTTTCAAATTTTTCTTTATTAATTGAAAAAAAATTAAAATAAAGTTAAAATTTTATTAGTTTTCAATGAATTCATTATTACGCAATGTAAATTAATGAAAATGAAATAGTTTTTAAATCAAAATATTAAATATAAAATATATTGAATTTAACAAAATATTTTAGGATATGTGAAACTGATGAAATGTTTCATTATCAATCAAAAGAATGAATTTGTGACATTTGCGAATCCAGCAATGGGTTTGGCAATATTAAGGGTTTATAATTTTTATCCTAATTTATTTTATTATAATTTTAAATAAAATAAAGAATTTTACCAATGCCATATGAATAACATTCGACTTTTTGAAATGCTTTATTAGTTGATTTCTTCCTTGAATTCTTGCGAAACAAACACAGCAAATCTTTTATAAATTAACAAAAAAATTAGCAAACATTTAAAGAAATTAATCAAAATTTAATAAAAAATTTTAAAAATTTAAATTTTTTTTTTGAAATTCAAAAACTTCTTAAAAATTAATTTATGTTTAAATACTTTTTCGCTTCTTAATAAGTCCCATCTTTTGTTGTGAAACTCCAAATAAAAATCAATGATGCATTCACTTGTGATAAAATTCACAAAGGCATAGCCAATATTGCATTTATTCTACATAAAAAAATTTAAACAAAATCAAAACTTCAAATAAACCTTAAAATCCATTGGAAGATAAATGAAATCATACATTCCTTTAAAATTCACATCAATAACTCTCAAAAGAGTCTCCTGATTGTACCTATTAGGAATATTTCTGATCATAATCGTTGTTCTTTTTTCAATTCCTTCTTTAATCAACTCCAAATCAATGATGAAATTCCCTTTATAACTGTTATTATTACTCATAGAATCTCTATTTTTATTAGAAAAGCCACTTTGATTTACATCATTTACTGAGGAAATTTCTGATAATGAGAAAACTGTTGAGCTCAATTTCAAAGGTTTTTTGTTATTTTTATTGTAATAATAATCATTTGGAAGGTTTGGAGGACAGTTTTCTTTGTCATTTTCATTGAAAAATTTCTCTTCATTCGAAGTCTTGTTGTTGTTCAATTTCATAAAGAGATCTGTCGAATTTTCTTTAGAAAGTATGAGGACTTTTGAAAGAATTCTTCTGATAAAATCTTCTGGAATGTTGAGAAAGATGTTTTTGAGGAATTTTAACTGGGATTTGGGATCAATACGGAAATTTTCTAGACATTTTTCCAGCTTTTTGAGCGATTTCAGGTCGGAATATTTGATGATCACAAATTTATGCTGGTAGGAGATTTCATAAATGCTGCCAAATAAAGAAAAAAGCGATTCAAAGTCTTCGTTTTTATATTCAAAAGCATATTTGACTATCTTTATTTTAAAAATTAACAAAATTATAAAGAAAAAAATTAACGAAATTAAGAAAATTTTAAGAAAATTAATGAAATAAACTAAATTAAGACATTTAATCAAATTTTTTAAAAATTTTTAAAAATTTTTTAAAAATTGTGCCAAAATTCCAAAATATTTAAAATAAAATAAAATTAATTGAAAAAAATGAAATATTTACTATATAATCAAAGAATGAGTTTTCATTTAAAGAAGGAATAAACTGCAATTCTGAGAAACAGTTGTTGTTCTGTGCGTTCAGAACTTGAGCGCATTGAATTGAGCTGTTCAGATCAAAAAAAGAGAAAATTAGTGAGTTAGGATAATTGCAAACATCAATATTGGCAATTTCTCCAAAACCTCCCAAAACTGAATAGAAATATTCAATATTGTATTGAGGTTCAATAATCTTAATATTTCTTGTTTGAGCCCCACAAAAATCCAAATTCTTCATAAAAAATTAGAAAAAAACACTTAAAAAAAATCCTAACACATAGGCAAAATTGGCTAATTTTTGCATGAATCTCCTCATTATTTTCAATGATTTCATTGGGTTTTATCATTGACTGATAGTTCTTTTCTGTTTTTTCTTCAGGTTTTGATTTTTCTTTCTCCATACCCTCTATATTAAATAGAATCTTATAGGTAAACTCATAAGATTTCGGTTCTTTTTTCCATTCATCTTGGCTTTTGCCAAGACTTTTTTAAAAGAAAATCAATAGGATTTTATAAAGAAATAAGAATTTTACGTGTTAAAATTGTTGGTTGAGTTATTTGAAGAAAAGGCTTTTTCATTTATTTCGGGAGAGGCTGTGATATCTGTGAAACATTTCAGTCGATGTGAAAGGGAATTGAATTGACTGGCTGGAGAGGATTGTTTTGTTGAATGGGAACAAAGGTTTTTATCTTCGAGACTCACTGATTTGTTTATGAAATGGCAGTATTCAAAAAACTCATCGTCTTGAGAAAGGTTTGACATTGCGGATAAAAAAATGAGAACGTTGATAAGTGCAGAAATATTTAAAAAAATTTAAATTTTTTTAAATATTTTCTCTAATAAAGGAAATTTACACTGTTTTTTTAAAAAAACGCGACGATTTTTCGCAGAATTGATTAAAATTTAAAATATTTTTAATTTTTTTTTTTAATCAAATCTAAATTTTTTTTATAAACCGTTAAAGAAACAAATGTCTGTTAAAGACAGTTAGAGTTATTAATAAACGTTAGAACATATATGAGCTAATAATTTATTTAAACAAAACCCTGTTATAAATTATAATTTAAATATTTTTTAGAAGGAAGTTGTTTTCTATTGCTATAATGATAAAATGATTGAAGTGTTATGATAGACAAACATGTAAATAATTAAAAATAAACTCTTTTCATTCACAAAGAAAAAAAAAAAAAAAACTTATGTTTTTCAAAACCTATTCTTCGATAAAAATAAAAAATCTTTCTATTATTAATAACATTCAAATATTAAATTGGTAGTTTTTGAAAAACACTATAATGATCTGGATTTATCCTACTATATTGATAAGATTTAACTTATCAATTTTTTTTATCCTAACAATGAATTCATTTTAAAAACATACTCAAATCATTTTATTTTTTTAACTATTTTATTTAAAAGTTTTTTTTATTATTTTAATTCAGCAAACTCCCCCAAAAGCTTTTTTTTTTGGGTTTTCCCTCTTTAATTTCTTCTATGTTTTCTTGTTGTACTGGTATATTGTTTGCTTCTTCTATCAAATTACTCAAACCTGTCACGATAACCATCGGTGGAAGTTGGGAAACATTTTCATCAGGAACAATCTTATTCATTATTTCCACTTTTGTTTTTTCTTTTTCAGTTCTTTTTCTAATAAGATTCTTATTATTTTCAATTCTCAATTCCATGTCATAATCCACAAACAAAGGGAATTTATTTTTTTGTTCTATCACATATATAGCTTTATTTTTTTCTTCTTCTTCCTCTTGGTTTTTCTCTTCTTCTCTATTAATGGCTTTCGTTATTGCCTGTACCCATTGCTCGCATTCCTTTGGACTACTGGCTGAAAATTTGTAATAGGTGCTGTTTATCAATATCTTGAATTTATTGCTTTCTTTGTAAGGAAAACATTCTGTGGCTTCGGTCAAAATCATTTTATTTTGAGCTTCGATCGCGTTTTCATTCTTATACCAATAGAGAACCCCATTTCTTAATCTGAAGAATCGTTTTTCCCAAAACTTTTTATAAGCCTTGGGTGGTTTTTTTAATAAATAGCCTTCTCCAGTGAAGATTTTCTTTGTAAAATCAGTTTTTATTCTGTTTCTGGTTTTTGAATTGACTTCTTGACCATCATCTTCTAAAAAAAACATTTATTTGTAGCATTTCGGATTTTTTAAAAAAAATACTTTGTATTTGACCAATATCAAGATCATTGATGTTGATATCAACAACACTTTTTCTCTTAACATTGCTTTTTTTTTTGTTATTTTTCTCTTCGCCCTCATTATCAACACTTATCTTACGAATGTCTTTCTTATTATCCTTGTTGACCTCTTCTTCGACTTTGTTATGTATCAAATTAAAGAACAATTCATGCATTTTGCTTTTCGTCTAAAAAGAATTCCAATAAAAAAAAAAAAAAAAAATTTCTTTTTTAAAATATCAAAATTAAATAATTTAATTTTTTTCTTTCTTTTTACTTGCTCTATTTCTTTATTACTTTCTTCCTCCTTCTCCTTCTTCTCCACCTCAATAAAGCAATCCTCAATATTCATGAACACCATTTTCACGTAATCCTTCCCCAAATCCTTCCTTATATTCAAAACCAATCTCACAGTATTCAAATTCCACGCCGGCCCAAAATTCTCTCTTAACTTTAAGCAAAAATGTTCTAGACAAAAGAATAAATTAGTTCTGAGGAAAAACATCACGTTTTTGAATGGTTTCAGAGTTTTTTCCAATTGTGAGACGAAAATCAATTCTGCGAACTCATTTTCCAAAAAACTGCAATCAGAGTTCAATTTATTAACGAATTTTTCTCTATGAATTTCCTTTCCTTTTCCGCAGCTGAAGATCAGCGATTGGAAATAGTTCACAATAACATTATCCAAGAAACTTTTCCATATTTTTCTATAGAAGCTATTATGTAAAAGACTGAATGTTTCTTTATATTTTTCAATCAGTTCTTTCAAAAGGTTTTCCAAATCTAATTCAAGGAAATAGCATTGAAAATAACATGTGACGTTTTTGAATAAAAACAACAGAAGTTTATCTTTAGAATTCGTGCCAATATTGCCAAATTGTTTCAAAATCTTTGCAGAATCAAAAAAATTGTCTATTTGATCATCATTTAATTTGAATTCGTTTTTCAAACGTTGAGCATAATCTTTAGTGTATGAAGAAAAAGCTATGGTATTATTGCTGATTGCGATCAGTTGTTCTATTGCTAAATCTTCCTCTTCAATCAAATTTTCCATAAGATCCTGAAAGATTAACAGGATTCTTTTGCCGAAAAAAGCTAATTTAATACCCATTTCTTCAGAGTCCATTTTTCTTATAGCCATTTCAAAGCCTTCATTGATAAGTCTAAAAAGATCAATAGGTGCTGTTGAAACTAAACACCCATTTTCATTGGTTTGTGGTAAAGTTTTTTTTTCTAATTCGACGATTCCTTTGATCATTGACTCCACGTTATCAATCAATCTATTGGTATATATGTTCAATAATGTATTAATGCCTTTTGGAAATCTATCATCTTCAATATAATCAGAAAGAGATTGATAAAATTGTTTGACCCAAATAGCCAAATTCAAGATAGAAAAATTGTCGATTTCCCTGTTATATTTATCCCAATAACTTTTCAAAAACCCGCAAATTTTCTCATAAAAATAATTCAAATATTCTTTGATTATATCAATTCGTTTTGGATCCTTCGCATTGCATGCGATTATCACATCAATTAACTCTTGATTCAAATTGTCCAATACTTTAAGAAAAACTTTCAAATCCTTTGTATCTTCTAGATTCTGATTCACTGTTATAATGCCTGTGGTTATATTTGAAATAGTCTCATCAATATATTTATAAATCTTATTTTTTCTATCTTCATCACTCAAACCGCTTTGATCATATAAATCAATAGCTTTATCAATATTCTTCTTGATTATCACCCCACCTTGTGCTTTTCCTTTCATTTCTTTCACATTCCTCACACTGTTTCTTATAGCATCAATCCATTTATCTCGATCTAATTCAGTATCAGCTGCAATCACAAAGATCCGATCTCCCATGTTTATTTTGAAAGAGTTCTCTTTTTCGGCTATTTTGCCTTCATCCTTTAACACATCTAAACAGGTGCTCATTGGAATTGAACCTTTAGGACCACTGGAATCTCCTTCGTAATCATATTGATAATAATACATGGTGTCTAATTCTATTTTAGGAGGCAATTGAGACTCTTTTATGATATTTTCATCGACTTCTTCATTGGAAAACAAAGATTTTGAACTTATCAAAATAAACCATCTTTTTTGAAATTTCGTGTTTTGTTTCTGACCTTTTTTGTAAAGGAAACCCATGATCATCCGTTTTTCAAGAACCTCCTTTTTGATGTCGCTCAAATAACTTTTCAGACTCTTTTTCTTCAGAATTTCCTCATTTTCAATCTTTCGAAGCAAAGAAGTCTCTTCAATAATTCTTTTCTCTTTATCAAATTGTATTTTTTTTAAAGTCTCAGGATCCATTTCTCTCCAGAAATCTTCCCGTGAGGGTCTTTTCGTTGTGGATACAGTCTTTGTTCTTGCTATGGAGTCTTTTTCATTATAAAATAAATCAAAATTAAAAAAGGACAAAATTTAATTTTTCTAACTTATGTCTTCTTGTTTATGCAAATAATCATTTAAAGCATTTAGACCTTTGATCCATCTTTCTCTTTCTGATTCGTTTTCTGCTCGCAAAAGAAATGATCTACCACCATATTTGATCTCAAAATCAGCGGTCGAAGATTTTTTAATACCCTCTATCTCACGGATATCTATAGAACCTTTGGGCTTGGCTGAGACACTCTCGTCATCACACCAGGTCAGGATGTTTCCATCATCAACTATCATGAAGAAACGCTTTTGATAACCTTTTAGGAGGGTGGGACTCTTCTTTTTAATCCAACCGCGCATGAGCTTGTATTCTTTGATTTCATCGAGTGTGGATTTCATTATTGTGTTTTATACAGAAATAAATTTTTATTTTTTTTAAATAAAACTTTGAATGCAAAGAACTAAAAAAAAAATTATAATGACTTTTTTAGAAAGGAAATTGAAAAACAAAAACAAAAAGTTTTAAAAAATTGGTTTTGGATAAATATTTTAGTTAAAATCAAAATTTCTTAGAAATTTTTTTTTCTTCATTAAACAAAAATTTAAAGTAACTTAAAATTATTGGAGTAATATAAAACTGTTTCAGCTAACCTTAATGCTATATAAAACAAAAAACATTCAAAAAAGATTCTTATTTTTGGGATTTATCACTTGATTAAATTTCTAATTTTACGACGAAATATTTTGAATAAAAAACGATAATAAACACTAAAAACCAGAAAACAATTCATTTTTCATTTTCTTTGATTATTCTTCACAAAGTTCAAAATCTATTTCCAAACCCCCAAAAAAATTACAAATTCCCCTGCATAAACCAATTTTTAGTCTTACATTGCTAATAGAATATTTGCTCCTTTGTCCATCCCAGCTATTTTTCATTACTTCAGCCTCTTGTTGAGTAAATTGTAACACTGTTGCTATCACAGGTAAAGTTTTTTCCTGAACCTACAGTGTTTATTTACAATATAATCATATATTAATTATGAATAAACTGATAAATCGCTATTAAAAAATTTGAGCAGGATATTTTTTATATATTGTGTATTGATGTTTTTCTTCAATTCCTGATTTAAAAACTCGAGTTTTAGCTCTCTCTCCTTTATAATTTTTGAGGAGTCCATTTGTAAATTTTCCAACAGATTTTCTAATTCTTTTATTCTTTAATTTTTTCGTTGAAATAAAAAATTGAAATTTTTTTTTTAATAAATTCAAAAACTTTTTTCTTCCAGACTCCAATATTTCTATTTCTAAAAGAATTTTATTAAAAATTTGCCTTTTGTTATTATTTTACTTTCTTTTTTCTCAACTTCTTTGTCAGCAATGAATTTATCACATGTTTTTCTCCATGATTTCTTTATGAATTTGAATCACAAAAAAAAATTAATAAAAATTTTTTTCTTCAAAAAAAAAACTTCTTGTTGATGCAGTTCTGAATTAAGAACGTTCAATCTCTTTAAAGAATCATACAAGGTCTGATGTAATAAGAGAATATGATCCTTTATTTCATTGAGTGAAGAGTGCTCATATTGATAATTCATTTTCTGCAGTTCTATTAAAAGGAACTTCATTTTGTTCAAACACTCATTTTTTGTATTTTCATCACTTTCCTCGTGCAAATACAACAAACAATTTTCTCTTATTTCTTCACTAAATACACAAAATT
>JFJP01005679.1_pt1 | contig 14280 bp, 11 predicted proteins | sample 431651 | NCBI WGS metagenome assembly JFJP01 (sample SAMN02602958, study PRJNA72255) | Microbial mat metagenome, whole genome shotgun sequencing project. | biome: fresh water; feature: sink hole; material: water; isolation source: purple microbial (photo- and chemosynthetic) mats found in... | reverse complement strand
AAGGCATGAAGCACTACGTCAACATGGTGCAGGAGCAGGAATTTGCGGCACGCGACAAGGGCTACACCTTCGTGTCGCACCAGCAGGAAGTGGGCGCCGGTTACTTCGACGAAGTCACCACGGTCATTCAGGGTGGTGCTTCCAGCGTCAAGGCGCTCACGGGTTCTACCGAGGAAGAGCAGTTCCACTAAGCAATCCGGGCGTCCTCAAGGGGCGCACTGAAGAGCTAGAAAGGCCGGGTCTTAAAAAGGAGCCCGGCCTTTTTGCATTCTGGACACGTAGTTCTCAGCAGGACACTTTTTGTGTCCGCCGCCTGACGCTCATTGCAAGTTGAATCGCTTGTAGTAGTGCGACACTGCTTCTGATTCTGCGATACGCCGCATGTGTGCGTTGAGCAGGGGCGCGCATTGTTCCACCAGGTCGGCGGGTACGTGGTCCAGGCGACCGGAATTCAGGCCACGTACATCGATGAAAACCTTCAGGTCAGCAATGGTCAGGCGGTTGTCGGAAAAATATTCTCCGCCGTGGGCCACCAATTGGGACTGAAGCCATTGCAAATACACAGGCATTGAGCCGTTCACCAGCGCCAGGCGAGCCGCCTTCTGTTCCTCACCGGTCATGCGGAACGTGGGTCCGAGATTCATGCTCGCCTCTTCCACAACGAACATGACTTCATCGCATAACAGCGCCTGGAATGGGTCGCTCGGGTAGAGGCCGGCAAGTTTTCCCGCATAACGCAGGATGGAGTCGCTTTGTGTGACCTGTATGCCATCCACATGCAGCACCGGTACCTGGCCAAATGGGGTCGATTTTCGTATCTCGGCGAATTCAGGGAATGTGAAACGGTGGTCTTCAAACGCTATACCGCCGATGCTTAACGCCAGCCGCACGGGTTCGGCTCTGCCGCCATGAAAATCGAAATAGCTCAGTTTGAGTGTGCTCACAGGTTTTCCTTTTTGTGTGTGGTTTGCTATTTGCTCCAGGAGTCCTTGAGGCCCACCGCGAGGTTGAAAACAGGGCGGCCCGCCTTGTGATCCATGCGGTCGGCGACAAAGTATCCATGGCGTTCGAACTGAAACTTCTGGTCTGGCAGCGCATTTGCCAACGAGGGCTCCACTACGGCGGTAATCGTTCTCAGGCTGTTCGGGTTCAGATTTTCGATGAAGTCCTTACCGCCCGCATCGGGGTAGGGGTCGAGAAACAAGCGATCGTAGAGTCGCACTTCGGCGGGTACACCGTCGGCCACGCCAACCCATGTGATGGCCGCCTTCACCTTTACCAGGTCGCTGCCTGGTGTGCCGCTCTTGGTGTCAGGAACCACGCTGGCTAAAACTTCGGTAATCACTCCATCTGCGCCCTTGTTGCAGCCCGTGCATTCGATGACATAGCCGCCCTTCAAACGCACTTTGTTGCCCGGGAACAGGCGCTTGTAACCTTTGGGTGGCACTTCTTCAAAGTCTTCGCGCTCAATCCATACCTCCTTGCCCATGGTGAAGTGGCGCGTGGGAGATTCGACCCCCTCGGGCGAATGGGGGAGTGCAGGCTGGCTGCAGCGCTCCAGATGTCCGGGCGCAAAAACTTCGTCCCAATTAGTCATGACCAGCTTCACCGGGTTCAGTACGGCAAATCCGCGGTAAGCTTTTGTTTCCAGATCATCGCGCAGGCAGCCTTCCAGCACGGCGTAATCGGTCCATCCGCCAGCCTTGCTGGTGCCAGTGCGCTCATGCATGAGGTGCAGACTCTCCGGCGTGTAACCACGTCGGCGCAGGCCCACGATGGTGGGCATGCGCGGGTCGTCCCAGCCACTCACGCGCTGGTCGTTCACCAATTGCGCGAGCTTGCGCTTGCTGGTGATGACATAGGTGAGGTTCAAGCGTGAAAACTCGTATTGGTGGGGCGCCGGTGCGGCCAGCAGACCGCCTTCGCACAATCGGTCCATGAGCCAGTCGTAAAACGGACGCTGGTCTTCAAACTCCAGGGTGCAGATGCTGTGGGTGATCTGTTCCAGCGCATCTTCAATCGGGTGTGCGTAGGTGTACATCGGGTAGATGCACCAGGTGTCACCTGTGTTGTGGTGTGTGGCACGGCGGATACGGTAGATGGCCGGGTCGCGCATATTGATATTGGGGCTGGCCATGTCGATCTTGGCGCGCAATACCATGCTGCCATCTTCATGCTTGCCGTCTCGCATCTCCCGAAAACGTGTCAGGTTTTCAGTCGGTGTGCGGTTGCGAAATTGGCTGTCCACCCCAGGCTTGCCAAAATCGCCCCGGTTGATGCGCATTTCTTCAGCGCTTTGTTCGTCCACATAGGCGTGGCCAGCTTCGACCAGATACTCGGCAGCACGGTACATAAAGTCAAAGTAATCGCTGGCCTGGTAGGGCGCGGCATCTTTAGCGCCATTCCACTCAAAGCCCAGCCAGCGAATGGCGTCCACAATGCTGTTGACGTATTCGATGTCTTCCTTTTCCGGATTGGTGTCATCAAAACGCAGGTGGCATACGCCGCCGTAATCGCGTGCCAGGCCGAAGTTGATGCAAATGCTCTTGGCGTGCCCAACGTGCAGATACCCATTGGGCTCCGGTGGAAAGCGGGTACGGATCTTTGCGGGGTCCGGTTGCCCCGCAGCTTGGTGCGTGGCGTCGCCGGGACTGCCGGCCCAGCGGCGGTTGGCGTAGGTACCTTTTTCCAGATCGGATTCGATGATCTGGCGCAAAAAATTGCTGGTCTTGGAATGGGTGTCGGGGGGGGCGGGATTCGTGGAGCTCATTCGCATGATTTTAGACGGCACCCGCGGTCCGTAGCCCGCGGCCATGGCGTCAAGACTCGGCGTCGAGCAGCGACGCCGCAAAACTGTTGATCGCGTCCACCTCTGGCGCCAGCTTGGTGTAGCGCATTCCCTCTCGCAACAACAGACTGCGAAGGCCATGGTCAATGGCACGCGCCTGCTCTTCGTCCTGAAAGCGGCCGGTGCGGATATAGCGCTTGTCACCGCGCTCGACCAGGATGTTGACGTTGTTGTGCTGCTGGTACCACTCCAGGATCTGGGCACGCGTCTTGGCGATGTCGCAGATGTTGTCCTCATAGTGCTCGTTGTAGTAGAGCACCTGGGGCAAAGAGCATTCGGTGATCAGGAACTGCACCTGACCGTCAAGCAGGTTGATCATTTCAAACTGGCGTTGGGCGATGAAATACTGGTTTTTGAGTACTTCGAAGTTTTGCTGCCACACCAGTGACTTGGCGTAGTCTGGAATGACCTCCACCGTTTTCTGGTGCAGGTTCAGGTACAGCACGATGGCCGATGAATAGAGGGATTTGTCACTGCCTGGCCCGCCGATGATATTGATCACTTTGGTTGGGTACAACCGCATCTTGTTCTCAGGCATGTGGTTGGCAACGGACGTGTAGCGAATGGTCATGGTGGTTGCATTGGACTTCGGATGGCGTGTATCGTAGTGTGCGCCATCGGCTTTCGCAAGAGGACTAGCCCTTGAATGGCGAATTACATGGCTTTGAACAGGTGGGCATACAGCCGGCTGATCTGCAGTTTCTCCGGGCGAGAACGCATGCTTAAGAGCATCTTGCCAGACTCCTCACGAATTACCCGTGCAATGTCGTTTGTCCGTACAACGGTACCGCGATGGACCTGACAGAACGCATCGGGATGCAGGCGCGGCAGCAATTCCTTGAGGGGTGTGCGGATCAGATACTCCCGTTCCGCCGTGAGTACGCGCACGTATTTGTCGGCCGCCTCGAAATACACCACATCGTTGACCGGCACCATGTGAACGGCATTCCCAACACCCACCTGCAGCACCTTGAGCGGTTCCTGCGCGCCACCCGCAATATGGTCGACCTGCGTCGTGGCAGACAGCAGACCGCGCAATTGCGCCATGGTTGCTTCCAAATCCATAGCGGCTTGCGCTGGCTGGAAAAGCGTTTGCCGGAGTTTATCAACGGTTTTCTTCAGGCGTGCGGTCTGTACCGGTTTGAGCAGGTAGTCCACCGCCTGTGCCTCGAACGCTTGCACCGCGTATTGGTCGTAGGCAGTCACAAATACCAAGGCTGGAAAATGGTGTGCCTGCGGCCCGTCGACTGGCCATTGCTCGGCGAGTGCGGAGGCGGCTTCCAACCCGCCCATGCCGGGCATGCGGATGTCAAAAAACAGGATGTCTGGCCGCAATGCCAGAGCTTCGCGCACTGCCGAGGTACCGTCGCCGACCGTGGCCACGATGCGCAGTGACGGCCAGACCGCGTCTAGCTCACCCGCCAAGGCGTGCGCCAGCAGCGGCTCATCTTCAGCAATCAGTGCTGTGGGATTGTTCTGACTCATGGTTTGCAAGGAAAAGTGATGGTAGCGCTAGTGCCACCTGCGCTGGCAGCTCCCAAATTGATAGCGCCTGCGTTGCCGTACGCAGTCGATAGCCGCTCGCGCACCTGGTTTAGTCCAAAGCCTTTGCCGACCGGCACGACCGCGGCGGGATCCATGCCCAAGCCTGTGTCGTGTACTTCCAGGCACAGCAACGCCCCGCTTCTTCGGGCGCTGATGGTGATGCAACCACCCTCTACCTTGGGCTCCAGCCCATGCTGGATGCTATTCTCGACCAGCGGTTGCAGCAGCAAGGGGGGCACTTCCTGCGCGGCCAATTCCGCTGGCAGTCGCAGGCTGAATTGCAGCCGCGGGCCCATGCGCACGGACATCAGCTCCAGGTAATCCTGCAGCCGGTCAAACTCCTGCTGCAGGCTGTGCATGCCAGCACGTGACGCGCTCAGGGTGGCTCGCAGGTAGGCAATCAAGTGGTCCAGCATGGTCTGCGCGCGGGCCGGGTCGAGGCTGATCAGGATGCGCAGATTGGCAAGTGTGTTGAATAGCATGTGGGGCTCGAGCTGCGTCTCCAGTAGTTTGAGGCGCGACTCGGCCGCCTGTCGCAGCGCTACTTCGGCACGCTGCTTTTCTGCCGCGAGTTGGCGTCGGCTCAGGAAGAAGTAGGTCATCAATGCGCCGGCGGCCATGCTCATGGCTAGCAGGCCCAAGAAACTGCGCGGGTGGTCCATCAGGGCGCCAAAACTGTTGATGTGCAGCAGTTGGCCGGCTACCAGCGTGCCGAGCAGGTAACCCAGCACAACACCAACGGGAACAATCCCTACCAGGCGGCGCCATTGGCGGTCCCAGTCGGTGATCAGCCAGTGCTGGGCGGCTTCGATCAGAGCCCAGATCGACAAACCGATGCACTGCGAAAACACCATGTTGATATACAGGTACCGGACATCCATGGCCGACAATGCCAGGGCAATGAAGGTGTTGAGACCGACCGACAGCAGGGCGTGTTTCAGGAGGGAAATCAGGGTTATCGCAGGCATGGGTATGGGTCTCGTGTAAGCGAAGTATGCCAAGTCGAACCGGTGCTGGCTCAAAAAGCCCAGGTCGCAAGCAGGTAGGCTTGGCGCTGCACCGGCAGTTGCATCAGGACTGCATCCTCAGGCCCGGTATTGATGCGCACGCCACCTTGCACCTGCACGCGATCGCCTTTCCACAGCAGGGCCGCGGTCAACATCAGACCGTTATCAGCGGGATGGAAAAGCAAATCCAGTGACGGCTGCCATGCTTCAATGTCCCAGCTTACCCGTGTGTAGAGATTGCTGCGATGCAGGCTGCTGCTCACTGCGAAGGCTTCACCTTGCCAGGCCAGGTTGCCTGCAACCGCACCATTTGGTAATCCGCTGTGGGCCATTGCGCCGAGCGCCAGGTTGCGGCGGCGCCAGTCGGCCCATTCATTGGTCGAAAGTGCCGTTTCATCCCACCATGCCTCCGCCAGCACACTGACCTGCTGCGCACTGGTCCATGTGCCGCCAACGAGCGCCTGCGTGGCGTTGCTTGCCATGCTCGCGCGCCAGGGATTGGTGGCGGCCAGCAGTGGTGCGGCTGTATTGACCGAGCGGCTGTCGGTGTGCTGCAATCTGCGAAGTGATGCATGCAACTCCAACGCGTCGCTCGCGACCCATGCCACAGCGCCGCCCAGGCTGACACGGGTTCGGTCGGCGAATCGGGCAAACGCATGCCAGTCCGCCGCGCCCTGGCGCTGGTAATAGCGCGCAGCCAGTGCCGGCTCATCGCCCCGCAGTAGATCGGCATGGCCGGTCGGGTTGACAATGACCATGGACCAGGACGAGTCCGCGCCAAACTGCTCCGCCATCAGCAGTGGACGCCCTTCGTTGGTGCTGCTCACCAGCGTGCGCCGCACTTCCTGCTGCACCATATCGTTGGGGCGAAACGCATATCCCACGTCCCACCCCACTATCTTTTTGCCAGCGCTGAACTGCCAGCTGCCGGCATCGGCGGTCACCACCAATTCATTGATCCAGGAGGCGCTTTGACCCCCTTGGCCCGCCCAGGCTTGTTGTTGGGCTGTCGCGATCGCATTCCAGTTGCGACCGCGTAGCTGCAGTTCAGCTTGCGCGGTTGCGCCTTGATCGGCCAACACGACCGTGCCACTTTGCAGCGCATTGGCTTGTGCCAGTGGTCCGAGTTCGCCGGTCTGGCGACTGTCCCATTGGGTGCGCAACTTGCCGCTGAGCATCCAGGCATCTTCTCCGTCTTGCGCGTTGGCAGATCCAGTGCAGATCCATGCCAGAGCGAGCCAACTAAGTCGTTTCATGGCATCAATCCAGCGGTGGGTTGCGTACCAGGAACATCGGGTTGAGCCACTCCTGCGGTACCTGGCGTTCCTTGCGGTTCAGATACCGCACATGGGTGGTCTTGTGGTTGTTCACCTGATCGGACAGCACCATTTCGGTCACCATGGTCGGGGCGTTGGGCTTGTCCAGCACAAAGATTGCCTGTTTGGCCAGTTTGTCAGACAGCACATATAGGTCGGCTTTGAGCGGCTCAAAGCGGGCTTTGCCAAGCCACAGTTCGATGCGCTGGTAGGTTACGCCCTTGCGCGTGGCGGCAAGGCTTAGGTGCAGACAGGGCACCTGCGGCGCGCCCGGGTTGGCACCGCCACAGCGCTCCTCGCCCACAAGTGTTCCGCTGTAGTCGTCGGCCCAGCTCATGGTAGCGATGTCACCGGTGGAGGCATCACCGAGCAGCTTTTGCATCGGCGTAATGCGCAGCGGGCGCTGGCTGTCGGGCATCAGGAGCCAGAAATCGTCGCCCAACATCAGCACCTTCTGGCCTTTTTCCGCAGGGCTCTGCATCAGCACCAGCGACTTGCGCCCGGCCTGGGCAAACACCTTGTAACGGCGTTCTTTGTCGGGCGTGCCATCGGCGTTGACTACGTTGACCTGGGTGTCCACCTGCAGATTGTCGGCACTCATGCGAAATTTGTCGGCGGCCTTGAGGATGGTGGGGATGTCCTGGGCGATGGCTGAAGCCGCAGTGAGAGCTAGGACGGCGAATATTTTTGGAAGTGTTTTCATCGGTAAGCCTTATGAAACTTGCGTGAGGTGCTATGAAGTTAGGAGCGTATGGAAGTCGTCTAATCAGTTGAGGACAGAGCAAATTTGCTTCGCAAATATTGCTCTGTCCCGCAAGTCTCAGGTATGCGCCAGCGCTTCGACCACGGGCATATTGACCGTCTTGCGGGCGACCCAGGTCGAGGCCAGCACGGTGAGGGCCACCATGCTGACCATGGTGGCCAGGTACATCAAGGCATCGAAGGTGATGAGTAGCGGATAGCCTTTGGTCTGCCCAGGCGGTGGTGGCATTTCCATCGGCACGACCAGCAGGAAAACGGTCACGCCGATCGACAGCACTGCACCGACCAGGGCACCGGCACCGCCCAGCACCATGCCTTCTAGCCCCAGCGTGGTCAGTAGCTGGCGCGGTAGCGTGCCCAGCGCCCGCAAAGTGCCGATTTCACGGGTGCGTTCGATGATGGCCATGGCCATCGCGTTGGTCACGACAAACACCACAATCACGCCAATGATCAGGCCCATGGCACCAAAAATGCGGTTGTACAGGTCTTTCACCGCTTTGTAGAAGAAAGCCAGATCCAGCCAGGTTTTGACTTTTAGCTCCGGGTTTGCCGCTGCTACGCGCTGCTGGGCTGCCTGCGTCATGTCCATGCGGGCCAGAAACACGCCCAGACTGGATACACGCTGGGTATTGAGCAGTTTTTGTGCCGTGGCGATGTCGGTGTAGATGAAGCGCAGGTCCATGTCGGGCACCCCGGTGGAAAACACGCCCTTGACCACCACGTCCAATGCGTTGAGGGCACCGTCGGCGGTGCTGGCCAGTAGAGTCAGGCTGCTCCCGGGCTTGGCCTTCAGGCTTTTGGCCAGTCCCTCGCCCAGCATGACCTCAGCGGTCTTGGCATCGTTGCTCAGAACCTCACCCGCTGTGATGGACAGGAACGGACCCTTGACGGCGAATTCGCTGTCGGGGTCAATGCCGGTGGCCATCATGACGGTCGATTTGTCGCCATTGCTGATCAGGCCACTGAACTCCACCCGTGGCAGCACCTGGCGCACATCGGGGTCAGCGAGCAAGCGGGTACGCAGCTCGGCCGCGTTGTCCAGGCCGTGCTGCAGCGGGGTGTCTTCGTCTTTGTCAAACTGGGCCGGCCGGGCGACCACCAGATGGCCGGTGCTGCGTGACGCCATCTCCGACAGGCCCTGGTAGGTGGAAAGTGCAAAGCCCCCAGCCAGCAAAATCGCCGCGGTGCCGAGGGCGGCGATCGACACAGTGACGCCCGAGCGGCGCCGATTGCGCAGTGTGTTCTGCACTGCAAACTTTAGCCAGGTCGTGTTCATAGCAGTTTCCCATCCAGGAGGGCCAGCACACGATCACAGCGGCTAGTGAGGCGGCTATCGTGGGTGGCAATGACAAAGGCCGCACCTTCAGCGTGGCCGCGTTCGCGCATCAGGTCCAACACCTGATCCGCGGTGTGCGAATCCAGGCTGGCGGTCGGTTCATCAGCAATCACCAGGCGCGGGCGCTTGATCAGCGCACGGGCAATGGCCACACGCTGGCGTTGTCCACCCGAGAGCGCATCAGGGCGATGGTGGGCATGGTCCTGCAAGCCCACGGCTTCCAGTTGTGCCGCAACACGCTCCTTGCGCTCTGCGGTACCGATACCGGCGAGGAACAGCGGGTAGTCCACGTTCTCGGCAACTGTCATCACCGGCACCAGATTGAAGTTCTGAAAGACAAAACCCAGCGCGTCGCGGCGTAAGAGTGTGCGCTGCACTTCATCGAGACCATTGACATGGCGGCCATCCAGTACGATATCACCGGCGTCTGGTGTGTCGATCAGGCCGCACAGGTTCAGGATTGTGCTTTTGCCGCTGCCCGATGGCCCGGTGAGCGCCAGCAACTCGCCACGCTGCACGCTCAGGTCAACGCCCTGCAGTGCGGGAATCACGTGTGCCCCAAGCCTATAGGTCTTGAATATGCCGTGCAATTCCACGACGGAAGTTGTGCTGTTCATGATGCCAGTGCGCTGAGTTGGGCGCGGGCTGCCTGAAGCTGTGGAGCATTGGCGCTGATGACTTCATTGAGGTACTTGCGGGCATCGTCCGTGCGCTTGTCTTTGACGGCGACTGTTGCAGCCTTCATCCAGACATCGCCGCGAAAGCTCAGGGGCGCCTTGGCCAACAAGGGGCTGGTGAGAATCTCACCCAGAAGCTTGTTGCCGCGCGCTGCACGGTTCATGAAGCCGGGCACGGCCAGAAAGGTGTTGGCCGCTACAAAGCGCACTTCCAGTGCCGAGGGGACATCGTGTTGCAGCGCTGCGTTGTGTGCCGGGGTGAGCATGGCCAGTGCCTTGTCCAGCATGGCCATGCCGTCTTCGGCGAAGCTCATCTTCTTCCAGGGCAGCAGGGTGGTGGTCGCCTTCATTGACGTAGCCGCACCTGCGTAAGCCATCAGCACGGGGTTGGTAGGCTCCTGCTTGAGCAAGGCGTTGAAACCTTCTGCGGACCGGTCGATCGCGTTCTCGTCGCCGTTTGTAGCCTGCAGGAACTGGGCGAAGACGGGCTGGAACTGCGCTTCAGGCAAGGCAAAGGCAGCGTTGCCGATCACCATGGCGGCTACAAAGACGGCATGGCGAGAGAGGCGGGTGGTGGAAGTGAACATGGGATGCTCCTGTGAATGGGTTGGTTTGCTGATGCAGCGAACTGTAGGTGTGGCAATGGTTTTGTACATTCATCGTGAGACCAAATCCGCTGGAGTTGACGTGAAACGCGCCAAAACGGGAGCCAAGTGTCGACCGACTGCTTCGATATCAGGCTGGAAATACTGCAGCAGCGGTGTCACCACAGGTACTGTGACCCTCGTTACACGACCCTCGTTTTGCGCCAGTCCGTGCGCGGGAAGCTCCCGAGTTGGAGGTCGAAGTGTCGGTGCTCAGCCCCTTGGTGTGGTGTTTGAATGCGCTCATGAGGGGCGCATCTGCCGCAGCACTTTCCTGCCCCAGGTTTGGAAGCAATTGCCTCAGGTAGTGAATTTCATGGCGCATCTGAAGGTCAAGGCTGACTCGCCCGGCGATTTCTGGTCGCCGGCGGTGCAAGTCTCGGTGTACCAGGTGCAGAAGTTCCATAAATCGCCACCCGGCGCAGTGGTGGCAGACGTTGCCAGACGAGCGGTTTGGGCGGCAACGCATTCCGATTGCTTTTCAGTAGCAGCCCACCCAGCGGCGATAATCGGCGGCCATTTCGGGAGAGTTGATTGGATACCGCATTGTTGTTGAAGGCCGCCATCATGGGTGTGGTCGAGGGGTTGACCGAGTTCTTGCCAATTTCGAGCACGGGACATCTGATTCTGGCTGGCGCGCTGCTGGGTTTTGATGACGACAAAGCCAAGGTGTTTGATATTGCGATCCAGACCGGTGCCATCGTTGCCGTGATTTTGGTTTACTGGCAGAAGATTCGTGACACGTTGGTCACTCTTCCGACCGAGCGAAGAGCACAACAATTTGCGTTGAATGTGCTGATTGCGTTTATCCCTGCGGTGGTGATGGGCCTGCTTTTCGGCAAGGCCATCAAAGAGCATCTATTCACGCCGGTGGTCGTTGCCAGCACATTCATTGTCGGCGGTTTCATCATCCTGTGGGCCGAGAGGCGCCAGACCGCGGGCGGTACAGCCGTGCACATCCATGACGTCGATGACATGACCTGGAGGGACGCACTCAAAGTGGGGTTGGTGCAGTGTCTCGCGATGGTTCCTGGCACCAGTCGCAGCGGCACCACCATCATCGGTGGCATGCTGCTGGGCTTGTCGCGAAAGGCGGCGACCGATTTCTCGTTTTATCTGGCCATTCCAACACTTATCGGTGCGGGCGCTTACAGCCTGTACAAAGAACGCGCTTTGCTCAGCATGGCTGACGGGCCCATGTTTGCTGTGGGGTTGGCGATGTCGTTTTTCAGTGCCTGGCTGTGCATCCGCTGGCTGTTGCGCTTTATCGCCACCCACAGTTTTAACGGCTTTGCTTACTACCGAATAGTGTTTGGGTTTGTGGTGCTGGCCACTGCGTGGAGTGGTACCGTGAACTGGTCCGCTTAGCCCGACCTTGTTGCAAAGACTTCAACGGTCAATCGAGGCGATAACGATTCCGGCACCTTTCCGCAGCGGGTGACCTGAATCCAGGGACAAGTGATTTTGCAAAGCGGGCATAACTTGTAAAACTGGTTCAACCTTGCTTTCTGAGTAGTAACGCTCCAGAGCGTCTTCTAACCCTGAAATTGAGAGGCTGGTCGGGGCAGCCAGCGTCGACTTTGAGGGTTCAGCCCGTTGCGCTATCTCAGAAACCGCAGACGCTTCGAACATATAGGCATTGAGACTCTCGACAAGCGTTGGCGTATTTGACCCAACGGGGGGCGTGCTGTCATTTCCACTGCCAGTGGGAACCGACGGAACCGCCTCCAGTGGGGTGGTGCTTTCGGTAGACGGCTTCGTTGAAAACCAGACGTCGGCCATCTCCCGGGTTGTGCCATCCACCATGGTGTAATTCGATACGAGCCCAATGAAATTGCCATGGTCCACTGCGTCATTGACCCGCGCCGCCAGACTCAGTTCACTGATGCCGAGAGTGGACAAGCGAAGAAGCTCATCGGGTTGACTCGTTCCGTCCAGATTGCCATCCACCCAGACCATCAGGTCGGCAAAAGACGTGTCTGCGCTGGATATGACTCCGTCCCCGTTGGAGTCCATTTCGGCCAGCGCAATGTAGCCGTTGGCGGCCTTCCCCCCTCCCTGGAGAGACGTCGCAATTCCAAATAGCTCACCACCTCCATTGATCTTGCCATCAAGATTACGGTCGAGTACCAAAAGCCCATCTCCGCCCGCTATCCACCCGGTAGTAACTGGTTTCCCCACGCCATAGATGTCGAACTGAACGCCGCCATCAGTGCCTTGCGTAGTGATGCCGTCTCCAGTGAGATCCAGAACAATCGGGGAGCCAGCTTTCAGATGTGGAACTTGAGCGGTTGTGAGTGCATCTCTTTGCGTTGCAGTCAACGCCATTTCCTGTGGCCCGGTTATCGCTGCAACCTGGTCTGTTGTGAGTGCAACGATTGCTGCCGTTGTGAGTGCGGGGATTTGCGTTGTTGTCAAGCTTGACAACTGTTTTGTGGACAGGCCAAGTTGGACTTGGGATGTTGTCAGCGCCGACACTGCCGAGGTGCTCAGGGCAGCGACAGCAGCGGTGCTGAGCGCACCAATGCCCGAGGTGCCAAGCGCCACGACGCCATCGGTACTGAGAGCTCCTATCTGCGATGTCGTAAGCGCGCTCAATTGGGTTGTGGTCAGCGATGCAATAGCGGCCGTCTTCAGAACAGCAACATCACGGGTCTCCAAGGCTGTAACCTGCGACGTGCTGAACGCACGCACTTGGTCGCTGGAAAGAGAGGCAATCGCCTCCGTCGAGAGTGCCGCGACAGCGGCCGTAGTCAATGCCGTAATACTTGAAGTACCGAAAGCCACAATCTGATTCACCGTCATTGCACCGATCTGAATCGTAGTCAGGGCGTTGACCTGGGAAGTCGTCAGGCTTTCGACCTGCGATATTGTCAATGCGGCGATGTTAGCGGTGTTGATGGCTTTGAACTGCGCACTGGTGAACGCCCGTAACTGGTCCGAAGACAGCGCTGAAAATGCTCCGGTACTCAAAACCGCTACATCAGCTGTTTCCAGAGCGGCAACTTGGAGCGTGCTCAGCGCAGCGATTTGGCCCGTGCTGAGCACTCCAACCGTAGCCGTCGTCAGGGCTGCAACAGCGGCTGTACTCAGCGCTGCAATATCCCTCGTTTCAATCGCTGCCAACTGGCTTGTCGTCAACGCTGCAATCTGGCTCGTCTTAAGCGCGGCTACCTGCTGCGTTGTCAGGCCGATGATCTGATCCGTTGTCAAAGCAGCTATGGCCTGAGAATTCAAGGAAGCGATTGCGGCGGTGCTGAGCGCACCAATGCCGGTTGTTCCCAAGGCTGCCATGTCTTCGGAGCTCAGTGCCCCTACCTGGCCAGTTGTCAATGCGCCGATTTGTTCTGTAGTCAGGGAGAATATCTGAAGTGTGTTGAGTGCTGCGATGTCGCGCGTTTCGATTGCGGCAATTTGGGTGGTATTGAAAGCACCCAACTGTGATGTTGTGAGAGCCCCAATGGAAGCGGTTCCCAGCGCTACAACGGCAGCAGTGCTGAATGCGGCAATGTCAGAGGTTTCTATGGCAACTACTTGGTCACTCGTGAGCGCAGCCACCTGGCTTGTCTGGAGAGCGGAAATTTGCGCTGAGCTCAATGCCACGACGCCGTTGGTCGACAAAGCTGGGATGGCTGACGACGACAGCGCAGCTACCTGTGCTGTGCCAAACGCGGCGATCTGTCCCGCAGTCAGTGCTGCCATTTGCGTGCTGCTGATAGCCGCAATCGCGGCTGTGTTCAAAGCGGCAATGTCCGAGGTTTCGATCGCCACAAGCTGTGCCGTAGTCAGCGCGCCCACCTGATTCGTTCGCAAAGCGGCGAATTGGGTCGAGGTCAGCGCAACAATGGAGTCTGTTGGCAGAGCGGATACTGATGCAGTGGATAGTGCAACGACCTGCGCAGTGCTCAATGCCGCGACTTGGGCGGTTGTCAATGCGGCGATTTGCGCGGTCCCCAGTCCGGCAATCGTGACAGTCGACAACGCCGCCATTGCCGAGGCACTTAGTTTGTCAATCGTCACACTGCCGGTTCCCAGCAGTGTTGAGACCTGTGCGCTGGTCAATGCAGCAAACTGGGCTGAGGAAAGCGCAGCGACCTGGGTGCTGTTGAGCGCCACCACATCACGGGTCTCGATGGCTGCAACCT
>JFJP01039175.1_pt1 | contig 14281 bp, 12 predicted proteins | sample 431651 | NCBI WGS metagenome assembly JFJP01 (sample SAMN02602958, study PRJNA72255) | Microbial mat metagenome, whole genome shotgun sequencing project. | biome: fresh water; feature: sink hole; material: water; isolation source: purple microbial (photo- and chemosynthetic) mats found in... | reverse complement strand
GTCTAAAGTTGCCCCATCAAAAATTGGAGTAGCAAATTTTAATCCTAATTCTTTGCCTGCCCAACCTAAAACGGTTTCATATATCTGCCCCAAGTTCATACGTGAAGGCACCCCAAGTGGGTTAAGCACGATATCAACCGGTGTTCCATCTTCAAGGAATGGCATGTCTTCATCACGAACTACTTTGGCAACAATACCTTTGTTACCATGACGTCCAGCCATTTTATCCCCTACTTTTACTTTACGCTTTTGGGCAATATAAACTTTTGCTAACTGTATAATTCCATTGGGGAGTTCATCACCTACAGTGACATTAAACTTTTTACGTTTTACTTCACCTTCAATATCCCTAAATTTTATCAAATAATTATGCAAAAGATCACTAATAATGGAATTTTTATCTTTATCCGTAGTCCATTTAGTAGGATTAATATTGATATAATCTACATCCTGAAGAACTTTCTGAGTAAATTTGGTACCCTTAGCAATTATATCCACACCATAATAATCTTTTATGCCTTGCGATACTTTGCCATTAACCAACACAAAAAGTTTGTCAATAAGTTTTGCATTTAAGTCAGCATGCTTACGTTCCATTTCATCATCTAATTTTTGAAGTAATGGTTTTTCAGCAGTTTTAACTTTCTTATCTTTTAATGAACGGGAAAAAAGTTTTTTATTAATAACAACACCTGTTAGTGAAGGAGACGCTTTAAGGGATGCATCTTTGACATCACCAGCTTTGTCACCAAATATAGCTCGAAGCAATTTTTCTTCAGGTGAAGGATCCGACTCTCCTTTTGGAGTAATTTTACCAATTAGGATATCGCCAGGTTTAACATGTGCTCCAATCCGTATAAGTCCATTTTCATCTAAATTCTTAGTTGCTTCTTCGCTAACATTAGGAATATCAGAGGTCAATTCTTCCAATCCCCTTTTTGTATCGCGCACTTCCAACATATATTCATCAATATGCAATGAGGTAAATATGTCTTCACGAACAACTCTCTCAGAAAGTACAATTGCATCTTCAAAGTTATACCCTTTCCAAGGCATAAAAGCAACTTTTAAATTTCTTCCTAAAGCTAGTTCACCTCCTTGAGTTCCATAACCTTCGGTTAAAACAGTTCCTTTATAAACCTTCTCACCCTTTGCAACAATTGGTCGTTGATTTATGGAAGTATTTTGATTTGTTTTTTGGAATTTTGTCAGTATGTAGCGCACGGTGTCATCGTCGAAACTAACAAAACGTTCTTCTTCGTTTCGGTTATATCTTACAATGATTTCTTCAGCATCTACATATTCAACTATTCCATTGCCCTCTGCTCTAATAAGATTTCGTGAATCTTCAGCCACCTTTTTTTCAATTCCAGTTCCAACTATTGGTGCTTCAGGCTGCAACAAAGGCACTGCCTGACGCATCATGTTTGAACCCATCAATGCACGGTTGGCATCATCATGTTCCAAAAAGGGAATTAATGAAGCTGCAATGGAAGCAATTTGGTTTGGAGCTACGTCCATTAAATTAATTTCTGTAGGTTCAACTACAGGATAATCAGCCTCAAGTCGCGATTTTACTTTAGCTTTTACAAACCGTCCATCGTCTTGCAATAGAGCATTTGCCTGAGCAATAATTTGATGCTCTTCTTCCTCTGCACTTAAGTAACCAATTCCTTCATTGGATAAATCAACAACTCCATCTGTAACCTTTCGGTAAGGAGTTTCAATGAATCCTAAGTTATTAATTTTAGCATAAACACATAACGAAGAAATCAAACCAATATTAGGCCCTTCAGGGGTTTCAATCGGACATAACCTCCCATAATGGGTGTAATGAACGTCACGCACTTCAAAACCTGCTCTTTCTCGGGATAAACCACCAGGCCCCAGTGCTGACATACGACGTTTATGAGTCATTTCAGCCAATGGATTGGTTTGATCCATAAATTGTGATAAGGCATTGGTTCCAAAGAAAGAGTTAATAACGCTTGATAAGGTTTTGGAGTTAATCAAATCAACTGGTGTAAATACTTCGTTATCGCGAACATTCATCCGCTCCCGAATGGTACGTGCCATACGTGCCAAGCCAACTCCAAACTGATTCATTAACTGCTCCCCAACAGTACGAACCCTACGGTTACTAAGGTGATCAATATCATCAACATCAGTTTTGCTGTTGATAAGCTCAATCAGGTATTTTATTATTTCAATGATGTCTTCTTTAGTGAGGACTTTAACCCCAATTTCAGTATTCAGTTTTAATTTTTTATTTAACCGATACCTACCAACTTCTCCCAAATCATATCTCTTATCGGAGAAGAATAATTTATCAATTACGTCACGAGCTGTTGCCTCATCAGGTGGCTCTGAATTCCGTAATTGACGGTAAATATGCAATACTGCTTCTTTTTCTGAGTTACAAGGATCTTTTTGCAACGTATTGTAAATAATCCCAAAATCAGAAATGGTTGATAATTCTTTATGCAGCAATATTGTTTTAGCCCCAGAATCTATAATTTCGTCAATGTGATCGTTATCAAGCACAGTCTCTCTATCAATGATAATTTCATTTCTTTCAATAGAAACAACTTCGCCGGTATCTTCATCTACGAAATCTTCAATCCACGTTTTTAAAACACGGGCAGCTAATTTTCGACCAACAAATTTTTTCAATCCTGATTTAGAAACCTTAATTTCATCGGCAAGACCAAAAATCTCTAAAATATCCTTATCGCCCTCGTAACCTATAGCCCGAAGCAAAGTAGTAACAGGCAATTTCTTCTTACGATCGATATAGGCATACATTACACTATTAATGTCGGTAGCAAATTCAATCCATGAACCTTTGAAAGGAATAACACGAGCTGAATACAATTTGGTACCGTTGGCATGCATACTTTGCCCAAAGAACACCCCTGGTGAACGATGCAATTGAGAAACGATTACTCGTTCTGCCCCATTAATAACAAAAGTTCCTTTAGGAGTCATATAAGGCACTGTACCTAAATAAACATCTTGAACCACGGTATCAAAATCTTCGTGTTCCGGATCGGTACAATAAAGCTTTAACTTAGCCTTTAAAGGAATACTGTAAGTAAGTCCCCGCTCAATACTTTCCTCGATGGTATATCTAGGAGGATCGATTGAATAATCAAGAAATTCCAGAACAAAGTTATTACGAGTATCAGTTATTGGGAAATTTTCAGTAAAAACTTTATATAACCCTTCTTCTCTTCTTTTCTCGGGTGTGGTATTTATTTGAAAAAAATCAGTAAAGGATTTTAATTGAATTTCCAGAAAATCTGGATATTCAAGCTGATTTTTTATCGATGCAAAACTAATCCTTTCTTGATAGGTATTTGAAGCCATAATTACAAATATAAATTGAACTTAAAAATAACAACAAAAAGGCTTAATCCCGGTTATACGGGATTAAACCTTGTAAGTCTATATTATTGGAGTATCTTATTTAAGTTCAACTTCAGCTCCAGCTTCTTCTAATTTAGCTTTTAACGCTTCAGCTTCATCTTTGCCTACTCCGGTTTTAACTTCTTTTGGTGCTCCGTCAACCAATTCTTTCGCTTCTTTTAGTCCAAGACCAGTAAGTTCTTTAACTAATTTTACTACTTGTAGTTTTTGACCACCGGCTGATTTAAGGATTACATCAAACTCAGTTTTTTCTTCAGCAGCAGCTACTTCGCCACCACCAACTGGACCAGCAATTGCTACAGCAGCAGCTGCAGGAACAATACCGTACTCTTCCTTAAGGATTGCAGCCAATTCGTTAACCTCTTTTACAGTCAAGTTAACCAACTCTTCTGCAAATTTTTTTAAATCTGCCATTTTCCTCTATTTTAAAATTAATTGTTTACTAAAAAATTTACTCTATTTCTCTGATAATGTTTTAAGAACACCTGACAATGTTGTGCCTCCTGATTGGAGTGCTGAAATAACATTTTGGGCAGGCGACTGTAACAAGCCGATAACATCACCAATAAGTTCATTTTTGGTTTTGATGTTAGCTAATGCATTCAGCTGGTTATCACCAATATAAACTGATTCCTCAACGTATGCAGCTTTTAGGATAGGCTTATCGCTCTTCTTTCTTAACTCTTGAATCATTTTACCAGGCACATTGGCCATTTCAGTAAACATGACAGAAGTAGCGCCTTTCAAAACTTCAAACATTTCAGAATAGTCTGTCCCAGTTTGCTCCATAGCCTTCCTGAGCAAGGTATTCTTTACAACTACCAACTCTATTTCTTTTTCGAAGCATTTTCTACGCAACAAACTGCTTTGCTCAGCATTTAAATCTGAGATATCAGTAAGGTAGAAATGTGATGCTTCTTTGAGCTTCTGAGCAAGTTCGTTGATAACAACAGCCTTATCTTCGCGCTTCATAACTTATAATTTTTACTCATCAATTGTTTTAACATCCACTGGAATACCAGGGCTCATGGTACTAGATATGTAAATACTTTTTACATAGGTACCTTTAGCTGCAGCGGGTTTAAGTTTCAATATGGTATCAATCATTTCTTTGGCATTTTCTTTAATCTTTTGTTCATCAAAAGAAACTTTTCCAATACCGGCATGAATGATTCCATACTTATCCACTTTAAAGTCAATTTTACCTTGCTTAACCTCTTTAACAGCTGCACCAACTTCCATAGTTACGGTACCGCTTTTAGGGTTAGGCATTAAGCCACGGGGTCCAAGAACTCTACCAAGGGCACCAACTTTAGCCATTACAGGAGGCATTGTGATGATAACATCTACATCAGTCCATCCACCTTTAATTTTTTCGATATAATCATCGAGGCCAACGAAATCGGCACCTGCTGCTTTAGCTTCCTCTACCTTTTCTGGGGTACATAGCACTAAAACACGCGTTTCTTTTCCTGTTCCATGAGGTAATGAAACAACACCACGAACCATTTGATTTGCTTTTCTAGGATCAACGCCCAATCGAACATCAATATCTACCGAAGCATCAAACTTTGTGGTAGTCACCTCTTTAACCAACTTTGAAGCTTCAGACAACTTATACAGTTTACCTGTTTCAATTTTATCTGCAACTTTTTTTCTGTTTTTCGTTAGTTTAGCCATTTAAACTCGAGGTTTTTTAATTAATTTTTTCCGGGAACTTCACCTGAAATTGTCACTCCCATGCTACGTGCAGTTCCTGCTACCATGCTAGCTGCCGACTCTAAAGTAAATGCATTTAAATCTGGCATTTTATCTTTAGCAATCTCATTAACTTGGTCCCAAGTAATAGAAGCAACTTTATTACGATTTGGCTCAGCAGAGCCACCCTTAAGTTTTGCCGCTTCTAAAATCTGTATTGCAACAGGTGGGTTTTTTACGATAAAATCAAATGATTTATCGGAATAAACAGTGATAATTACCGGAAGAATTTTGCCGGCACTATTTTGAGTCCTTGCATTAAATTGTTTGCAAAACTCCATAATGTTCACACCCTTAGAACCAAGGGCAGGACCAACAGGCGGAGAAGGATTGGCAGCCCCCCCTTTAATTTGCAATTTAATCATTGCACTTACAACTTTTGCCATAATAAATAAAATTATTCTTTAACAACCTGCATAAAACTTAGCTCTACGGGAGTTTTTCGTCCAAAGATTTTCACTGAAACTTTCAGCTTTTTCTTCTCCTCATTTACTTCTTCAATTATCCCACTAAAACTATTAAAAGGTCCATCAACTACTTTGACAGTTTCTCCCACGATATAAGGAATGTTGAGTTCTTCTTCGCTTTCAGCAAGTTCATCTACTTTGCCTAATATCCTGTTCACTTCTGCAATCCTTAATGGAGTAGCCTCACCGCCTGTACCAAGGAAGCCTAATACATTTGGTATGTTTCGAAGTATATGTGGGATTTCTCCAACAAGCGCAGCCTCAATAAGCACGTAACCAGGAAAAAAGCTTCTATCCTTGCTAATTTTTTTTCCATTTCTGATTTGATAAATCTTCTCAGTAGGAATTAAGACTTGGGAAACGTATTCCTCTAATTTTAAATGGGAAATTTCGCTTTCGATTTGTTCTTTTACCTTTTTTTCTTTACCGCTTATTGCGCGCACTACATACCACTTCTTTTCCATCTCACGTAAGGATGATTAATAAAACATTCTGTAAACTAGTTCCATTACTTTTGTAAATGAAACATCCATAACATAGATGACGAGGGCAATAATTAAGGAAGCAATCATTACAACAACCATACTGTTCTGCAACTCCGACCAAGCAGGCCAGGTCACTTTATGTACTAGTTCGTTGTAAACATCTTTAAAGTATTCTCTTATTTTACGCATCTTAAAATAAAATTAGCACGGGAGGAGCGACTCGAACGCCCGACACCTGGTTTTGGAGACCAGTGCTCTACCAACTGAGCTACACCCGTGAATATTAAAAGAATCCGCCTCGGCGGACTCTTTTAATTAATTATTCACTTATTCAATTATTTCTGTGATCTGACCTGCACCTACTGTTCTTCCACCTTCACGGATAGCAAAACGTAAACCAACGCTACAAGCCACAGGAGTGATTAAGTTAATTTGAATACTAACATTATCACCAGGCATTACCATCTCAGTTCCTTCAGGTAACATAATTTCACCAGTTACATCCAAAGTACGTAAGTAGAATTGAGGACGGTAGTTGTTATGAAATGGAGTGTGACGTCCACCTTCTTCTTTCTTCAATACATAGATCTCAGCTTTCACTTTGGTATGAGGAGTAACTTTTCCAGGGTGGCTGATAACCATACCACGCTTGATTTTTTCTTTGTCAATACCACGAAGTAACAGACCTACGTTGTCACCAGCTTCTCCTCTATCAAGGATTTTACGGAACATTTCAACTCCGGTAACTACTGATTTCATTGCAGCTGCACCTAAACCAATAATTTGAATTTCCTCTCCAGTTTTGATAACTCCAGTCTCAATACGACCTGTAGCAACAGTTCCACGACCAGTAATTGAGAACACGTCCTCAACTGGCATTAGGAATGGCTTATCAATTTCTCTTGTAGGAATTGGAATCCAAGAATCCACAGCATCCATCAATTCCATAATTTTCTCAACCCATTTAGGCTCGCCATTAAGACCACCTAATGCAGAGCCTCTGATAACAGGAGCGTTTGCGCCATCGAATTCATAAAAATCCAACAAATCACGGATTTCCATTTCAACTAACTCTAAAAGCTCTTCATCATCAACCATGTCTACTTTGTTCATAAAAACAAGTACTTTAGGTACGTTTACTTGACGAGCTAGCAGAATGTGTTCGCGGGTTTGAGGCATAGGCCCATCAGTAGCAGCAACTACCAGAATAGCACCATCCATTTGAGCAGCACCTGTTACCATGTTCTTTACATAGTCAGCGTGACCCGGGCAATCAACGTGAGCATAGTGACGTGCTGCAGTTGAATACTCTACGTGTGCGGTATTAATTGTAATACCACGTTCTTTTTCTTCAGGAGCATTGTCGATAGAATCGAAGCTACGGAAGTCAGAAAGACCTTTTTCAGCCAACACTTTAGTGATAGCAGCGGTCAAAGTTGTTTTTCCATGATCTACGTGACCAATGGTTCCAATATTAACGTGAGGTTTATCCCTCTTATACGTTTCTTTAGCCATAATTCCTAATTATTACTAATTAAACAAAAGTTATCCCAGTCTTAGAGCCAAAGATGGGAATTGAACCCATGACCTCTTCCTTACCAAGGAAGCGCTCTACCCCTGAGCTACTTCGGCATTAATTGAGCGGGAGACGGGATTCAAACCCGCGACCCTTAGCTTGGAAGGCTAATGCTCTATCGACTGAGCTACTCCCGCTTATTAATGTCAAATGTTTGGTGGGGAGAGCAGGATTCGAACCTACGAAGACGTACGTCAGCAGAGTTACAGTCTGCCCCAGTTGGCCACTTTGGTATCTCCCCAAATAAAACAAAAAATTTTAGAACGCAATAATATTGAGCCGGTAGAGGGATTCGAACCCCCGGCCTGCTGATTACAAATCAGCTGCTCTGACCAACTGAGCTACACCGGCGATATTTAAAGAACAATTTTACTTCTCAAAACGGTTGGCAAATGTAGGAATTATTTTTTTTAAATCGCAAAAATCGACATCTTTTTTTCACAAGTAATTAAATATTTTTTTTAGCCATTTTTGTAAACAATAATTTAACCTTTTTCTACATATATTATTAATGTACTGCGGTTAAATTCCTATAAAAAATCCATTTGAGTTTTTTTCATCTATTATAATTCTGCAATAAGAATATGCTTTCTTCTTATTTTTTTGTTTTACCCTGCTTTTTTTTTAATTGGCGCTCTATAGCTTCGGTTGCTTGATCAACAGATTCTTCAAAAGTTTTGGCCTGACGTTTTGAAAAAAGATCAATTCCTGGTACTAATAACTTAATATCGGCTACTTTATTCTCAGCGTTCTCAGCTTTATCAATTTTTAGAATTACTTCCGCTCCAATAATACCATCGTAGAATTGTTCCAGTTTGTTCATTTTATTTTCTATGAAATTTAGTAATTTCACATCTGCATCAAAGTGAACCGATTGAATTTTAATTTTCATAGTACCTCCTATTTTATGCTCTTGGGTGAGCTTGTTTATATATTACTTTTAGCTTTTCGAAATTCGTATGGGTGTAAATTTGGGTCGCTGATAAGTTAGCATGTCCCAACAATTCTTTAATTGCATTTATATCAGCCCCATTATTTAGCATCTGAGTGGCAAAGGTGTGTCGCAATATATGTGGACTTTTCTTTTCAAGGGTAGTAACACTGCTGAGATTTTCATTAACTATTTTATAAACTAGGCGGTCATAAATTGGTTTACCATCACTTGTAATAAACACATAATTATGATTGCATTCAATAATGTTCCTTGCCTTTAAATAGCTTTGTAACTCACTCTTAAGTTCGATTGCAAATGGAATTATCCTTTCTTTATTTCTTTTACCTAAAACCTTTAATTGTCCATTATAAAAGTCAATATTAGGTATGGTAAGATGCACCAACTCACTTAAACGCATCCCAGTGCAATAAAAAGATAAAAGAATGGTACGATCCCGAAGCCCTTCAAATGTGTCTGTAAAATGAACTTGATCAAATAATAAGTTCATCGGAGCCTGATCAACAAAATAAGGCAATGGTTTTTTCATCTTTGGCATAACAACTTTATCAGTAGGCAACCTTTCAATTGTACCTTGCCGATAAAGAAATTTAAAAAAAGATTTTAAGGTTGTAATTTTTCTGTTTACCGATCGGGATGAGACCTTATTTTCCATTAAAAAAATAATCCACTTGCGAATGATGTGATGATCACTTGCAATTGGATTAAATTTTGGATCAATTGTCAATGCAAATTCAACAAACTGATCAAGATCACTCGTGTAGGAGCGAACCGTATGTTTTGAGTATCGTTTCTCGTTTGTTAAGTAATTAATAAAAGCACTTATACTCATAGCTAAATAAATGCGAATATCAATGAGAAACTATTTCCCGAAAATCGATTAAACTAAATCGATTGTTCGTCCATTTGCAACTGCTGAATATATACGGCTTTAATTATTTCTTCTCTCTTTTCAACCGATGGTTTTCTAAAAACCTGACGTGCTCTTAACTCTTTAATAACGCCGGTTTTTTCAAACTTTCTTTTGAATTTTTTTAAAGCCCGATCAATATTTTCGCCTTCTTTTACTGGTATAATAATCATAATTACATAAATTTAACTTCCAAATAAACAAGGGTGCAAATTTAGAACATTGATATTCATTAGCAAAATTTTATTGATTTATTTTTAATTAAAATGTCATCTATTTTCTACTAAATTACTAAAAAAAACCTATTTCTTCAATATTAGTAAGGAAACACTCAACTTAAGTCATGAATTGCACCCATCGTAAAATTATTTTTGTTGGGTTGAATTTTCCTTTTTTGAAGCCAAATAAAGAGCAACCTGACTTATTATTATAGCAATCATGGCTATCATACCCCAGTAGCTTTCCTTATTACAATTCCAAGATAAATCAGAAGGATTGAGCACAAAGATTGGGATTCCCACTAATCCAATGATTCCGATAAAAATGAGATACTTGCTAAAGAAACTCATGCTTAGCTTATTTTGTTTTTTTACAATTGTATTTTTAGACTGTAAAATAACTACTATTTCAACAATCATTGATGCAAATCACAAAATATTTTCTGCCATTGAGAATGATGGCATACCAAAATTGAATGCAGTCCGGAATTTATTGTACTAAAAGGTAAGGTTTAATTTTACGATAGGAACTGGTATCCATAAGATGGTTTTTGACGATATCATCGGAGTTGTTGAACTTACCCATCAGTTCTTTATACTTCATAAGGTTTTTTGTTTGGGCATATTCTATGTATGGATGCTTATTCAGTGTTTTAAAATCGGCTTGATTTAGATCTATTTTTTTTATCAATAGGGTGTCAATGGTAATATATGGCTCTATTTTTTTTATCATCTCAGTGGTAAAACCAAAAACCTCAAGTAACTGTTCCTTTTCATAAAAGCCACCTACAAATAATCTGAATGCAATAATCCGTTTAGCATAGGAAGGGCCTATGCCTGGAATTTTAATTAGCTCAATGGAATCTGCTGAATTAAGCTCTACTGATATATTTAGAATTGGTTCATTGTATGTAAGATATTCTTTATGTTCCTTTTTCTTTACACGGGAAATGGTATCCTTACTTTTTTTGAAATCTGATTTCTGTAGCTCTTCTGGAATAAGTATAAAAGGTTTGATTGTTTTGTAAAAATCATCTGTTATACCGTAAACTTTTTTAAGATCTTCGTTGGAATAAAATTTTCCTCCAGATTTACGATATTTTAATAATGTAGCAGTCTGTTTGTCAGTAAAGCCTAATTTAAGGAGATCTTCCTTGGATGCGGAATTTGGATTGAAAGGAGACAATACTGGCTTTATAGGATTTAGGTCAACTTCTTTACTTTGATTTGCCATTAGTATTTTTTCAATAGTTTCCTTATATTCAGAATGATCCCAGACTTTATCACTACTGAACAGATTATAAACTATTGGAGCTATAAATACCAAAATAATTAATGAAAGCATGACAAAAATGCCCCGCAACTGCCTGCGAGAATAAGAAAAATAGGATTTAATGATTCGTTTCACACTTATTGATTACATTTAACTATCCGGTGATTATAAAATTTTTCATGGAAATAAGTATTTAAAACTTTTCAACCCTTTTCTCAGAAAGTGAAATAAATACATTTACCCAAATCATGCAATAACATTAAACATCTAATAAATACATGCAATTTAAGATTACTTAAAGTAGCTCCGATTAGCTTATATCTTTACTTTTATTAATTGGTTTTAAAATTAAATAAATGAAACAAAATCAGAAAGGATATCCAATGGCAATATTCCAAATAAAGTCAGTGTATTCAAGCGGTTTATGAAAAAGTACCCAGCTTTCAGCCTTTTCATATTTTGGATCTCTTAAAGGTATTCCCCAATCAATTCTGAAAACAGCAAAATCCAAATCATAGCGTAACCCAAACCCAGTGCCAATTGCCAATTGTTTATAAAAGGAATTGAAATGAAATACAGCCTCATCGCGGGTATCGCTCTTACTTATTGACCAAATATTTCCAATATCAAGAAAAACAGCACCTTTCCATGATTTTGAGTAGGTAAACCGGTATTCTAAATTCATCTCTAATTTAAAATCTGCCATTTGATTCGGATATTCAGTAGGAATGCTATCGCTATATGAACCCGGTCCTAAATCTTTTGGACGCCAGGCCCTAATGCCTTGTGCCCCACCTGCAAAATATTGTTTAACAAATGGAATAGCTACTGCATTGCCATAAGGTATTGCAATTCCAGCAAAAACCCTATGTACAAATTGATTTTGAATGGTAAACGAATGGTAGTACCTATGATCGATATCCGTAGTAATGTATTGTGCGTATTGCCGGTTAAACACTTCATAATAACCTCCGGTAACGGTATCATTTATACCCAGTTTATTTAAAATATAGAGTAAGTTTCCGGCCGTTCCCACATTCCATCGCATATACCTATAGTCTTGACTTCTATTTTTCGACTTATTTTGGTAAAGTAGGCTATAGTTGCCTCCCGCAATAAAATAATCCTTATAATTATTAACCAGGTAAGGATAATTCTTTTGAATGGAATCATAGAAATTATCCTTTTCGGGAATTACATCAACTGAACTTAAATCGACCGGACTTACAACATGGTGAATGGTTTCGGTACCTTTCCAATGATAGCCCATATTGATGTTATTAATTTTTCTAGTGTAATCAGGCCGCTGCTGAATGTTGTAAGAGGCTGAGAAAAATGTCTTTGGATGCTTAGTTTTGGCAAATTCCTCATTTTTAAAAGGCAAAAGAAAAGAAGGTGTTACTAACTTTGCTTCAACACCCGTTTCATAAATATTAAAAGCAGGTGAATCATCACTCTTCGATTGCCTTTGAAAAGACCCTGAAAATTTTATGTTTAGTATTTCTGCTCCTTTAAAAATATTTTTGTGCTGGTAATTAAAATAACCTCCTAATCCCAAATTCCCTTGGGTATTGGTAGTTTCAAAATTTACTGAAAAATTTTGAAGGGTTGCCGGAGTGAGTGATATATTGCAATTAATAAGGGAATCGCTGGTAGCTACTTTATAGAAATTGGCATTACTAAGTCGGAATAACCGAAGCTCATTAATGTATAACAAGGTATTATTGACTTCACTATTACTATATAGCGCACCCTGCTGAATGGAATTGTTTCGGAGCAAAACTTTTGGTTTTAGATTTTGATTGCCTGAATAAATAAAACCAAACCCTTGAAAATATAATGTATCAAAGGTGCTAAAATAGGAAACACGGTCTCTAATGGTTAATTGTGGATCAAAATTCGGTAAAAAATACACCTTATTTACCCAATATTTTTGATGTGGAACTTCCGAAATCGTATTATCGGCATTTTTATTCACTGGGTTATTGACTATTATTTCAACATTAGCAAAATGTTTATTTGTATCTACTTTAAATTGCACGTAATCGGCATTAAAATCATAATATCCGCTGTCGCGAAGCTGATTAACCATCCTATTTCTTTCTGCCTCCATATTATCAAGCGAAAAAAGCATCCCTGTATTTAGCAATCGATGTGATGTATCAGAAAGGAATATGGGTGCCAGCAATGAATCAATAATAGTATAAGTAACATTTTTAATTACTATAGGCTCGTTTAGAATTATACTATAAGTGACTTTAGCTTTTTTGTTGTATTGCACTGTACTACATGTAACTTGAGAATCATAATACCCTTTATTTTTGAGAAATCGTTCAAATTGTTGGGTTGTTCGAGTTACGTATATTGAATCATAAATAACCGGCTCCTCTCCTATTACTCGTTCCACCCATTTTTTCCATTTTCTATCTTTACCTAAATTTGCAAAATTATAAACGGCTAAACGGAATCTAAAAAGCATGAATGTTTTTGTATTGGGAGATTGCCGGTAATAGGCTTTCAGTTCATTTTTGTCAATTGCTTTGGAATCCATTTTAAGGTCGTTACTATAAAGCAAATATTCATCTTTGGTTAGCATTCGGGTTGGATTGCAGCTTTGACTAACAATAGCCGCAATAAAAAGAATTAATAAAAGATGTTTATTGGTTGCTTTTCGCAATGACTGCATCATTTAAATAAACTTAAAACACAAATATAACTAACCCCTTTAAAGTTTAGTTATATTGAGAAAGGTTTTATTCAACTTTGTACAAACTCATGCCAAATAAGGTTGCATACTTTAGTAATGCGAACCAATGGATTTCTTTTTTACCTTTGCACAAACTAAGGATCTATGCTGTCAGTCAATCAGATAAAGTTTATTAAATCACTGGAACATAAAAAATACCGGAAAACTCATAATTGTTTTGTAGTAGAAGGTGAAAAAATGGTATTGGAACTAATGCATAGCTCCTTTGAAATTATTGATATTTTTGCTACTAAACCCTTTATTGATAAATATTGCAGGGAAAATAAATTTTACAATAAAATAAAAGAAATTAATGAATCGGAATTAGCTAAGATAAGCTTTTTACAAACTCCTAATCAGGTTTTAGCTGTTGCACAGCTTCCACTGTCAAAGCCAAATGAAATTAATAAAGGGGAATTAATGCTCGCTCTAGATAATATTCAGGATCCTGGTAATTTAGGAACCAT
>JFJP01039174.1_pt1 | contig 14281 bp, 13 predicted proteins | sample 431651 | NCBI WGS metagenome assembly JFJP01 (sample SAMN02602958, study PRJNA72255) | Microbial mat metagenome, whole genome shotgun sequencing project. | biome: fresh water; feature: sink hole; material: water; isolation source: purple microbial (photo- and chemosynthetic) mats found in... | reverse complement strand
CCATACGTATTTTGGAGAAGAACTACCAATTAATGCCCAGTTATAATTAACAGAATCGAGCTCAAGCACATAATAATCAGCATAAAAGAATAAGAAAAAAGCAACTTTTAGCTTTCCGGGGGAACTGATATCTGGCCTCTTTGCTTTTCCTTCGGCCACACTAAGTTTTCCGTCTAACGTCTTCAAAAATCCCTGGTTAATAACTTTTATTTTGCCATCAGCTTTTAAACTGTAGGTCGCTGTCACTCCTACCAAATCTTTTTCAAACGAATTTGGATAACGGGCAATTTCATACCAGGTTCCTAAATATCTGCTCAGATCAAGGTCTTTAACAGTGACTGTATTAATCTTAGGCTGATTATTTTGAGAATTACAGCTATAAAAGCTCATAAAACAAGTAACAATAAGGAGTACATTAAATTTCATGATATGGAGGAGTTAAATTATTCGCAAAATGCATAATGCCATATCCGCATGGCGTGTATCCATTAACTATGAATTAAATATATTTGCGGCCTTGCCAGTTCTGTTTTCAACAGAAAGTTACCCAACCAGAAAGTTATAAGATAAATCCGAAGGTACACCAAATAATTTTCATACCACATAACCTTTATCACTTAAAAAAACATAAACAACAGGCCTAATATTCTCAAAGATTCTGGAAATGTTAAATATTCAAATCTGATTTTCAATTAGTACCTGTAAGAAATCCGATATTAAAATAGGCTGATAATTATAGAATTAATAACTTTGATAGATAATAAAAAACATCACTTTTTACATTAATACAACAAACTATACATAGAACTATGAAAAAAACCATATCCGTATTCCTAATTTTATTGGCCATAAGCATGAAAGCAAATTCTCAGATAAATTTCGAAACCGATGTTATTGAAACACCAAAAGGAAAACTTACGCTGCATTTTATTGGCCATGGAACATTGATGCTTGATTTTAACGGCACCATAATACACATTGACCCGTGGAGTAAACTAGCTGATTATACAAAATTACCGAAAGCCGATTTTATTTTAGTTACCCATCACCATGGCGACCATCTCGATTCCGCAGCCATTGCATCAATAACAAAAAAGAATTCCCAGCTAATTGTCTCAAAACCCGTTTTCGAAAGTCTTAAAAGCGGTATAGTTTTAAATAACGGAGATATAAAGACATTAGCTGGAATTACCATTGAAGCCACTCCAGCTTATAACTCCACGCCCGGCCGCGACAAGTTTCATCCTAAAGGAAGAGATAATGGCTATGTAATTACAATGGCCAATAAAAGAGTTTATATTGCTGGAGATACTGAAAACATCCCTGAAATGGCTGCTCTGAAGAATATTGACATTGCCTTCCTACCTATGAATCAGCCATACACCATGTTACCTGAACAGGTAGTTGCATCCGTTGAAATGTTCAACCCTAAAATTCTTTACCCATATCATTATGGCGAAACCGATCTTACCAAGTTGACTGAATTAATGGCGAAATACCCTAAAACGGAGGTTCGCATTCGAAAAATGGAATAGCCTTTTTATTTATTGGTATTAAATTAAAAAAGCTTGACATGTTACGCAATTACATTCTATTTTCTGTCCTTTTACCGGTACTGGTAATTGCGCAACCCTCAGGTTTTTTAAGTATCCAAAATACCAACCTTATAAATTATAAAGAAATTACCAGAAATTTTTACGACGGAAAGTCCCTTTTTGGTTATATAGATGGTAAGGCAAACTTATACCTCGAATACGGGTTTGAAGGTTTATTAGTTCAGGAAATACAATACAATGGCATAAAAGCCAAATGTGAAATTTTCAGGATGACCGACCCGATAGTTGCTTTTGGAATATTCTCTGTAAGCCGGCACAAATGCCAAATAGACACAAACCTGCTTTCACTTCATTGCATCAATAATTTCCAGACACAAGTGTGTAAAGGAAATTATTATCTATCCATCATTAATGAAATAGGCGATTCTTTTGCTAAAGCTGTTACACTCTGCATCGCTCAAAAGCTTGCTGATAAGTTAGAAGAAATGCCAATACTTGTTCCCCAATATTTTGAGGAAATACTTTTTGCAGGAGCCGAAAATATGGTTTTCATAAAAGGCCCGGTTGCATTAGGAAATATGTCCCCACTAGCGATTCCATACTTCGGAAACAGTTCAGCTTATAATATTTGGATGGTTCCCTCACAGGAATTGAACGAACCAACATTATCAGTAATAACATTTCAAAACGAAAATGACCTGAAAAATTACTTTGCCCTAGCCTTCCCTGAAAATAAAGCTGGAAAGATAATTGAGAAAAAACTTAAAAATGGAAATAAAAGAATTGCGAAAATTTTGAATAGCACAACAGTTTTCCAAGCCGAGGGACGAATCGACCGGGAATACCAGCATTACTTATTTGCCTAAGACATTAAGGGCAATAAAAAGAAAAAACGTTTGAAAGTTTTTTTAATTCGAAAAGATCATTATTTTTGCACCCTCAATTTAATAAACGTAATTGAAAAATGGCAAATCATCATTCATCAGAAAAAGCGATCAGACAAAACGAAGTTCGGAGAGTTGAAAACCGTTATTATGCAAAAACCACTCGTAATGCCGTAAAAGCTTTACGTACACTCACTTCGAAAACTGAGGCTGTTGAGCTTTTACCAAAGGTTTCTTCCATGCTCGATAAGCTTGCCAAGAAAAAAGTAATACATAAAAATAAGGCTTCGAACTTAAAATCCAGCCTTGCTAAACACGTTAGCGCCTTAGCTTAATAATATTTTACTTATTTTTACAGCCCTTGCAACTTTATTGTAAGGGCTTTTGTGTTTTAAGTCCATTGATTTTTTTATTTTTGATCGGATAATAAAAAATATCATGCCTCAAGACCGATCCCTAACCATTAAAAATTGGGCTGAAGAAGACAGGCCCAGAGAAAAATTACTTTCGAAGGGAATAAATGCGTTAACAGATGCCGAGCTAATCGCCATAATTATAGGATCGGGAAACGCTGACGAATCTGCTGTAGAACTTTCAAAGAGAATACTTCAATCGGCCGAAAACAGCCTGAATCAGTTAGGAAAAAATACCGTTACGGATCTGCAAAAATTTAAAGGAATTGGAGAAGCAAAGGCTATTAGCATAGTGGCAGCGCTTGAACTCGGCAGACGCCGAAAAAAGGAAGATGCTCTCGACAAACCCCAGATACAATCAAGTAGCGATGCATTTGAAATTTTCCAGCCCATGCTTGCAGACCTTCCTCACGAAGAATTTTGGGTACTGTTGCTAAACCGTTCGAACAAAGTAATCGACAAAATAAGGGTAAGTCAGGGTGGAGTGAGTGGCACTGTTACCGACATACGGCTTATTTTGAAACCAGCTATCGAAAAACTTGCTTCATCCATCATCCTCTGTCATAATCACCCTTCGGGAAACACAAAGCCAAGCGAGAACGATATTTCAATTACCCGAAAAGCAAAGGATGCAGCTACCTTTATGGATATCGGGGTTATTGACCATATTATAATCTGTGCAAAAACCTATTATAGTTTTGCCGACGAAGGGATATTGTAGGACTCTAATCGAATATTAAAAAAACATTTTTGCTCTTTCTTGTTGGTTTTTGTAACTTGTTCAAATAAAATAACCCCGTTGGCAATACGTTATATAAAAAATGAAAGCATTGACTTTAAAAAATGGGACAGATGCATCAAAAAAGCATTTAATGGAACTATCTATGCCTATTCGTGGTATTTAAATATTGTCTCCGAAAACTGGGATGCATTGGTAGACAATGATTATGAAAAAGTAATGCCACTGCCCAACTCCTTTCTCTTGGGAAATAAAATTATTGTTCAACCAGAATTCACTGGTAACCTGGGCATTTTTTCAACTACAAGTCTCGACGATGAAATTATTACATCGTTTATTAATGCTATCCCGAATAGCTATAAATATATCCGGCTAAATTTAAACAAGCATAATGTTATTGCCAATTCCAGATTAAATTCGGCCTCTCCCATAGCGTTCGATTTGGATTTAATAAAACCCTACCAAAAACTACGAAGTCTTTACCCCAAAGCTTTAAATGTATTCCTTATGACTGCCGAAAAGCTCAAATTCTCGGTAGTTGCAGGAATTACCGTCGAATCTGTCATTCAACTTAAGCAAAGCAGTTTCTCCCTCTATTCATACTTTTTTCCTGAAAATTTAATAACCCTGCAACTGTTGGTTACTTCGGCTGTAACAAATAGATTAGGACAAATGTGCGGCGTTTACGACAGCGGCAATAAATTACAGGGAGCTGCCTTTTTTGCATGGTCGCACCAAAAAGCAATCCTTGTTTACGCTATTTTAAATAACGATAAATTACAATTACCGGCATTATCCTTTTTAATTGATGATTTTATAAGAAATAACTCCGAAAAAAATCTTATTTTGCACTTTGAAATTGCACGAAAATCAAAATTAGTCCCTCTGATTGAAAGCATTGGTGCAAAGAAGTCAGAAAATGCCTTTTTATATAAAAATAAACTGCCCTGGTACCTTAAACCATTCGAAGTATGATATCGATTTTAAACAAACAGAATTCGATCTTCAATCAGTACCTGGCTGAAGCCCGTGATGCTGGCATTCAAACCGACAGCCTGCGTTTCAGAAACAATTTAGAACGAATGGGAAGTATATTTGCCTACGAAATAAGTAAAAGTTTAATATATAAACCCCATGAGGTAGTAACCCCTTTTGGCATTGCCGACGAAAACCTAATAAACGAAAGTCCGGTAATTGTCTCAATCCTTAGGGCAGGACTCCCTATTCATGAAGGAATGCTTCGTTTTTTCGACAAGGCAAATAGTGGTTTTGTTTCTGTTTTTCGAAATCACGAAAAAGATGGTAAATTCTCTTTAAAATCAGAATATGTTTCCTGCCCGGAATTGGATGGCAGAACTCTAATTTTAATTGATGCAGTAATCGCATCCGGCTCCTCCATATCAATGGCATATAACACATTGCTGCAAAATGGAACGCCACGCCATACATATTTGGTCGCATTGGTTGCCAGCAAAGAAGGACTGGAATTCCTTCGAAAGAAATACTCCTCTCAAAATGTAAGCATACTTTTGGGGGCGCTCGATGAGGAATTAACCGTAAAATCGTTTGTTGTTCCGGGTATTGGCGATGCTGGTGACTTAGCTTATGGTATAAAACCTCCGATTATTTAGGTTCTCCGTAAGGTTGAATCCAGCATTGGTCGTTGCATTCCGTTACCATTTCATGAATTGTTTTATGTAAAATTGGATGGATCCACTCTGGATATATATCAATTAACGGATATAATACAAACAACCTTTCGGGAATACGGGGATGCGGTATTTCCAATTCAGGCAATTTCACTATTTCAGTTCCATAAAACAAAATATCCAGGTCAATGGATCTATCCGAATAAGTCTTTGTTCCTCTTACCCTTCCCAATCGTCTTTCAATTTCAAGCAATGTTTGCAAAACTGTTTGAGGAAAAGCTTCCGTTTTAACCAGAACTGCCATATTTAAAAAATTACCTCCCTGGTATCCCCAGGACTGTGTTTCGTAGATTTCGGACTGTTTGATTATAGTCCCTACATCTTCAGAAATCGCTAATACAGCCTTCTCAAGCAAACACAACCGGTCTCCAACGTTACTTCCAAGTGATATTGCTATTAACGACATCTTTATTAGATTATACCTGGTAAATATTATTACAAAAAATATCCTTTTAGCATCTATTTCAACAAATTGAATTAATATTCAACAGAAGATTTTTATCAGGGCATTAAAAAACAAATAATATTCTGATGAAAAAAATAATTAACTATTTTTATGTGCAAATTTTTTAGAAATAAAGTTGATCGTTTTGTTAACCCGGCAAAATACAATCGCATAGATAATAATTTGAACCATTAATGTTTTAATTCCTTAAACAATAAAATAGCAGCAAATGAAAAGTTTCTTAAAATATACATTGGCCACCATCGTGGGTATATTTATATCCAGTGTAATTCTATTTTTTTTAATGATGGGATTTTTTGCAGCCATCATTTCTTCAACCGAAAAAACGGTGGTTGTGGCTACCAATTCGGTTTTGAAAGTCCAGTTTTCAAAACCTATTACCGAACGTAGTTCCGATAACCCGTTTAAGAATTTCGATTTTGTAAACATGAGGCCGAGCCCTAATTTAGGATTAAAAGAAATACTAGATTTTATTGGTAAGGCGAAAACTGATCCAAATATCAAAGGTATTTACCTCGATGTTAGCATTATTCCAGCCGGAATAGCCACGGTGGAAGAAATTCGAAATGCACTGCTTGATTTCAAAAAATCGAAGAAATTTATTATTAGTTATTCCGAAGTTTATACGCAGGGTAGTTATTATTTAGCTTCAATTTCTGATAAAGTATACCTGAATCCATCCGGTTTTTTACCATTGGTAGGCATGCGCTCCGAAATCATGTTTTTAAAAGGCGCTTTCGAAAAACTTGAAGTAGAGCCCCAAATTATTCGTCACGGAAAATACAAAAGCGCCGTTGAGCCCTATACCAACAGCAAAATGAGTGATGCCAACCGGACACAAATGAATGCGCTCTTATCGGGAATATGGAACCATATTCTTCAAGGAATTTCTACTGAACGAAATATATCTGTTGATTCTTTAAATTTACTGGCCAACACCTTGTCTGTGCGAAGTGCACAATCGGCATTAGACCACAAACTTATTGACGGCCTGAAATATGAAGATGAAATTCTTGCAGAACTAGCTAAACTTTCGGGAGCCAAGGCGGATGACAAAATTAAATTTACCTCACTCTACGATTATGTAAAAACAACAAAACCAAAAAAATTCGAAGGAATATCAAAAAACAAAATTGCCATTGTATATGCTTCGGGCGACATTATGCCTGGTGAAGGCGATGAAGAAACTGTTGGATCTTCAACCACTTCAGAAGCAATACGTTCGGCACGCAAGGATAGTACCATCAAAGCCATTGTATTGCGCGTTAACTCGCCCGGAGGAAGTGCTTTAGCATCGGAAGTTATTTGGCGCGAAGTTAAACTTGCAGCCCAGGTAAAACCGGTAATTGCATCGTTAGGAGATGTTGCTGCTTCCGGCGGATATTATATTGTAGCCCCTGCAAATACCATTGTGGCCGACAATAACACTATAACCGGATCAATAGGAGTTTTTGGATTGATGTTTAATACCGGCAAATTTTTCGAGAAAAAACTGGGAATCACCTTTGATGTGGCAAAAACAAACAAATTTTCGGATATCGGTTCGCAATACCGTGCCATGTCTGCCGAAGAACGTGATATAATTACGCTTCAGATTGAAGAAATATACGATCAGTTTATTTCGCATGTAGCCGAAGGTCGAAAAATGACAAAAGCACAGGTTGACTCTATTGGTCAGGGGAGAGTTTGGAATGCTACCGATGCCCTTAAGATTGGTTTAATAGATATGGTTGGAGGAATCGACAATGCCATTGAAATTGCAGCAACTAAAGCCAAAATAAAGGATTACCGGCTGGTTGAACTACCAAAACTTGAGGATCCTCTTCAATCGTTAATGAGCGGATTTAGTTCAAAAGCACAGAAAGTGTTCACCAGTGACGAATCGTATCGTTATATAATGGTGATGAAAGAACTGGATAAAATCCTTTCTTACAGCGGAATTCAGGCCCGAATTCCTTATTCATTAGAATTACATTAATATTCATACTAAGGACAGTAGTTAACCGTTTAAATGGCAGATGTTTAATTTTTTGATTTGATATGGGAGAGCGAGCGCCATTTATCATTAAAATACTTCTTTACCCATTATCTATCATCTACGGGTTGGTAGTTGGTATACGAAATAAACTTTTCGATATTTCTGTCTTAAAATCGAAGGAATTTCCTATTCCAATCATTTCGGTGGGAAATATTACCGTGGGAGGAACCGGGAAAACCCCCCATATTGAATACCTGATCGAACTTTTATCGAAAGAATATAAAGTGGCAGTGCTTAGTCGCGGATACAAGCGTAAATCGCGCGACTTTGTTATTGCCAACATAAATACTCCAGTAAGCCAAATTGGAGATGAGCCCTGGCAACTTAAAGAAAAATATCCGAATGTCACAATTGCTGTCGATCGTAATCGGGTAAGGGGAATTGAACGGTTGATGAAAGAACTCCCCGACCTGGATATAATTTTATTAGACGATGCCTTTCAACACCGATATGTAAAGCCCGGGATCTCAATCTTATTAATTGATTATAGCCGTCCTATATTGAAAGACCACATTATGCCCTATGGTTGGTTAAGGGAATCTTCTTCTGAAAGATTTCGCGCCGATATAATTTTGTTTTCGAAATCGCCCGAAATTATTAAACCAATCGACCGCAGAGTTCTTGTTAAGCATCTGGACGTACTTGCCAATCAGCATGTATATTTTACTTCGATAGCCTATTGCGAACCTCAACCGGTGTTTACCGACACCCAACTCGAAATCACTTATAAAAAAATCGCGGCAGAGAACTATAGCATCCTGCTGGTAACCGGGATCGCTAATCCAGCCCCCCTAAAAGCAGAACTGGAAAAATATACCGATAATTTTAAAATGATCAGCTACCCCGATCATCACTTTTTTACCCAAAACGACCTGCGAAAGATCCACAATGAACTCGAAACATTGCCCGGCGACAAAAAAATTATTTTGACCACCGAGAAGGATATGGCGCGACTGAAGGAATTTGCTTCAATTATGCTTGGTCCCAACCAATGGTTTTATATCCCGATTCACATAGCATTTCATCCGACAGAGGATGAAAGTTTTAACAAATATATTTTCCATTATGTTAAAAACAATAACCGAAACAGTATCCTTTATAAAAAGTAAAATAGCATTTGAACCCGAATTTGGTATTATTCTGGGAACAGGGTTAGGCGGCCTGGTAAAGGAACTTGAAGTACTTTTCACACTCGATTATGAAGAGATTCCAAATTTCCCGGTTTCGACGGTTGAAAGCCATCATGGAAAATTAATTTTCGGGATGCTTGGGAGCAAAAGAGTAGTTGCCATGCAAGGCCGCTTTCACTATTACGAGGGATATTCCATGGATCAGGTTACATTCCCGGTTCGTGTGTTAAAGTTTTTAGGCATTAAAGCTTTATTCCTTTCAAATGCCAGCGGCGGCTTAAACCCGTCCTACGAAGTAGGCGACATAATGATTATTGATGATCATATTAATTTGCTTCCCAATCCACTTATTGGAAAAAACATTGATGAACTTGGGCCACGGTTCCCGGATATGAGTCAACCGTACGATGCAGAACTGATAAAAAAAGCCTTAGAAATTGTAGCTTCGCAAAACCTAAAAATTCAAAAAGGCTGTTATGTTGCCGTTACCGGCCCATCGCTGGAAACTCCAAAAGAATATTTCTATTTACGAATTATTGGAGCGGATACCGTTGGGATGTCCACAATACCTGAGGTTATTGTTGCACGCCATATGGGATTACGGTGCTTTGCTGTTTCAATAATTACCGATTTAGGGGTACCCGGAAAAATAAAACATGTTACCCTCCAGGATGTGCTGAATGCTGCTAATAAAGCCGAACCTCAAATGACCAAACTGTTAAAGCAATTGATAATATCCATCTAAATTTACCGATTAAACGGCATTCCCAAAACACACGTTTTTTTATACTTTATTACCTCACCCGACGAATGATGGAGTTCGGCATAAAAAAGATATATACCTGAAGGAGCCAGTTGTCCCTTATCATCCAGTCCATTCCAGAGGAGTAGTCCCTCGGTGCCAAGCGCCATATTATTTGCCAATATTTTAATTTTGCGGCCCAACGCATCAAAAACCATTATATTACCCACATAACCAGACTTGTCTAATTTATAATGCAATGTTTGAATGTCTTTAAAGCCATCATTATCGGGTGAAAATATTTCTTCCTCCAGATAAACTTCTTCTTCCGAACTTACAGGGCTTAAATATTGGGAGTTTTGATAACCCGGAGTAGCATACCCTTCGGTTGATGCGGCGGAATTCCAGTTCGCAGTATTTTTTGCAGGTTCATCGTAATGAATGCGCTCCAACGAGACACCGGAATTAGTTGCCAATAAAGGAGAATGTTCTTTTTCGGAATAGCAAAATTCATCAATTTCAGTCAAATCAGAACTTAAAAGGGCGACGCAGCCTTCTGAATTATTAAGAACCGGAAAATCACGAATTTCGAGGAGCAGTCTATCTTCTGAAACATTATAATAACTGGCGACACCTTTGCTATTTGAAGTTAACACCAAAAATGAATGTGGAGCTATAATAAAAGGCGAATCCCCTAATTCGAGTTTTCCGGTATAATTCTCCGTAGAGCTGCTATAGGCAAACTTAATATCCTCGCTCTTAATAAATTTATCGCTATTATTATAAATTTCGACGAACTCCGAACCTCCTGCAAAAGAATTGAATAACACTTCATTTATCAGAACATCGCCAACTTCGATAATTGATGGAACACCAAACAAAACAATTTCTGTTTGTTGTAACGGGACATTGCTGCAATCGGTAAGTTTATCGGAAATCTCAAGTGAGTAAGTTCGATTTTTGAGAAAAGCCCTGGAAAAACCCAAATCAACATACAAATGCTCCAGCGGATCAATATCAATTTTCATGGGATGTCCAAAGCCTCCGTCTACAGTAAACCACTCCGGAGAAAGACTTTGATTATTTACCGGTATTGAAAAATAAATCCGGATCACAGAATCGTTTTCCACACCTATTCTTTTCCAGGAAAATTTTTCAATATCAGGATTTGAACTTATCTGAGCGTTTATTTCGCCAGGGCTACCTCCCAAAGAATTATTGCTTGCACGCCAGTTAGAGCTACCCAAACAGGGACTATCCAGCTCAATCATTTCGAGCGACCATCCCCCATCTTCCTTCAGCATGTTTCCATACCATTTGTCGCTGTAATTTACCCAATGAATAAGTTTCCCCGATTTATTTTTCAGCCCTAAATACTCACCGGAATTATTGAGGCTATTGGTCGATAATATTTCAAGGCACTTCCCCGGTTTTTTGTAGGCAGGGCAATTATTTATTGTAGTAACTATAAGTATGCTATCAGCAGGAAGCTCAATATCGGGAAAGTAAATTTTATCCTCTCCTATTTGCAGGCTCCATTTTCCGAGGTTCAATTTAGAGTTACTTCGGTTAATGAACTCCAGATATTCACTATTAGGAAGATTAACAACTGGATCCGGATCGGCCATTATTTCGGAGATAACCACATCATACCTCTCACCCGGACAATAGAAAAGCTGAAATGAAGTATCTGCAATTATATTTTCAGACAAATCGGTAAGGCTTGAAATAGTAAAAAGTAGTTTTTGCGTGCATGAAATAGACGGTGAAATGGTAATACTTACCTTTTTATTATCGGTAGAATTTGTTTTTGAAACATCATATCCTGTTGGTAATCTATAATTACTCTTATTCAATAACGCAGCATTATTTATAGCTTCCGAAAACTCAAAAGAAATAACACTATCACTTTCAATTACCCAATTAAATACTTTAGGAGATACTGTATCAGTCGAGATCTTTCCGGAAACTTCAAAATCGTCGAACCTAAATTTTGTAGAACGGGTAGAGGTATATACCGCCAGAACTCCAAAATAATTTGAAATCCAAAAACTTGTATCAATGGCAGATCCGATCAGTGAATAATTCGTTTGACCGGTAGTATCGGCAAAAACCGACCATTCGCCCTTCGCCGATCGGGTTACCTGAATGCGCAGCTTATTTACAGAGGCATCCAGCATATCATCCCGCCCATCCACAATCAGCTGACTAACGGTACCATTCTGACGGTATAATGCCATATCGTCGTCGCCACTACCAATTTTAAGATAATATCCCTGCAAAGAAGAATCGATTCGGGCGGTATTCGACATTAAATATATTTTCGAATAATTGCTCGAGGATGGATTAAAGTCCGTTTGTACCATGAATTTCCAACTAGCTGCGCTCGAAACTTTTGACGGAGTTACCAAATAGGCTTTCCCCGAAACAGGAAGAGCATTCAAGTGCAATTGTCCACTTGAATTTATATCAAATTTAGTGATGTCGCCCATCCACGCCGGATTCTCAGAAAAATTGGAATCTGAAAAAGTATCAGTCCATTGAGAATAGCAGTGAACAGGAATCAAAACAAAAATAAAAACGAGGATTCTCAAGTAATAAATCATGATAGAAGCCAAAAAACATATTTTAGAACATATTTTTTCTATAAATATAGTATTTTTGGATATTTAACACTAAAAAAACAGAAAATATGAAAGTTGCAGTAGTAGGAGCAAGTGGTGCAGTAGGCCAGGAATTCCTTAACGTATTGGAAGAACGGAATTTTCCGCTTGACGAACTTATTCTTTTTGGCTCTGCACGCAGTGCGGAAAACACTTACCAATATAAAGGAAAAACCCTTACCGTAAAGGAATTAAAACAAAACGACGATTTTAAAGGAATTGACATAGCCCTTACCTCAGCAGGAGCCGGTATATCAAAAGAATACGCCACCACTATTACTAAATATGGTGCGGTAATGATCGATAACTCCAGTGCGTTTCGTATGGATGCCGATGTACCTTTGGTAGTTCCAGAGGCAAATGCTGCCGATGCTTTGGTTCGTCCCCGCGGTATAATTGCCAATCCAAACTGTTCTACCATTATTATGGTAGTAGCATTAAAGCCTATACATGATTTATCGCCTATTAAAAGGGTACATGCCTCTACTTATCAGGCAGCAAGTGGTGCCGGAGCAGCCGCCATGCAGGAATTACAGGACCAGGTAAAAGAAGTATTGGAAAACAAACCAGTTACCGTAGATAAATTCAAGTATCAGTTGGCATTTAACCTTATCCCACAAATTGACGTGTTTTTGGATAACGATTATACCAAAGAAGAAATGAAAATGCATAACGAAACCCGTAAAATTATGCACTCCGACATGTCCGTAAGCGCTACTACCATACGCGTTCCGGTTTATCGCGCCCATTCGGAAGTTATTTGGCTCGAAACCGAAAAAGAGTTATCTATTGAACAGGTAAGAACTGCCATGTCGAAAGCTGAAGGATTGGTTGTTGAGGACGATCCAAAAACCAGCAAATACCCGATGCCTTGGTTTGTTGCTGGTAAAGATCCTGTTTATGTGGGCCGTTTGCGCAAGGATTACACTTCGCCTACCGGGTTAACTTTTTGGTGTGTGGGCGATCAGATTAAGAAAGGTGCTGCGTTGAATGCCGTTCAAATTGCTGAATATTTGATTAAGAATAAAGCGTTATAGTTCCTTATTAAGAATCATTTTTAAAATAAAAAGGTGTAACATAGATTTTTCATCTTGTTTACACCCTTTTATTTTTTAGTATTATTATTACAACGTCCCTAAAAAATCAAATAGCTTCATTGCATCTTCCCCCTTTTCAAAATCAATTTTATTTGTCTTTACAAACTCCCCAATCTTTTGTTTATCCTCCGAATAAACCTTTAAGATGTTTTTCTTAATGAAAGGGTAGAATTTGTTTAAACTATCGCTAAAATAGAAATCGAGCCGTTTTGAAAGTACTAGTTCTTCCTGAGATACAAGATTGTGCGTAAAGTGAGAGCTCCCTCCCCCTAAATTGCCTAAAGTTGTAATTGCTGATGTAGAAGAAGTTGTTCCATAACCTGCACTTTTCCTTACATCATCTACCTTAATATATTGTTTTTGATAAAGTTTAATTTTTGAATTTTGAGCTGTATATAATAAGTAACCATCATTAAAATAAAATGTATCTCCTTCAATACTAATAAATTTTATGTAAGCAGGATTGCTTATTGCCAATGTATCTTTTGGAGGTTGCATAAAATGCATCTCCGATAACAAAATATTATAATTTAACAAAGCAACCATAGTTGAACCACTTTGAAAAGATACTTTCCCCGATTTAAATTTTGGGTATTTATATATCTCGTCCTGCTTAAAGTAGCTTATAACACTTGTTCCAGGTTTAACAACAATTTTCTCCTGAGCACTAACAAAGGGATTAAATATCAGAAGAATGAACAAAATACAAGCTGTTGCTTTCATGAGAAAATATATTAGTTTGGTTAAGTAAATCAATTTCAAATAATCACTCGATATCGTTATTAATTTGAGAGATCCCCATAATGCAAATGCCCCTGTATTAAAATAAAACTAGATCATAACC
>JFJP01042954.1_pt1 | contig 14282 bp, 11 predicted proteins | sample 431651 | NCBI WGS metagenome assembly JFJP01 (sample SAMN02602958, study PRJNA72255) | Microbial mat metagenome, whole genome shotgun sequencing project. | biome: fresh water; feature: sink hole; material: water; isolation source: purple microbial (photo- and chemosynthetic) mats found in... | reverse complement strand
TTGGAAGACTTCGTACACCGGTAATTAATTTCTTCCAGGAATGGTGCGGGAACCGCTTGTCAAAAGGACTTATCAGGGCAGGGTATAATCCTTATCCATTTACCAAAGCACTGGGAATCAGACTTATTGAGGTGTTAGATGCCTTTGAGCCCGATTTTATTGAGATGACAGCTGATATCTCCAGGCTCCCAAGCACCTTGTCGCGTTTTGAGAGAACAGGGATGCTGAAATACGATCAGCTTCTGGCTATCGGAACTGTCGGAATGTCGGCCAGGATGCATACTCTTGAACGTGATATAAGGATGTCACATCCATATGGTATTTACCCTTCATTAAATCACTCTCCCATAATTAAACATCATGGTGATGTTTATTCACGTGTTCAGATAAGGAAAGAGGAGGTTTTGCAATCGATTGGTTATATCCGGAATATGATAAAAAATATTCCTGAATCAGGGAACAATAAGAGAGTTCAGCTCTCATTTAAACCAGATACCTTTTCTGTTTCACTTACTGAAGGCTGGAGAGGCGAGATCTGTCATGCTGCGTTAACCGATAGCAATGGTGAACTTGTAATATATAAGGTTAAGGATCCGTCGTTTCATAACTGGCTGGCGCTCGCACTGGCAGTCAGAAATAATGAGATCTCTGATTTTCCGGTATCTAACAAAAGCTTTAATTTGTCTTACTGCGGACATGATCTTTAATAACAGATGAGATGCTAAACACTGTCAAAATATTATATCATCAGGGAAAACAGTTTATCCCTGACCTCAGAACCGCTAAGGTGCCTGGTATATTTACCGGACGACCAGAAATCAGCTCTGACAAAGTGGATGTCAAAGCTCTTGTGGAATGCTGTCCAACCGGTGCAATTTCTTCAGATCCTGTAGCTATTGATCTTGGAAAGTGTACTTTTTGCAGGGAGTGCGTACGACTATTCCCAGGAAAGGTCAGGTTTACAACTGATTACAAAATGTCAACGAATGAGCGAAGCAGACTTATAATAAAAGAAGGAATAAATGTGCCAGTTACACTTAATCCTGAGCTAATCAGAAAAGAGATCCGAAGGCTTTTCGGAGGATCGCTCAAACTAAGGCAGGTTTCAGCAGGTGGTGATAACAGTTGCGAATGGGAGATGAATGCTGCCGGCAATGTTAATTTTGATATGGGTCGCTATGGTATTGAGTTTGTTGCCTCTCCACGACATGCTGATGGTATTGTTATTACAGGACCGATATCGAAGAATATGGCCGGTCCACTGCAGATGACTTATGATGCCACTCCATCGCCAAAAATTATAATACTTGCAGGCACTGATGCAATCAGCGGTGGAATTTTTGCTGGAGGTCCGGCTATCGACAGAAGCTTTATTGAAAATAATCATATCGATCTTTATATTCCGGGCAATCCGGTGCATCCTCTGGCATTTATTAACGGAGTGGCTGATTTACTTGGTATTTAGCGCCCCCCAACCCCCCTAAAGGGGGCAATTGGCCGCTAGTACCCTGCAGCTTGTCCGTCTTTCCGCGATTCCGAAGCTCCGAACCAGACCTTATTCTTATCGTCCCACATTATGGCCTGGTATCCGCCGTATCCTCCAAGGTCCCACTGAATAACATGACCTTTATGCATCAGATTTTGTAATACTTCTGTCCGGAATCCGCTTTCAAGCAGAAGGATACCGCCATCGGTCATTCTTTGTCCTGTAGGCTCTGAAGATCCAATATGATGAATCCTTGGAGCATCTCCGGCTTCCTGAAGGTTCATTTTGAAATCAATAAGGTTAACGACAACCTGTGCGTGACCCTGTGGCTGCATGTCGCCACCCATCACTCCGAAGCTGATCCATGGTTTTCCGTTCCTGGTGATGAATGCCGGAATAATAGTATGGAAAGGACGCTTACCGGGAGCGTACATATTATTATGCCCCTCCTCAAGTGTAAACATTTCACCTCTGTCCTGAAGAACAAATCCCAGTCCGGTTGGACACATTCCTGAACCCATCCCCCTGTAGTTACTCTGGATGAGAGATACCATGTTGCCGAATTTATCTGCCACAGTCAGATATATGGTGTTTCCGGCTTCAATCCTGCCTGACTCATATACTTTGGCAGCTTTCTCAGGATCAATAAGTTTGCGTCGTTCCGCAGCATATTTTTTTGAGATAAGCTGTGAAACAGGCGTTAATGCGAAGACCGGATCTGAATAGTACTTTGCGCGATCCTCAAATGCCAGTTTCTTTGATTCTGTGAAAGTATGTATATAGTCTGCAGAGCCAAATCCCATGGCAGCTATGTCAAATCCCTCAAGTATGTTAAGTATTTGCAGTGCTGCAATTCCCTGTCCGTTTGGCGGAAGTTCCCATACCTCATACCCTCTGTATGTTGTATTTACAGGTTCCACCCATTCAGAGTGGTGTCGTGATAAATCTTCATATGTAAGAAAGCCTCCCTGTTTTTTCATGAATGCATCAATGTCGCGGGCTATTGAGCCTCTGTAAAACTCATTTCTGCCACCCTTTACAATCTTCTCAAGTGTGTTGGCAAGTAATGGGTTTTTAAAAACTTCACCTTTTACAGGGGCTTTTCCCTTCGGCATGTAAACCTCTTTAATATTAGGAAAATCCTGAAGTATGGCTGTTCCTGATTCAAGATGATAAGCAATTACTTCCGTTACAGGGAATCCCTCTCTTGCATAAATTATTGCAGGTTGAAGAAGATCTTTCATTGGCAGACGGCCAAACATATCGTGCATTTCATACCAACCATCAACACATCCGGGTACAGAAACCGGAAGCGGACCGTATGATGGAATGAATTCATAGCCATTATCCTGAAAATACTCAAGCTTCAGTGATCTTGGAGATTTTCCGCTGGCATTAAGACCATATAGTTTATTCTTTTCGGCACTCCAGATTATTGCAAAAAGATCGCCCCCTATACCTGATCCTGTAGGCTCTACCACACCAAGAACGGCATTTGCAGCAATTGCGGCGTCAATAGCATTTCCTCCTTTTTTAAGTATGTCAAGAGCAGCCTGGGTTGCAAGTGGCTGAGACAAAAGACTGCAATAGGAATGAGTGTGGTGAGTATAAATGAATAAAATTTTTTCATAGTCAATTTTTATTTTGATTTTCTTTGCTCCCCTCTTCGCCTATGCGTAGCCGCTTCGGCAGAGCAAGGTGGGGTCGGGGTAAACAAAGAAAATCAAGAGGTAATATCTCAATATATTTTTATTTACCGCAAAGGTAAGAAACAGCTCTTACTATTTAGCCATGGCAATAGCTTTTAATTCCTTTGGCATTTTTTCAATAGCATACCTTAAAGAGGTTCGTGGCATAGTAGCCTTTTTGCTTACAACGTAATCAAATACCTCTTTCTGATGAGCCTGACTGGCCGATTTTAGCATCCATCCATATCCTTTCTGAACCATATCGTCTTTATCGGAATGCAGAATATCAGCTATTTCGAAAATGTCAGGCAGAAATTTCCCCTTTCTTGCAGGGACAATTAGTGAAACAGCAGACGCGCGTTTCATCCAGCGGTTTTCTGATTTTGCCCATTTTTTTAATCCGGATAAATATTCAGGATACATAACAATAAAATCACCCACAGTGTGATTGCAGAATGTATCGCATGAGGCCCAGTTACTGATATAATTCTCCACCCATTTTTCAAATATTTTAAAATCAGCCTTCTCGTACTGTTTCTGTACAAAATGCGACCAGTTACACGCGATAAATGATTCTTCCATCATACCTGATTTCCAGAGTTCTTCACACAGACTAAAAATATTTGATTTGCCTTTGTCTTCAATAGTCTTATAATGGTCTTTTGAAATCCTGCCTACAAGTGCAGACTTAATTCCATATAACCTTACATCTTCTTTAAAGAATCTTTCACCGGCGACTCGTGTTTTTTCATCAGCATTTTGTTTTAGTTCTGATCTGAGATCCTCAATAATTTTATTCATGTTTAGCAATCTTTTTGATAAATTAGCAACTTCTTAGTTAACAAATATACACCATCATGAAAACATTTTATAAAATTTTTAGTTTACTCGTTATGATTGTAATAACCAATAATGCATGCAAGAATACTTCTCAGCCAGCTGTTGAAGCTGTTGATGATTTTAAATACTTTGTTGAGCAGTTCGACGATATCAGGGTGTTGAAATATAAACTACCTGCTTTTGAGTCACTTACTGCCAGGCAGAAGGAATATGTTTATTATCTTAGTCAGGCCGCACTGGCAGGACGTGATATGCTGTGGGATCAGAATTTCCGTTACAATCTGAAGATACGAAAGACACTTGAAGCTATCATTGATGGATATGCCGGAGATAAAGAATCAGCTGATTATAAGGCCTTTTTAACATATGTAAAGAAGGTTTTCTTTGCAAATGGCATTCATCATCATTATTCAAGTGATAAGTTCAAACCCGGATTTTCTGTGGAATTTTTTGCATCTCTGGTAAAAGGTGCAAATCAGGAACTTCTTCCTCTTAAGGCAGGTGAGAAACCTGAACAACTTATTGCTGAGCTTTCTCCGGTAATTTTTGATGAAAACCTGTTTCCCCGAAAAGTAGAACAGAGAGAAGGCAAAGACATGGTGGCGGAGTCTGCTTCTAATTTTTACGAAGGTGTTACACAGAAAGAAGTTGAAGAGTTCTATGCTTCGAAAGTTGTTCCAAATGATCCACGTCCTGTATCTCTCGGACTGAACTCAAAAGTTGTGAAATTAAATGGCAAAGTCGCGGAAGAGGTATATAAATCAGGTGGTAAGTATGGCTCTGCAATAGATAACATTGTTGGTTGGCTTGAAAAAGCAGTTAATGTGGCTGAAAATGATATTCAGAAGAAGGAGTTAGGATTGCTTATTGAATATTATAAAACAGGTGATCTGAAAAAATGGGATGAGTATAATGTTGCCTGGGCAAATAACAGCGACCAGATGATTGATTATATCAATGGATTCATTGAGACATATGAGGATCCGATGGGCATGAAAGCAACCTGGGAAGCTATAGTTAATTACACTGATATAGAAGCTACCAGACGCACAAAAATCATAACAGAAAACGCTCAGTGGTTCGAAGATAATTCTCCTATTCAGCCTCAGTACAGGAAGGAAAAAGTAACCGGAGTTGCAGCTAAAGTCATAAATATCGCGATGTTAGGCGGTGATTGCTACCCGGCTTCTCCTCTGGGTATTAATCTTCCTAATGCCGACTGGATAAGAAAAGAGGTTGGCTCAAAATCTGTTACTCTGGCAAATATTACAAACGCTTATGATGTTGCATCACAGGGAAATGGTTTCCTTGAGGAATTTGCATTCGATCAGTCTGAAGTAGACAGAATTAAGAAATATGGAACAGTTGCAGATGCCTTACATACCGACCTTCATGAGTGTGTCGGACACGCCAGTGGAAAACTTGCAGAAGGTACCGATCCAAATGCCCTTAAGAACTATGCTTCACCTCTGGAAGAAGCCCGTGCTGATCTTTTCGCACTCTATTATATGATGGATAAGAAGGTAGTTGAACTGGGCCTTCTTCCTGATGAAGATGCAGCCAAAGCAGCTTATGACTCTTACCTGAGAAACGGCTTATTGACCCAGATAGTCAGGATCAAGCCGGGAAAAGATATTGAGCAGGCTCATATGCGCTGCAGATCAGCAATTTCTCATTGGGTTTATGAAAAAGGAAAAGCTGAAAATGTTGTTGAGTTTGTTACCCGCGATGGGAATACATATGCCAGGATCAATGATTACAAAAAGGTGCAGAATTTGTTTGGTGAGCTTCTGAAAGAGATCCAGCGTGTTAAGTCAGAAGGTGATTTCGAAGCCGGTAAAAAAATAATTGAGAATTACGGTGTTAAGATAGATCCTTCTTTACATACCGAAATTCTGACCCGGTATGAAAAACTGAATCTAGCTCCGTATACCGGTTTTGTTAATCCTATGTTGTCTGCTGTTTACGATCCGAATGGAAAGATTATTGATGTAATCGTTGAATATACAGATGATTACCTCGGACAAATGATGTATTACGGAAAAAACTATTCCTTCCTTCCTGTTAAAAACTGATGCTATGTTTAAAAAAGTAAGTTTACTTGGATTTTACAAGTACAATAAGCTACGAAAATCCGGTTCAGGATCTGAAAATCATGGAGGTAACATTTAAGTCTCCGACAGGCAGAATGAAAACTTTAAATGCATTCTGGGATGGCGGAACAAAATGGAAAGCCAGGATTATGCCAGATGAGACTGGTTTATGGACATTTGAAACTAAATGTTCGGATGTAAAAAACAATGGTCTCAGCAATCAGAAAGGGTCTTTTGTATGTATAGACAACTCTGAAAAACATGAAATTTACAGACGCGGAGCAATAGTTAGTCCGGCTGGCAGATACTTTTTAACATATTCTGACGGAACTCCATTTTTATATATGGCATGCACAGCATGGAACGGCGCATTAAAGTCAACTAAAGAGGAGTGGGATCAGTACCTTAAACAACGTGTTGAAAACAATTATAATGTAATTCAGCTTGTTACAACGCAATGGAGGGGTTGTGATAAAAGCAGTGAAGGGCTGGTCGCATTTGAGGGAAGTGGTAAAATCAGAATTAATCCTGAGTTCTTCAGATTGATAGATGAAAAAATAGACAGGGTAAATGAGTTTGGATTAGTTGCCGCACCTGTAGTACTTTGGGCTTTACAGAACGGAAATGGTAGAGAACTAAGTCCGGGTTACTATCTTCCCGACGATCAGGCTGTTTTGCTGGCGAAATATATTGTTGCAAGATATGGAGGAAATCAGGTAATATGGATGCTGGGAGGTGATGGGATTTATACAGGAACATATGAACAGCGATGGAAAACAATAGGAAGGGCAGTATTTGACGGTAAGACTCAGGGCGTCGTTGCCCAGCACCCTTGTGGAAGATCGTGGATAGGAGAGGTGTATAAAGATGAACCATGGCTCGATATTATTGGTTACCAGAGTAGTCATAGCAATGCTGAGGCTACTGTTAACTGGATAACAAAAGGCCCAATGAGCACTATGTGGTCACAACTCCCTGCCAGACCTCTTATAAACCTTGAACCAAATTATGAACAGATAGGTTTTCGAATTTCTGACAAAGATGTTCGAAATGCAGGTTACTGGAGTCTCTTTGCCACCCCAATTGCGGGTCTGACATATGGGGCTAACGGAATATGGCCATGGTTAAGGGAGGGCGAGAAAATATTGAATCATTCTGACGCTCCCGGGACATCTTCGTGGGATGTAAGTATTAAGTTCCCGGGTTCAATACAGATGGGATATCTTGTGCAGTTCTTAAAGAAGTTTGAATGGTGGAATTTATACCCGGCTCCTGAATTACTGACAGAACAACCAGGTGATAAGGTGTTCAATCATTTTGTCTCTGTGGTAAAATCAACTGATAATAAAGTAATTATCGCCTACTTGCCTGTGAAGCAAACGATTAATTTACGCAAACCGGTTCCTTTATCATATAGTGTAAAGTGGTTCGATCCGGTTATGAATACTTATTCTGACGGAAAATCTTCTGATGATGGGAGAATAATAACAATCACCTCTCCCTCTGATGCCGATTTGTTACTAATCCTGAATGCGAACTAAGCTGCCTGCACAGTGTCTCGTGCTCTGTGCCCTATGCTTCTTGCTCCTTGCCCCGTGCCCCGGGCCCCGTGCCCCGTGCCCTGTGCCCTACTTCATATTCATCCAGAATCTTTCCTCAGATTTCCGGAGGTCTTTTCTTCTCTTTCTTTCCAGAAGCAGAAAGTATAATGTTCCAATTGTTCCGAAAATCAAAATCCCAAGGAGTATATATTTAAAAATCCCTGATACATCAGTTATCATAGATTGATCAGAACTAATTGTACTTATTGGGATTCCGGCTTTTGATCCGACATTAATTCCGAAAATATTCTTCATAAAAAAGAGTGAAAAGAATGCCAGGAGTCCCGAAACGACAGGTGTTGCCAGCCATCCAAGGGCGATCTCTCCAAGTATCCTGAAATTGATATTTTGTGCCCCTTTATAGAGTCCGATACCGAGAACACAACCTACAACAACCTGGGAACTGGAGACAGGAACCATTGGAATAGGAGGGAGACCAATCCTGATGAACATATTTGAAAGCCCGCTGGATGAAAAAATAAACAAAACCAGCGATTCAGCCAGTACAACAACCAGAGCTGCTTCTGCAGTTAATTCAAAAATGTTACCACCTACAGTCTCCATTACTTTCTTCGAATAAGTAAGAATACCTAAGGCAATTGCAATACCTCCAAGTAAAAATAACTGCTGATTTGAATTCAGGCTGAAGATGCCAAAATCAAGTACCTGAAGGTTAAAGGAAGGTATAAAAACCCCCATTACGTTGGCGATATTATTTGCACCCAGACTGTATGCTCCGAAAGCTCCAACAACAATGAGTCCCTTTTTGATATATGATTCAAACCTTATCATATGTATCTTTGCTGATCTTTTAAACTTCTTTACCAGGATATATAAAAGAATTGCAAAAACAGCTCCGATAAGTGGTCCCGAGACCCATGTAATTACTATCTGTGAAAGAGTTTTACTATCTGTAGAGTTTCCTGTGAAGAAATTCCAGCCTATAATTGCACCTACAATTGCCTGTGTGGTCGATACAGGGAGTGCAAATTTGGTCATCATATAAACAGTTATAGCAGCAGCAAGAGCGACAGTAAAAGAACCACCGATAGCATTGACTGAACCAAGTTTTCCCAGTGTGTCTGATGCACCGGCACCCTGAATGACTGCTCCCAGGATTACAAATATCGATGCTATAATTGCGGCTCTTCTGAATGATATCATCTTTGAGCCAACGGCTGAACCGAATACATTTGAAGCATCATTGGCTCCGAGTGACCAGCCGAGAAACAGACCGCTTACAAGGAAGAGCAGGATCATTTAAATCGCATAAATTTAAAGTTCTATTAATTAAATGGTGCTAGGTGCTAGGTGCTAGGTGTGCTCTACGCTTTACGCTTTACGCTCTACGCTTTTCGCTTTCCTACTACCACGCACCCAGCACCTACATTACTATTTTTATTGCCATTGCCGACAGCAGATCTGCCGCTTTCTGTGCCAGATCCGATATCTTTTCGATGTGATGTATTATGTACCTCAGATGTGCTTTCTGTGCAAGTTCCAGTTCCGGCATCTCATGAAATATCTGCTTTTTCAGATCATAGGCTACCTTATCAGTCTCTGATTCAAAGTAATATACCTTAAGGAGTTTTTCCCTGACTGTAAAAGGCGCTTTAAAATATGCACGGGCTGCAGGGATGAGCTCTTCACCGGCACTGGCTGATACTTCTGCCAGGTTAATGAAACTATTACTCAGTTTTTCCGGTATATCAGGAATCTCTATGTCGAACTCATAAAGGGTGCTCTTTACTCCATCGATTATTTCATCGATCTGTTCAATTAGCTGAACAACATCTCCTCTGTGCTGTGGCAGAATCGAATGAGTTATCATGTCGTTTTCTATCTCCCTCTGCAGTCTGTCTGCATTCTTCTCAAGTGAATCAGCTTTGTGAAGATGTCTGGCAAACGAAGTCATATCTTTATTCAGATATGCTTTTAAAGCTTCTCTGAATACGAGAAGACTGAGATCGATATTATCAAAAAAATCATCGAACTTGATTATGAGATTCTTGGTTGTTCTTGTAAATACTGGCATATTCTGAAGTTGTAGGTTCTTATAACAAATATATATAAAATGAAAACCATTAACCACAAAGTACACAAAGGCTTTACACAAAGAACACAAAGGATTTATTAAATATTACTTTGTGTCCTTGGTGATGACCTTAGTGTTCCTTTGTGGTTAAAAAGATGTTTAGTATTCAGAATTCAATAATCTTCTCGACTTTAAAGTTCCTCAGATATTGCTTCAGGATAACCTGAATATCATGATTGTCAGCAGAATTATTAATGCACTCATGCAAAGCGGAAAGACCGAATCCCATTTCATTGATATTGAAGTAGCCCCACCCGGAATACTTTCCATTTACAATTTTTACTGCACATCTTTCTTCTTCATCCCGCCCCTTGTCAATTATAAAGAAGTTGCGTCTTGAAAAAACAAATTCATCAGTTACTTTAGAAGCCCTTTCATTATACTCTTCAGCTGATTCCCTGTCGCAGCAGGCACCCCTGCAGATGCCAACCTGAAAGTGAAAGCACGGACCTTCAGTATCATACAGTCCTGATAACTTCTGACAAAGAACCAGCGATTCAACAAGAGATGCCAGTTTTGATTTTGCCTTCTCTTTTGAAGTGAATACCGAAATAGGAATATCTTCATTATTTAGCTGTCCGTACCTGTAGTTTATATATCCTTTTGTATCAATGAAACTGAATATGCCCCATTGAAATCCGCTTCTCCTTTGAGCCCTGTTGAACACCGGTTTGTTAAGTTTGATCTCAGATGATTCCTTAAGCAGGGCAATCAGTTCACTTCCTGTTAATTCCCAGGAAATATCTGCTATCTGGTCGCGCATTTCCATGGCTTTGCTGGTCGTATTGTTAGAAAGGTGTGTGCTTATTCTTTGCTGAAGGTTACGGCTTTTTCCAATATATATCAGATCTCCCTTTTCGTTATAAAAATAATATATGCCCGGGTCCTCAGGTATATTTTCAATTTTTGCCGGATCAAGGTTGGGATGAAGCCTGGAAAGTTTCTTATTCTTCATTAGGGCAGCCTTCTTTCCGTTAAGTTCTCTGTCTTTTTCCATAAGTATTTCAAACAGCTTCACTGTAGCAAGTGCATCTCCCGAAGCTCTGTGCCGGCCGTTGATTGAGATCCGGAGGTCTTTGCATATGTTGCCAAGACTATATGATTTGTGACCGGGAAGGAGCTTACGGCTAAGTGCAACAGTATCGAGAAGACTCCTTTTATAATTGAACCCCAGCGACTTAAACTCCTCACGTATAAATGAATAGTCGAAACGGGCATTATGAGCGACAAAAGTTCTGCCTTCGGTAAGTTCAACAATCTTTCTGGCTATCTCATAAAAACGGGGTGCATCCTCAACCATCTCGTTGGTGATGCCGGTGAGGTTGGTTATAAAGTATGGGATGTTCCTCTCAGGATTAACAAGAGTTGTGTATTCTCCTGTAATATTTGTTCCATCGTGCTGATAAATAGCTATCTCGGTGATTTTCTCAATCCTTGCGCTTCCTCCTGTGGTCTCGATATCAATTATCGCATACATTGGCTGAAATAGAGTGTCTGTTACCGGTTACGAATATAATCAGAAATGGGGCAGATTGGCCGATTGTTTGTATTTTTGTTCACTCAAAAGGATCTGACATGGCGGAATGTTACGGAAATAATTTTATACTTAACGGTGATCTTCAACCTTCAGGATTATTCGATAGTTCACTTGTTTATGATGGTGAGTCACTATATGAAGTTATTCGTCTGGTTAAAGGCACTCCGGTCTTTTATTATGATCATATGGAGAGGCTCGGAATAAGCGCTAAGAATCAAAAGAAAGAACTACTTGCTGATCCTTATGCTGTTGCAGCTGGCATAATTAAGCTTACACGCTCTGAAAGAAAGAAGGATATAAATATTAAGATCGTCTTCAATTATAATAACGGAGTAAATAACTGGATGGTATATTTTATTGAATCTGTATATCCGTCTAAAGAACAATATAAACTTGGCGTTAAAGGTATTCTGTTTAAGGCAGAGAGGAATGATCCTGAATCAAAGGTAATTAACATTAAACTTCGTTCAGAAATCTCTCATAGTCTTATTAACAGGGGCGGCTACGAGGCTATTCTTGTCAATTCTGAAAATCTTATTACTGAAGGAAGCCGGTCAAATATTTTCTTTCTGAAGAATGATGTTCTGTTTACTGCACCTGATAACCTGATTCTTAAAGGGATCACCCGCAGATATATACTGGATATTTGCAGATCGAACACCATTCAGGTGAAATATGAATGTGTTCCTGCTGATGATATTGGAGCTTATGAAGCAGCTTTTATGACAGGAACGTCACCAATGGTACTTCCTTATTGTAGTATTGATGAAATTCATTTTAACGTCAGATTGCCTTTGATGGAGGAATTGCGCAGGCTTTATGTTTTAAAAGTTGAGGAATCTATAAGGCTTTTCAGACCTTAATATTGATTCCTGCCGAACATACTGAAGGATAATTTATTATATTTGTAGCCTAATTAAATCAAACCGTTACCGTATGGCAAGTGTAAGAAGTCTTAAAAAAGATATTGATTATCTGATTTTTGAAGTTATTTCTGATTGTTTTGCATTTTCAAGCATTCATCCTGATGATAAGTCAGATGAGCTCTCAGCTATTATTTCTGACGCTGTTAATTTCAGGAATGATCTTATTGCACGTGTTAATAATCCTGATGGTAAGGACAATCCAAAGATTGTCAGGACTTATTATAAAGCTGTTGAAAAAGACCTTATCACAGGTGTTGATAAGCTGTTCGACAGGCTTAGTGCTTTGTCGAAGAAGAAATAGTAAAGTTCCTGTAGATAAGGTTTCCGCATTTACTGCAACTCCCGTTATTATCGAGATTCATTACTCTTGTTGAATACCCTGAGCGTTGGGTAACAGTCTCTCCGCATTTTGGACAGATAGTGTCTTGTCCTTTATCTGAAAGGTTATTGCCGATATAAACAAAATCGAGTCGGGCTGATGCTATTTTATAAAGTCGCATAAGTGTTTCTTCAGAGGTTGAGGGATTCTCTCTTTTATAAGTTGGAAAATATTTGCTCAGATGAAGTGGAACATCTTTTCCCAGTTCACCTGCTATCCATTCAACCTGCTTCTCCATTTCCTTTTCTGAATCGTTTTCCCCGGGAATGATAAGTGTTGTTATCTCAAGATGCCTTCCTGATTTTGCAATCTGTTTCAGACTGTTCTTTACAGGTTCGATTTCAGTACCTGTCAGTCTCCTGTAGAAATTTTCATTAAACGCTTTCAGGTCAATGTTAAAAGCATCAATAAAACCTGTCATTTCAGAGAGTGGTTCGCTGTTAACATATCCGTTACTAACCATTACTGTGGAAAGTCCTGATTTCCTGATGCTTTCCGACACATCTCTGATATACTCGAACCAAATGACAGGCTCATTATATGTGAATGCTATTCCGATATTGTGCTCTGAGTGCATAGCCTTATTTGTCAGATACTCAGGCGTTACTTTGGAACTATCTGTTATCCTTAAATTCTGCGAAATATGGAAGTTCTGACAGAAGTCACATCTCATATTACAACCGTATGATCCTACAGATAATATTTTGTGTCCGGGGTAAAAATGATAGAGAGGTTTTTTCTCAATTGGATCCAATGCTATACCCGAAATAATGCCATATGTTGTCAGTTCTATCTTTTCTCCGGTGTTTTTCCTGACTCCGCAAATACCTGTCTGTCCGGGTTTTAATCTGCAAAAATGCGGACAAAGCTGACATTCAATGTAGTTTTCATATTTCAGAGAAAGTTCTGTCATAAGTTTCTTTCAACTTCTTAATATTTTGCAAAATATTCGGGTTTTCATTTCACACCTCACACCTCACACCTCACGCCTCACGCCTGACGCCTTCCTATATTAATCCAAAGGTATAATTTTCCCTGAACCCGTTTGTTCTGTGATTTTGATAACAGGTTTTCCACGGTAATAAATATTCCCAGGTCCCTTTATTGACGCTGAGATATTATCTGACGCGCTTAAATATATATCACCAACCGACCCGTTAATTGCTTCTACATCCCTGCACTTAAGGTTTTCAGCAAAAATGGTGCTTCCATACCTGTTGAACAGGACAGCCGTATTTGCAAGCCCGCTTATATATGAATACCCCAGTGTATTTGCCGAGTTAACAATCAGAAAATAGTTACAGTCAACAACAAGACTCGCTTCTGCTATTTCACCTATTCCCGCATAAATAAACTTATCTGTCCTGATTGTATCAGTGTTGGTAATAAAAACGGGATCGTTGGTGACAAGATGCTCAATGTCAGTGAAATGTATTGTAAGTCTGTTTTTGTCTGGATTAACAGACATTCTTTTATGGTCATCAATTATTAGGGTATCGTTTTTAACAAAGGCTGTTATTGAATTGATATCTTTCTTTCCGGTAATTACCAGCTTATTCGTTGAGTCCTGTACAAGAACAATATCATATATACCTGATATCTCAGCAGCATGAAAATCTTCCAGTTGAATTACTATT
>JFJP01018704.1_pt1 | contig 14282 bp, 10 predicted proteins | sample 431651 | NCBI WGS metagenome assembly JFJP01 (sample SAMN02602958, study PRJNA72255) | Microbial mat metagenome, whole genome shotgun sequencing project. | biome: fresh water; feature: sink hole; material: water; isolation source: purple microbial (photo- and chemosynthetic) mats found in... | reverse complement strand
AGGATAGCTCACCGCCAGGCAGCAGCAATAGCCATCCTGCACATGCCAGAGATAGCAGTCTTGCACACGGAACGAGGAGCATGACCTTATCATTCTTCATCTCATTCACCTACTATTTGACTCAGCGAAAGCCGCTGGCACATTCGCGGGCCCGCATCCTAGGACAAGCATTGTGAAAAAAACTTAATCAACCAATATGATCATTCTAGCATGCAGCCTTAGGCTTGGCAACGCCAGAATCTGCGCAAACGCGCCCGAATCTCTAGGTTATTATGTTGACCTCCCCCACTTCGTTCGGTTCAACGAAGAGCTTGGCAAAAACACCGGTCGGTATTGATTGAACGTTTTGTTTACTTGCCTTTGATAGCGTGCTAGACGTACGATCGCAAGTGTAGGCCAACGAGCCTTTCGAAAGCATTTCAGGAAGCGCCAATGAGAAGGGGGAAAGCACGTGATAGCCGCGATCGAAACGACTCTGCAATGGATACTGCTTGAAGCGTTAGCACGAATCCCGCGCACCCCCGGCACCATGCCCCGCCGAGGAATCCTGACCTACCACGACATCAGCACCTCAAAAACGCCCATTTCTGTCGCGCCCGACACATTCCGTGCCCATATGGCATACCTGCGTTCAAACGGGATACGTGGCGTCAGCGTGAACGAATTTCTCACGGCGACCGCCAGCGGAAATACCGATGCAAGTCGCAATCTGATTGGAATCAGTTTTGATGACGGATTCGCAAGCGTTCACGACAACGCGCTTCCTGTTTTGCGCGAACTCGGGTTCACAGCCACCGTCTACGTCCTCGCACACAAACTGGGGGGACGATCTGACTGGCGAAGACTTGCAACCATTCCGGAGCTCCCGCTGATGGGGACTGACCTGTTGCGCGCCTGTCTCAATGCTGGTTGGGAGATCGGTTCGCACGGACTCGACCACCATCCTCTCACAGAAGCCACCCATGACGACGTGACCCGGCAAATGCGTGTTTCGCGTGAAGAACTGGAATCACTTTTTACTTGTCCGGTATGTAGTTTCTGTTACCCTTACGGAGCATTTGAAAGGGTTCACTGCGTGGCTGCCCGCGATGCGGGATACCGCTCAGCAACCACGATAAGGTTCGGTTATATTGAAGATCCGCTGTTGAGTCCGTTCGAGTTACCGCGTCTAGGGATGAACATCGTTCGCACCGATCCACGGCTACAGCAAGCGTTATTAAGAGCCACAGTAAAAGGACATGCCATGCGTTTTGTAAATCTTCGACGGGTACTGACCCGGCGTCCACGCCATTCGGGTGAAGGAGCTGTCCCGTGCGTATAAGCCACCGTCTCATCCTCTTCATACGACGCAGGCTGACTGTTGCGCTGCTATTAACGGCTGCCTGCCTGCTTACCTGCTCCTGCACCACCGGGACCAAGGGCTTCGCCACGCCCGGCGAGGATTCACACACCGCCCCCCCCCCCACTCCGCTGCGCATCGGCATAGGCGACGAGATCGAGATCAAGTTCTATTTTAATCCCGAGCTGAACGAGACCGCCCGGGTGCGCTCCGACGGGTTAATCTCCTTGCAACTGCTTGATGCCGTCCAAGTGGTGGGTCTCACCCCCGAGGAACTCGACCAGGAGTTGACATCGGCCTATGCCAAGCGCCTTGACCGTGTTGATCTGACCGTCTTTGTCCGCTCCATCGCAACCAACCGGGTCTATGTCGACGGCCAGGTAGCTCGTCCGCAAGCCATCGAGCTGCACCCGGGCATGCGCGTGCAGGAAGCGCTGGCAAGTGCTGGCGGAGCCTTGACAGAGGCAAAACTTGAATCCGTCCTCCTGATGCGGACCGAGACCGACGGTACTACGCAGGTATGGTCCCTGGAACTAGATGATCCAGCTAAATGGCAACATAACAACCTTGTACTGATGCCCCACGATATTCTCTACGTTCCCCGCTCCCGAATTGCAAGCGCCAACCTGTTTGTCAAGCAATACCTGAGCAACATGATGCCGGAGTTTATCCGGATCAGCTTCCCGATCACCTACTCTCTCAATACACCCAATGCAACTACCACCCGTTCAATCACGATCGACACCCCCTGATGGTGGCCATGCGGCGGCCATGCGCCACCGCCCCATACTGCGCTCGGCACTCACGGTCACCTCCCTGCGGGGCATAAGCAGTTTTCTTTCGCTTGGAACCATGCTGCTGCTTGCCCATCGCTTCGGGGGTGAATCCACCGAGACCGACGCACTCTTCATGGGCCGAGTGCTCTCCACGATGCTGGCTATTCAGCTCGCCCGAGCCTTCTCGGTATCCCTCGTGCCGGTGCTCACCCGCCAGCAGATCGCGCACGGGGATACCCACGCGCGCACCTGCCTGCTCCACTTTTTCGTCGGGTTCGGCCTCTGGTTGGTAGCGTTCACACTCCTGCAACTGGCACTGGCGTTCCCGTTGATGCGTCTGCTCGGGCGCGGTTTCACCCCCTTACAGGTATTCACCAGCAGCTGCATCCACATGATGAACTCCCCCCTGTCGCTAGTACTCGGGCTATTCGCCATCACCGAAGCCTATCTCAATACACGGGGGCGCTTCGCTCTGACCGAGGCCGCTGCACTGGGGATGCCCATCGGCACTCTGGCCGGAATCTTAGTATGGGTCCCGCATTTGGGAATCATGGGCGTTCCTATCGGCACGATCACGGGGGCACTGGTGGGGTTGCTTATGCTCATGCTGGCCTTGAGGCGGACGGGCCCATTGCAGGCGACCAGTGACTTCGAGTGTCCATCCTGCAGGGATCTGATGCCCCATTTCCTGCCGGTTATCTGGGGCGGGTCAGCCGGGCAGGTCAGCGGGGCGATTGCCCGCAGCCTAGCGACAACACTCGGGGTTGGATCAGTGTCCATCCTGCAGTACGGCCAACAGGCCATGTCTGCGATCCCGATGATGGCCGCCACGGCCATCGGCAAAGTCCTGCTGCCACGCCTGTCAGCCGAGGCGGCAACCGGCCAAATGCGGGAACTAGGCCGTACCGTAGATCTCTCCCTGCGAATAATGCTGCTCATTTTCGTTCCCTATAGCACCATCATGACGATCGGGAACGACCCGTTGGCAAGCCTGCTTTTCGGACATGGGCAGTTTGGGGCCGAAGCGGTGCGCAGGATTGCACTGGTAATCGCCTGTTTCAGTCCCTCGGTGTGCTGCGGGGCTGCCACCCTGGTGCTCATGCGTACTTTCTATGCACTGCAACACTCGCGGATCATTCTGACCACTGCCACGGCTTTCCTGGTTCTGCACATCGCGTTCTCCTACGCATTGGTCGGCCGATTTGGCATCGTCGGCCTGGCGGCTGCGTACTCTCTGGCATTCATCTGCCAGGCTATCCTGATGGGGGTGCTGCTACACCGGAAGATCGGCAGCTTCGCGGGACTCGCCTCAGCCTGGTGGCTGGTGCGCTGCCTGCTGGCAGCCGTACTGGCGGGGATCCCTATGCTGGTGGTGGAATGGCGTGCGGGTGTGGTCTGGAGCCATCCCGTGTCGGCAGCCCGCTACCTGGCAACCGTGCTCGCCTACATGCCCCTCTTCATTGCCCTGCTTCATATACTGGGGATCGGAGAAGTCCGCATGGTGGCACGCCGCGCGGTACTCAGGTTGAGGCGACGCGGCACCCAGTCCTGATGAATCAAGAAACTGAGCATTGGTTCCTTGGCTCGGTGCTGCCCCCCCCTCCCCCTTTACGACGGATTTGCCGCCTATGAAGACTCCACCGCCTGCCGCCTATCGGGTTCATCGTCCTTGAAGAACGCCACGGCATCCGCAATATCGAGAGCTCAATCTGGATTTACCGGAGGCGTGCCGCGGGGATCTGCAAGGAGTCTGACTTCTTCAAGCTGCAGAGCGGGTACCTGCCCCGAGGCGACTGCGTCCACTATTGGCCTGTATGTAGGCAAAACGACTACGGTTTCCAGGGTTAACCCGTATTCATATGTTGGCGTTTATAGGCAGCATGGCATGATTTATCCGACTTCGGCGCTCGTTGCTTCGGTATCGCGAATTGCACATACTGCAAATTGGACCTTGCCTTCACCCTGTTTCGATTGTAGTATCTCGGCAGGTATTTGGTTAAGAACAATTTTCCATGTGTTAAAGAGCCGCTCCGGCGGAGGAGAATAGTGATGAGCAGCAAGCCACGTGTTATCATCATGGGAGGAGATGGGGCCACTTTCGACCTGATCGCCCCATGGGTCGATCAGGGACGGCTCCCCAACTTCGCCCGCATCATGCGTGAAGGGGTGCATGGACCGCTGGCTCCGGCACCCAATATGCGCAGCGCCGCCTGCTGGTCGACCTTCTACACCGGAAAAAACCCCGGGAAACATGGAATCTATGAGTTTTTCGAGACCGATAAGTCAGACTACTCGATCAAGTTCCTTAACGGCAGCAACTGCGCCGAACCATCGGTCTGGCACATCCTTGACCAGCAGGGACGCACATCGATCGCCGTTAATGTGCCGATGTCTTATCCTGCCGAAGCGGTCAAAGGAATAGTCGTGGGATGTCTTTGTTCCCCCGGCAGCGATAGCAAGGGGTTCTGCGAACCGACATCCATCCTCGCGGAGTTGGAGGAACGCTTCGGCACCTACGTGATCGAACCTGGTATTACCGGCTGTCTGATCGGGGGCAAACTTAATGAGGCCGTGCGACGGCTCGAACACGAGCTTGAGCAGAAGCGGCAGGTGCTCCATTACCTGATCGACAATAAGGAGTGGGACTTCTGCGCATTCGTATTCCGCAGCCTGGACTCCGCCCAACACTGCTTCTGGAAGTACATGGACGAGACCCATCCGGATCACGACCCCGCCCTGAAGGAGCGCTACGGCAACGTTATCTTCAATGTCTACGCCAAGCTCGACCAGGCATTGGGCGAACTGCTCGCAAAGTTGGGCCCGGACGACCAGTTGATGTTTATGTCCGACCACGGGTTTGGCAAGAAGCACGCCGCCAACCAGCAAATCAACGAGTGGCTTGCATCCCGCGGCTACCTGACCTACCTGCCGCCGGGGCCGATCCATAAGCGAGCCTTCCGCTGGCTCTTCGGAAAGACCTATGTCCTGCTCTACGGCATGCTGTCACGCCGCCAGAAGGAGTGGATCGCCAGAGTTCTGCCGCAGGCACGAGAACGGGCAAAGAAGCATCTTGTCTTCAACGGCATCGACTGGAGCCGGACAAAGGCCTATTCCGAGGATCTCTTTGCCTGCGTCCACATCAACCAGGCAGGCCGCGAAGGCCAGGGGATCGTGCCCCACGGGGAAGCCCCGGCCCTGATGGCGCAGATCCGCAGGGATCTCCTCGAATGCGTGGACAGCCAGAGCGGCGAGAAGCTTGTCGACAAGATCATGTTCGCCGACGAGATCTATAGCGGCCCGCACACGGACAAGGCCCCCGACATCACGATCCGCTGGCGCGAGGACATCAACATCCATGGCATTCGGATCGAAGCCCGCGGGGGGTTGGGTTCTCGTCCGCCGCAGCGTACGCTGATCCCCATTGAGGACCCCAAGTTCATCAGCGGGGACCACCACTTCTACGGTGTTTTTCTCGCGTATGGCTCAGCCTTTGCCAATGGCAAGCGCATCGAGGATGCACGACTGATGGACCTCATTCCAACCGCTCTTTACCTGCTGGGGGCCACCATCCCGCAGGACATGGACGGCAAGGTACTCGCTTCAGCGCTACGCGACGGCCTTCTGGAGGAGCAACCCCCAGACTACGGACTCGGGGTAGAAACCACCGCCCGCACCTCGACTGTGGACTACTCCGACGACGACGAGGCGGCGGTGGCGGAACGCCTGCGTGGCCTCGGCTACCTGAACTAAAACCGGACAAGGATGCATGATGGATAAGAAACCCGACGGCGTGATTGTGATTGGCCTCGACGGAGCTACGCTGGATGTGCTCGTACCGCTAGCGAGACAGGGCTTGATGCCTCGCATGGGCGAGTTGCTGAACAATTCCGCGCACGGGCCACTGACCTCCGTGATCCCCCCTGTAACGGGGCCCGCGTGGACCACGTTCATGACCGGCATGATGCCCGACAGGCATGGCCTGATGGACTTCGTCCACCGCACGGAGGGATCCATCCATCGTGTCCCCGTGAACTATAACCGCATTCAGACACCCACCATACTGGAAATGGTCGGCAAGCAGGAGACGGGAAAACGCGTCTGCGGATTCAACATACCCATCACCTACCCCGCTCCAGAGATCAACGGGATTGTCGTCAGCGGTATGCTGACGCCCGGGACGGACGTCGACTACACCTACCCGAAGGAACTGAAGCAGGAAATCGAGGCCGTCGAGCCATACATTCTGGATGTCTTCTGGCAGACATTCTCCGATAATTCCTCGGAGGCTTTCCTCCGACGCCTCATCGAGTTCGAAAAGCAGAAAGTCCGCATCTCCAGGGAACTCTACGAACGCGAGCCGTGGGACCTCTTCATCTCTGTCTTCGTCGGCACCGACCGCATCCAACATGCACTCTGGCCGGTCATCGCGGGGATCATCAACGCCAAGACGCTCGAACCGCGCTGGGAAGCTCTCAAGCCACTGGTAAGGGAGTATTTCTCCATCGTTGACGATGCGGTTGGCTGGCTCCTAGACAAGGCAGGAGATGAAAAGGCCATCTTCGTCATGTCGGACCACGGGTTCGGTCCATTGGAGCGCAAGTTCTACGTCAACCGTTGGCTCCACGACCAGGGATGGCTGGCATTCGATGAACACGTGGCTCGCACACAGCGCACGAAGGCACTGGTTAAACTGCTGATCAAGAAGGTCCTACTGCTGATCCCCGGTCTCGGGAGGATCGCCACCAGAAAGATGACCCGGCCAATGAAGGGGCGGATGAAGGCCTACCAATTCCTCGACATCATCAACTGGGAGAAAACCACCGCTTATGGCGTGTCGAACACGGAACAGGGCATCTATCTCAACCTCAAGGGACGCGAACCAAACGGGACCATCGAACCCGGCGATGAGTACCAGCGCGTCTGCAAGCAAGTTGCGGACGCTCTAAAGCGGGTGGTCGACCCACAGGATGGCAAACCTATCGCCAGCCACATCTACAGCCGGGACGAACTCTACTCGGGCCCTCACGCCGATGAGTCTCCGGACATTGTCTTCTTCCTGCGTGACGGGGCCTATCTGGCCGATGTCAAACTGAACCCGAAAACCTTTGGTCCAACCTCCTGGACCACCGGGCGCGGGACCCACAGGCTGGATGGCACGTTCATCGCATACGGTCCCAATGTGAAGCCTCAAACCGGAAAGCGCACCAGCATAGCGGATCTCGTGCCATGCATCCTCTACCAACTGGGTATGGCCATACCGGACAACCTGGACGGCAAGCTGCCACTGGACGTATTCGACGCGGAGTTTGTGGCTAACAACCCACCAAGCTATACGACCGCCGAAAGTTCAGCGCGCGAAGGAAAACAGGGCGATATGGACCGGGACGAACAGGCATTGGTCTTCGAGCGACTCAAGGGGCTCGGGTATCTGTAGGCCGAGACGCTAGTCGCCCACGCACGACTTTGTATGGTTTGTCGCGGACCTGTAAGCCGCGGTCAACTCCACTGCCATACGGCGAGCCTCGAAATGGCTCTCTATGCGAGCGCGCCCCGCGGCTCCCATGCTTTTGCGCAAAGTGCAGTCGGCGATAAGCTGACCAAGTGCGTCGGCAAATGCGGCCCGGTTACCAGGATCTACCAGAATGCCTGTTTCAGGGGTCACCAGGTCTGGCAACCCCCCGGAAGAAAAAGCGACGGGGACAACGCCCATGGCCATCGCCTCCATAGTGGAATAGGAAAGCGTTTCTGATGCCGATGGCATCGCGTAGATATCCATCGCGCAATACGCTTCGCGCACCCGGTCTATCCATCCAGCAAAGACAACCTTTCTCCCCAACCCAATATCCGCAGCAAGACGTTCCAGCGCGTGGCGCTCGGGGCCATCTCCAGCGACAAGCAACCGGAACTCCCCCACCTGTCCCTGAAGTGTGGCAACGGCCTCCAGCAAAAGGGGAATCTGCTTGATACCCACAAGCCGACCAACGGCACCGATGCATGGAATGCCCTCCGGAATTCCGAATGTGGCCCTCGCTCTGGCTCGTTCAGAGGAATCAGGACTAGGGTATTCAGCCAAATCCAGACCATTGTAAATCAATCGGATACCCGCTGATGGATGCACACTGGCTCGCAGCTCCACCTCCAACTCCCTGCAGGTTGCTATGAACAACTTGACCCACCTGCCGGTCAAGGCGTTCTGGCGCGCGACCACCGCACGTACCAAATGGTTGGGATAGGTATCCCGCATGGCTTGTTCGACAAAGGTGTGTACGGTACTGACAAGCGTGACGCGAGGTACGAGACGTGCCGCCAAACGTCCATAGAAATTGCTGTTGATCGTGTGAGTATGGAGCACATCAATCGCCGAGCGCTTCAACCATTCCGCCATCCGGAAAACAGCCCCCAGGTCACCTGGGAACCGAGGCCCGCAAACATGAAAGGGAAGGTTGTATGCACGTGCCTTGTCGGCCACGGCCCCCCCCCTCAGGAGCAACAACTGGGATTCTACCGCAGACCTGTCGATGAACCGCATGGCCGTCAGAATTCGATTGGATACCCCGCACATTTGGCGGCCTCCGTGTACATGGGCAACACGCAGCGGGGTCACGGGGAATCCTCCTGAGCAAACGCAAGCGATGCGGCAAGACGTTGGTTGCAGAGGTCCACATATGCCGTTTCATAAACCTCGAAACAGTAGGTCTGGCGCGCAGCGTCACGACCGCGAAGCCCCATAGCCCGGCAGCCCTCTTTATCCAGCGCGATCTTGTGAATGGCCTCGGCGACGGCCAGCGGATCGCTTTCGTCAACGACGGCTCCACATCCTGCCGCGGCAATAATCTCAGCCACATCCCCGATGTCCGACGCCACGACCGGAACGGCACACGCCATCGCCTCGAATAGCTTGGTCGGGGTTACATTCCGGAAAAAATCCGTACGCCGATAGATCAGGGATGCCAATGTCAACTGTCCGTAGAGAAACGGCAGATCCTCATGTGTATAGGCTCCGGTGTATGTGACCTCGTTGCCACGGCCAGCCATCTGTTCGGCAAAAGTCGTCTGATAGGAGTCAAAAACACGACCGGCAAGCAACAGACGATAATTGACACCATCTTTCGCACCGAGAGGCTTAAGCTTGTCATATACCGCAAGCAACTCCTCGATCCCGTTGTCCTCGTAGATTGACCCGATACGTCCAATCAGCACGTCCCGCGGACCGACGGCCTCGGACCCCACAATTGGTGCAGGCAAGTGCGCCATCTGCCGCGGATAGGACCCGACACGCAGCACTCGCGTAACGCCAGCGCGCCTGAATTTTTCAATCTGATACTGGTTGTGGACCACAATCGCATCGAACCGGCGGGCCAGAAAACGCTCCATCCAACGGAACCCCCAAATCGCGGGAGCCAGATAGCGCGGCCACGCAAGACAATACTCCGGCTCACAGAGATCGAGGATGCAGGGAAGATTTCGTCGCCGTGCGGCCAGCAGCGTCGGGATCGCGCCGTCCAGATTGCAGCACTCAATCAGATCCACACCTGCCGTTGCCAGAAACCGACGCATAGCCGCCATGTACCGCACCATAACGGCAAATGCCCGAGGCCCCTGGGATGCACCATTGCCAGCCACTCGTATGCGGGTGACCTCAATGCCATCTATTGTTTCGTTCTCTGGAAGGCCTCCGCCACGATCGCACGCCAGCACCTTCACGCTCCAACCTCGCGCAACAAGAGCAACCGCCTGATTGTAGATCCGCAGATAACGCCCTTCAAACGGGAGAAACGCGCGATGATACACAAATAGCATACGACGGGGTGGCATGGGGATACGATTACACTTTCTGTCGCGAATTTACTATTTTCGGGAATGGTAACGTCTCCTCTTCCTTCCCTTCAAGAATATGGTCGACGACCTCAACCCCCTGCATCACAGCGTGGTCCATGTTGGCCACTTCGTACTTCCATCCACCAAAACGCCCGCGGCTGAAAATCCGTTGGCGGGCTAATTCTGGCTGTATGTCGTCAAGAATGGTATCACGCTCACGCGTCGGGACCGGATACCCGAACTCCGCCCACATCGGGTATATGTGCGTGTCAGCCGGGTTAACATCGATGAGACCGGTTTCGCGCAGCGCGTCCAGTGTCGGTTGTACCATATCCTGCTTTGGGAATCCATCTCCGCCGGGGTAGGATATTTCACACAGGAAAGAGCTTTGTTTTCCGGGATCGGGCACATGGTCAGGCGAGAAGATCGAGAATGGTGTTACCCGATAGAAGGGCGTTCGATCTTCAGGACAGTAGATCCAGGTCTTTTCTTTCAGAACGTCTGGCATCGGTTGTTGTGCAGCAACACCGACAACCTGCACATGCGTATAGCGCAGCTCGCGACTGCGTCGTATCAGGTTGGACTGCCCCATCATCTCCGTCAGCCGGATAAGCGGCATCGTAGAGATCAAGGCATCATAATGCTCCTGGCTTCCATCAGAGAACGTCGCCACGCGGCCCTCCGGATCCAGAGCAACCAGCTCGGTGTTGAGGCTCAATCGGTCCTCGGGAATGCGCTCTGCCAGCTTTTTCCAGATCGCACCGGTCCCGCCTCTCTTGGGAAATTGGAATATGTGATTGGGCCCCCAGGCCACATCATCCAACCCTTCCGCGATATTACGTTCAATGCGCGATAAATCATTGGATGGAACCCGGTCACCAATCCATTGATATCCCATATCGCGAGGATCCGTCGACCATATCTTGCGATTGTAGGGAAGCATGAAGTGACGAGCAATCCCCTCGCCAAAACCGGCCCGGATCCAAGCATCGAAGTTCGCGGGAGGATCTACCTGCGCACCTCGGCTGGCAACGGCCCGCAGCCCCGCCAAGCACTCCTCCCGATAAGCCGGTGGCAGATGGCGAATGTTATTCTGAAAAGGATACGGAATCCAAGCATCGTATTGCCGTACCCATGAGCGCCGCTCATGATATAAAAACCCGTCAGGCAGCAACTCATTCATGAGCCGATCAATGTAACGGTAGTGCGAGTGGGCAACATGGACCGCGAAATCCCAGGTGAAGCCGTAATCATCCTTGAAGGATGCGGCCAATCCTCCGACATAGGCGTTCCGGTCATATACCCTGAAGTTGCAGTGCCCCTTCTCAATCAGCCGATGTGCCGCGCCGAGACCGGTGGGACCGGCCCCGATGATCAGGATACGGCCTGCTGTCTTATCTACTCGGTTTAATGAATTCATACCCCCTCCACCCCAAAAGACATGAAAAGCGCCTGAACGAACCTTGCCCAACCGGCGTCATGCCTACATCCCGATCCCTTAAGCGATACGCACAGAACTTGCCAATGCGTCTACAATGGTGTCATTCTACACATCTGGATGTTGATGTCAACCGTCACGCAGCGATTTGTATGCGTTTCTCGCAGGGGGTGAATCCCATTGCCGTATTTCGTATGATAGCGAATTTGATGCGTATCATGCCTGGATTACACAACGCGAAGCGGCATCAAATGCAGCGACGCCAGACACCGACGGTAGCATCGGCGGTCCGGGACCAAATGAATAAGGAGGCATGACGCTGGGCGGCACAGGTGCGCGCATGTCGCTGCGCAGGACTCCACGCCAGGACGCCCGCCATTTGTGCGGCAAGATCTGCCGGATCGCAGCCGTTGGCGTAGGTCACGTGCGTGCCACCGATTTCGGGCAGCGATGCGCAGCGCGTTGTCACCACCGGTGTACCAGCCATCATGGCCTCCAGGACCGGCAGGCCAAACCCTTCATAGAGGGACGGAAACACAAAGAGGTCGGCTTGCTGATAGAGCGCGATCAGCTCAGCCCGGCTGAGACCTTGGATGCGAGCAACACGATTCGCCGGCAGCACTGCCAGAGCCTTGGCTAAAAGTGCTTCTCCTCGTCGCGGACGCCCTACCAGCACGAGACGGTGTGGTATACAATCAGTCAAACGTGCGAACGCTTCCGCCAGCCGATGCAGGTTCTTGTGAGGATACGAATTCGCGACACAGAGAAGGTAGGGTGAGGAGTCTTGGATCAGCCGGTGCTGCAGGCCGCCTGACGGGTCAACCGGAGTACCAAATGCGGGATCTACGCCCAGATGAGTGACTTCGATTTGTTCGGCGGGGCAGCCTGTCGCGCGTTTGATTTCGTCCTTGGCAAAATGGGAAATGGTGATGATCTTATCCGCCCGCCGAGCGGCCATATGGATCAACGCATGTGTTACCCCGCGCGCGAGTTTGCCCATGTCCTCGGGGTGGGTGCGATATTGCATATCCAGAATGGACACGACCTGCGCACAGGGGGCCGACCATGGCATCGTATAACCCGGCGACCATAACAAATGCGGGCGGATCCGCTTCAGGAACAAGGGTAGGCCCGTCTGCTCGAAGGCTATCCTGGCATAGCGGTTCGTAGCGTGGATCGGGGCACGCTGGAATGAACACTGCGGGAAGGGGCCAAACAGCTCACGTGCCCAGGCATCGTTTTCACGGTTCGTGATCAATGCCAGTTCGATATCCGGGTGTTCTTGCACAATGGCCGACAGCGTCTCGCGCAGGTAGGTTTCCGAGCCGCCTACTTCGCCGGGGATCAGGAACAGGGTATTGATGGCCACTTTCAACGTCTGTGCCTGCCCACGTTATCCTCGATCATTAGCAACTCTCCCATTCGATTCCTCCGTCCGTTTCGCGTTCTTTTCAAGAATCTCGTCGAAGACGCTATAACCGTAACCCAAGCCCCGGTATCCGGCAAGGGCTTTCCTGCCTGGCACCCATGTAGATCAGGAACCGCTTTACTTTTCGCCAGCACATCCGTTACGCTGCAGGTTAATGAAAACTAATAATAAACAGCCCGATACCGCACAGATTGCGGTTATAATCCCCCATCTCAATAAGATCGAGGAAACGCAAACCTGTTATAGAACGATCGCCAAGCAATCCGTTCCTCCCGCCCTTGTCGTCATTATAGACAACGGTTCAAGTGTGCATACGGAACAGGATCTGGCTGCCGCATGCCCCTCGGCCTTAACCCTGCGCCTCGAGACAAACAGGGGGTTCGCCGGTGCCGTTAACATCGGCATTCGAAAAGCTTTGCAAAACAAAAGCATCACGCATGTTTTAGTCTTGAATAACGATACGAGCTGCCCCGCCGATACGCTTGAAAAACTGCTGGCGACCTCTGAAGCTGATCCGGCCAACGGTATAACGGCTTGCCATCTGCTCGAGGGAGAGGGCGATGGGCAAAAGGTGGTTCACCCCGGCAAACACATCAAACGGCCATCGGCCATTCCCTGTGCTGCAAAAGAAGGAGGAAAATACGATTATCTCTCAGGCACCTGTCTGTTGATCAAACGTGGCGTTCTGGAAGAGATCGGGCTATTCGACGAAGGCTTCTTCTTCTTCTGGGAGGACGCCGATTTCAGCCAGCGGGCGAAGCAATACGGATGGACGCTCGCTGTGGCCTCCGACGTCCTAGTGCAACACCGGGGCTCTTCGACCGCCCGCTGTTTCAGCGAATTGCTAGCACAAGGGTATCGCGCCGGGCACGTCCGCTATCTCTGCAAGTATTCGAAACATCCGCTGCTCCAGTCCCTCCCCCCCTTTTTCTTCCGGTTGACCGCGGATCTCTTGGCTGGACACTGGGCCGCCGTACGCGGAAACTGCAAGGGTTTTCGTAAAGGCTGGGACTTATAATGCTGTGATCCTGTTCTTTTGGTTGGACACACAGGTAAAAAAAGACCATGTTAACCCACTGTCGAGCCAACCACCCACAGAGGAATAACTCATGATCATAACATACAAACTGCATTACTCGATCCGCCGCATCGTCAACTATATCCTACTCCGGACTATCTACCGCTGGACCAAACCAGACGTGGATAAGTACATGCCGGTGTACGCGCAGCAAAGCTTCTCCCGCGCCTCTGTAGAATTCCTGGCAATTGAGTTGCGGGATCTGATCCTATCCAGCAGTCCAGGCTTCAATAAGAAATCCGTGGTCATGGACGTCGGGGGTGAAACCGGGATATGGTCCATGCAGGTTTATGACAAGTACGCCCCGCAGCTGAAGATCTACGAACCCAACCCGAATTCGGTCGCCGTGCTACGGGAGCGATTCAAAGACAAGAGTGCCGAGATCTTCCCTTTTGGTTTAGGGG
>JFJP01010948.1_pt1 | contig 14282 bp, 10 predicted proteins | sample 431651 | NCBI WGS metagenome assembly JFJP01 (sample SAMN02602958, study PRJNA72255) | Microbial mat metagenome, whole genome shotgun sequencing project. | biome: fresh water; feature: sink hole; material: water; isolation source: purple microbial (photo- and chemosynthetic) mats found in... | reverse complement strand
ATTTAATTCCTGGCTTTTAATTTGACACAAAGTAGTAAAAATATTTTAACTATGTTTTTAACTATTTGCTGTCTTATTAATAATAACTTTATGGAAAGCTTTAGCGAAAACAGTAATAGAGATTTATCAAAAAATGAAAGTCTTGTAGGATTTGCGAGGATTTTTGAATCCCAATACGAAATGGGAATTTTGGATGAACTGACTTTGGATAATTTAGCAAAATGGCGAGCGAAGTTAGAGCCAAATAATCCGTATTTTGGTAAAATTAGAGTTATTTCCATACAGCCTTTTGGAATTATTGATAGTGAAAATATCGACGAAAATTCAGCCAAAAGACCAGATCCGCAAAATGTCCAAACTACCAAAAATTATTTGAATCAAATTATTCACCACTCCCAAAGCAAAAATCCCTGCATTATTCTCATCACTGGTAATGGTGGTTGGCAAGAAGGTTGGATCGGTGGGGAATCTATTTCTACCGCTAATTATTTGGCAAAAGAACTGCAAAAACTTGATCCAGATTGGCAAGAGAAGTACTTTTTGATTCCTTGCGGAATTCCACCCGTTGAGAATTTGAATTATTACAATAATTTATTGACCGCAAAGAATGTTTTGGCTCAAATTAACCAAAAGCTTGGACTAAATCTGGAATTTGAAGCTCTTTGGACTGATTTTGTGAGGATTTTGAAACATATAATAATTTGTTTTATTCTCAAAATTAATTCTTCCAAAGTTAAAACTACCGAAAGGTTGGAAATTGACAATGATGGAAATCTCAAAAATCGGTATTTGGAAATTATAAAACAGACTGGAAGCTTGGGAATTACTTTGTGGCATTTATTCCAACATTGACTAAAATCTGAAAACTAAAAAAGTTTGCATTTAAGACAGAAACACTTAACCTGCTTTCATTTAACTTATTTTTATGGTATTGCTATTTTAAAAATGAGTTCTGATTTGATGTTTAAACTGAAAACTATCTCAAAACATTTAATTTTTAAATTTCAACTTTTAGCTTTGACTTTGACTGAATTTTAAAAGACAAAGTGCTAATTTGAATCGTTAATTGAACAGCAATACTAAACTTTCTAAATTCAGATTGATTTTACCAAAATTATTTTGCTTGACAAAGTTTGATTTTTTTTTCATAAATTTACTACCAGTTTTTACAATTATAAATTACTCATATGGCAGCTCCCGCTACAGACAAAAAATTTTCCAGAACCAAACCCCATCTTAATATCGGAACTATCGGTCACGTTGACCACGGCAAAACTACACTTACAGCCGCTCTTGTCTCTTGTCAAGCAAAGCAAGGACTAGCTAAAGCCAAGAGATTTGACGAAATTGACGCAGCTCCTGAGGAACGCGAAAGAGGTATTACAATTAACACAGCTCATGTGGAATACGAGTCAAAAATGCGTCATTACGCTCATGTAGATTGTCCAGGACACGCTGATTATGTCAAAAACATGATCACTGGAGCTGCCCAAATGGATGCCGCAATTCTTGTAGTTGCCGCAACAGATGGTCCAATGCCTCAAACTCGCGAACACATTCTTCTTGCTCGTCAAGTTGGAGTTCCAAAAATCGTCGTTTTCTTGAATAAATGTGATATGGTAGATGATACTGAGATGATTGAGCTTGTCAAAGAAGATATTTGGGATCTTTTGAAGAAAAATGGCTATGATGCCAACACGCCAATTATTGAAGGCTCAGCTCTCAAGGCTCTTGAAGGTGATGCAGCTTGGGAACCTAAAATCACGGAACTTCTTGACACTTTAGACAGTTTTATAGAAGAACCAGTTCGTGAAACCGAAAAACCGTTTTTGATGGCGATTGAAGGTGTATTTACCATTACAGGTCGTGGAACTGTAGTTACTGGTAGAATTGAAAGAGGAACTGTTAATATCAATGATCAAGTAGAAATCATCGGTTTGGTTGATACTCAGGTTTCGGTTGTTACTGGAATTGAAATGTTTAACAAGCAGCTCGATAAAGGAATGGCTGGGGATAATGCAGGCCTTTTGCTCCGTGGAATCAACAAAGATCAGGTTGAGCGTGGACAAGTTCTTGCCAAACCTAAATCTATTACCCCTCACACCGAATTTGAAGCTAGTTTATATGTTTTGACCAAAGAAGAAGGTGGACGTCATACAGCTTTCTTGACTGGCTACAAACCACAATTCTACATTCGCACAACTGATGTAACTGGAGTTATCACTTTTACCGATGAATCCAAACAAATGGCGATGCCAGGAGATATTGAAGTTAAAGTTAAAGTAGTTCTAGAAAAACCAATTGCAATGGAAGAAGGTATGCGTTTTGCGGTTCGTGAAGGTGGACGCACCATCGGAGCTGGAGTTATAAGTAAAATTAATAAATAATTCAACTAAATCCAATCTTTTAATTTGCAAAAAGTTTCCCAAAAATTAAACGCTCAAATTTAAATCTACTTAATCAATAGTAAAATAATTGACTTTTTTTGAAAATCAGACTCTCAAAATCAGACAAACTAATAATTTATTTAAATTTTAAATGTTTTTCCCAAGTTTTTACTTGGGTTTTTTGATAATTTTTTTGCTTTTTTTGAAATAGATTTCTTGCCTTGAACAGTCTTTTTTTGTCCAAAATTACAAAAACTTATAACCAATTACAGTTCTAGCTGATTAATTGTATATCTACAGAAATGTATTGAATGAAATAATTGGAAGTTTTGCAAATTTACTTAAAGCTTGTTTATTTGGACTTTAATTTCTTTAATTTTTTGAAAAAATTATTTTTTTGACCAAAGGCTTCCAAAGATTTGGCATAAGTTGGCATAAAATTAAGTCTGATAAGCTAAATCTCCACAATCTTTTTTTAAATAATGGTTTTGTGATTTAAGTGGCTTTTTAGTTTTTAAAATAAATGTTTTGAGAAAATATTTTTTGAAATTTTAGGTTAATATTTCTTCAACTTATCATTTCAGTCCTAAATTTTCTGTGAAATTATAATATGAATGACAAGCTTAAGTTTCAAATTTTGCAAAAAGTTCAAGATCAGAAAATGGTCAAATCTTGGTTTTGGCAAATTCAAAACTGGTTGATTTTGGCTTCAATCTTATTTTTTGTAATTTTGGCGAGTTTTTTGTTGGCGAGTTTTTTGACCGATCTTAACCAAATTCAGAATATTATAACTGATGATTTTTGGTCAGATTTTGGGAATAATTTTTGGCAAAATAGCTTTTTGGAATTAATTTTTTTGAGCTTTTTGTTAGGTTTGTTTATTTTTTGGCTTTATCAAAAGACTGATTGGCTTCTTGTTCGGCACAAAAATTACTTGCTTTTGACAGTTTTAAGTGTCATTTTACTTTTGGGAAGTTTGGGAAGTTTGGCTGAAAAGAAACATTTTGAAATTGTTCAAGAAAATTTAGAAAACTTTAATTATAGGCAAAATCGACGGCAAAATCTAACGCAAAATATGAAGAAAAGAAATGTTTTTGTGGGCAAAATTAGACTAATTGATAATGAAAAAAAATTACTCAAAGTTGAGAATTTGCAAGTTTTAGAAACTTTTTTCTGGGATAATTATGATTCTCAGAAAGGACTAAATCAACAACAATCTCAAGAATACTCATTTAATTCAAGCCAAATCTCAAGCCAAATTTTGACTGAAAACCAAGCTCAGACTAAACCTCAAAACGAAGTTAAAAACCAAACTCAAAAAACTAATTTGGAGAATTTCCCAAAAGAAAATGATTTAAATAATTCAAAAACAGATTTGGAAAAAACCATAAAAATTGAAAAAGAAGAAAAACTGCAAAAAAATAATTCCGACAAAAAAAGACTAAAGCCAAAAAAAGAATTTAGACCAGAAAATTTCCAAATTGGGCAAAAAGTTTGGGTAAATTATCAAAAAATAGACGAAAAACTCTTAATTCTTCAAATTCGCCCTTTTTAATAAAAAACTAACTTAAAAAAAATAATTTTAAATTCCAAAATTTACCAAATAATCGACTCCTTGAATCTAAAACTTTTTAATAATTTACCAAAATTAGTTCGAATTTATTAGTTATTTTGTTTTTTTGAAAAAGTATTTTTTGTAGTAATTTTTTTACAAACTTGGAATAAAATAAGCTAAAGTAAACTAAATTTTCATAGTTTTAGATTTTTAAATTATTCAACACAAAAGCTATATTTTAAGTTTTTTTTGGTATTTTTTCTAGGTTTTTTTAAATTTTTATAATTAAGGCACAAATTCAAAATACAAAATTCACAGTTTATTTCTACAATTTGAGTCAATTTGAGTTTTTTATCCGATCTAATTTTTTATTCAACAGAATGAATTTATATATGTTTTCAATTTTAAAGCACTTCAAGAAAAATCAAAATAATCCAAAAAATACTGGAAATCTCCAAACAAACGTTGAGAAAAGTGAAAATCTAACTGACAATTCTCAGCTCAAATTGTGTTCCAAAACGAATCTTTTGCTGGTTCAAATTTTTGTGGTTTCCACTTGTTCCCTGATTTATGAGCTTTTGATCGGCACTACCGTGACCAACATCACGAGTAATTCGGTTTTGGCTTTTTCCCTTGCGATTGGACTTTTTTTGGCAGGGCTTGGTAGCGGTGCTTTTTTTTCGAGCTTTGTCAAAGACAGATTTTTGGTTTCCACTTTTATTTTGGTAGAGAGTTTTTTGGCTTTGGCTGGGGGTTTTGTCCCGGTTTTACTTTACGGGACTTTGGTTTTTTCGCCGTATTTTAGTTTTGTCCAAATTATTTTGACACTTTTAATTGGGTTTTTGTCAGGACTGGAAATTCCAATTTTGACCAGAATTCTCAATAATTCCCAAAAATTCCAACTCAGCTCCATTTTGGCAAAAGTTTTATCGTTTGATTATTTGGGCGGACTCGCTGCGTCTCTCTTGTTTCCACTGGTTTTTTTGCCGTATTTTGGGCTAGTTCGGCTCGGATTCGTGACGGGAATTGTCAATTGTTTGATGGCGATTTTGGCTTTGTGGATTTTCTGGAAAGACCTCAAAAACAGTTTTTTGGGCAAATTTGGGCATAGTTTTTTGATTTTGACGATTTTGATAATTCTCATTTTTGGCGCAATTTGGAGCAGTTCCATTTACAATTTTCTCGAAAACCAGCTTTACCGAGATCCAATTATTTATTCTACCCAAACGCCATATCAGCGCATCGTTTTGACCAAAAAAGCTCGAGATGTCAGGCTTTTTCTCAACGGCGGTGTCCAATTTAGCAGCCTGGACGAGTACCGCTACCACGAAAGTCTCGTGATGCCCGCAATGCTGACTTTGTTAAATAGTTTTGATAATAACAGCTCTCAAATAAATTTTAAAACTCAAAGTGACAAAATTCAAAATCCAGAAAATATGAAAAACCAATTTGGAAGTGAAAAATTTGAAACGGAAGAAAAAAACTCTGAACAAAACTCCAAAATAAATGTCAAAAAACTAGTTGAAGAAATAGAAAAATGGCAAGATCAAGGAGAGAATTTAGAAATGAAAAGCTTGGAAAATCACCTTGAAATTCAAAAACCAAAATTAGAAACTGAAAATAAATTAGAAAACTTGGAAAACTTTGAAAACAAGTCAAAAAATGAATGTATAAAAATCTTGCAAAAATCTTTAAACAGCTTTCAAAATAGCCAAAAAAATGAAATTTTGAATTATAAATCTAAAAACCAAGTAGAAATTTTGCAAATAAATCAACCTGAAATTAGTAAAAAAAATGAAAACTCAGAATCAGATTCAAAAGCAAATTTAGAAACTAAAAACTCAAATTATTCTAAAAACAACTCTGAAGATCTAGAAACTCAGAATTCCTTCAAAAAATCCTTCAAAAACTACAATTTGGGCTGTCAAATTAACCAAAATAATTCTCAAATCCCGAAGTCTGACAAAGCAAAAAACTTAGAAAATCAAAACGAAAAAATTCAGGTTTCCCAAAATTCACTCTCCCAAAACTTAGAAATTCTAAAATTACCTCAAAATATAAACTTCATTCCAAATTCAACCACAAATTCTGAAAAAACTCTGGAAATCCCCAGACTTCAAATTGTTGTTTTTGGTGGCGGAGACGGACTTGCGGTGCGAGAACTTTTGAAATTTGACAAATATATTGAACGAATTTACCTCGTTGACATTGACAAGCAAATCACAGATCTTGCTACCAACACAACAATTTTGTCAGATCTCAATCAAAATAGTCTCAAAAATCCCAAAGTGGAAATCATCAACGCTGACGCTTGGGGCTGGATTCAAAACCAAAAAAATGCTAAATTTGACCTAATTATCAATGATTTTCCAGATCCTGACGACAACGCAATCGCTAAACTTTACTCTCAAGAATTTTACAAATTCACTCACCAAAAACTAACCGAAAATGGTCTGATCGTAACCCAAAGCTCCTCACCTTACACGACTCCCAAAGCCTTTTGGGGAATTCACCAGACGATGAAATCAGTTTTTGCCAAAGTTTTACCATACAGTGTTTATGTCCCGAGTTTCGGTCTTTGGGGCTTTCAAATCGCCAGTAAAAATTCCAATTTTGAGCCAAATAAAAGCCAACTTTCCCAAAATATAGAACCAAAAAAACCGTCAAATTATTCGCAAAATAGTTCAAAAGTCAGTTTGTCAAAAATTAGCTCGTCAAACTTTCTACATTCTCAAAATAACTTTCAAAATTCTTTACAATTTGCAAAAAACCTTCAATTTCAAAATTCTTTAAATCCCATTTCAAATTCCCTTTCAAATCATAACTTTTTCCCAAATTATAACAAAAGCCAGTTTTCACTTTATCAAGAAATGAAACTTTTTAGTAAATTTACCCAAAAATCATCCAAAATGAAATTCGAAATTAAGTCAGAAAATTTGGAAAAAGAAGTTAAGAACGAAGCCAAAATTGAAACGAAAGTTGAAATCAAATCTCAAATTCAGCAAGATATTGACCAAATTATTCAAAAAAATCAGTTTGTGAATACTGAAACTTTACCAAAATTATTTATTTTAGAAAAAGACTTGTTGGAGCCAAGACTCAAAAATGGCGAAATTGTGGATATTCAAAACCTCAAAATTAACACATTAGACAACCTAATTCTCACTACTTATTACACCCAAAGTGGCTCGGAAATCAACTAATTTTAATTTTTAACAAAAAGAATTTTGGAAAAGTTGAGATTTTTTTTGACGCAACTAATTCATGGTTTTTGGAAATAAATTGGAAATTAACCTAAAAAATAAATTAAACTTATTGCACTCGCAATTTAAAAAATAGAAATTACAAAAATCTTATTTATTTCGATTAGATTTGTTCGAACTTATGGAAATTATAATACAACTAAGAGCGGATAATTACAAATAGTTTTAAAATTTTTGACACAAACTTAAGTTTTTTGTTGTTTTTGTTGTTTAATTTTAACTATTGCAAGGTTGAGTTTTTGATTATTTTCTCAGCTTGGATTATATCACTTTCACTATCTGAATCTAAAATAACTTCCAAATTAAAGAGTAACTTATTATCACAAGAGATATCACCAATTTCTTCAAATGAAGTAGCTTTTTTAAATTCTGTGGGTAATATTTCTTTATAATTAATTGATATATTAGTCTTAATGGTGCGATTTGAAAAGTTTTTTGTTCTAGCATTACTACAACTATTAGGATTTTCTTTAAAAAAATATTTATAGATAATTTTTTGAAGCTGTCCATCATCGTAATAGTGTTGAAGACTTCTAGTAAAAGCACCCAAATCAATAAAATAAGCGTGATCAACTGCTCTAGTAATTTTGTCACTTCCAAGATCACCAAAAGCGTCATATTGATTATCAGTATAAAAACCAGTAGACATTTGTAAAAATACTTTTAATTTAGTTTCATTTTTTGATAAAATAATTTGTTCGCTTTGTAATTTTTGATTATCACTTCTATTTTTACTTTGAAAATTCATGTTTAATCTTTGATCATTTAATCCATCTTCTAAAACTTTTTTCTCAATTTCCCAACTGTCATCATAATTTATTTTCAAGCTTGGGTAATTTGGATTAGTGTAGGTTTGTAGATTACTTGTTTGATTAGTTGGTAAATTTGTTGAATTTACAGTCTGCGAATTTTGTGAGTAAATTGAAACGGAACTTGATGAACTTGAGCCTGTAGAAATTGAATTTGAAACCAAGATTTGTTTAGAATCATTTTGAGAAATGGCAAAAAAAGTCCCACCCAGAATTAGGGAAATAACAGACAAGGTTATAATTATAATGTAGTTTTTGGAAGGTTTGGGCATAGTTTGGTTGGGAAAGTGAGGAAAATAAAAATGTTAAAAAAACTCAGAATTAAAAAGTGCAAAACAATATTTTACAAGAAAATTTTACAAAAAATATTCACTCATTGTTTTTTTGAGATAAAGCACATTTTGACGCTTAAAAATGACAACCAAGCCACCAATTGTCAAAATCAAAGCCATAATTTGACTGATCAATAAATTTTCTATTTTGAAGTTGTAAATTGGCAAGGTAATCGGGAAAGGCAGTGGGAATTGTAACGCGTCCAAGCGGAAAAACTCTGTTATAACTCTGATAATTCCATAAAAAAACGCCCAAAGTCCAAAAACTAAACCTGCGTGGCGACTTGTTAAATTTTTGTAAAAAAAGAGCAGTAAAATCAATAAAAAAAAGTTGGGAATAATTTCGTAAAGAAAAGTTGGGTGAAAAAATTTTTGGTTAAGGTCTGAGATGTTGGCGATGTCTGGCACGTACATTTTCCAATAAATTGAGGTGGCTGGACCGTAAGCTTCATAGTTAAAAAAATTCCCAAAGCGTCCAAAAATCTGCCCAAGAAGAAGACCTGGTGAAATAAAATCCAAAAATTCCCACAAGTTAAAGCGAAAACGGTCGCAGTAAAGCCAGATATAAATAATTCCGGCGATTAAAGCTCCAAAAATAGCGAGTCCGCCCTGAGGAAGTCCCGTGATAATGTTCAGTGGATTGCCGACAAAATTTGGCAAATTGAAAAGGACGTAAAAGCCCCTAGCTCCAAGCAGCCCAAAAACCACCAAACCAATCAAAAGCCTGTCAATAATCGTGCCGGCAATGTAGTGAAATTTGGCTAGATACAAAGTCATCGCGTAGCCAGACAAAAGACCTGTCAAGATACAAACTGAATAAAAACGCAAACTAATTTGCCCAATTGGAATAGCGATATCGCCAATTTTGAACTGAGGAATGTTAGCAAGCTCCAGCTGTTGATGAATTTTCCAATTACCAGCAAAAACCTCTCGCAACAAAAAATAAAGAATTACACTCGAAATTATTCCAAAAATAGCGAAAATAATGGCTAAAGTTCGTGGTTTAAAATTTGGTTCTGGATTTTGAAAATTAGAGAAAGAAGACATTTTTATTTTTTTTATTTGAGAAAAGCTTGAAATTGGTTTAGGGTTATTTTAGAAATTAGCTTGTAAAGTGACTTGAAATTGGTTTAATTTTTGTTTTCAGTTTTTTTGGAAATTAGAAAATATTAGTTTTTAGAATTTTTTAAAATTTGGTTTCAAGATAAAATATATTATCAGGTTTTTTTGCCAATTTTAGTTTGTCAGTTTTTGTTATTTTTGTCAAAGTTTGAAAGTGTTTCTGATTCTAAAACTTTTTTTTGAAAACTGGAAAGTGAATTAGGGTTTTTTAAAGTTATTTTAGCCATAAAAATTTAATTTTACAAAAAAGCTTGACAAAATTTGCATACTTCTTTTTGATCATAATACTACTGCAATTTTTGCAGTTATTTGCCCTTAATTTCAATTTTACTTTTTTAGTTTAACTTTACTTTTATGCCAACTAGCGATCACTTACACCACGTTCTTGACACCGATATTCCAATTTTTTATCCGATTGACGGCATTTTTGACCCTTTGAATCTCTCCGAAATCCTCTACAGCCTGGAAGGTAAGAACGAAATCCCATCTAAATATATGTATTTTGGAAAAGGTCTTGAAAATTGGAGTGATCGCTCAATTAAAAGCAAAGAAGAGCTAGTTAACTTCAGGCAAAATAATTTTGGCAAACAGTATGATTTAATGAATGAAACTTTAAATTTGGTTTTGGGAGCAGCTTCCGAAAAAAATATGCTTAATGTAGTAGATGTGGGACCAGGCACTGGTTATCCAGTTTTCCCAATACTTAGTTATCTCAAAGAAAAAAAGAAGCTTAGTAAATACATTACCGTAGATATTGTTGAAGAAATGTGTGATTTAGCAATAAAAAATCTTACTGATATTGATATTCTGAGTAAAATTAAAACTCAAAAATATATTCACGACTTTGAGTATGGACACTTTGCTAATTTGATGCTCAAAGAACGTAAAGAAGGCTGTGTGAATTTGTTTGTTTTTATGGGATCTACTCTTAGTAATTTAGTTGATCGTCACCGCGCTTTGGCAAACATTCGCGACAGTATGACCGCAGGAGATTTACTTTGGGTTGGAATACCGTTACATAGTAATTTGAAAGAATTAATGTCTTTTTACGAAAAAACAGAAATAAATTCTAAAAAATATCTAGATAGATGCAAATTATTCACTTCATTTTTGGAATCTTTTGGAATGAATGAATGGATGAATTATGGCAGAATTGGAGTTAAAGAATTTGAAGATACCGGACTTCTAAAATATAATTTTATTGTAGAAAAGTCTTTTATTTTGGAATTTCCTAAAAGTGGTAAATCAACTGGGCCAATTCAGTTAAAATATCAGGAAGGCGATAAAATAACACTTTGTAGGCTTAAAAACTATGAAGATCAGGATTTGGTTGCTGAGTTTCGTGAAGCTGGTTTCAAGCTAAAAATGCTCAATGTCAGTGATGATTATCGCTATGCTTTAGTTTTGGTTTCGGTTTAGTTTGTTTTGGTTTTTAATTCCTTATTTTTAATTCAATTGGTCAAACTTTTGGAGTAAATTTTGCGTTTTTTATAATTTTTAGATTTTTCTAAATTAACCCATTTCCTCTTTGAAAAAGAGGTGAGAGTGAACTGAACTGGGTATTTTTTGAATTACCTTATTTTTTTTGTGTAAAATAAAAAACTAAAACCTAAAAATTCTGAATTTTGGCTAAATTTGTTAAATTTGGAAATTTTTAAAAAAGTGAAACGCCAAATAAATGGCTAACGAATTTTGAGGTACCAAAAAACTTTTAAAAAATGAAATTTCAAACAAATTTTCCAGTGATTTTCTGGAGATTATCAGAAATAATTTTAACAGATTTAGTCTTTTTTACAAGCTAATCCGCATTGTCCAATTTTGGTATTCGCCATTTTCACCTTGATAATTTTCTTGAATAATTTTTTGGAAAATACTTTTGATTTCCTGACAAATCGGCTTTTCTTTGGACAAAGTGTAATTTTCAATTTGGTTAATCGGCGTAATTTGGGCTGCAGTTCCTGTCAAAAAAACTTCGTCGGCAATCAAAAGTTCTGACTTGTCAACCACTCGCTCCAGCACTTTTATTCCCAAGCTTTGAGCAATCTGAATTACACTAATTCTTGTAATTCCCTCCAAAATATCTTGGTCAACGGACGGAGTTATCAGCACAATTTCACCACCAATTGTTCGCACTAAAAACAAATTCATGCCCGTTCCTTCGCACACTTTACCCCTTGAATTGAGCAAAATTGCCTCTTCAAATCCACGAGTCACCGCTTCCGTTTTGGCAAGAGCTGAAGTTATGTAGCCGCCACTGATTTTGCCTCGCATCGGAAAACTTGCGTCGCTTTGTCGCATCCAAGAGCTAAAACAGACTTTGACACCGTCTTCTGCCAAATAATTGCCAAGCATGAGTCCATAAATTAAAAAATCAAATTTGGTCTCGTGAAGACGCGGCGAAATACCCAAATCACTGACATAAACGAGTGGTCTGATATAAAAAGAATTATCAGTTTGAGATAAGTTTTGCTTGGTGAATTCGAGAATTTTATCTTTAATTTTGACTTGAGAGATTTCAAAACCCAAAAATTTAGCACTTTGACTGAGGCGTTTCGTGTGCAAATCTAGGCGAAAAAGTGTGGCAATTTTCTGATTATTTTCCGAATTGACAAAGGCTCGCAGACCTCCAAAAGCCGCAGTTCCGTAGTGCAAAGCACCTGTTGCGATCGAAATTTTGGCGTCCACAAAAGGCACAAAGTTGTTTTCAAAAAAGGCGATTGGCAAAAAATTAGTTTTCATAAAAATTAGAAATAGGAAGCAAAAAAACGCAATTGACAAAAATAAGTTTAAAAAATGATAAGCAAACTACAAGAAAATTCCTAAAAATTGTCAAAAATATTCCAATCTCAAAAAAACTTCAAATCAAATAGTGTGAAAAATTTAAAATTTGATACGATATTTTTCATTTTTACAAAATTAGCTAATTGGCTTTGAGTTTATTTGGCATTTTAATTTTAAAAAAGTACAAGCTGCGGCGTAAATTGCCCCAAAAGTTCCCGATATTTAGTATAAATTTGAACCAAAATGAGTGAATTTCCACAGTTTTCTAATTTTTAAAATGTGAAAAGTGGTCTGTTGTATTTTATAAATAGAAGTCTGTTTTATCAAAAAATCTTCAATTTTAGAAGTTAAGTTTTGGGAAAAATACTTGGGAAAAATACAAATTTTAGGAAATTAAATTTAAAAGAAACTCTAAATTCCGAACAATCTTCAAACAAATAGTTTTTCGGTATTGTTGCTCAATTAAGCATTAAAACTACTATTTTATCTTTCAAAATTGGGCAAAGTCAAGTTCAAATCAAAATTTAAAATTAACTATTTTTGAAGCACTTTTCAGCTTAAATATAACATCAAAACTTATTTTTAAAACAACAGTACCAGTTTTTCAAACTTTCAAATTTTAGAGATTTTGCAGAAGCTAATTTTGACAAATTAAGATAAATCTAAATAAATTCTTGTAAGAATTACAAGTTTTTAAAATGGCAGAAATTGAAAAAATACCAAAAAAATTAATATGCATAATTTAGCCAAAATCCAAAAGTCTTTTGAAAAGCCCAAAACTCAACATTTGGTCGTAGAAATTTTTGAAATTACCCAAAAAAACTTAATTGACGGTGATAATCTTTGTAGAATTTTGCAGAATTTTTGCCAAAATATGAATCTAAACATAGTCAGTTTTCTAAAACATCAGTTTGAGCCTTTTGGTTTTTCGGTAGTTTTTATCCTTCAAGAAAGTCATTTAGCAGCTCATTCTTGGCCAGAACTTGGTTGTTTACATTTGGATATTTTGACTTGTGGAAATGATCTTGAGTTTGACAAAATTCAGCTTTTTTGGACTCAAAACCTGCCAAATTGCTCTATTAAAATTACCAAACTAAATTATTGATTTAAATGGTAAATTCACAATGTCAAATTCACTAAGTTTTCAAGAGCCAAACCTTCTCAAAAATTCCAAATTTGTATAAAATTTTTAGAAATTATAAATTTGAAATACAAAAATAGAATGAATTTAGAATGAATTAAAATACTAAATTTCAAAAATTATTAACAAGCTGGTACTCAAACTAAAAACAATTCAAGATTAAAATTTTTAGTAGCCGCTGGAATCAATTTCTTTGAGTTTTGTGTGCTTGCCAAGTTTTGTGCGAATTTCAAGCATTGCCGTGTAAGTTGCGCAAATTATCCAGTCTTTTTGAGAATTTAAAATCGTTTCAATCAACTCTTCCGAATTATTTTTATTATCTTCTATTTTTACAAGCCAATTAGACATTTCAAGCCGCAAAAGCATATCAGGCCCACGAATTCCTCCAGTCAAAATTTGGTCAACTTTAGTATTTGTCAAAAAATTCTCAAAATCTACATCCCAAAGCCAAGAAAGGTCGCGTCCGTCCGCAATTTTGTCGTTAATCAAAAAAGCCAAATTAGTTTCATTTTGCGATTTTATTTTTGTGGAATTGTTTTTATTTTCCAGATTTTCTGCATGAATTAGCTCCAAAACTTGCTCAAAACCTGCGGGATTTTTGACGAGAAAAATTTTGATTTGGTTATTTTTAATTTTGATAATTTCGCCCCGACCAAAAACAGGCCCAAAACTTGCGATAGAATCTACAATTTTATTCCCAAAAATCGGATAAACAACAGGAATTATCGCCAAAATATTGTAAAGGTTAAAAAAACCTGGAAGCTGAGTTTCTATGGTAATTTTTTTAACAGTTTCATTTTTAATTTCATTTTTTTGATCAAAATTGAGTTCAAAATGACTAAGACCACCACGAGCTACGAGACTTTTAGCAGTGATAATCGTTTCAAATACT
>JFJP01005678.1_pt1 | contig 14282 bp, 14 predicted proteins | sample 431651 | NCBI WGS metagenome assembly JFJP01 (sample SAMN02602958, study PRJNA72255) | Microbial mat metagenome, whole genome shotgun sequencing project. | biome: fresh water; feature: sink hole; material: water; isolation source: purple microbial (photo- and chemosynthetic) mats found in... | reverse complement strand
CAACGGTTCCCTCACCCCGGTAAACAGGGTACGCAAGCAAGTGGCGTCACGCCATGCAGACGAATTGGAAGCCTTGGGTGAAGATGGCTTGCCTGATGAAATCTACCCGCTGGTGCATGAACTCAATTTGTTGTTCCAGCGTGTGCGCAAGGCGTTTGAAGCTCAGAAAAATTTCATTGCCGATGCAGCGCATGAGCTGCGCTCCCCTCTCTCGGCTTTGAAACTCCAGGCGGAGGGCTTGCGCAGAGCCTCTGACGAGGCCACCCGCACGCTGGCTTTCAACCGCCTGTCCGCCGGTGTGGACCGCGCCATCCGGCTAGTTGAGCAACTGCTGGTGCTTGCACGCTATCAGGCAGCGCCAAGCGATGTGGATCTGGCCGAGTCCATTGACTTAACAGAGCTGGTGCAAGCAAGTCTTGCAGACACGTGGGGATACGCCACAGCCCGGAAGCTGGATATGGGACTGACTGCCGCCGATACGTGCAGCGTCTTTGGGCACCGCGAGGCCTTGAAGATTCTGGTGAGAAATCTGCTGGACAACGCCATCAAATACACGCCCGAAGGCGGCACGGTGAATGTGGCGGTTGTGGCGATCGGTGACACCACCGTTCTGGCGGTTGAAGACAGCGGCCCCGGCATTCCAACAGTGGAACGTGCGAGGGTGTTCGACCGGTTTTACCGCGCGGCCGCAGCGCAGGGCAGCGGCAGTGGCTTGGGCCTGGCCATCGTAAAGGCGATCACCGATATGCACGCAGCAACCATCGCCGTGGATGCGGCGACGGCACTGCGAGGGCTCAAAATCACGGTCACATTTCCAGAGGCGATGGCACGAAAGCACCAAGGGTTGGGATGACTTCATGCTGCTCCACCACTATGATCCTGCAGTCGACCTGAACGATGCGCATGTCCTCCAACAGCTCGGCCCACTCGGACGAGCAAGATCAGGTTGTCGCTTCGCGGCGCGTTTTGCGTGTCGTTGGCCTCGGACGTTAAGGCTGCATTTGAATGTCCGCTTTGGAGCGAGCAAAAAGTCAGCTAAGTGCCTTGGATTCAACCGGTCGATGCAACAAGTTGGCTGAATCGTTCAGCAGGCGTTTCGTAGTCTAGAGTCTTCCGTGGACGTTCATTCAGTTTTCTCGCGATGGCATTCAACTGTGCCTGTGAATACTTCGAGATGTCGATCCCTTTGGGGAAGTACTGCCGCAACAGTCCGTTGGTATTCTCATTGCTTCCTCGCTGCCAGGGACTATGTGGATCACAGAAGTAGACGCTGATGTCGGTGGCCAAGGTGAACCGCTTGTGGTCAGCCATTTCGTGACCCCGATCCCAGGTCAATGACTTGTAGAGTTCCTGTGGCAGCTTGCGGGCGTGTTTGATCAGTGCATTGGTGACGGTCTGCGTATCTTTTTTGGCAACCTTCACCAGCATCACATAACGCGTTTGGCGCTCAACCAATGTCGCAATTTGGTTGTTCAGGCTGCCAAACATCAAGTCGCCTTCCCAGTGGCCAGGTACGGCACGATCCTCCACCGAGGCTGGACGTTCGCTGATTGATACGGCATCGGTGATCTTGCCGTGGTTGTCTGTCTTTTGCGTGTGGTGACGCGAACGACGCATGGCCCTGGTGCGCCGCAAATGTTGCTGAAGCTCTTTCTTCAATGCGCCACGGGCTTGGATGTAAAGGCTGCGGTAGATGGTTTCGTGTGACACGTGGTAGTCCTCGTCGCACGGGTAAGTATGCTTGAGCCATCCAGCTATTTGCTGGGGTGCCCACTGACATTGGAGCTTGCCTGCCACGACGCGGGCCAAGAATCGGTTTCGCACCAGCTTGCAGTGTTTCGGGCGGTGTGCCCGATCCCATGCCGCCTCGTCGGCCTGAGTGGCACGGTAGCAGCCTTGGCCACCGTTGCGCTGGATCTCTCGACTGATGGTGGAAGGCGCTCGTCCAAGCTGACAAGCAATTGACCGGATCGATTGTCCACCCACCAGTGCGCGTGATATTTCTTCGCGTTCGGCTAAGGTCAGCGCAACTGGGGAACGACAACGCTGTGCTGGACGTATGCCACCGGTCTGAACCAATATCCCCTGTACTGATCCGTGATTCCTGTCGAACAGCTGTGCGATCTGCTGCAGCGATTCACCCTTCTTCCAGCGTTCCCACATAAGAGCCCTTTGGCTCTCGGAGTAATAAATCCTAGGTTTTCTCTTCATCTGCAACACTCCTTCTTCTCATACAGAATTTAATGTGTTGCATCGACCGGTTGAATCCAAGGCCTTTTGGAGCATTACTGGTTCCATGACTGAACGTCAGCTCCCCAAGCGGGAAGAGTCGTTCGCGAGGCCAAGTCCTATACCCGCTATCGCGGCAATGCGGGTTTACGTTTTGCTCCAGACCCGACCTTCATTTACGCTGACTCTTTGCGGGAGCAACCTCTTCACTGGGCAGATCGACAGCCTCCCGCAACGCTTTACCTGGCTTGAAATGCGGTACACGCGCCGCAGGGATTTCCACTGGAGCGCCACTACGCGGGTTACGGCCCATCCGCGAGGCACGGTGGATGACAGAGAAACTACCGAAACCCCTGATCTCAATGCGGTGCCCACGCATCATTGCGCTATTCATCGCCTCCAAGATGGTCGAAACGGCGGTTTCAGCATCCCCCTGTGTCAGTTGACTGAACCGTTCGGAGAGAAGTTGCACGAGGTCTGATCGGTTCATTTGTACCGAAGGATAAAGCAGCTTTTTCAGGATTCGCCCAAAAAGCGCGTTCAAAAGCCATTTGGGCACGCTTTTAGACCGCCACTAACAATTAGTCAGAGTGCAGGTTGCCTGCTTTCCAGAATTGCTTCAGTTATGGGCCTCGACAACTGGCTTCTGACGTTAGAACAACCCTGCCTGCTCAACACGCTCAACCTTAAGGAGTGGTTCTGGGGAAGTCCAGTCGGTTCCTCGCGTACGCCTCCAATAAAAGCGCACCAGTTCACCCATGATCAGGGCGGACTCCCAATTCCCATCGTCCAATCTCTTCATGACAGCTGGAGACACCTTGCGTTCCACGAAATTCTGTTTGAGTTCGCTCAAAAGTTGAGCAAGTGCAGCAGGATTCAGTTCCTCAATTTCGGAACGAACGGTCCTTAGTTTTTCGACTTCATGGTTTCGTAGATTTGCCTGCGCCTGCACACCAGGAGCTTCTGGTCGAGAAACGACTTGCTCAGGTGGAGATACGCTGACAACAGCGGATACCGATTTATCCACTGCTTTACCTGTCAAGAGTGCCTTCAGATAGGCATGTCTTGACAGAATTGGCACCCCTGGCATTGCCAAGCGAGCTTCCAATCTCTCCATTGCTTTGGCAAATGCCAACTCTCCGTGGCGTATGAATAGGTCTTCAGCAATTTCTGCATCGATTCCAAGCTGAATTGCATGTGCAACTTTGCTCAGGTCGATGGCGTATTTCTTTTTAGCTGGCTCTTCCTGCTTGAGCCTGACTTCAAATTGGATGTACTCAATTGTTCTGCCAACTTTGAATTCGTGTGCGGTAACGATGAGCTCACTAACTTCATTTACCTCTTCTACGGCCGGCTTTATCGTGTCGCGGTTAAAGAAGCGGTATTCCGTCTTGATTTCATTTGGTACTGGCTTACCCGTCAACACCGGGAGCCACCATTTCCAATGCTGTTTGCTCGTCAAGTGTGATGGGTTGTCCTTGTATCTCGCACAAATTTCATAAAGAGCCAGGCCAGCATGAGAACGAAACTGGGCGATGGTTGATCGCAGGATCTGTGCGTACCTTAGGGGATAAAGCATTTCCTGGCGAAGTGCTGGTGGGTAAGCCCAATAGATCCAGTTTTCCCCGTTTTTCTTTTTTAGATTGACTTGCGACAGCAGGCCACAGGCGCCCCACTCTTCTGTTTCTCCTGGTGACGGTGATTGCCACTCAACAACATGTGTGACCATGGAGAGCAGGTGCTTTTTAAGCTCTTTGACTGATCCCGCTGAGCCGTCGTAACCTCGGATGACTGCGTTCAATGGGGCACCGAATAATCCAGTACTCTCCTCCTCAGCACCTTGCTCACGAGCTACAAACATCATCAAGGTATATGCTTGGCGACCAACTCTAGTGATCGCGCCGGTCTTTGGAACCATTGCCAACGTCGACACTGGTTTGTCGATTCTGTCCGGCCCGAGGATTTCCATGCTACTCATATGAAAGTATTATCTGTGAGATCAATAGACTCACGCAAGTCAAGTTTCAATTGTGCAGTTTTGCTTATGAGAAGTGCGTATTTAGCCCATAGTTTTTCTCACATTTGGTCACTTTTCGACGATTAACCCCCATGATTCGTCTCACAGATGGGTGCTGCAGTAGCCCATTTCTTCGGTCCCAGGTGGTAAATTGCTCCAGATTTGGGCCATATCAGCGTTTGAAGCACCATATATTTGGATTGTGAGTGGATGTCTGTGGGGTCCTTGGTTTGTCTCACAGCTCCTATACTTGATCTCACACATCCAGTGATTTGCCTCACATATCCCTTGGTTTGTCTCACGCAAAGTCTGCTAAGGCATTGAATTCATTGATGAATTTGAAAGTAAAGGTATTAAAGGATTTAAAGCTTTTTAAAAAAGAGAAGTGAGGAGCTTGTGGATAACTTCAAAAAACCGAAGACAGAGCTTCCAAATTCATCTCAATAGACGCACAATTGACAGAACAAGCGAAATTTCGCGTTTAGCAAGGAAGAATACATGTCCATCAAAAAAAAGCCGGAGTCACGTGTTACGTTGGAGGATTTAATTGCTGCTTCATCCAGAGTAGGTGCAGTCATTGAAAGCGTACGCGGCACGATGCTGGCACCAGACGCTAGGAAGCGTCCTCCGACTTTCAGTACAAACCAAGTGGCGACCGTTTGTGGGCTGGAAAAGGCTCAAATGGATTATCGAGTCAAAAAGGGTGATCTGCCAACCGGCGATATGGAAAGCGGCCATAGGCGCAAGTTCAGCCTGGAAGACACGCGAACCTGGGCGAGATCCATTCGCAGCAAATACATGCGCCCAGAGCAGGCCGAGGCCATCACGATTGCGGTTGCCAATTTCAAAGGCGGCGTAACGAAGACAACCACTGCAGTCACACTTGCCCAAGGCTTAAGTCTTCGGGGCCACAAAGTCCTGGTCATCGATACCGATCCTCAAGGTTCAATGACGACACTTTTTGGACTATTGCCAGATGTGGATGTCTCTGATGAACAGACGATTCTGAGTCTTTGCTACGGGACGGAAGTGTCGATCGACTACGCTATTTCACCAACTTATTGGAGTGGCATTGATATCGTGCCTGCGAATTTGGCGTTGTATTCGGCAGAATTCGCCCTCCCCTCTCGGCAAAAGTCTGAAGGTTCATTTGAATTCTGGAATGTGCTCAACAACGGAATCGACGCGGCCAGGACAAAGTACGACGTGATCATCCTTGATACCTCGCCCGCGCTCTCCTACCTGACCATCAACGCCCTACTCGCTTCAGATGGGCTCATCATGCCGTTGCCACCTAGCACTCTGGATTTCACATCCAGCGGCCAGTTTTGGAACCTGTTCAATGATCTGACTGCAAACCTTGTCACCAACCGAGGCAAAACCAAGAGCTTTGATTTTGTTGACGTGCTGCTTGCTAGAGTTGATGCGAATGACGCGTCTTCCAGTGTCGTCCGCGAGTGGATAACAGCTGCCTATGCTGGCATGGTGTTGCCAGTTGAAATCCCCAAGACGGCTTTGACTGCTAGCGCGAGTGCTGAGTTTGGTACGGTCTATGACACAGATCCAGCAAGCATCAACGCCCGGACTTACAGGCGCGCTTACGACGCCTATGAACGAGTTGTGGAGCTTGTGGAAGAACAAATTATTACGGCGTGGAAACGTCAACTAGGAGAACAGCATGGCGCTTAAAGACAAGGCAGCAAAGATCGACCTGAGCCATATTGGGCTGTCGTCAGGCAGCCGTGGGCAGGGCTCAAAAACAGCCATCGGGATGCATGCGGACGCGCTCTTTCGTGATGAAAAGGTATCTGCCGAAAACGTCGAACTGAAGCAGAAGCTGGCTGAATTCGATGGCGCTACCGCGACCCGTCACCTTGACCCCAAGAAGATCAAGCCTAGCAAGTGGGCCAACCGAAACGAGCTGTCGTATGCAGGGACAGAGTTCGCTGAACTGAAGCAGGAAATTGAAACCGCCGGTGGCAATATTCAGCCAATCAAAGTTCGCCCTTCGAAGTTGGCTGCCGGCGAGTATGAGCTTGTTTTTGGTCATCGCCGCCATCGCGCTTGCCTGGAGCTTGGCATCAATGTTTTGGCGGTCATAGAAGATTTGGATGACACAGAGCTTTTTTGTCAGATGGATCGGGAGAACCGGGCACGTGCTTCTTTGAGTCCATGGGAGGTGGGCACCACTTATGCCAAGGCACTTGACGATGGACTTTTCCCATCCGCTCGCAAGCTGTCTGAAGCGGCTGCAATTGACCTCAGCCAGTTGGGCAAGGCTCTGGCTTTGGCCAGGCTGCCGGCAGATGTCATTGCGGCTTTTCCAAGCCCTTTGGATCTGCAGTACCGCTGGGCTTCCTTGCTGACACCGGCGATCCAGAAGGATCCGGACTTGATTCTTGCCCGTGCCAAGGAGCTGCGCTCATCCACGGAAAAACTTAGTTCTGCCCAGGTTTTAACGCGACTCCTGGAGGGGGGTGGAACCGTTCCACCCCCCTCTCCAAAGAAGGTTTTGATCAAGGGTAAAGACGGCCAAACAGGCGAACTCAAGCTCGACGCAGCAAAGAAATCTGCAGTTATCAGTCTGGCTAACATTGAGCCCAAACGCTTCACTGAAATTGAGAAAGCGGTTAAAGCCTTGCTAACCTGAGTAAGAATTTGCCTTTGGAAAAAAGGGGGGGTGGAACCGTTCCACCCCCCCTTTTTTTTTGTCGAAAATTGTCAACCGTGCCGCCAATTACGACTTCGGCATTCTTTTTAAATGTTCGACGGAGCCCTCTAATCCTTTGAAGATTGACTCCGCAATTCGGCTCGGAAAACCTTCCGGCAACTTGCTCCCCATGGCTTCGATCGCCTTTGGAGTTGCCGCCAATACCCGCCCAATCACTTCCTCTGCGTCAACCCGATCAAAGCACTTGGACGCCATGCTGTTGAAGTGCCGGCGCTGAATGTCCTTGAACAAATAGTGCTTGTTCTTCCCCAGAATAGCCATCGCCATCTTGGCCTTGAACATCGAGAACTGGTTCGGCCCATTCCCCTCAACCGGCCAGATCGACATCACGTCATACAGCGGTGTGAGCTGGTACCTACCTTGCGGCAGTACCCGGATACTGAAGTTCTTGGCGTGGCCATCCGGTGCTGCCAACATCCAAAACAAGAGCTGAGTCGTGAGTAGGGTAGTGAGGTCCTTCTCCGCTTGGATGGACCCTCTAAGTACACCGGCTAGGTCAGCCAATCCAGGCCCGCCGTCGCTTTCGTATTTGAGGTGCGAAGGAACGCCCATGACCTGACAGAAGTCCTCTTGAGGCAAACGCATGATCCACTCGCCGCTGGAATGCAGCTGGCGGTCGAACCGTTCCACACTCAATACTTTCTGACTGCCAAAGGTCAGGATCTCTGTTCTGGCAACAGGCAACCCGAACTCCGCCAGCAGATTCATGCAAAGCCACTCGTTCTCGACCGACGTGCTGAAGTCAGCCTGGCGGTGGCCCACCATGCCGATGGGTAGCTTCAAAATATGCGTCGTCGGTGTAGAGCCATGGGGCCGCATCCATTGGCCTTGGTGCCAGAGCAGGGCGGTTTTTTCCTGGGCACCGGCAAGGGAGATGCGCAGGTCGTCCTGGTCTTCCAGGTTGCTTAGTGGCCCGCTGCGGGTAGTCTGAATCAACAGGGACTCAATTTCGGATTCGGAAAGTGGTGTGCCCTTGATGGATTGAACATCTGTGGGAGTTTCGTCCTCACCGAGCAATTGCACGGCACCTATGCAGTCTCGGCCTATGGCCTGGAGCAGGTCAAACGCCTCAGCACTTTCGGTCTTGAATCGGGTGGCAATCCGTAGACGAATGGTTTCGCTATCGGGCAGTAAGTTGTCGAAGAAGTTTCGAACGCGATCTCCCTTGAGGGCGACATCGCCAGTAAAAGGCAGGGACAACGAAAGAGGGCGCCCGGCGGGCGAATTCATCCACTCGGAGTCGTACTGCAGGCTGTGCTCGCCGCGGCGGTTAAAGGTCCAGGTGCCGACCCGTTGGCCATTGGTCCATACGGAGAGGGTGCGGGAGTGTGATGGGCGACCCATGGTTCACCACTCCTGGCCGGTTGGGATTGGCTGCTTGCTTTCAGGGGCGCCTTTGGTTTGGATTACAAGCTCCAATTGCAGGGTGGCGCAAATGGACAGCAGTTGGTCCAGGCGAATGGAGGCGGGATCCAGCTCCATGGCCGACATGCGACTCTGGCTCAAATCCAGTCGGCGGGCCAGTTCAGTCTGGGACAGTCCAGCCGACTTGCGGGCTGCTTGCAGGAGCGGCGCGAGCTGGTCAGAAATGGAGAGAATTTGTTGCATGAAAGGGTTCTCCTGAGTGGATCGCGCACAAAGCAGGTTTAGCAGCGATACGGGTATTTTCAATATAGTTGTTTAACAGGTAAAAGTCAAATAACTGCAATACAGGTATTTCTGGTACGCTGAATCAACCACCTTCAATACACGCAGAGGATTGTTGGAAATCGGCCCCAGTCAGAGGTGGTGTGAAGGATTCGCTGTGGAGCAGGGCAGGGCGGTATAGCGCCCGTTATATCCCTCGTGGGGCGATCAAACCAGACGGCTAGGGCCTTGGCTGGGTGAAGAGCACGCCAGGCCCTGAACGCACCCAAATCACTTGGACGTTGGCCTGCCTCCAAAAGCCAGATTTCCAGCCATTTTGGATGCTGCGCAGATGTAATAGCTTTCAACAACGTCATGATTATTCTTATAATCATGACGTAATATTAATTGTTCTAAAACAGCCTTTTTGAGTTGTACGAGCAATGATAGGCCCGATTGCCCAGTGAAACTGGGTGAGATGGGCGACAGGTCTCCAAAAAAAGCCTTTTAGAAAATGTAAAATATGTTTGACATAATTCATGCGGTTGTGGCCCAATAGCATTCATGAACCTCGCTGACATTGGCCAACTCGTGCACACACGTCGAATTGCTTTAGGGCTCTCCCAAGCCCAGCTGGCAGCGATGAGTGGGTTGTCGCGCGCCACCATTAATCAGCTCGAAGGCGGGTCTTTGGTGGACTTGGGGGCGGCCAAGTTGATTGCGCTTTTAGACCTGGTCGGCATCAACCTGGATGCCGGCACGCGTAAGGGCCGCCAAGGTGCACTTGAATCGGTGAGTCAGAGCGCCAGTGTCAGTTACAAGACCCTGCTCAATCCGGCTGCCTTGGCCGCAGCAATGGTGGACGGTGCATTGCCAAAAGGGATCACGCCGCACGTGGCGACCCTGCTGGATGAGGCACCGCTGTCTTTGATCGTGGCGACGGTAGAAGAGGTGGCGTCTGCCAGCAGCATAAGACCGAAGCTTCTATGGAAGCATGTGTTCCATTGGGCCAAGGATCTGCATTCACCGCGGGGCGTGTGGGCTTGATGACTGAAAACTTGAAGACCCCGGATTTATTGCCAGACGGTGTTTGGCAAGGTCTGTTGCAACACGCCTATTCGCTGATCGACGAGATCGCAGTGCATGGCATCCAAAACCCTTTCTGGACGTTTGGGGGTGGCACAGTGTTGATGCTGCGGTACCGCCACCGTATGAGCAAGGACGTCGACATCTTTGTGCCCGATCCGCAGTACCTTGGATTTGTCTCGCCACGGCTGAGTGACGTGGCCGAAGCGGTGTCTAACAAATACGTAGAAGGTCCCGGCTACATCAAGCTGTTGCGTCCCGAAGGGGAGATCGACTTTGTGGCATCCCCAAACCTGACTGCCAACCCATGTGAACTCTGGGAGTTGCTGGGGCGGAAGATCAGGGTCGAGACTTCGGCTGAAATCGTGGCCAAGAAGCTGTGGCACCGCGGGGACCGGGCAACGGCGCGCGACCTGTTCGATTTGGCGTTAGTCATAGAGCGTGAGCCTGTGGCGCTTGCAACGGCAAGCGCATTTCTGATGCGACACCGCGAGCAGTTTCTCCTGCAAGTGGACCAACGTAAGGCAGTGTTGAAGGCCCAGTTCGAAGCGATCGACACCTTGGACTACCAGCCAACGTACGAGAAGGCGGTTGAATCTGTTTCTGAATTTCTGGTGTCGCTCGGGTGAAATGATGACAACCAAAGTAGAACCACTATTTCATCAGGCAGATTCCCGTAAACCCGGAAGACCGATCGGCTCCAAAGGCCAGGTCGTACGCGACCCCCGATCTCTAGGCATCCACCACTTCGCCTTCGTTCGCTCCAGCCTTTTGGGACTGGATCTGCGAGAGTCGTTTGATCGTTACCTTGCCTGGGGTGAGACCACCACCGATCTGCGCTACATCCAGAACCGCCGTGATTCATTGCTCAAACAAATCATTGAAGCAGGTCGCCACCAGGACTCCGCTTTACCGGCGCATGCAAAGAACACGGGCCTACTCGATCTCTTACGCAGCGATGCAAGCGCTAAACCTGCCGTTGCCCTGCCCACATTGGAAGACTGGGCGGAGTCAGAAGGCATGGACCCGGATGCCTGGTCTGAGGCCGAACTGATTGCCGAATACAAGGCTGCCCATGGACTCGACAACGAAGATGCCATCGATGCCGCTGATGGACTTAAAGATCCCGTCGCTGAGCGTGTAAGGGCGCTCAACTACCTGGAAACCGTCCTGGCGGTCAAACCGACTGCTACCGACCGACTGGATGCCTGGTTTGCGCGTCCCGTTGTCAAATGCCTACGCAACGTCGGATTGCTCACATTGGGAGACCTAGAGCGTTTTATCAACGTCTACGGCTATCGCTGGCATGGACGAGTCCAAGGCTTTGGTGCGCAAAGGGCAGGGCAGGTCGTTGCCTGGCTGCGTATGCAGTACGAGAGCCTGAACATGCTGATTTCCGACAGCGTCAGCGAACCCAAGTCACTGCGCGCACTGAAACAAAAAGCACAATCTGCGCTATCGCTTTACGGTTCAGAAGCAAGGCTGGCACCCTCTATCCAATTCAGTGAATTTAACCAATTTGGCCGGGGAACGCTGGTCCAGATTGGATTGAGCCGAATGCAAGCTTCCCCGTCCCTGGCCGGTAGCGCCGGCGAATTCCGTTCACACATGGCCAACACCCTGGGTGCGAGCAATGACTTGGAAGCGGTGAATGCCTGGCTTGCCTATTACAAGGACAAAGCATCGACACAAAGAAGTTACCGCAAAGAAGTTGAGCGCTTCATGCTGTGGTGTGCGCAGGAGCTCAAAAAGCCGTTGTCCAGTGTCACTTCTCCGGATTGCCTCAAGTACAGAGCGTTTCTCCAGGCAGTGCCTGCCACCTGGATCCACCCGGCACCGGTGCCTCGAACCGACCCCCAGTGGCGGGCTTTCAGGGGACAGCCTAGCCCGGCCTCACAAAAGCAGGCCTTGGTCATACTGCAGACCTTGTTTGGTGCACTCTGTGATGCAGGCTACCTGGTGGCCAACCCCATGAAAGCCTTGATGAAGGGCTTTGATCTGCCGGCTTCCAAGATGAACATTCGCCGCTCATTTACCGAGGCCGAATGGGCACATGTGTTGCAGTGCCTGGATTCCCAGAAATCGGGACCCGAAGGCGTTCGACTGAAATGCATATTGGAGTTACTGGTGACATCGGGTATCCGGTTGGACGAACTGGCCAAGGCGCGGCATGGCGATTTGCGTTTGGAATCCTTGCCGGGTCTGCCCGAGACGTGGATCCTCACGGTCACAGGTAAGCGCAACAAAACCCGTGAGGTTCCACTCAACCCAGATGTCGTTCGATTGCTCGCCACGCATGGCAAAGAATATATGCTCGAAGACAAGGACCTAGCGGATGCTAGCAGCCTTCCCTTGATTCGCACACTGCATACGTCCGTAGCGCAATGGGGTAGGGCACCGGAAGGAGCCTTGGTGGCTGTAGCGATTTCAGAGAAAGCGGGGACTGCGCTGTCGGCATCGGGCATCTATGCGGTGCTTAAACGTTTCTTTGCGCATGCTGCCAAGAGCTGTAATGCTGCGGGACTGGACCCCAGCCGGTTTGAGAAGGCCTCAACCCATTGGATGCGACACACCTTTGTGCGTCAGGCGCTGGTGGATGGGGTGCCAATTGAAGTGGTGAGTGAATTGGCGGGGCACGCTTCGATTGACACCACCTCCATCTATTCAACACAGGAACTGGCCAGAAAGATTCGGGCGGTTCAAGGGATGAAGCGCCGGGTTGTGGCGTCAGAAGCGGCTTGATACCGCAAATAAGCGAGAGAGATCAAATTGTGAACTTTTCTGAGGTTATCAAAACGCTCAACAGTGCATCCGCATTTGATCTATACCGCATGCGGGCCGCAATCGATCGAGTGTTGAACGAGCCACGTTGGATGCAATCGGTTCAGGTCCGGCTGAAGGTCGGTCAGGACGTACAGTATTTTGATCCCCAAGCCAATGCACTCAAGCGCGGGAAGGTGCTCGAAATGCGCAGAAAGCAGGTTGTCGTATTGGACATGATGGATGCCAGGCGCTGGCTGATTTCCTACGCGGCGATCAACCTGGACGGCACAGATGTGGAAATCAGGGAGAACAGGTCTCAAGGTCTGGGGCGCAATGAGGTTGCAATTGGAGACGTCGTCGGGTTTGTCGACCGTGACCAAAACCAACGGACCGGCAAAATCATTCGACTCAACGACAAGACGGTGACATTGAAATCTGGCGCAGGCCAGTGGCGCGTCGCTTATGCCTATCTTCACCGGGTGGTGGATGCAGTCATGGCATTTGAAGGCACGATCGATACCGACGCTGTGCAATTAATTGTGGATGAGTCATCGCCATGACTGGATCAGAAAATAACGCCTGTTTGGAACACGAATTGTCTGCGAGGTCCAAAATGATTTTGCGCATTGATATGCCTAGTCCAAGTGGCGAAGAGCTGAAAGCAGCGCGCCTTAAGACTGGATTAAGTCAAGTGGATGCAGCTGCGCTCATGGGCTACCCCGTCCAGTTCGGAAGCAGAGGGGGGCTGCAGTCCCGCACTTGGCAGGCGCTGGAGAGCACGGGTGATTCACGCAATATGCCTGGCCCGATTTTTGCCATGTTCCAACTGTTGACGGGGATACACGCAGAATATGCCTTGATTAAGGGAATGGATGCGGCTCAGGGGAAAGCAGTGCCGATACCCAGCTTAATCAAACCTGGTGAATAGCTGCACGACAATGAAACTCTTGACCAGCGCAGTTGCTTGGAAGCAATGGATAAAAGATGAAGAGGGGCGATTTGCCGATGTTCAGCATCCGCAGCCCAAGAAATTCCCGTGTTTTGGGTACATGGTCTTGGAAAGTTGGGGACAAGAAACTTTGCGACCTGTCTACTTGTACCAACACGATATTGACGCAATGGGCATGGAACTTTTATCGATAGCGCAGAGAATGTAGAGACGGTAAACGAGTGTCTATAGTGATCCACTCAGAATTATCAGTTGGCAGCTTCCATATTTCGAAGATTCCTGAACTGCAACAACCTATGCATCGCGGCTCATAAAGGGTTTGCCCTTCCCCCAAACGGGGGCAGCCCGCTATATTCGGAACTGGGCGAAAGCCTCTGTGCTTTACCTCCCTGAGCGCAGCCGCTGCAAAGCGGTTACACCCAGCCTTAGAGCTGGGTTTCTTTTTGGTGCAGGGGTCTTACTTAGCGCGGCCTGCCCCAGCTGGCTGCTATGTCGCGGTTGCGGGTATTGGCGACAGGCAGGTTACGGGTAGTCCAGCGTGTTGCTGGGCAGGAGTCTTTCGCGAACTTCGCGTGCCGCGATTGCGGTCGTTGAGCGTTTTGCTGTGGTGGTCTCGTAAAGGCGCATAGCGGGTCTAGACTATTTGCACTGAGCCGTTCCAAAGCAGACACCTAAACTGGTCGATATGCCGATGCCATGGTGGCGTCCAGCCAAGACACCACCTCACCCATTGAGGTCCAAAATCATCCGATCGCAAATAGTTGACGCCGCTTCCAGATCAAGACCTTGCAGCGCTTCATCCAAAGCATCAATCGACTCCACCGGAAACTCAGCCAACAACTCACGCGCCTGCGCAAACTCCTGCAAGACCTCAAAGTCAG
>JFJP01005677.1_pt1 | contig 14283 bp, 13 predicted proteins | sample 431651 | NCBI WGS metagenome assembly JFJP01 (sample SAMN02602958, study PRJNA72255) | Microbial mat metagenome, whole genome shotgun sequencing project. | biome: fresh water; feature: sink hole; material: water; isolation source: purple microbial (photo- and chemosynthetic) mats found in... | reverse complement strand
CTGCGCGAGATTGTCTATAACGCTGGCGGCGAGCCCAGCGTGGTGGTCAACGCCGTCATTGCCGGCAGCGGCAACTATGGCTTCAACGCTGCCAACGACAGCTATGGCGACATGATCGAAATGGGCATCTTGGACCCCACCAAGGTGACCCGCACCGCGCTGCAAAACGCAGCCTCGGTTGCCAGCCTGATGCTGACCACCGAGTGCATGGTGGCCGAGGCGCCGAAAGATGACGCACCGGCCGCAGGTGGCATGGGTGGCGACATGGGCGGCATGGGTGGCATGGGCGGCATGGGCATGTAAGCCAGCACCCTCGCGCCAGTCGCACGCACGCCGTGCGACAGCCCGAAATCAAAAGCCCTGCAGGAGTCAATCTTGCGGGGCTTTTTTTATCGGCTGGTAGTTTGATGGCCGCTCAACACCGCAATAGCCACCTGTTGCAGCGCTTGCGGCTGACTGGAGAGGACTTTGGGGACGAGCGTTGGCGTTGATCGATCCGGAGCGGGAAATGCAATTGTGTGCGACCGTTTCAATCAAAATAGCAGCCAGCGCTCGCCTGGAAAGAGGCTCTACATCACCGCCCCAATCTGCCAAGGCAAGAACTCGTCGTTACCATAACCCAGCACCTCACTACGAACTTTTGCGCCAGAGGCGTGGCGGATGATGGCGTCCAGAATGCGCTGACTCACCTCGGGCATCGGCACGCCTTCCAGCACATCGCCGCAGTTCACGTCCATGTCGTCCTGCATGCGTTCAAACAGTGCGTTGTTGGTGGCCAGCTTCAGCGTGGGCACGCCAGCGCATCCAAACGCCGACCCGCGCCCGGTGGTGAAGCAGATGAGTTGCGCGCCGCCAGCCGCCTGTCCGGTGGCCGAGACCGGGTCGTACCCCGGCGTGTCCATATAGACAAAGCCTTTGGCCGTCACCGGTTCGCCGTAGCCGTACACCGCTTGCAGCGGGCTGGTGCCGCCCTTGGCCACGGCGCCCAGCGACTTTTCCAGAATGGTGGTCAGGCCCCCCGCTTTGTTGCCCACCGAGGGGTTGTTGTCCATCTGGCCGCCGTTGCGTGCGGTGTAGTCCTTCCACCAGGCGATACGGTCGATCAACTGCTGCGCCACGGCCGAACTGACGGCGCGGCGGGTCAGCAGGTGCTCGGCCCCGTACACCTCGGGTGTCTCGGACAGGATGGTGGTGCCGCCCTGCGCCACCAGCAGGTCGGACGCGCCCCCCAGCGCCGGGTTGGCGGTGATGCCCGAGTAGCCATCCGAGCCGCCGCAGTTGAGCCCAACGATCAGTTCACTCACCGGGGCCGGTGCGCGCACGAAGGCGTTGGCCGCCGGCAACATGGCTTCGATCAGCGCCACACCCTTGCGAATGGCGGCAGCCGTGCCGCCTTCGGCCTGCATGACCACCGACTGCAGCATGCCCGGTGCGTAGCCCCCCAGGCGCTCCACCAGGGCCGACACCTGGTTTTGCTCGCAGCCCAGCCCGACCAGCAGCACGCCGGCAAAGTTGGGGTGGCTGGCGTAGCCCAACAAGGTGCGGCGCAGCACCGCCATGCCTTCTCCCGCCGGGTTCATGCCACAACCCAGGGGATGCGGCAGCGCCAGCACCCCGTCCACATTCGGGTAGGCGGCCAGACGCTCCGGCGTGAAGTGGTTGGCAATGGCGCGCACCACGGTGGCCGAACAGTTCACCGAGGCCATCACCGCCAGATAGTTGCGTGTGCCCACCTTGCCGTTGGCGCGGTGGTAGCCCAGGAAATGCTGGGGCGGCTGCGGCGCCAGCGTGCGCACATCCAGGCCAATGCCATGGTCGCGCTCAAACTCGCCCATACCCAGGTTGTGCGTGTGCACATGGCTGCCCGCGGCAATGTCGGTGGTGGCAAAGCCAATGATCTGGTTGTAGCGGCGCACCGGCGCGCCGGTCGGCAGCGCGCGCGTTGCCACCTTGTGTCCGGGTGGCACCAGGTCGGTCACGCGCAGCGCGTCGGCCTCCAGCAAGGTTCCGGGCAGGAGCTGCCGTGTGGCGATCAGCACATCGTCGTTGGCATGCAGGCGGATGAAATGGGCTTGCGGCATGAAAATCCCCTTGATGTGGTGCCAGCAGCAGGCCTGGCGCAGCGCGCCGTCTGCTGCTGAAAGTTACAGATGAAATCGGCCTGCAGCGCTTTATTTATATGCGTAACGTGCTCATCTATTCATACCAGTCAGAACACCGGCGCACCTTTGATCAGACTGGGAATCCAGGTGGAAAAAGCGGGCACATAGGTCACCACCAGCATCACCACAAAAAGCGCACCGTAAAACGGCAGGATGCTCTTCATGACCTGCTCCACCGACACCTCGCCAATCGCACAACCCACAAACTGCGTTGTGCCCACCGGCGGCGTGTTCAGCCCGAGGGCGCAGTTGAGCAGCATCACCATGCCAAACTGCACCGGACCCATGCCCATCTGAATCGCCAGTGGCAGGAACAGTGGTGTGCAGATCAGGATGGTGGAGGCCATGTCCATGAAGGTGCCCAGCAGGAACAGGATCAGGTTGATCAGGAAGAACATCACCAGCGGATCGGTGGTGGCGCTGAGCAAGAGCTTGGCGGTCTGGTCCGGGATCTCCAGAATCGTCATGATGTACTGAAACATGGTGGACACGCCGATCAGCAGCAACACCACACCGGTGGTCTTGGTTGCCTTGGCGGCGGCCTTCATCAGCTTGCTCCAGCTCATGGTGCGGTAGCCAACAAAGGTCAGCAGCAGCGAATACACCACCGCAATGCCCGCTGCCTCGGTGGCCGTGGTGATACCCAGCAGAATGCAGCCCAGGATGATGACCACCACCAGCATGCCCGGCAGTGCGGCGATGCCCGAGGTGATGACCGCATTCCAGCCGGCAAAGGCGTCGAGCCGGCTGCTACCGTCGGCGCGGATGGGGTAGCCGTTTTTCTTGGCCACCCAGTAGGCGGCCACCAGCATGCAGACCATCAGCACGATCACTGGCAACAGCCCGGCAAACATCAGCTCGCCAATCGACACACCCTTGACCATGATGTTGTGTCCGGCCAGCAGGCCGCTGCTGCTCGAGGCCGCAAAAGCGTAAATGATGAGGTTGTGCGAGGTCGGCATGAGCGCGCCACACAACGAGGCATGTGTCGTCACATTGACCGCGTAGTCGGCGCTGTAGCCCTCTTTTTTCATCATCGGGATCATCACGCCACCCATGGCCGACACATCGGCCACCGGGGAGCCGGACACGCCGCCAAACAGGGTGCAGGCCACCACATTGGCCATACCCAGGCCGCCGCGCCGGTGCCCGATCATGTTGCGGGCAAAGTTGACAATCTTGTCGGCGATGCCGCCGTGCAGCATCAGCTCGCCCGAGAAGATAAAGAACGGGATGGCCAGGAACGAAAACACGTTCATGCCCGAAATCATGTTCTGGAATGCCAACTCCAGCGGAAAGCCCTCCACCCAGTAGGTGGCCAGACAACTCAGGGCGATGGAAAACGCCACCGGCACCCCCAGCAGCAGCAACACAACAAAAGTGATGCACAAAACAGTCAATGCCATGATGGGGTCACCTCATTCTTGCGCGCCATGGCGATCAGATGCTCAATGGAAAACAGCACGATCAACACCCCGGCCACGACGCAGGGCAGATAACGCCAGGACTCGGATATGTTGAGCGTGGGAATCAGATTCAGCCGCACGGAAACCGCCATGGTCCAGCAGCCCCAGCTCAGAAACAGGCCAAACACGATGGTGATCACTCCCACAAGGCTGCCGATCCAGTACTGGTGGCGCGGCGGCAGCAGGCTGACCAGCGACTCCATGCCGATATGTCCTTCGTCACGCACACCGGCCGCGGCACCGAACATGGCCACGTTGATCACCAGAATCAGTGCCACCTGCTCGGACCAGGCGGGCGCGTCGTTCAACACGTAGCGCCAGATCACCGATCCGAACACCACCCCCACAATGCCCAGCAAGCAGGTCACGGCAAGGTACATCGCCCACCGTGACAAACGCGCGTTGAGCCAGGTCAGTGCTTGCATCGCCTTACCTCCAAAAAATGACGCCCGAAAGCGCGCTTCACTTTCGGGCGAATCATGGGCGGTTGTGAACCGTCAGCCCATTACTTGGTGTTGACGATCTTTTGCACCAAGGCCTTCAGCTCGGGGGTGGGCGAGAACTTGTCCCACACCGGCTTCATCACACCGACAAACTCGGCCTTGTTCACGTCGTTGATGAAGGTCGCGCCGGCTTTTTGCGCGGCAGCCTTGGAAGCCTGCTCTTTCTTGGCCCACAGGTCGATGTAGTAGGGGATGGTTTCCTTCACCGCGTCACGGATGATCTTTTGCTCTTCCTTGCTCAGGGTGTCCCACACCTTTTTCGAGAAGATCAGCACTTCAGGCGCCATCACGTGCTGCGTTTCGCTAAATACCGGGGCTGCTTCATAGTGCTTGACGGTCTCGTACGAGGGATAGTTGTTTTCACCGGCATCGACCAGTCCGGTCTTCAGCGCGGTGTAGACCTCGGCCCACGGGATCGGTGTCGGGTTGGCACCCATCGCCTGCACCAGACTGACCCACAGGTCAGAAGGTTGCACACGGATCTTCATGCCCTTGACATCGGCCAGATTGCGCACCGGCTTCTTGGCATAGATCGAGCGTGCGCCAGATTCCCACAGCGCCAGGCCAACGAAACCAGCCTTGTCAAACGCCGCCAGAATGTCGTCGCCGGCCGGCCCGTTCATGGCGGCGCGGAAGTGGTTGATGTCACGGAAGATGAACGGGAAGGATGGCACCATCGACTCGGGCACGATGCCGTGGAAGGCGGCGGTGTTGACACGCACCATGTCCAGCGCGCCGATCTTCACCTGCTCGACCGTGTCCTTTTCCGAACCCAGCGAGCTGTTGCCAAACACCTTCACGTTGTACTTGCCGCCCGTCTTTTGACTGACGATCTCGCCGATCTTCTTCACCGTCATCACGGTGGGGTAGTCCAGCGGATGCACGTCGGCCGAGCGGAAGTCGCGCGCCACCGCGCTGCCCACGGTCAGGGCACAGGCCATTGCTACAGCCAAAACCTTCTTCAAACTGCTTTTCATCATTGCCTCTCTCGTTAAGGATAAACACCAGGTAACCTTCAGTCCCACCTGCCGCGTGCCGCCATGGGGAGCAACAAGTGGCGCGAATATACGCCAAAAGCGAACGCTGTTCAAATATTTTTGAAACCTAATTCCATTTTTTGAAAGGTCCACCAAGCAGTCTTGCAGCAGAACCAACAGAAATTCAAAACAGTGTTTCATTTCTGTTGAATTCCAGTTCTGTTTAGTGTAGATTCAGAAGCTGGTCTTTGCAATCCCAACCCATCCCACCATGAAGCCTTTTCTAGACCCTGATTTCCTGTTGTCCAGCGTGGCCGCGCAGCGCCTCTTTCACGACTACGCGCAAGCCATGCCCATCATCGATTACCACTGCCACCTGCCACCGGCCGACATCGCCAGCAACGCGGGGTTCAAAAACCTGGCACACGCCTGGCTGGGTGGCGACCACTACAAGTGGCGCGCCATGCGCGCCAACGGTGTGCCAGAAGCCCACATCACCGGGCACGAGCCCGACTTCAATACCTTTCTGGCCTGGGCGCGCACCGTGCCTCGCCTGGTGGGCAACCCTCTCTACCACTGGACGCATCTGGAGTTGCAGCGCTACTTTGGCATCCATGAACCCTTGTCCGAAAAGAATGCGGCCAGCATTTGGGACCGCTGCAACGCCCAACTGGAAAGCCCCGAGTTCGGTGCCCGCGCGCTGTTGATGCGCATGAAGGTGCGCGCAGTCGGCACCACCGACGACCCGGCCGACACACTGGAACACCACATCGCCTACGCCAGCGCCCGCAAGGCCGGTGAACCGGTGATGGTGCCGAGTTTCCGCCCCGACCGCGCCCTGGCCACCGATGACCTGCCCACGTGGCACGCCTACCTGCAACGCCTGGGCCAGGCGGCGGATGTAGACATCGCCAGCTACCCGGCGCTGATCCGGGCGCTGGACAAGCGGCATCAAGTGTTCCATGACCTGGGGGCCCGCGCTTCCGACCATGGCCTGGTGGGGCCGTTTGCCAGCTTCGCCCCAGAGGCCACGGTGCACGCCATCTTTGACAGGCTGCGCGCCGGCCAAAGCGTCACGCTGGAAGAAAGCCACATCTACAAGACCGCCGTGTTGCTGGACGTGGGCCGCATGAACGCCCGCCGCGGCTGGGCCATGCAATTGCACCTGGCGGCCATCCGCAACCTGAACAGCGCCATGTTTGCTAAATTGGGGCCAGATACCGGCTACGACGCTGCCACCGACGAGCCAATCGCGCAGAAGCTGGCTTCGTTCCTGAACGCCTTGCAAAGCGACGGCTTGCTGCCCAAGACCATTTTGTACTCGCTCAATCCCAATCACCTGGAGGTGCTGGGCACAGTCATGGGCTGCTTTCAGGACGGATCTGTCCCCGGCAAGATGCAAATGGGCTCGGCCTGGTGGTTCAACGACCACATCGAGGGCATGCGTCGGCAGATGGTGAGCCTGGGCAACCTGGGCCTGCTGTCGCGCTTTGTCGGCATGCTGACCGACTCGCGCAGCTTCTTGTCCTTCCCGCGGCATGAGTACTTCCGCCGCATCCTGTGCGAACTGGTGGGCGGCTGGATGCAAGCCGGCGAGATCCCGCCAGACTACGAAACCTTTGGTGCCATGGTGCAAGACATCAGCTACCGCAACGCCAAGCATTACTTCGCCATTCCTGGCGTGCAAGACTAAAAGGGCCCGCCATGCGACTGTGCAACGACACCCTGGCGCAACTGCCTGCCACCGTGCTGCGCCCAGCCTATGACCGTGCGGCGGTGCAGCCGGGCATCGTGCACCTGGGTGTGGGCGCCTTTCACCGTGCCCACCAGGCGGTGATGACCGAGGCGGCGCTGGCCAGCGGCGACCTGCGCTGGGGCATCGTCGGCTGCGGGCTGATGACGCCCAGCACCAAAGACGCCCTTGCCCCCCAGGACGGGCTGTACACCCTGGTCGAGCGCAGCGCGCACAGCGAAACCCTGCGCGTGGTCGGCGCCATCACCACCCTGCTCGGCGGCCCCGATGACTTGCCCGCGGTGCTGACGCAGATGGCCGCCCCGAGCACCCACATCGTCAGCCTGACGGTCACTGAAAAAGGCTACTACCTCGACGTCGCCAGTGGCCGGCTGTTGCTGGACGCACCCGCCATCGCAGCCGACCTGGCCCACCCGCAGCAGCCGCGCACCATCTTGGGGCTGATCGTAGAAGCCCTGCGCCGGCGCCGCGACGCGGGTATGCCGCCCTTCACCGTGCTCAGTTGCGACAACCTGCCCAACAACGGCAAAACTGCCCGCGCTGCGGTGCTGGCCTATGCTGACAAAATTGATAGCATCCTGCGCAATTGGATAGAGAGCTATGTGCCATTTCCATGCACCATGGTGGACCGCATCACCCCCGCCACCACCGACGCCGACCGGGCCCAGGTCAATGCCCAGCTGGGCCTGCAGGACGCCTGGCCGATCCTGACCGAGGGCTTTGTGCAATGGGTCATCGAAGACAACTTCGCCATGGGCCGACCCGACTGGACGCTGGGTGGCGCGGTCTTTTCAAATGAAATCGAAGCCTGGGAGTCGATGAAGCTGCGCTGCCTGAACGGCGCGCACTCCACCCTGGCTTACCTGGGCCAGCTCACCGGTTGCGAGACCGTGTTTGATGCCATGGCACAGCCGCTGATCACCGCCCTGCTGGACGAATTGTGGGCCGAAGTGCTGCAAGTGCTGCACGCCCCCAGCGGGGTGAATCCGCAGGACTATGTGGCACAACTGAAAGAGCGCTTTCGCAACCCCGCGCTCAAGCACCGCACGATCCAGATCGCCATGGACGGCTCGCAAAAGCTGCCACAGCGCCTGCTGGCCACCTTGCGTGAGCGCCTGGCACGGGGTCTGCCCTGCCCGGCCCTGGCCACGGCGCTTGCCGGCTGGATGCACTTTGCGGTGCGCACCGCGCACACGCCGGGTGCCACGCTGAACGACCCCCTTTCGGCAGACATTCTTTTTCAGGCCCAAACAAGCCTTCAGACCTCACAAATCGTGCGTAGCCTGCTATCGATTCAGAAGATATTTGGCACTGACCTGATCGCCCACGATGGCTTTGTGGCCGAGCTGACCACCGCCTTTGAGCGCCTGGCGCGTGACCCGCAGGTGGCCACTGCGCCGAACCTGAGTCATTGACCGCGGACTTGCACCACCCAACACCTGGAGCCCCCTTATGAAAATGACTTTTCGCTGGTATGGCGAATCCGACCCGGTCAAGCTGGAATACATCCGCCAGATTCCGGGCGTGTATGGCATTGTTTCGGCGATCTACGATGTGCCGGTGGGCGAGGTCTGGCCACTGGACAAGCTGCAGGCGCTGCGTGACCGCATCGAAGGCGTGGGCTTGAAGTTTGAGGTGGTGGAAAGCGTGCCGGTGCATGAAGACATCAAGCTGGGCAAGCCCACACGCGATGGACTGATCGCCCATTTCCAGCAAAACATCCGGCATTGCGCAGCGGTGGGCGTGAAGGTGATTTGCTACAACTTCATGCCGGTGTTCGACTGGACGCGCACCGAAATGGCCAAGGTGCTGCCCGATGGCAGCACCACCCTGGCCTTTGACGCCGCCGCCGTGGCGAGCATCGACCCCGAGCAAGGCATCGCCCTGCCGGGCTGGGACGCCAGCTACAAGCCAGAGCAACTCAAAAGCCTGCTGGACGAGTACAAGGCGGTGGGTGAAGATCAGCTCTGGGCCAACCTGGCGTACTTCCTCAAAGCCATCATCCCGGTGGCCGACGAGGTGGGCATCAAGATGGCGATGCACCCAGACGACCCGCCACGACCGATCTTTGGCCTGCCGCGCATCGTGAAAAACCGCGATGACCTGCTGCGCCTGGTGAACATCGTCGACTCCCCCGCCAACGGGCTGACCCTGTGCTCGGGCTCGCTGGGCGCAGACCTGTGCAACAACATCGAGGCGCTGGTGCGCGAGTTTGGTGGCATGGGGCGCATCCACTTTGGCCACCTGCGCAACGTCAAGGTCGAAGAGGATGGCACCTTTTACGAGTCCACCCACCGCTCCTGCGATGGTTCGCTGGACATCGCTGCCATCGTCAAGGCGTATCACGACATTGGCTTTACCGGCTATGTGCGGCCCGACCACGGCCGCATGATCTGGGGCGAGACCGGCAAGCCTGGTTACGGCCTGTACGACCGCGCACTCGGCGCGGTGTACCTGAACGGCCTGTGGGAAGCCGTAAGCCGCTTTGTGCCCCCAGCCGCCCCGGCGGCCACGCCGCAATGAGACGGCCGGCGCAACAGGCCAATCATTTTTGTAGCTGCCAGCGCATATCGGATCAGCGTTAGCGCCCGTTTTTGTGCATAATTCGGGCAGTCTGACATGCTGCCAACCCGGGCCGTCAGGCCAACATCCAGATCGCCGGGTTGTTTTGAAATGCCCCGCCATGGCCAGCCCGCAGATTCCGACCGCGCGCACCGACCCCCGTTACGACCACATCACGGTGCGCCTGCAGTACCGGCACGACGGGCAATGGCATTTCAGCCAGGCGCGCGAGTGGAACAAGCTGGGGTTCAATTTCTTTGCCGAGCATGTGCTGACGGACGACCCGCAAGCCTTCAAGCGCGGCCTGACCCATTTCGACGGCCAGATTGTCTGGCGCACCCAACAAGCCAGCGATGAGGCGGTGCTCGGTCAACTGGTGAACGAGCTGATTTTCAAGCGCGCCCAGCAACTGGGTACCGAGGCCAGCTTGCAATCGCGGCTGCTCAAGCTGATGCGGGTGGATGGCATGGTCAGCGACAAGCGGCGCATCCTGGCGTCGCTGGGGCTGGACATTGGTGACAACAAATGGGACGAGCTGGTGGCTCGGCGCAAGCAAGAGCGTCCGCTGCACCACTACGGCGTGCGGGTGGACTGTGCGGCCTGGCAGGCTGTGGTCGAACAAGCTCTGAGCCTGTCCAGCGTGGTGTTGACCATGGAGCAGTGGAGCCGGTCGCTAAAAGACCTGCCTGCACAGGTGGTGGCTCAATCGGCCAAATAGTCGTCCCGGCGAGGTGAAAACTGGTCCAGCAGTCGGCTGGCTGGTTCCAGCGCCCGCACGCCGTGGGCGACGCCGTGCGCCGCGATGAAGGCATCACCGACGCGCAAGACCCGGGTCGCACCGTCCAACGTGGCCTCGAAAGCACCGGCCAACACATAGGCAATCTGGTCGTGCACCGCGTGGGTGTGCGTCATCCCCACCGCCCCCTCATCGAACTCCATCAAGACCGTCATCAACTGTGGCGTGTGACCCACCACCTTGCGGCGCAAACCCTGCCCAAGTTCGGTCCATGGGGCTTGTTCGTCCTGAAAGAAAAGCATATCGGCCCTTTGCGTTCAACAACCACGGTTTGTGGCACCGAATTGATGCTACCATACCGTCCACATTTTTTTGAAACGCTGGTTCAATTACAAATCACCAACATTTCAAATCGCTTTTCAATCACAAACCGGTTCAATGGAGTGCTCATGGACATTCGCCAACCCGTTCACAGCGACCACTTCCGCAGCCTCGACACCGAAGGCCTGCGCCGTCACTTTCTGGTGCAAGACCTGTTTGTGGCTGACCAGGTCACACTCACCTACAGCCAGATCGACCGCATCATCGTCGGCGGCATCTTGCCGGTGACGCAGCCGGTGCGCTTTGCCCCCGAGCTCGGGCGCCACACGGGCACCGATTACTTTCTGCAACGGCGCGAGTTGGGGCTGATCAACATCGGCGGCGGCGCGCGCATCACGGTGGATGGCGTGGTGTTCGAGCTCAACCCGCGTGAGGCGCTGTACGTCGGCCAAGGCACCCAAGACCTGAGTTTCGAGAGTGTGGACGCCACCCACCCCGCCCGGCTGTACCTGAACAGTGCACCGGCCCATGCGCCCCACCCCAGCCGCAAGATTACGCTGGCGCAGGCATCGCCCGAAACACTGGGTGCGGCTGAGTCGGGCAACCGGCGCACCATTTACAAGTTCATGACGCCCGATGTGCTCACCACCTGCCAGCTTTCCATGGGCATGACGCAACTGGAGCCCGGCAGCCTGTGGAACACCATGCCCTGCCACACCCACGACCGGCGCATGGAGGTGTACTTTTATTTCGACATGGCCGAGGACGCGGTGGTGTTTCACATGATGGGCGAGCCCACGCAGACCCGCCACATCGTGGTGCGCAACGAGCAGGCGGTGATCAACCCCAGTTGGTCCATCCACAGCGGGGTGGGCACCCGGGCCTACACCTTCATCTGGGGCATGGTGGGCGAAAACCAGACCTTCAAGGACATGGATGGCGTGCCCATGACCCGTTTGCTGTGAGGAGGGTTGCCGTGGCACCGAACCCATTTGACCTGACCGGGCGTGTCGCCCTGGTCACCGGCTGCAACACCGGCCTGGGCCAGGGGATGGCACTGGCGCTGGCGCAAGCCGGCGCCGACATTGTGGCCGTGAACCAAAGCGCACCCACCGAAACGCAAGCGGCCGTCACCGCCCTGGGGCGTGGCTTCCTGGACCTGCGCGCCGACCTGGCACAGGCCAATGCAGCGCTGCTCATCGAGCAGGCACTGGCACTGCGGGGCCACCTGGATGTGCTGGTCAACAACGCCGGCATCATCCGTCGTGCCGATGCGATTGACTTTTCTGAGATGGATTGGGACGCGGTACTGGACATCAACCTGAAAGCCACCTTTTTTCTGGCGCAGGCGGCGGCCCGGCGCTTTCTGGCCCAAGGCAGCGGCGGCAAGATCATCAACGTGGCGTCCATGCTGTCGTTTCAAGGCGGCATCCGGGTGCCTTCCTACACCGCTTCAAAAAGCGCGGTGCTGGGGTTGACCCGCGCGCTGGCCAACGAGTGGGCGGCGCAGGGCATCAACGTCAACGCCATTGCCCCGGGATACATGAGCACCAACAACACCGCTGCACTGCAGGCCGACCCGGTACGCAACGCGGCCATTCTGGAGCGTATTCCTGCCAAGAAATGGGGCACCCCGGCCGACCTGGGCGGTGCCGTGGTTTTTTTGGCCTCGGCGGCATCAGACTATGTGCACGGGCACACGCTGGCGGTGGACGGTGGCTGGCTGGCACGGTGAAGCCGGCCAGAGGGCGCACCGCAAGAATCGTCGACAATGGCATTTGAAACATGTTTTCACTGGAAACAAAACAAATGGAAGACGAATCAGCCGGAACCCGGCAGCCGGAATCGGTCGCCGCCGTCCTGAAAACCTTTGGCTTGCTGCAAGCGCTGTCTGAGCGCAGCGAAACGGGCATCTCTGACCTGTCGGTGCGCCTGGCCATGCCCAAAGCAACGGTTTACCGCTTTCTGCAAACCATGATGACGCTGGGCTACGTGCGCCAGGAGGCCGGCAGCGAACGCTACGGCCTGACCATGAAGATGTTCGAGCTCGGAGCGCGTGCGCTGCAGTACCCCGACCTAGTGGACCTGGCCAAGCACCCGATGCAGATGATTTCTGACCACACCGGCGAAACCGTGCACCTGGGTGCGCTGATCGACAGCGAGATCATTTACCTGCACAAGGTGGACTCCAGCCATGCGCTGGGCATGTACTCGAAGATCGGGCGCCGCGCGCCGCTGCACTGCACCGCCATCGGCAAGGTGCTGATGGCCTGGGAGCACCCCGAGCGGCGCGCCACCATTTTGAGCACCGCCGAGTTCAAGCAGTTTCGTGACACCACCATCACCAGTGCAGCCGCCTTTGAGCAAGAACTGGCGCGGGTACGCGCCCAGGGCTATGGCGAAGACCGCGAAGAATTTGAGGATCACATCCGCTGTTGTGGCGTACCGATTTTTGACCGCCTGAATCGGCCGGTGGCCGGCATGAGCGTGTCGTTTCCCACCTTCCGCTACGACAGCGCGCGCGAGCAGGAAGTCATCGCCATGCTGCGCGAAGCCAGCCGCGACATTTCCAGCCGGCTGGGCTGCACCCGGTTCCCGCTGGACGAGCTTGTCACCGTCTAAACCGGCTGCCCTTGTGGACACCTCCATGCGCGTGGTTTTTTTTGGTGAATGCATGCTGGAACTGACCGGTCCGGCATTGGGCTCTATGCAGCAGCACTACGGCGGCGACACCTTCAACACCGCACTCTATTTGCGCCGCTGCGTCTCAGGCGAGTTGCCCATCCGGTATGCCACTGCCGTTGGCGACGATGCGCTCAGTGTGGCGCTGCTACGTTGCTGGGCTGCCGACGGACTGCAACTGGACCTGGTGCGCACCGTGCCAGGACGTCTGCCTGGGCTGTACCAGATTTCAGTTGACACACACGGCGAGCGCAGTTTCAGCTTCTGGCGCGAGCACAGTGCCGCGCGCGCCTACTTCGATGCAAACCACACGCCGCTGGAACAGCGCTGCGATGAATGGGATGTGCTTTACTTCTCGGGCATCAGTCTGGCCATCCTGCCACCAGCCGGACGCGAGCGCCTGCTGCGTCTGGCACATTTGCTGCGTCAGCGCGGTGCGATGGTGGTGTTTGACAACAATTTCCGCCCGGCCTTGTGGCCAGATCTGCAGGTGGCGCGGGACGCCTTTCATGCCGCGCTGGCGTTGGCGAGCGTGGCACTGGTGACCGCGGATGACCACCAGGCACTGTTTGGCTATGGCAACAGACTCGCCGCAGTGGCAGCCGCGCAGAGCTTGCAGGTGCCGGAGCTGATCATCAAACAGGGTGCCCAGGACACCCTGGTGCGTAGCGACGATACCAACTGGCAACACATCCCGACCGAGTCGGTTGCACAGGTGGTGGACACCACCGCAGCGGGTGACTCATTTGCCGCTGGCTACCTGAGCCAACGACTGGCAGGCGCCTCAGCCGCAGTGGCAGCGGCCTTCGGCAACCGGCTTGCCGCGCGCGTCATTTCGCACCATGGCGCCATCATTGCTGCTGCTGCCATGGCCGACCTGATGCCGCAGCCGCCGCAAAACCCTTGTCCATGACTGGCAAGGCGCAAGGCTTGACAATTCAGGTTTGCCCGCTTGGCTTGGAGCATCTGCGCATGCGCGCGCGCCGTCCTGTCAACCCTTCCTTGGAACCCTTGCCGTGACCCCCGTCCTCACCGCCGCCCCCCGCGCCCTGCTGCGCCAGATGTTTGATGCCGCTGTGGCCGCTGCCCAGCCTGCTTTGTGCCTGGGCGCACACCTGCCG
>JFJP01042076.1_pt1 | contig 14285 bp, 7 predicted proteins | sample 431651 | NCBI WGS metagenome assembly JFJP01 (sample SAMN02602958, study PRJNA72255) | Microbial mat metagenome, whole genome shotgun sequencing project. | biome: fresh water; feature: sink hole; material: water; isolation source: purple microbial (photo- and chemosynthetic) mats found in... | reverse complement strand
CTACTGGAAGTACTTTGGCTACCGATTTGTTTATTTCAGAATACATTGAAGGTACAAATATTAACAAAGCAATAGAAATATACAATGGTACCGGTAGCACAATAGATTTGAGTAATTATTCACTTAAAAAACAGACGAATGGGGCGGGTATATACGATCATGAATATGTATTATCGGGAACATTGCTAAATGGACATGTATATGTGTTGGCTAATGCATCTGCAAATAGTGATATTTTGTCACGTTCGACCGCTACCCTTCCTAATACTATTACAAATCCAATAGTGCAATTTAATGGAAATGATGCTATGGGATTATTTAAAAATAGTGTGAAAATAGACGAGGTTGGAATATTTAATCAAGTGGCTGTTTGGGGCGCAAATGTAACCTTAATACGCAAGAATTCAATTCTGTCTCCAGCAGCAACCTACAGTGCTACCGATTGGGATTCGAATGCCACAGATTATATTTTAAATCTGGGTTCGCATTCTATGTCAGGGTTTGGAACAATATCAACTCCAATTGCAGGTTCTCCTTTCAGCGTGGATTGGCCGAAACTAGTAATTATAATTATGTGGTTCGTGCAACCAATGGAGTAGATGAAACAGCCAACTCTAACGAAATAGCTGTGAGTACAGTACTTAATGCTATACTCACGATTAGTCCATCCTCATTGAACGATTTTAATTATATAAACGGAAGCGGCCCATCTGAAGAAAAAAACGTTACGATAAGTGCCATCAATTTGTCATCCGATATTTCAGTTACCCCACCAACGAATTTTGAAATTTCAACTACTACTGCTCCATTTGTAGCTTCAAGCTCAATAACACTTTCAAGAGATGGATCTGGAATATTAGCTACAACTCCAATTTATGTTCGTTTAAAAGCCGGCTTGGCTATTGGAACTTATTTAGCGGAGAATATTACTTTTAGCACATTGGGAGTGAGCAATCAAAATGTTGAGTGTAACGGTGCCGTAAATTTGGCTTTGTGGAAAGGTACTACTAATACCGATTGGAATACTTCGAGCAACTGGGTTGGAAATCAAGTTCCTGCAGCAGATGCTTATATTGGTTTTGATGGTGCCGCAGTAAATAATTGTGTATTAGATGCCAATCGTTCGGTGTATGATATTAACAATTCTACAAGCTACAAATTGCAAACCAATGGTTTTAAATTGAGCATAAAAGGAAATGTAAACCTCACAAACGGCGCCCAGATTGATGCCTCGGCAGACGGTTCTACGGTTGAATTTGCAGGTGCTACAACTCAATCTATTCCAATAGGCATGTTTGCCGAAAATAATGTGTACAACCTGACCATAAATAATGCCAGCAACGTATTACTTAATGGAACTTTGAATTTAAAGAATGTGCTTACTGCTACTTTAGGAAAGTTGGATGCTTTTACCAATTCACCAACATTTGCCTACGCAGGTGCAACCGCTCAAAGCATTGGAAGTGAGTTTTTGAATGATATAGCTACAAACCTCACCATTGATAATGCTGCGGGAGTTACGGTAAATACTGATTTTACGGTGAATACTTTATTGACTATCAATGCCTCAAAGCAACTAATCATTCCTACCGAGAAACAACTGAATGTGGTGGGTACAATTGCCAACAATGCTGGAGTTACAGGTATTTATATCAAATCGAGCTCAACAGCTGCCAATGGATCACTAATTTACCACAATGCCTACGAAACTCCAGTAAAAGCTACGGTAGAAATGTACAGCGTGGCCTCTAAGCCGCCATTGCGCAGCATCACTGCTTTTCCTACTTTTAATGGTTCGTATGTTCGGATAATGCACGAAGATGATGTGCCTAAGCATTGGGAACAGTTAACAAATGCTTCTGTTTTAACATCGTTCGCAGGCTATGAAATAACACAAGTTTCGCCCAAAACTATTTATTTTCAGGGCGATTTGGAAAATAAAGACTATAATTCTGGTGTATTGGCATATACGACTGATGCATCATTTGCGGGACATCATTTAATAGGAAATCCATATACAGCAGCCATCAACATAGCTGACCTTACTTTTGGGGCTGAAGTACAAGCCACTGTTTACATGTATAATACTGGTTCGAAGGCAGATTGGACAGCCTCGGGTTCCCCTGATAATTTTGCAACTATTCCGGGTCAATACATTAGTGTACCAAAACTTCAAGCGGGACAAAGTGGTATATTGTCTCAAATACCTTCAATGCAGGCATTTTTAATTCGCAATAGCAACACTCCATCTGTGGTACCGGGTGCACACACTTTAAGTATTCCGTACAGTGCTGTGGCTAGTAAAAATAACACTTTACAACGCGCCCATTCATCAATTAATATAGAACAATCCGAAAAGGTGGCCTGTGTCATTGATGTAAAAGGAAGTCGTTACGCCGATAAATTGTGGATTTTTACTGAATCTAATTGTACCCGCAATTTTGACAATGGTTGGGATGGTTTGAAATTTTTGTCTGCAACCCCTTCCCCTCAACTTTTTGCCATGGAGGTGGATGGCGATTATCAAATTAACACCATTGATGACATTAACAATACAGAGCTGGGATTTCAGGCAGGCGAAGATGAACGATACACACTTACTTTTACTCAAAAGAATTTAAGTGCTCGGTATAATGCTCTTTATTTGATGGATTTGCAAGAGAATATAACAATAGATATAAGCAAAACTGGAACTGAATATAGCTTTATGGCTTCTGCCACTGCCACGCCGATAAAACGATTTAAAATAGTAACCATACCAGCCACGGCAACAGGTATTTCTAACATTTTGAGAACTGAGAACTTAAAGGTTTTCAGTTCTCAAAAAACAATTTTTGTGGACAATAAGAGGAATGAAAGTGGTGATTTATTTATTTACGATATAGTTGGAAAGTTTATTCAGAAGATACCTTTTATATCAAATGGCATTACCACACTGCCAATGAATTTGACGGTAGGTTCATATCTTGTAAAAGCGATAACGAAATCGGAAGAAAAAACAACAAATTTAATAATGCAATAATTCTACGTTGAAGAGCATTTATAATAGTTGTTTTTTATGCATATTGTTACTTACTGTAGGATTATTTAATTTATATCGAGTCAACCATTCCTCCGAGATTCCTCTCACCCCCCCCTAAAGATGGACGCAGCATTGCCAAGCTTTGTTTTGCGATGTGACGGCGTTTTTATCACTGCCCTAGGCAGACAAATAAAAGTTTTTTACATGCGTGTAACTTGCAACAAGTAAGCACAATGCGATGGTTTTTAATGCTTTCATGTGTAAATAATGTGCGAATTAAATAATATGCCCGCTCGGCTTTGCCGCTTGGCGCAGACAAGAATGTGCCAATTGTTGGCTTGCAAAAGGCTTAGTTGCGTTATATGTAAACTCTTTATTTTCATACTCTTTGGTGCACATGATGCATGAATATTTCATGTTCCCTTATTTTTTATAGTTAGTCTGGTTGTTTTCAGTTATCTCCACAAATTCTTATTCGGCTTTTCTCCCATTTCAAAATTCAATTCTCCACCTTGCAGAATGGTTTTATGTTGCAGAATAAAGTCTTTTTGCGGCTTGCCATTGATGGTGGCTTTTTGAATGTATTGATTTGAAACAGAGTTGTTTTTTGAAGAAATGGTAAAGGTTTTTCCATTGTCTAAATGGATGGATACTTTGTCGAAGATAGGCGAGCAAAGGGTATATTCGGGCTTTCCGGGACAAAAGGAGTAGAAACCCATGGAACTCATGACGTACCACGCCGACATTTGACCATAATCTTCGTTATTTTCCAATCCCAAGGGTGCATCGTGGTACCTGCTGTCCAGCACTTCGCGTACAAACTGCTGCGTTTTCCAGGGCTGACCGGCATAGTTGTACAAAAACGGAATATGGTGCGATGGTTCGTCGCCATGACCGTATTTACCAATAAAGCCCGAAATATCCATGTGTTGCGCACCATTCATGGGGGCATTGTCCGCCCGCACATCGTCTATCCATTTTGCCAAACCGTCTTTACCGCCACGCACTTTTATTAAGTAAGGAACATCTTGCATTAGGAAAGAAGAATAGGCCCATATATTACTGGAAATGTAGTGTTTATTCATTTCATCCCAATTGCGGTCGTCCATTTCCACCCAATCGCCATTGGCTTTTCGTGGCCAAAAATAACCCTTGTCAGCACGATATATTTTTTGATAGGCCAATGACCGTTTGTGGAAATAGGCCGTATCCTCGGTTTTATTCAAGCGTTTTGCCAATTCATAAATACACCAATCGAGGTAGGAATACTCCATGGTATGCGTTACGGACTGACTTAGTTCTGCCGACACAAACCCATAGGTTTTAATTTGTTTCACCACCGATCCTTCACAAAACTTCCCGTTTTTAATTTGATTTTCCGCTACCGATTTGAAGGATTGATAAACCGCTTCGGCATCAATTCCGGGAATTTCCTTCACTATGGCATCCAACATAATTGCTACCGACCAATAGCCGGGCATCACCATGTTGTCGAAACCAACCATTTCCCAAAAAGGCAAATCCACTCCCGCCACTGCATAACGGGTATAGAATGAATGAACAATTTGACGGGTCATATCGGGATTTTGAGCTCTAAAGGTATCCCAAAGCGAGAAGTTGCTGTATTGGGTTGCCGTGTCGTGATAGACCTTGCCTTCCAGAAAATAATTTCCGTCCACATCACTGATGGTTACGGGACTTATCAGCGTATGATAGAGCGAAGTATAGAAAATCCGTCGTTGACTCAAGGTACCGCCAGCTACATCAATTTTGGATAATTTCGTATTCCAAGCTTCGGCCTCGTAATTTTTTTGAGCCCCTTCATAACTCACAAACGACAATCCAACCCGCACTTCAACCGCCTCGTTTTTGGCCACATCAAAATTCATCAATGCTTTTACATTATTGCTTTTGGTGAGCGTTCTTCGGTCCAACAATTCATCGTCCACTGCAACTTGTGCTTTTTTGAAGGGCTTTGAAAAATGCGCCACAAAATAGGCTTTTCTGTCGCCGCTGGCACCATAACTGTGTTTGAAACCACGCACTTCGGTATCCGAAACCACTTCAATTTCGGTATCTAACAAGAAATCGGAAATGGTAATGTATTTCGGGAATTTATCAATGCCAATCACATGCGTGGGGTCAATCACCACGCTTCCCTCGCCGGCATTGCGGAAAGTATAACGGTGGAAACCTGTATGCGTAGTGGCTGTCAGTTCCACATCGATGTTGTAATCGTCCAAATGCGCGAAAAGCGGGAGCGAATACCTGTTTCGGGATGCTCATCAGTTCCGGCTTTCACGGTTTGTTTGCCTTGCATGGGCATCAAAAGTATGTCACCCAAGCCTGCAATGCCGGTTCCGCTGGTGTGTGTGTGGGCAAAACCTTTGAGCACTTTGTCGGTATAATGGTAGCCACCGTACCAATCCCAACCAACGGCCATTCACATCGGTGGAGGGGCTTAGCTGTATCATTCCAAAAGGAACGGTAGCACCCGGATAACAGTGTCCGTGACCATCCGTTCCGATAAATGGATCGACAAATTGCGTGTAGTCCTTTGGTTCGTTTTTTTGTGCAAAAACGATTGTAATTGAAATAAACGAAAGATACAATACTAATAATGGTGATTTCATGCGTAAATAATGGGTTAATGGGATAATTAGGTAATATGCTAATGTGATAATGTGCTAATTAGGTAATATGATAATGTGCCAATGTGATAATGAATGAGTTGCAAAGAGGTTTTTATGCAATAGTAAATGCTTTTTTAGACTCTTTGTCTCATATTTAACAAGAATGTTTCATACGATTTTTAATTATAAATAATTACCTGAAATTTTACTTTTGGAATATATCCAACTTGTTAATTAAATATTGTAGAAAAGTTTAATATTCAAGTAAAATGGAACGAAACCGTATTTTGTCCCGTCCATAAAACCAACGATAGAAAAAGGTCGGTTGACAAACAGTAAATCAAATGAAAAATCACATTTCGGATTGATATTAAATTTAGCAGTCAAACCAGAATAAATCATTGTTGATGTGGAAGCATAAAACCCGTTTATTGGCATATTATTTATTTCATTTCCATCGGTGGCTACTATTTGTCTATAACGTTCCTTCACATAATCTGCATGCTCAATATGAGTGAATATATTTTGTTTTACGCCTAATTTAACGCCAACCAACGTTCCATTTTTGAACCTATACGAAGGGTTTATATCAGCATAAAAATCAACAGGAACAAATTTTCCCAATATCTGTTTCTGATAAGCTGCTGACAGATATGTCCTGTTCACCAACACAAACTTCGGGTTATTTAAAACACTATAATCGGCACCAGCCTGAAATTCAAAAGCACTTATTTCTTTTTTTTGAATATAAAGAAGTACCGGCAATTTTGCTTTTACAAAAGGATGTATTTTGTTTGACAACTTGCAATTATTCCATTGATATTCCATTTCAATTGAAGCAAAACTCTCAATATTCATTCCTAAATTAAGTGAATTTGGCTTATTCTCCTGTGTCTGCGCCATTAAAGAAACTAGGAAAGCAAAAAGAACAAAAATCAGTTGTATAAATCTCATAGTATTACTTTTTGTATTCCAATAAATAATCTTTCATTTTTACGATTAACGTATCAAATTGCTCAACAACCATTCGGTGACCAGCATTGTCAATTCTAACTACCTGAGCATTTGTAAAGAGCGGTTTTTGGTATTGATTCTGAAAATCGAAACCGATAGGACTACAAGAGCCACCAATGATAAGTACATGATTTTGAAAAGTTTTCAGTCCTTTAGTAAAATCATAATTCATTGTGCCACCTTTCATTAATTCAGCATCCCAGGTTATTACAGCTTTCACTCCCAAACGCCAAACAGGCCAGTCGGGCAGGTTCGTTTTATCGCAATAAAAGTTGGGTACAGCAGCATTCAGCACAGCCAAAGCTTGATAATCTAGCATTTCGTCGTTATTTGCCGACATGTAGTTTGTGTTGTACATCATGTCCAAAAATCCACCAGTAAATAAATCTAACTTAATTCCAGCTTTCTCTACAATTTCTGATTTTAAAGCGATAGGTTCCAGCAAAATGGCTTGATTTACATCGTCGGGATAAGTGCTCAAATAAACAGCAGTAAACAAACCCGACCAGGAATGAGTTATGATATTTATTTTATTATCGGGCGAAAAAATTGCTTTCATTGCCTTCATTTCATCTACCATAAAATGAATAGAAAGCTCTTCGGCAGCACAGCGTTCAGAGAGACCGTTTCCCCTCAAATCCCATAGTACAACATAATATTTGTCAGATAAAATTTTGAATGGAAGAAAGGCTCTCATGTCTGATAATGAGCCATGAATAACAAACAAAACAGGATTTTGAGGGTTCCCAAAAGTTCTGTAATGCACTTTTCTGTCATTGTCTGCTACATGAATTTTCAACGATGGCAAATTCTGATTCTCAGCAACCGTAGCCGGCACTAAAGAATTAAATTCAGTAGCTTGCCGGCATGAAAAAGTAAACAGAAGAACAAACAGTATTTGAAAAGCCTTTAACATCATTCTTTCGCTATTTTTATTGTTTTACTCTACAAATTCTGGTAGTGGCATATTAAATGCCAGTTTTACAAGACTTTGCTTATTAAACGGAATTTCGCCCACCAATGCTTTTGCCAATGCTTTCTAACTTAATTTTACATACGAGAAAGTATCAATAAATACATCGGTCTGCAAAAAAATACACATTATAATGATTTGGACTTGACAGCGAAACTATAATTGTTTGCTCTTTTCTGTCGCACAATGCGATCCAGTTCTAAACGGCAGCACCGGCAAACCAGCGCTGCTATACAAATTCACTTCCGGATTATCTGCCCAGCCGTAACGAACGTTTACTGGAGCCGAAATTTGTTCGCTCCAAACAACAATTTCGCTTCCTTCAATGCTAGCTTTTGCCCATACAAAGGCATTATCGGCACCTGCAATGGCAAAGCAAGTGGGTGCTGCTTTGTCCTTGGTCATGAAACCGTTGGACGAGTTTTCAAATTGAATGCGGATTTTGTTTCCCTCCACTTTCATCGATTTGTAAATCGGATTTTTGTAAGCCGTATTTTTGTCATACACCAATCCCAAAGCCGCATTGGCAAAGCGCTGACCGCACTTCTGCTTGTTTTTGAAATGCACATCGCCGTCAGCCAGTCCTAAGTCAATAGTCGCCACCAGTGCAGTGTTGGGCAATGTAAGTCCTTTGGCCTGTTCCTCGCGCAGTACGGCAATTTTGCTCTCGGTTGGTAGCTTGGTTGGCAACCGGTAGTTGGATAGTTGCCCGAAAACAAAGGGCAAATAACCTTGTCCCCAACGGGTGCGCCAATCGTTGACCAGCAAGGAAAAATAATTGGCATAACCTTCGGGCATTTTGCTGTTGTTTTCGCCCTGGTACCAGATTACGCCTTTCAGACCGAAGGGAATGAGGGGGGCAATTTTGGCGTTGTAAATAAAAGTGGGGTAATTGTAATACTCCAACCAGTTGGGAGTGGTCGGTTCAATTTTCTCATTGTATTTCCATTCGTTAGCAAGCGAAATACGAACGGATGCATCTGCTGATTCTATGTAAATTAATTCTTTAGGACTGTTGAAGCCACCCACCGCCCATCGTCCCAGCACACGGAGCGAAATGACGTTATCGCCATCTTTTAGCAACTTGGCAGGGATGGTATAGGCTATATTTGATCCAGTTCCATTCTTTTTAATTTCCACATCATTAAAAAAAGCAATATTTTCGTTGTTTACTTCACCCAAATTCAACAACAAGTCCTTTCCTTTTTCGGTGAGCTGGATGTGCTTGCGAAACCACACATAACCGAAATAATTTTCAATTTTATACTCACTAAATTTACAGGGAAGCGACATCGATTTCCAAGAAGAATCATCGTATTTTACTCCAAATACTTTTTGCTTTATGCCAGTATTTGAAATTGAAATTAATGAATCTCGTAGTTTATTGGTTTTTTCAAATTGCTCATAACCATTCGAGAAATCACCCGTTTGGGCAATTATTTTCGGAAGAGTATCCTTGTAAGCTGGCAGTATTTTTAGAGCCTCGGCACTCATCCAAACCTGAATGTCGGTGCCGCCCCACGAAGAGTTGATGATGCCAATAGGAACTCCAATTTCCTTGTTGATTTGGCGGGCAAAAAAATAGGCGAGTGCCGAAAATTCCTTCACCGATGCGGGCGTGCATTCCAGCCATTGTCCACCCGAAATGTCCGCTTGTGGCTTGTTGTTCAGGTCATTGGCAACCGATAGAAATCGAATGTTGGGATAGTTGGCATTTTTTATTTCCTCCTCTTTGTTGTTCACGCCCCAGCTCAGAGCCATTTGCATGTTCGACTGTCCGGAAGCCAGCCACACATCGCCCACCATCACATTGGAAAAGGTGATCGTATCTTGTTGTGCATATATTTTCATCACGTAAGGTCCGCCAGCTTTGAGCATCGGCAAGCGAGCCATCCATGCACCTTCCTCATTTACAGTAACATTAGTTTTATATCCTGCAAAATCGATGGTCAATAATTTTGTGCCATCCGATTTTCCCCACACGGGCACATTGATGCCCCGTTGCAGCACCATATTATTTCCAAAAACGGCGGGAATATTTATTTTCGCTGAAAGTTGATTACTTGCAACTAAAAATAAAGCAAGCAATAAAATTAAAATACGATGAAAACTTTTCATATCTGAAATTGTTAAAACAAGAATGAATAAGTGGTTGAAAGAAGTAGTTTTGCGAACAAAAACATCTTGATACTTCAACCACTTATTCATGGTTTAATGGAATAAGGTATCGCTTATTTTACAATCAACTTCGCCGTTTTATGTATACTCGTGGAGTTTAACATTAAAAGATAACATCCATTGTTCAATGGTTTTGGAAATTTGTAATCACCACCCCCTGCTGGTAGTGTTTCCTTGTAAATGATTTGGCCTAAATAATTGGCTACTTGCAATACAACCTTTTCACTTTTGGCGATTTCAGGCAATTTTAGGGTAAAGCATCCATCGCTGCTTGGGTTTGGATAAACAGTCAAATTGGAAGAACTAATATCGTCAATTCCGGTGGCCAGCGTATAGGCTTTCTTGATGGAAAGACTGGAAGAAAGACCCGGTTTCAGACAGACAGCTTTAATGTAACAACTGGAACTGATCTCAAACGGACCGGTATAGGATGTTGAATTGGCAGTAGGGGCAACGGATTCATTGATGGAATAATAAATACTGGCACCCGGGGTAATACAGGATATGCTGATCATCTGGGTGTTCGTAAAGGTTCCGCTCGTGGGGGTATATACCGGACTGGCCACGCGGATAACGTAAGCGGCACTGTCCATATAACTCTCGCCAAGTCCCTCTTTATAGGCTCTTGTTTTTAAAAGTCCGGAGGCATCAATTTTCAACGGGGCGGTATATACCGTGGATTTAATGGTCGGATTCGATCCGTCAAGCGTGTAGGTCATGGTTGCTCCGGTAGTCACTGTGCTGAGTGTTACCGTTGCAAAGTCAGTATAGGTGCCTCCGTTTGGTAATATCTTTACCCGCGAAACACTGGGGGTAAAGGTAACAGCTGCTTCCATACTCTGAGGAATTGGCATACTGGCTTTGTAAGCAATGGCTTTAAAGTTGGCAGTGGTGCTAATGGGTAAACTATCGGTATACAAAGTGGATGCCGTTGTGGGCGTTGAACCGTCGGTGGTGTAATAGATTTGCGATTCGGGGGTTGTGCACGACATTTTCACATATACAGTGTTTGAAAATTTTCTGTCGCTGGGGGTAAAGGCAACTTTCGCTGTACGGGCTACATACGCCTGGTGCCACAACATGTCGGCAGTTACAAAGCGTTTGCTGATATTGGGACCTTTGTAGGATACCGATAAGGATTCGGCGCCGCTATTATCCTTGAAATCTACCCTCAAGGCATGTTTTCCGGCTTTCAATCCAATACGTCCCGACATCTCCGTGGCGGGATGGTTTTTATCGTTATCCACCACTAATGTGTCACCAATATACAAGATACTGTTGTCGTCCGATTTTGTATAAAGCGTGTAAATGCCATCTACAGGTACTTCCAGATAACCGGTGAAGCGATAGGCAATATAATCAGCGCGATGTTCCGTCAAAGCATCAATCAAGGAGGCTACGCCAACACGGACCGGCGTCCAGGTTTCCAGATCCGGGAGTTTGGCTGTTTGGGTCGCTTTTTCCCATTCGTAATACTCGTAATTGACCCCTTGGAAAATAGCTGTCGGGAATTGGGCAGGTCGCAAGGGTAAATTGGGTACAGCTGCTACATAAAAGTTGGCGGTGCTTACTTCCGAAAATTCAGTTTCACTTACAAAAGATCTTGATTTAACGACCGTGGTATCGGTAACTGAAAATGGGGCAAGGTATTCGGGGGATGTACTTGTCGGATCAGATCCGTCCAAGGTATAACGTATCACTCCTGTACTGCCGGCATTGACAAGCGCAACTGCTATGGAACCTTCGTAAAGGCCACCATTGGGCGAAATGGATGGTGGAAGGGAAATTGCTGTTCCCACACCGGCCAACCAAGGTGCTTTTCCATATTCATAAGGACCCAAATCGGGCACCGCTCCCACCAGAAGATCGTTGAAGGGTGAAAAATCAACCCCTTTGTCGATAGCAGCAGTGGCGGTGGCTTTCAGTTGGTAGTTGTTATTGGCAGCATCTACAAATAAATCGTCAAGCACGGTTCCTTGTGCATTGGTGATGTTATTTTCTACCACCGCATCTTTCAAACTTCCCCAGACACAACAATCGATGTTGGGCATATTGGTCATGATATTATTCCGTATCGTGTCTCCTACACCCGTTCCGCCGTTCCCGTTGTGAAAAGCCAGGGTGGTAAGGTCGTTGGTTAGTGTTAAATTATTGTAAGCCAATATGTCTTTGATGTTGTTGAGCAAAACCGAATTTCGTACATTGTAAATGGAATTGTGATCCAGTATGTAATGACCTTCGTTAATGCCGACGCCACCTCCAAAATCGAGATAGATTCCATTGCGTGAATCACCGTCGGCATCAGCCATGGTATTGAAAATCTCGTTGTGGTCAATCCGGAGCCATTGCCCATCGTGTCCGCATTCATCGATGGCACCACTGTCGTAGCCGCGTCTCAAAAAGTTTTTTACCACATTGTGGTGTATGCGGGCAACGCCCCTTTGCTTCATGTTGGAGTTGACCAATCCGGTGAAATGGATGGCAATCATGGGGGTATTGCTGATGGTGTTGTAGGCAATTTCACCATCTTTAAACAGGTAGCCGCAATTAACGGCTCCTGCATTACTGTTGCTATAATTGGCATCCAAAATACTGCAATTCATCAGTTTACTCCCAAAACCCATGATAGAAACTGCTGGTCCTGCACTGTACTGAAAGGTAGAATTCCGGAGGGTATTACTTACCCCGCTCAATATAATGCCCGTTTGCCCAGTCCAAAGACTCAAAAGACTGGTCTGGTTGGTAAAATGGGTCAGGTATTTACCATTTATTCCTTCGATGAGTATGTCATGTGCATCTTCCACTATTTCAGCTCTTCGGATTTTGTAGTTATTGTCCGTAGTAATGGTTGCGGCAAAGAGCGAAAAATTACGAATAACGGTATAACTTCGGTTCACCTGCGCATCGCTGGAGCTAAAGGCGAACATCCGTTTTTTGGCTTCTACCACATTTTGGGTGGCAGCAGCGGCGCCAGGTGCAGCGGCATTGGGACAAGATACATAAAGCGTATCGGCATCCTTCCACCATTCGCCGGCACCCAATAGGGTTTCAATGCCGGCTGCTTTTACCACTGTGGGAGTTGGATTGAACAAATAATACTCCGTATTTTTTCCCAAGCCCCAAGGTTTATCTCCCAACACCGGAGCTTGCCTGTAATCTACCGTGATGCTGTGATTGGCTATGCTGGTGGCTGTAACGATTCCTGTCCATCCTTCACCATCGGTGCCGTTGTGCGAGAGGTTGATCCAAATTTGGGCACCCACCCAACGTCCATCGGGTTGGTCAAATTCGTTGTCCACAATAGTGGCAAAATTGCCTGAAGCGGTAACACTTTCGGCAATGGCATCGGTTGGTTTTACTATATCTGCTGAAGTCTGGTCGGGCCAACGGCAAAGTTGAATCATTTTCTGATCCACGAAAAGCTGATTTCCACCGTTTATCGAGTCGGTATTCCATTTCATCAAGGTACGGTAAACAGCAGAGCTGCCCACCTGTGTCCAGGCAGTAAGGATTTCCGTTCCGTTGAGGATGACCTCTTCGTTCGGATAGGCCTGAAAGGTGATTCTGTCGGCCGGAATCAACACTTCCTCGCGGTAAACGCCCGCCCGAAAGGTAAGCACGTCGCCCGAAAGAGCCACTGCAGTGGCCTGGGCGATGGTTTTGAAGGGATTGGCTATGCTGCCATCTTCTATTCCACTCACGTTTTTCACATCTACAAAAATTTCTTTTGCCGATATGTTTTGGTTTAGGAACCCGCCTATCGCGAAGAGTAGACAGCATCTAAAAAAATAGGATAATGTAATTTTTTTCATACTCGTTTTGTATTTTACTGATTTTTAAATCGTTGCGAACATTCCGAAAAATGTGTCGTTTTGCGGTAACATAATGGCAATACAAAGAAACAAAATTTAGACATCGCTTTGTGTAGTTATTTTTTTACACAAAAAAGGAATGGATTTATTGCCCGAAGCAAGTTACTGTATCCGCTCCAAAATGAGTAAAAAAACTCATCGGTTTTTCAATAATGCGTCAAGCCGAAAAAAAATCGGCTAAATGCGTCTAAAAATTCACGGTTCATCCCAGCTTGTAACTGACTAGGAAGCCAAATCAACAACTCGACGCCCTGCGACGGTTGGCCGTTGACAATACACACCCCTTTCTGAGGGAAAACAAGTTAATTAAAAAACAACTTCAACCCGAAATCATTTCGTATTGAAGTTGTTTTCTGATTGACAGTTAAAAATTAGAACAGCACCACTTTTTGCGTACAGATTTTTGCGCCGTTTTGAACGCGAACTAAATAGACTCCCTTGTCAGGAAGGCCGAAGGTCAGTTTTTCGCTGCCAGCGCTTTTTATCGCTTTCACCACGGCACCCATGGTATTGTAAACCGAGATAACCGAAGCGCCTTCTAAATCGGACAGATCGACTACCACTTTTTCGTCTTGGGTATAAATGCGCAAACC